>JAABUN010005405.1_pt1 | contig 15899 bp, 20 predicted proteins | sample 5559311 | NCBI WGS metagenome assembly JAABUN01 (sample SAMN10711877, study PRJNA513370) | rock metagenome | isolation source: Antarctica rocks | place: Antarctica: Victoria Land, Siegfried Peak sud
CTTGCGGGCCAGCGCGGCGTCCAGCCCCTCGGCGGCGCACTGCTGGCGCACGCGGGCGACGGTCGCCGGGTGGACCTCCAGCGCGGCGGCGATCGCCGCGTCGGTCCAGCCGGGGCCGCCCTCGCCCCGGTTCGCCTTCAGCAGGATCCGCGCGTGGGTCAGCATGCGCGCCGGGGCGCTGCCGCGACCGACCAGCGTGTGCAGCCGGGCGCGCTCCGCCTCGGTCAGGGCCACGACCACCTTATTCGCCATGGAGCCTCCTCGCCGCTATCCCGCCACCGGTCGACATACCCAGGCTAACCGGTCGCCCCGCACCGCGCAAATCACGACTGCCAGGCCACTAGCAACTGTGCGAGAAGGGGTATGAGCATCGAGAATTGGTGTTTGCCGTGCGTGCGACCCCGATTCGGAGGTGCCAATGTCCGCCATCGTCTATCCCAGCGACCTGACCGACGCCGAGTGGGCGCTCCTCGAACCCCTGCTCCCCTCGGCTAAGCCTGGGGGCCGCCCGCGCAAGTGGCCCATGCGGTCCGTCCTCAACGCGATTTTCTACTTGTTGCGTGCTGGATGCGCTTGGCGCATGCTTCCGCAGTGCTTTCCGCCGTGGTCGACGGTCCACCACTACGCCCGGCAGTGGCGCATAGACGGGAGTTGGGAGCGGATCCACACCGTCCTGCGGGAGCGGGAACGCGTCCGCCAGGGGCGCGCGCCCCAGCCGACGGCGGCGGCGATCGACAGCCAATCGGTCAAGACCACGAGCGTCGGTGGCGTGCGCGGCTACGACGGCGCGAAGAAGCTCAGCGGGCGCAAGCGCCACCTGCTCGTCGATACGCTCGGCCTGGTCCTGAAGGCCAAGGTCCACACGGCGGATGTCCAGGATCGGGCGGCGGTGCCCCAGGTCCTCGAGCAGATCCAAGACGCCTTCCCCCACCTGGAGCACATCTGGGCGGATCAGGGCTACACCGGCAGCGGGAAGGCCTGGATCGAGGCCGAACTCGGCTGGAGCGTGGAGATCGTGCGGCATACCCCGCACGCGCGCGGCGAATGGCGGCCCATCGGTGACCCCAACGACCTCGCCACCCTGCGCTTCGAGTGGGTCCGCCTGCCACCAGCGCCGAAGCGCTTCCGCGGGATCCTCCCGCGGCGGTGGGTGGCGGAGCGCACATTCAGCTGGTTGGCGCAGTGCCGACGGCTGGCGAAGGACTACGAGCGCCTGTGCGAGACGAGCGAGGCCTACATCTACGCCGCCATGAGCCGACTTATGCTCCGCCGGCTCGCCCGTGCCTGACCCTTCTCGCACAGTTGCTAGTGGGTCGGTTGGCATGCGCATCGCCATTACGCGGCCCGTGGGGAGCGTCGCCGGACGGGGCGGTGGGTCCGCGCCCCGGAGCCGCCGAGGGCGTGGCGGCGCTGGCGGGCGCGCTCCCGGCGGGCGGCGCGCTTGCCGCCCCAGACGAACGGGGTCGGGTCCCGGTTCCAGCCGCGCGCCGTCGCCTCGAGCTGCGCGATGATGGCCGCCGGGGTCGTGGGGTGCGTCCCGTCCAGCGCGCGCCGCTTGAGGACGCGCTGGATCGACTCGGCCATGTTGAGCCAACTCCCGCCGAGCGGCGTGTACAGCGGCATGATCCCGTGTTCGCACAGCCAGAGCACGAAATTGGGCACTGTCAAGTTGAGCAAGTCTGACGGCAATGATGGCAGCAAAGTGGGGAGCGCCCCTCGCTTGCGGGTGATGATCAGCCCACAAACACACTGTTTGGGGCGATAATCGGGTCTCGGTGGGGAGAGTTCGTTCAGCTAAAACTTAACGTGACAGTACCGTCCTTCGAGCAGGCAAGGATCCCGAAACAGCCTGCCTGACCGATTTTCTCCAGCACGGTAAAGACTGCGGGGGCTTCCCTGAGACCTTCCGGCATGGCAGTGGGCGGGAACAGCGCGAAGAACACGATGCTGGGTAACAACATCGCTATGCTGATCACCGTGCCCACTAATGAGATCCCCACGTGCTTCGACGCCTACCTTTCGACTGTGAGTGACGTTTACAGCCAATCCAACGAATCGTAACCCATCCGTGGCCAGCAGCGTAGAAGCTCCCCCCGCACCCCCGCCGCCCGACGAGGACGACGAAGCGATGCTGGCGTGGAAGACGATCCAGTAGGGATGGAAACCGACCGTCTGCGCCCCAGTGGTATGGCCTCGACCGAGCCAGACGGGGGCGTAGCTTTGCGCGCTGGCGGCCTTCAGTTGCCGGTCAAGCGCGCGAGTCGCCCCCAACGCCACGATCGGACCGTAGGCCGACGAGGTAGCCGCGCCAGGGTACGGCGACCTCCTCGCCTGCCGCGGTCGTCTCGCGCAGGCTCGCGCAGGCTCGCGCAGGCTCGCGCCAACGACGATGGCGGCGATGCCGCCGCCGACCAGGAAGGCGAGCGCCGACAGGCCCCAGGGCTCTTCTCCCACGAGGACCACCACCAGCACCCCGACGGACGCCAGCAGGGCCGCCGCGCCGGCCAGGTAGAGCGGGCGCCACCGGACACGCGCGGCTACGACTTCCGATACACATGCGGGTAGGATCGGTGGCCGAGCAGGTCGCCCCTCGATTCGTGTGTCAGTCGTACAGGAGTGCGGCCAGGTCCGCGCGGCACACGGCGCAGTCACAGGTGTTCTCGGCGTCGGCCCAGCCGCCCAGCGGCCGGGCGATATAGGCGACGAGCTCCTGCCACAGTCCGAACTTCGCGCGCAGGTCCGCCGTCGCCACGAAGGCCTCTACCAGCCCCGCCAGCGGCGGGTCGGCCACCCGCAAGTCCGGCAGCAGCCGCTTGCTGCTCACCTCCCACCGACCCTGCAGACGGCGATAGTGGTCGAATAGCTCGGCCAGCCCCAGGTGCATCGCCAGCAACGCGGCCGGCGGATCGCTTTCGAGGGCGCGCGCCACCTTGTTGTGGGTATGGAACACGAGGAAGCGCAGCAGCTGGTAGTCCGCGGGCGTGGCGCGCGGCGGCGTGGCCTGGCGCGCCCACGCCCGGAGCTCCTCCAGGGCGCCGGACGTGTCGAAGACGATGACCGACTCGGCCAGCATGGGGACCCGGGTCGCGCGCGCCACCTCCCGCTCGGTGTCGCGGCGCAACTGCGCGAGGGAGAGGAAGGTGAGGTCGAGCTTGACGCCACCGATGAGCGGATGGTTGATATTGTCGCAGGGGTTGTCCTGGTCGACGAGCACCTGCACATCGAGGTCGCTGCGCGCGGTCGCCTCGCCCCGGGCCACCGAACCGAAGATGAACGCGCCGCGATAGCGCCCCGGTCGCTCCAGGCCCTGGAGGCTGCCGTACGCCGCCGCGAAGCGCGGCGGGACGGCCCCCTGCATCACCATGGGGTTACCCCCGTCTCCCCGACCACATCGTATCACGCTCCCACACGCCCAGCTCACGCCTCGTGTTGCGCCACCTCTTCCAAGGAGAACAGCGCAACTTGGCCGCCACCCCGGCGTCGCTTCCGGTGAGGCTGGTACGGCGGCGATCGCAGCGCGCGGTGCCATTCCAGCGCGGCGAGGGCGGCGATGAAGGGCTGCGGCGAGGGATAGCGGGTGGCGAAAATCTGCGGTTCGGTCACGCCGCGGATGCGCCGCTCGTCCGGTTCGTCGGCGATCCGGTATCGCGCCAGGGTGTCGGTCGCGTATTCGACCGTCAGCGTGTCCCCGAGCACCCAGACCGCCGCCTCGGCGCCGACCAGCCCGCGCTCGCCATAGCAGCGCCAGTGGCGAAAGCGCACGAAACCCGCGCCATCGACCCGCCGATGCGCCCGCGCCCGGCAGAGGCGATCCAGGTCCGCCGGGTCGCACCACGCACCGTGCACGAAGCCGAGGACGCCGGTCGGGCTGTGCCGTCCATCGGTACGGTCCTCGTGGGCGAAGTGTTGCTGCTCGTTGTCGTCGCGGAAGAAGCGGGCATGGACCGCGTGCAACGCCGGCCAGGTCGCGGCCCGGGCGAAGTGATCATCGGCCATCCGGCGCATGGTCCCGAAGTTCGCCTCGCTATACTTCTGCCACGGTCGTCCGCGGTCGATCTCGCGCTTCTCGATGCCGAGCGCCGCGTCGATGGCGTGGGCCTGCGTGGCCAGGAAGACCCCGCCGCTGTCGCTCGCGAGCAGCTCCGGGGCGCCGAAGCGCTGGATGGCATCGCGCAGCACGACCAGATAGGCGGTCAGATCCTGCCGCGGGGAGCGCAGGCTGGCCAGTAAGGCGCGGCTGAAGTTCTCCAGCACGGCGATGACGTAGACCGGTTTCGTGGTGGCGAGCCCGTGGTCCTCGATAGAGCGGATGTCCACGGACCAGACCTGGTGGCGGCGGGTCGCCGCGAACGGGTGCGGCCGCGGCTCGCGGGGCGGGGCTTCCGGGCGGCGTGCGGCCCCCAGGTCGCGCTGCAGGGCGAGGATCCGCCGGCAGGTGCGCGGGCTGAGGAAGATGCGCTGCTGCTCCAGGGCGGCGCTGACGCGGAAGCCACCCAACTCGGGGTTGGCCTGCAAGCGCCGGATGGCCGCGAGTGCCTTGAGGTCGACTTTGCGGGCCGGGTATCGCGGTGCCCGCGACTGGTCCGCCAGGCCGGGCAGACCCTCGGCGAACCAGCGACGCAGCACTTGGTAGACGCGCGGGCGCGTGGTCGCGAGGTAGCCGGCGATGCTCTTGATGTTCCACCCTGCCAGGTAGAGCCGCACCACGGCGAGGCGGCGCTCTAGCGGGTCGGCGATGTCGCGGTAGGGCGGGAAGCGGCGCGGCCGGGGCGTCGGCGGGAGCCCGGTGGCGAGGAGGCCCTGGACGGTGTGGTGGCTGACCGGGCGGTGGAAGCGCGCCGCGCAGATCGCCGCGATCTCGCGCAGGTTGAGCGGCGCATATTCCGCCTTCAGATCGACGATGGCCTGGCGGATCTCAGCCGGGAGCGCCCGGCGCCCGGGCACCGGGGGCGCGGGTGGCGCGAAAAGGCTGCCCATGCCGGCGGCGTCGAAGCGGTCGGCCTTGCGGCGCAGGGTGCGCTCGGGCACGCCGGTCTCGTCGGCGCGCTCGGCCGGGGTCCGGCCGAAGAGGACGATGGGCCGCAGCAACGCATACGCCTCCTGTGCCGGTGTCGCCACCAACATCCGGCGTTGCTCCCAGTCCTCGAGCGGGTCTCGCCGCTGACGTTTCGCTGGTGGCATCGCCTTCCCTCTCGCTCAGCCAGCGCCTCCGGTAGTGTACGTACACTTTTACCGGGGCCGTGCGGCGCTGTCAAGAGGGACGTATCGGCCAGCAACGCTACCCATATGTGTATCGGAAGCTCTGGCCGGGCGTGCCACCGGGCGCCGATGGATGGCGTACCACCCGCGCGACAGCAACTCCGCGCGCAGCGCATCCCTGGCGGGCACCCCGTCGGCAGACAGCTTCGCCAGCCCTTGCGCCGGGACAACCCCTCCGCCGTCGGCGCGCGCGACGAGCGCCGCCCAGACTCGACGCTCCTGGGGCGGGATGCGTCAGAAATCAGATACCGCCTGGTGGAGATGGCCCCGTTCTGGTAGCGTAGCGCTGCGTGAAGGGGACCCCCATGCCCTGCCCCCACTGTGCCGTGACCACGACCGTCGAACAGCATCGGCGCACCGCGCTGGGCTCTCGCACCTGCCGCTGCCACGCCTGCCGCGGGGCCTTCAACGAGCGCACCGGCACGTCGTTCAATCACCTGCACTACCCGACCGACCTCGTCCTGCTGGTGGTGCTCTGGCGGCGGCGCTCTAAGCGCAGCTTGCGGGACCTCGCAGAGATGTCCCTGGCGCGCGGCTTCGTCTTCAGCCACGAGGCCGTTCGCGACGGGGAAGCGCGCTTCGCCCCGCTGCTGATCGACCGGCTGCGCGCCACGCGGCGCGGGCAGGGCGGCGCGAAGTGGCATGCGGACGAGACCGATGTCCGGGCCAATGGCACCTGGTGCTCCCTGTACCGCGCGATCGACCGGGACGGCAACCTCGTCGAGGCGCTCCTCAGCGACCAGCGCGACATGGCCGCCGCCCGGGGCTGCTTCGCCCAGGCCCTCGACATGGCCGGTGACGCCCCCGCGCAGGTGACGACCGACGGGCACGGCTCCTACCCCCGCGCCATTCGCGAGACCCTGGGGCGGCAGGTCTGTCATCGCACCAGCCGCGATAAGAACAACCGCATCGAGCAGGACCACCGCGGCGTCGAGCAACGCGACTACCCCAGGCGCGGGTTTGGCAGCGTCACTGCGGCCGCGCGCTTCTGCGGCGGCTTCGAGGAGCAGCGCCAGTCTTTCCGATCGCGCACGAGGCAGGACGAGCCGGTTTCGCTGGCCGAGCGACGCCGCCGCTTCCAGGGGCGCCGGGTGGCCGTGTTGACCGAGCTGGCCGCTGCCTGACCATTGCTGAGGCCCGCTTCATGCCGTCCTCCTCCGCCCTCAGCCACTCGCACCGTCCCAATTCTGACGCAACCAGCTCGATCTCCTTCGCCACCGTGACACCGTCGTGCGTGACGGTCGGGGCACCGTAGCGCTTGTCGAGCGCGACGTTGCGGCCCTCGGGGCCGAGGGTCGTCTTGACGGCGTCCGCCAGAGTGTCGGGGCCGATCTGCAGCGACTTGCGCGCGTCCTCATTGAACGCCAGGATCTTGGCCGTGCCGTGTTCCTCCAGTTCTCAGTCGTCAGTCGTTCAGTCGCCAGTGAGTTCCGTCCCTACCGGCCTCTGACGACCGACGACTGACGACTAACCCTCGATGATCGCCAGGATGTCCTTCTCGCCGAGGATGAGCAGATCCTCGCCCTCCAGCGTGAACCCGGTGCCGCCGTACTTGGCGAAGAGGACCGTGTCGCCCGCCTTGATATCCATCTCCATGCGCTTGCCCTCATCAGTGGTGCGGCCGTTGCCGACGGCGATGACCCCGCCGCGCTGCGGTCGCTCCTTGGTCGTGTCCGGCAGCAGGATGCCGCTCTTGGTCGCCTCTTCGCGCGGCGTCGGGCGGACCACCACGCGGTCGCCCAATGGGTGGAGTGCGCGTGCGGGTGTAGCCTGGATCATCGTTCCCTCGCTTTCCTTTGGATGTGCTTCCAAGTCGCGCTATCGACGCCGGGCATCAATCGCCGCGCAACGACACGCGGGCCCCATCTTCGCCTGGCGACGCGGCGGGCGTCGTGCCGTCAACCTGTGGCAACGCGCTGGTTCCTGCGGTCTGCGGATCGCGGCGCGCCAGCAACGCCCCACCGGCGACCCGCAGGTGGACTGCACCGCCCGTCACTCGGGCGATCGCCGCGCCGGGTATCTGGTGTCCCCGGACCTGGAGGCCCTCGCCGGCCAGCCCTTCGACCGGACCGATCGGGCGCGTGTCGCAACCGTAGACCGGCATGCCGATCGTGATCGGCCCCGTGCTGCTCATGTGACCCCTCCCTTTCGCCGCCCGCTGCGGGCGACGGAATGCTGCGCTACTCGGCCCGTCCGATCGGGCCGGCGTGCTCCATGCGGCGGCGGAGTTCGAGGATCAGGTCGTCCTGGTACTCGAGGTGCCGCACGATGGCGGCGATCTCCTCCTCGGCGCGGACGTCGATCTGGTCGTCGTGCGCGGCGGCGAGGCGATCCTCCTGACCCTGGCGGTTCTGGCTCATCATGATGATCGGCGCGGCGTAGGCCGCCTGGAAGCTCATGATCAGGTTCAGCAGGATGCAAGGGTAGGGGTCCCAGTGCCCGAGCCGGGCAACGACATTGAGCGCGATCCAGACGGCCAACAGGCCGGACTGGATGATGATAAAAGGCCAACTGCCCATCCCGATGGCGACAGTGTCGGCGGACCGTTGCCCGACAGTCAGGCGCGCATTCGGACGTTGTCGGGCTCATTGTCTGCGCTCCTCACGCATGGCGGTGTGGCGCGGCGTGTGCCGCCCCCACAGCCTACGCGGACGATGGCGAGGGGGCATGAAGTTTCGTCATGGCGGCGACGTGGTGCGCGGGCCGCGCGTCAGACCGACGTGGTCGGGGGGGCGGCGGGCGGGGGGGCGTCCGCGGCGGTGGGCAGGAAGCGGTAGCCCCGGCCGGGGACGGTGGCGATGTAGCGCGGGCGCTGCCAGTCGTCCGCGAGCTTGGTGCGCAGGTTGCGGACGTGCCGGTCGACCACGTTGCTCTCCGCCGCGTGGTCGACGCCCCAGAGGTAGTCGAGGATCTCGTCGCGCGTCAGCAGCCGCCCGGCGTTGGCCGCCAGCAGGTACAGCAGGCTCTGCTCCAGCGCGGTGAGGTGCAGCTCGCGCCCCCCGGCCGTGACGCGCCGGTGCAGGATGTCGATCTCCAGCGCGCCGAGCCGCAGCACCGGGGTGAAGGCGACGCCCCCGCCGTAGGTGCGCCGCATCACCGCGAGCACCCGCGCGACGAGTTCTTCCGGGGCGAAGGGCTCGACGAGGACGTCGTCCACCCCCCACGCGAAGGCCGCCAGCGTGGTCGCCAGGTCGCCCCGCCGCGTCAGGGCGATGATGGGCGGCCGCTCGGCGGGCGGGCGCGCCGCCCCGAGCCGCTCGAGGATGGTGTCGCGGGCGAGGTCCATGTCGACGACGGCGAGGTGGGGGTGCCACGCCCCGAGCGCGGCGGTGGCCGCCGCCTCGGTCCGCGCCACCTGGGTCTGGTACCGGCCGTGGGTGAGCGCCAGCGCGACGACGGCGGCGAGCACCGGCCGGTCGAGGACCAGCAGCACGCGCGCGGGCTCGCGCAACTCGCGGAGTTCTGCCGTCATGCCCGTGCCACCCCAGTCTGCCAACGGACGATCCGGCCGGCCCAGCACGTATGGCCCCAATAGCGCGCACCGGAATGACCGAACTTCATGCCTGCCCGGCTGGTGCCCGCCACACTGGCGGCGGACCAGCGGCAGGGGCTGTACTGCGTGGTGCGCAATGTCGTGCCGATCGCGGCCGATGCTTCCATTACTCGCGCCCTTATGACTGACGACAAGAGGTAGTATTCTGTATATTACCGCCAGACGCCATCGGCGGGTGGTTACTGAAGATCGTGTGGACATCGACAATAGTACACTAAAGCGGCGAGTTGAGGCGTGGCACGCCGTGTGCCATCGCGCGAATCGGGCCCACTTCCGTCGCGACAGCGGCCCCCGCCGCGGACTCGCGACACTTTCCCACCTTTCCTCCCTCGCCCCATCCCCGCGGGTCCTCTCGGCCTGCCGGTGTGGCGAACACCGGCAGGCGCGCAGGGGCTGACACGCCCGCCTTGATTGAGCGGCGGGCGCGCATGAGCAGATCGCCAACCGGCCGAACCCTCCGGATGCCCGCTATCCCGGCCGCTGGTCCACGCCCGCATGACCGAACTTCATGCCGCGCGGGCGGAGACCCGCCACACTGGTGCCGGAGCGGCGCCGCCGACGGGGCGTAGCCGTATTGTCAGGGCCGCGAGCGGTGGCCGCGGCGAGGGAGGGGCGATCATATGGCGACACCAGCCGAGCGGGGCGCGGCCACGATGTGCCGCGCCATCGAGGCGATCTGCAACCGGGGGGAGCTCGCGGCGGCCGACGCGCTCGTCACGCCCGACTACGTCAACCACGGCGGCCTGATCCCGGACCTCGTGCGCGGCCCGGAGGCGCTCAAGGTCGCCGTCGCCCTCTATCGCGCCGCGTTCCCCGACTTCCGGGTGACCGTGGAGGTGCTGCGCGCGCGCGGGGCGACGGTGCTCCTCCGCTGGACTGCGGAGGAGCGCCCCAGCGCGGCCCCGGTCGACGGCGCCCCCGCCGGGGCGGGCGGCGGCGTGACGGGGCTCACGCGCGGGCGGCTCGTCGACGGCCGGATCGCCGAGAGCTGGACGCGCTGGGATGCCACCCGCGCCCTGGGGCAACTGGGGCTCGTCCCGGCCCGGTAGGTGCCCGGTGCGGTACTCTGGGAGTCCGGGCACACGAGTGCGAGGATCGGACCTCGGGCGGACTAACCGGCCCGGACACCGGCCCGCCGACGCGGCGCGCGCCCGGGTGGCTGCACGGGGCGCGGGGGCGCCACGAGCGGCGCGATCGGGCGGGTGACCGGTCGCGCCGTAGTCAGGGCGAGCTCCTCCCCGTGGTGCTGCACCCGCACCGGCTCGCCCGCGAGGAGGCGATAGGTCGCCGCCGTCGCCGTCACCTCGACCCGCAGCCGCCGCGCCCGGTAGACGAGGTGGAAGGCGAGCCGGTCGATCCCGACGGGGAGGCGCGGCGCGAAGAGGAGCGCGCCGCGTTGCAGGCGCAGGCCGCCGAACCCGGCGACCAACGCCGACCAGGTCCCCGCGAGCGCGGCGAGGTGCAGGCCGTCCCGCACGTTGTGCCGTAGGTCGTGGAGATCGGTGAGCGCCGCCTCGCCGAGGTAGTCGTACGCGAGCTGGAGCTGGCCGACTTCGGCGGCGACGACGGCCTGGGTGGACGCCGACAACGACGAGTCGCGCACGGTCAGGGCCTCGTAGTAGGCGAAGTTGCGCGCCTTCTCCGCCGCGCTGAAGGCGTCGCCGCGCAGGTGCAGCGCGAGGACGAGATCCGCCTGTTTCACCACCTGCTTGCGATAGAGATCGAAGTAGGGGTAGTGCAGGAGGAGCGGGTAGTGGTCGGGGGGGGTGTTGGCGAAATCCCAGACGTCGTGCCTGGTGAAGGCCCCCGCCTGCGGGGTCACGCCGGACACGCCATCGGGCGGCAGGTACATCGCCGCCGCCGCCGCCCGCCAACCGGCGATCTCCTCCGCGGTCACCCCGAGCGCGCGCGCCGCCCCGGGATGTCGCCCCGCCGCCGCCGCCGCGCCGCGGAGATTCTCCTGCGCCATGAGATTGGTGTACACGTTGTTATCGGCGATGGCGCTGTATTCATCGGGCCCGGTGACCCCATCGATGCGGAAGTGCCCGGCGGCGTCCAGGTAGCCGAGGGAGCGGAACAATCGCGCCGTCTCGGTCAGCAGTTCGAGGCCGACCCGCTCCTCGAAGGCCACGTCGCCGGTCGCCTCGACATACTGCGCCGCGGCGTAGGCGATGTCGGCGTTGACGTGGAAAGCCGCAGTGCCCGCGGGCCAGTACCCCGAACACTCCGCGCCGTCGATGGTCCGCCAGGGGAAGGCGGCGCCGCGCAGCCCGAGCTGGCGGGCGCGCGCGCGCGCGCTGTCGAGCGTGGCGTGGCGCCAACGCAACGCGTCCGCCGCCGCGGCGGGCGCGGTCAGCATGAGCGCGGGCAGGACGAAGATCTCCGTATCCCAGAAGGCGTGCCCGTCGTAGCCCGGCCCGGTGAGTCCCTTGGCCGCGATGGGCCGCTGCTCGGCGCGCGCCCCGGCCTGCAGGAGGTGGAAGAGCGCGAAGCGGGCCGCCTGCTGGATCGCCGGATCGCCGTCCACCTCGACATCCGCGCGGGCCCAGAAGTCGTCCAGGTAGGCGCGCTGCTCGGCCAGGAGCCCCGCCCACCCGGTCGCCCGCGCGGCGGCGAGCGCGGCGTGGATCTGGTCGCGGATCGCGGGCTGGGAGCGGACGCCCGACCAGCCGTAGGCGAGCAGCTTGACGACACGCAGGCGCTGCCCCGGCTGCAGCTGGACGGTGATCGTGGTGCGGGCGGTGTCCGGTCCGCACGTCCCCTCCACCACCGTCCCGGGCGGCCCGTCGATCTGGTGGTCCATCGCCGCCCCGACGCGCAGGCCGCTCACCTTGGTGCGGTGGATCAGGAAGCCCGCACTCCCCGCCGCCTCGTGCTCCTCGCCCGCGAGCGGGGCGGCGAGCACGGCACCGACCCGGGGGTCGTCCCCCTGCGCGGGCAGCGCCTCGTTGGCGACGAGCTCCGATTGCACCACGACCCGCGCGGGCGCGGCGATCGCCTCGACCTCGTAGCCGATCGCCGCGATGGCGCGCTGCGTGAACGACACCAGTCGCACCGAGGAGACCCGCACCGTCTGGCCGGCGGGCGAGGTCCAGCGGACCTCGCGGCGGAGCACGCCGTCGCGCAGATCGAGCACGCGCTCGTGTTGCTCGACCTGGCCGTAGCGCAGATCGAACGGTTCGTCGTCGACGAGGAGGCGCAGCAGCTTGCCGTTGGTGACGTTGATGATGGTCTGCCCGGATTCGGGGTAGCCATACCCGGCCTCGGCGTAGGGGAGCGGGCGCAACTCGTGGACGGCGTTCAGGTAGCTGCCGGGCAGGGCATACGGCTCCCCCTCATCGAGGGTGCCGCGCAGGCCGATGTGGCCGTTGGCGAGGGCGAAGACCGACTCGGTCTGCGCCAGCCGGTCGAGGTGCAGTTCCGGCTCGCGCACCGACCAGGGGTCGACGGGGAAGGGCGGCGGGTCAGGCATGGTCGCCTCCCGCGGGGGCGTCGCGCAGGAGCGCCGCGACATCGATCGTATCGAGGCGCGTCGTCACGACATCGGCGCGCGCGGCGTGCAGCGCGGCGGCATCGTCGCGGCGCGCCACCCCGATCGCATACATCCCGCCGGCCTTGGCGGCGGCGATCCCCGCCGGGGCGTCCTCGACGACGAAGCAGCGCCCCGGCACCAGGCCGAGCGCCCCGGCGGCGGCGAGGAAGAGCGCGGGATCGGGCTTGCCCCGCGGGACGTCGCGCCCGTTCACATCCGCGTCGAAGAGATCGAGCAGCGTGGTGGTGCCGGTGACGCCCGGATGACGCCGCCCGTGGCGCGCGGCGAACGCGCCGACCGGGACGGCGCGCAGGAAACCGTCGGCGTTCGTGGACGACGAGGCGGCGCAGACCCGCCCGCCCGCCGCCTTCACGTCCAGCAGGAAGCGCACGGCGTCGTCGTAGGCGCGGGCCGGGCCCGCCGCCGCCAGACGTTCGAGGATCGCCTGCTTGGCGGCGGCATACGCGCGCGCGCGCGCCCCGTCCGGATCGGGCACCTGGAAATAGGCGAGCGCCGCCCCCGCCCCCGCCAGGCGCGGCTTGCCCGCGATCTGCCCCTGATAGACGGCGTCGGTGAACGTCCCCGACGCGTAGGCCGTCGCGGCAGCGAGGTGCCGCCACGGCCCCGCCAGCAGGCCGTCGAGCGCCTCGCGCCACGCCCGCTCGTGCGGCGTGTCGAGGAGCACCCCGTCAATATCGAAGATCCCACCCTGCAGACGCATGTGTCCCGTCCCTCCGCTCGCGCCTCCGATCGCGGCCGACGCCGGATCGGTCTCGTGCCCGGTCGGTACCGGCGCGGCGCACGCGCCGCCACCCCGACACGGCCCCGTGCCCGCCCGTCGCCGGTCGCAAGGACCATGCCGCACGCGCGGCGACCGGGGATCGTCGGTGGCGGGACGCGGGCGCTCCCAGACGGAGTGCGGCTGGATCTCACCAATCTGGAGACGCGCCGTTTCCCCAACGGCATGGCCTATCTGCACTATCGCACCGGGACTACCGCACGATGAGCGGTGCTTTCGGCGTGACCAGCGGGCCGATGCCGCCGCGCGTGAAGACCTCCTTGCCCGAGGACCGGGCGACGACGGTGGCCGGGGCGCGGCTGAGGACGTGGCGGGCCTTCGAGGTGAGGCTGCCGTTGGGCGTGACGAGGGGGCCGTTAGGGATGGTGCTGTCCGCGACGATGTACTCGCCGTTGGTGTCGATGAGATAGCTGCGATCGGTGGAAACCAACGGAACGGTGGGCATAGTCCTATTGTGCCACGCGACGGTCGGACGGGTGGCATGTGGCGTGCGTTTTGTTATCGTCTCGCGGGCAGTGAACGGACGCCCGCGCGTTGGGACAGCGGGCGGCGTGGCGGGTGGTGCGGTGTGGAGCAGCTAGCGATCCTGGTGGTGGAGGATGTCCCCGCCATCGCGGACATCATCGAGGCGGTCCTCAACGACGTCCCCGGCTACCAGGCGACCGCCGTGGGCAACGGGGCCGACGCGCTGGCCTTCGTCGCGGAGGTCCAGGTCGATCTCGTGCTGCTGGATGTCAACCTGCCCGGCCTGGACGGCTTCGCCATCCACGACCTGCTGCGCGGGCGGGCGGGCACGGCGGACGTGCCGATCCTCTTCATGACGGCGGGCCGACACGAGGCCGAGTTCGCCCGGCGCGGGGTGCGCGGCCACATCAAGAAGCCCTTCGACCTGGATGACTTGCTGGCGCGGGTGGCCTCAGCCCTCGTGGGCGGGGGCGGAGCCGTGGGCAACGGGCTGATGCGGCCCGCCGACCGGTAGCAGGCGGCCCACCGTCGCCAAGAGGTCGTCGAGGTCGAACGGCTTGGGCAGGCACGCGACGAAGCCGTGGGCGGCATGATCGGCGTAGTCCCCTGCCCCGCCCGGCGCGCAGAGGAGCAGCGGGCTACCTCCAGCGGCGTCCGCGAGCCGGTCCAGGTCGGCCCAGGGGTCGCCCGCGCAATCGCTGGCGGGGGGCACGGCGTCGGCGAGTACCAGCCCGACCCGGAACGCGGCGAGGACCTGGAGCCCGGTCTCCGCTGTCGGCGCGACGAGCACCCGGTAGCCCGCCTCGGTCAGGACCGCGCGCAGGAGGGTGGCGATGTCCGGGGTGTCATCCACGACGAGGATGGTGCCGCGCGTTTCCATACTTAACTCCCCGGTGCGAATCTTGTGCAAAAACTGGGCAAGTATGGCGTGACCCGGACCAAGGTGCCAGGCTGGCACCGGGTCGTGGGTTGTCGATGGGGACAGTGTAGCGGGTCGGCGTCGCGAAAGGAATGGGCCGGATGCACAGAGGTCAGGGCGGGTCGGTGCCAGCCACACCGCCCGCCCCGGAGGATGCAAGACGCGCTCGCCACAAGCTGCTTGCCCATCCAGTATTACGTACCCGAGGACCCGAGGATAGAGCCGGAAGCATAGTACTTTCGTACCGCTTGCCGTGGCACCGATACTGCCTGCCATAATATGCGGTGGGCAACAACAGAAGGAGGCGGTGATGACGGACAAAGACCAGAAGCGGCCCAAGGTCGGTGCCGGTCGCGCGGCGGGCGTGGCGGATGAGACCCTCGGCGTGCCGGACGAGCGTAAGGCCGAGGTGCTAGAGGATGCCCGCCCGGGCAGCGCGGTCGGGGGGCACGAACCGGGGAAGACGCCCGCGTCCGAGCGGGCGACGATGGACGACGAACGTCGCGGCTGACGCGGCCCGACCAATACGGGCGCTCGGCGACCACGGGGCGTAGTACTTTCGTCCTATTGCTTCGGCTTGGCTTTCTTGCGGCCGGAACCAGACTGCTTCCCACCGCCATCCTGCTGGTTCACGGTCGCCCAGGCCCGCGCCTCGGCCTCCTCCTTGGGCACGCCCTGCTCCTCGTAGCGTTCCTCGATATGCTCGGCCTGGCGCTTCTGCTTGTCGGTGTAGGCCGATTTGTCGCCGCGTGGCATGGTGGGCCTCCTCGCACTAGCCGGGGTTCTCTTCGCCCGTTTCGAGATCCTTGTCCTCCTTCCGCTCGGCCTGGGTCGTGCCTTGCTCGCGCGGCGCGGTGGGCGTGCCGGTCGTCCCGGTGTCCTCCCCCGGCGCGGTCAGTGTCCGCTCGTGCTCCATGGCCCCATCGTCGCCGCCGTACGTGCCGGTGCGGTCTTCGGCGTCTTGCTTCTGCTTCTCTGCCATATCTGCCTCCTGCTGGACGAAAGACCCGGCCAACACAGGATCGTGCGACCGGGTCACGGTTTGTGCTTTGTTGCGGGGCTAGAAACTGTATGAGAAGGGTACGAACATGGCGGGGCTCGCCGATGCCCGCACGGGCGGGGCCGCGTCCGTACTTTGTCGCGATCCCAAACTGCGGCGATCCGTCGCTGCCAACACGCCCTGCGCCACCCCTTCTCGCACAGTTTCTAGTGGGTCAGGCAGCGAATAATTGACGATGGGCGGGGGCGTGTGGGAGACTGGTGCCACGGGAGGAGGTGGCGATGGCACCGCGGCAGGTGGCAGGTCTCCGCGTGCTGACGGAGGCGGAGCGGGCGGAGTTGGGGCGGGTGCAGCAGGCGACGAGCGGGCGGC
>JAABUN010005406.1_pt1 | contig 15895 bp, 17 predicted proteins | sample 5559311 | NCBI WGS metagenome assembly JAABUN01 (sample SAMN10711877, study PRJNA513370) | rock metagenome | isolation source: Antarctica rocks | place: Antarctica: Victoria Land, Siegfried Peak sud
GTTCCTGGCTGAACGCGGTCGAGACCTTTTTCGCAACGCTCACCAAGCGGACCCTGAAACGCGGCGTCTTCCGCTCGGTCGTCGACCTCCAGGCCACCATCAACCGCTACCTCGCCGAGGCAAACCGCGATCCAAAGCCCTTCGTCTGGACAGCCGACCCTGACAAAATCATCGCCGCCGTCCAGCGCGGGCGGCAAGCGTTAGAGTCGATCCACTAGGAGGAAGTCGGACAGGATCGTCAATCCCCTGACGCGGTTGAAGCGCGACAATAAAATGACAGCGTGTGTTGCCTCTTCGCCGATGTTACCGAAGCACGGAGCATTCTCGTCGTCTGGTCAGACGCTCGTTGGATTCCGTGATCATGGGTGCCAGGACAAGCGCGCGAACCGCTTCTTGCCGCAAATCCGGTCGCAGGCTTGCCAGAGTACGACCAAGGCCGCGCGACCACGATCGTCTTAGAGCCGCCGGGGCGCGCGAGGCGTCGGACGCTCGTGAGAACCATTGCGTAGAAGCCGCATCGCGTGCTTCCGGTGATATCCCGTCGTGGCGGTGAATTCGCCGATGATCCGGCCCCGTTCCAGTCGCGAGCTCACCCGATATCGGTCGACCGTCGGCCTCAACAGTTCGTCCCGCGTTTCCATGCTCACACGCCTCATCGCCGCTGCAACGCGCTCCGCTCGCCTCGCCGCTTCCTCGAACATCGGCGTCTCGGGTTCGCGACCAGCTTCGGGGGAGGTCGCGGCGCCGCGAGGCCGTCCAGCTTCGATCGCGGTCGCCCGAAGCGCCCTCGCCTCTCCGGTCGCGTCAGCCGCCTCGCGCTCCTCCCGAACCCGGATCCCGTGCGCCCGCTCGACCACCTGTCGCGCTCGACCGCCTCCACGGCCTCGACCTGCTTGGCCAGCGAGGCCAGGTAGGCGTTGGCGCGCTCCGTGGCCTCGACCTTGTCAGCTCCTTCGCTCCTTCGAGCAGTGGCAGGGCCCGGTTCAGGACATCGTTCGCCCGCCTTAACTCGGCCGTGAGATATTCGCTCGTCGCTCGCGCCATGGCGGCTCCTCTCTCCTGCATGTCTGTCGGTTGGTCCGCTCGCGCAGCGGTCGCGTGCGAGACACGGCAATTGCCAGCCGGGTCAGCTGCTCTGCCGACGCTAAACGGATCATCTGAGGCGCCTCTGAGGTGGTCTCGAGCGCCTTCCAGTCCTGGTAAGCCTCTGCGGCACGCGCCCTCCCCTCCTCTCGGACGGGAATGTGAATGGCGTCCGTGCGCTTGGCGGCTACCTTTCTCCGGATGTGGTCCGGCGCACGCCGCGATCGGTCAGCGCAGCCTTTCCCTGACTAAACGCCGGCGCCGAAGCCGTGTCGCTCCGGCGCGTCGCGACCATGCGGATTCCATGCCGCTCCGCGATCTCGGCGTAGCTCGCCCGCCAGGCCGCGAAGGTCGAGATGTCCGGCCGGATGCGCTGGCCGTGCTCGCCCTTCACCAGGATAATCGCGTGCGCGTGCAGGTGGCCGCGGTCGTTGTGGACGGCGAAGAGATACTCGTGGCCGGCGAACTCGCTGGCCAGTAGCTCGCGGGCGGTGGACTTAAAAGGCGGTCGGGTCCGTGCCGGCTTTGGCCGACACGACGAAATGCACAGCATCCCGCGCCTGCCGAGACCAAGCCCCTTCCGCCATCCATCGGCAGCGGCCCGAACGTCTACGACGGTGCTTCAGTTCGCGACCCTGCTCATCGAGCGCCGGCCCGCCCGCGACCAGGCGCGAGAGCCGGTGCGCCACGCTTTCACGGCCGTGCCCGGTCCCGAGAACCTGCGCCTGGACCCTTGCCGCGGAGCTAACCCGATATCCCAGCGATCAGCGAGGCTTCAAAAGCCTTGTCGAACTTGAACGCGGCTGCGCCTTTGCGCCCGCGACCGAGAGGGCGCGGTCGGCAGCGGCCGCGACCACGGCGGTAACCCCGAACCCGCCCTCCCTTACCCTCTCGACGCGCAGGGCGAACCTATGGCCCTCGCAGGCGCTACAGATCCCGGCCTGAACGGTGGGGGCATCGAGTCCCGATCCGTCGGCCACCTCGAACCGAACGGTCGCGACATCCTTCGAAGGTTGCCGCTCGGAATAGCCCTGAACGCCAGCGTTCCAGCTTCGCGGCGATGGTGGCGCCGTCGAGCGCGAGCCCGTCCTGGTCCTCGGTCGCGACCCCGCCCGCACGCTCCTTCGTAACGTAGCTCGCCAGCGCCGACTCGGGCGCGGCCGGACGCGAAGCTCACGACCTTTACGACCGCCTTCTGGCCGCCGCCGCTTCCGTTCCCGGCGAGCGGGCGCGAGCCGCCCGCCGCTGCCTCCTCCCCCGTGCCCGTCCTCCTCGTCCCAGGGCGAAGGCGTGGGCCGGCCCCGAGCGGCCGGTGAAGGCTGACCGAAGCCGCCCAGACCGGAGCGTCCGCGGCGCTGGTCCTCGTCGTCATGTCGTGCGTGCTCGGACCGGATCGCCTGCAGCCGCGCCGAGAGGGACCGGATCGCGCTCACGTGGCAGGCGCCTCGGCACGGGCCCGGTACTGCTCCCGCGCCGCCCTGCTCGTGTCACGAAAGGTCCTGGACGTACGTGCCAGCACCTCGGTTACGGCTTCGAGCGCGGCGGCGAGCTCGGCATCGGCCACGACCTGCCCCGAGTTATACCGCCTCGCGATCTGATTGAGGTTCGTCCCAACCTTCCGAAGCTGCTCCTCGATCGCGAGCGCGGTGCGCCGATCGAGCGGCTTTCCGTGCCCGACGGCCCGCAGGCACCGCCGCCAGACCTCGGATGCGGGCAGGCTCAACTCGCCGCAGAGCCGGTCGAGGAGCTCGGAATCGGCCGGCCCGAGCCGGACCAGCTTCGTCGAAACACCCGTCTTGCGCGTCTCGGGAGCCTTCTGGGGCAAGGGGGATTGTCCTCGCAGGAGGTCCGCTCGAATCGCGGCCACAGCAATGTGCTAACACGTTTGCGCGAGCAGGCGATCGAGGACTGGTTCACCTCGATCGCGATGCGCCGCGCCACCCCGGCCGCGCGAAAGCTCTCCTCCACCAGCGCGCCAAGCGGCAGGGAGCGGCTGAACGAGATGAGAGGATACGCAGCGAGGTCGTTCGGGCCGACATGCCGCCGCGCCGCCAGCGGGTGCTCGGGATGCACCGCGCAGATCAGGCCGGAGGCGCAGAGGTCCGTCGTGCGGCCATCGAAATGTGACAGCGGCGTCAGCGCCAGCCCAAAATGGACTCGCTGCTCGCCGACCTGGGCGACGACGTTGAAGTTGTCCATCGTCTGGATGACGAGCCGGATGTTGGGCCGCGCGCGCTGGAAGCGCGCCACCGCTGCCGGCAGGATGTTGTCGGCGAGCGTCGGGGTGGCGGCGACGTGCACGGTCCCGACCGTCACGCCCCTCATGTCGTCGACGAGCCGGTGGACGCGGTCGAGCCCCTCGAATACCCGGTCGAGATCGGCCATGAGGGCCGCCGTCTCGCCGGTCGGCTGCAGGCGGCCGCGCCGCCGCACGAAGAGCGGGAAGCCGGCCGTCTTCGCGCAGGCGCTCAGCGTCATGCTGACGGCCGGCGGCGAGATGCGGAGCGTCGCCGCGGCCGCGGTGACCGAGCCCGCATGGGCTGACCGCGCGCACGATCTCGAGCTGGCGGAAGGACAGCGACATAAGCGCAGCTGATGAGGGAATAAGCCGCACCCAATTGAGCTTATCCAGCGCGAGCCGTAGCGTCAAAGCATGAGCTCGGCCTTCGGCTCGCCTCGCCCGTGAACATCGTCGCGATCGAGTCGTCAATCGTGTCGCTGCCCTTCGACATGGGCGGGCCGCCCGCGTCCTTCGCGGGCAGGCCTTGGACCCATCTCGAGATCCTGCTCGTGCGCGTCGAGACCGACGAGGGCCTGGTCGGCTGGGGGGAGGCCTTCGGCCATGCCGGCATCCACGCGACCCGGGCCGCACTCGACACGATCGTTGCGCCCCTGGTCGTGGGCCGTTCTTCGGGCGATATCGGCGCGATCACGCGGAGCGTGCTGCACGGCGTGCATCTGCTCAGGCGTAACGGCGCCTTCGTCTTTGCCTTCTCGGGCGTCGAGATCGCGCTCTGGGACCTCCTCGGCAAGCGCACCGGCCAGCCGCTCCAGCGCCTTCTCGGCGGCCGGGGCCTGACCGACCTGCCCGCCTATGCGAGCCTCCTCGCCTACGGCGACCCGGCGCTGGTGGGGAAGAACACGGCGGCCGCCTGCGCGCGAGGTTACCGCCACATCAAGCTGCACGAGGTCACTAAGGACGCGGACGCGGCCGGGCTCGCGGCCGCCCGAGCCGCCGATGCCCGGCTGATGCTCGACGTGAACTGCGCCTGGAGCGTCCCGGCCGCGTCCGCCATGGCGGACCATTTCGCGCCCGACGACCTGCTTTGGCTGGAAGAGCCGGTCTGGCCGCCCGAGGACGTCGACGGGCTGGCGCAGGTGCGAGCGCGCGGCATCCCGATCGCAGCGGGCGAGAACGTCGCTGGCGTCTTCGGCTTCAAGTCGCTGATCGGCGCGGGCGCGATCGACATCGCCCAGCCGAGCGTCACCAAGATCGGCGGCGTCGGCGAGATGACGCGGGTCGCAGCGCTCTGCGACGCCCACGGCGTCCAGGTCGCGCCGCACAGCCCGTATTTCGGCCCGGGCTTCATCGCCACGATGCACATCGCGGCCGCCCTCGTCGAAGAGCCGCTCGTCGAGGTGCTGTGGCTCGACATGGAGGCGAACCCGTTCGACCCGTGGGTGCGGGCCGAGAACGGCCGCGTCCGCATTCCGCCGGGTCCCGGGCTCGGCTACGATCCGGACCCCGCGGTCGTCGAGCGCTACCGCGTCGGCGACGTCTTCCGCACGGAGGCGCGCGGATGATGAAGGTCGAGGCCGTCGAGACGCGGCCGGTCGTCGTGGCGCTGGAGGCGCCGATCGGGTCGGCTTTGGGGCAGATCCGGGAGTTCGGCTGCATCCTCGTCGCCGTGAGGGCGGGCGACCTCGTCGGCGAGAGCCTCGTCTTCACTCTGAACAACCGCCGCACCGCGGTGCTGCGCACGATGATCGACGAACTGGCGGAAGTCGTGATCGGCCGCGAGGCCGGCCATATCGCCGGTTTCTGGGCGCGCGCCTGGCGCGACATCAACTTCCTCGGCCACAAGGGCGTGCCCGTGGTCGGCATCTCGGCGATCGACGGGGCGCTATGGGACCTGTTCGGAAAGAGCTGCTGCCAGCCGCTCTACCGCATCCTCGGCGGCGCCAGCGACCGCGTGCCCGCCTACCACTCGGGCGGCCTCTGGCTCGACCGCTCGGTCGACGCGCTGGTCGCGGAGGCGGAGGGCTTCGTCGCGGCCGGCTTTCGGGCGATGAAGATGCGCTTCTCGGGCCAGGACGACGACACGGACATCGCCCGGCTGCGGGCCGTGCGTGAGGCGATCGGGCCGGGCGTGCGGCTGATGGCGGGCGCGAACCAGGGCATGACCGAGGCGGGCGCGATACGGCTCGGCCGGCGGCTCGAGGAGTTCGGCCTCACCTGGTTCGAGGAGCCGCTGCCGGCCTGGGACGTCGAGGGCCTGGCGCGGGTCGCGGCAGCGCTCGACACGCCGATCGCGTCGGGCGAGACCGACTACACGCGCTACGGCTTCCGCCGCATGCTGGAGCTGCGCTCGGCCGACATTCTGATGCCGGACCTGCAGCGCGTCGGCGGCGTCAGCGAGTTCATCCGCGTCGGCCACATGGCGGAGGCGCACGACGTGCCCGTCTCGAGCCACCTCTTCCCCGAGCAGAGCGTCACCCTGCTCGGCGCGCTCTCGAACGCGATGTATCTCGAATACATGCCCTGGTCCTCCAAGCTGTATCGCGAGCGGCTCGCCTTCGAGGACGGGTCCGCCATTGCGCCCGAGACGACGCCGTTCGCAATTACTGCCTAAAGATCCTAAAGGCTAAGAAAGTCGCGGTGATCGCAGACACGACTGGCTACGGCGTCTCGGCCGCGAACGCGTCTGTGGCGGCGCTAAAGAAGGACGGGGCCGAGGTCGTCTACCAGGCGAACATCGACTCGACCCAGCCCGACATGACGCCGGACATGCTGCGCGCCCGCAACGCCGGCGCGGAGGCGATCGTGGTCTGGAGCGTCTCGACCGGATGGATGCGCGCCTCTTCAACACCCGCGCCCGGATGGGCTGGGATGTGCCCTTCGTCGGCCATCCCTCGATGTCGTCAGGCGAGATCGCCGGCCTCGTCGAGAAGCCGGCCAACTGGGAGAAGGTCTACGCCATCGGCTACCGAAGCTGCAGCTATGACGAGGCCGGCAAGCTCCCTGCCCGCAGCCAGGAGTTCGTGGACCGCCTGAAAGGCAAGGTGACGCTCTCGGACACGCTGCTCTGGTGGATCGCGGCCGGGTTCGACGCGATCAACCTCGTGGCCAAGGCCGTCGAGGAGGGCGGTTCGACGCCCGAAGCCATCGTCAAGCACTGGAACGCGATCAGCAAGTATCCTGGCGTCTTCGGCGATTACAGCTACACGCCGCAGAACCACGACGGCTATCCGGCCGGCGACGTGGTGATGTCGGCGGCCAGCACCGCCCGAGACGGCACCTTCAAGCTCGCGCCGGGCTACGCGTAGGTCGTGGCCGACCAGGACAGTTCGCGCCGCCGGGCTTCTCCTCCCCCGGCTGCCTGCGCAGCAAGCGGGGAGGTGGCAGGCGCGTAGCGCCTGGCGGGTGGGGCCGCGCCCTCTCACCGGCCTCCGGCCGGTCCGGACAGAGCGCGGCCCCACCTGTCTCCGGGCTTCGCCCGGAGCCACCCTGCCCTCCGGGGAGGGAAAAGCAGCCCTGTGCGGTTCGACGGTCGGCGGCCGAGCGGATGATCGCCTCCATCCTCGCCTCCGGCCTCGCGGTCGGCGCGGTCTATGCGCTGATCGGCGTGACATACAACACGATGTACTCGACCTCGCGCGTGATGAGCTTCACGGCGGGGCAGCTCGGGATGCTGGGCGGCGTGCTCGGCTCCCTCTTCGCCCTCCGGTTCGGATTGCCGTGGGGCGTGGCCCTCGTCCTGACGCTCGCGGCCTGCGCGCTGATCGGCGTCGTCACCGAGCTCGTCGCGGTCAGGCCCGTGCTGAAGAGCCTCGACCAGCACCTCTACGTGCTCTCGACGCTCGCGCTCGCGCTAATGATCCAGCAGGTGACGGCGATCACCTAGAGCACGGAGCCGCAGCCCTTCCCGCGCCTCCTCGGCGGCTTCGGCGAGGGCGTGCTCGACGAAAAGTTCTGGCTGCCGGTCGCGGCCTGCGCGATCACCATCGTCGGCCTCGAATACCTGTACCGGCGCACACTGCTCGGCCGCGCTTTCATGGCGGTCGCCGAGGATAACTTCGCCGCGCAGGCGCTCGGCCTACCCGAACGCCGCCTGCGCGTCCTAAGCTACGCGCTCGCGGGCGCGATCGGGGCGCTCGCCGGCTTCGCGGGCGGCGAGCTGCTGCTCGCCTTCTTCGCGAACGGGCCGCATCTCAACTTCAACGGCTTCATTCCAGTGGCGCTCGGCGGCCTCGGCAACAACCGCGGCGCCGTCATCGGCGGGCTTGCGCTGGGGCTGTTCCAGCAGACCGCCAACTTCGCCGTGGGCGGCATCTTTGCGTCCGTCGCGGTGTTCACGATCTTCATCGTCGTGCTGCTCGCGGCGCCCCAGGGCCTCCTTGGCTCCGCGACCGCGAGGCGGGTGTGATGGCGAGCGGCTCGGAGGCAATCGGACGCGCTGAGGACGTTGCGGAGGCCGAGGCCGGACCGGGACGGTTCGCGCTCGCGACCGCCGCGCCGTTCATGGTCCTCCTCGGGCTCGCGCTCCTCGTGCCGTTCGTCGGCAACGATTACTGGACGCTGATCGCGACCCGGGCCGCGATCTATTGGATCCTCGTCTCAGGCCTGAACCTCGTCGTCGGCTTCGCCGGCCAGCTCGCCATCGGCTACGTCGCGTTGCTGACGCTCGGCGCCTACACGACGAGCGTGCTCGTGGCCGGCAACGTCCTGCCCGCCCTGCCGGTCTTCGCCGCGCTGCCGGCCGCGGGCGTGGTCGGAGCGGTGTTCGGCGTCATCGTCGGCCTGCCCGCGCTTCGGCTGCGGACCTTCTATTTCGCCATGACGACGCTCGGCTTCGCCACGATCGTGACGCAGATCGCGCTCGCCTGGCAGGGGGTGACGGGCGGCGGCATCGGCATCGCCGGGCCCGAGATGCCAGGCTGGCTCGGGACCTCGCTCGGCTTCTACGGGCTCTGCCTCGCGGGCGCGGCGTTCTGCACCTGGATGACCCTCAACGTCGCGGCGAGCCGTTTCGGGCGAGCGCTCGTCGCGATCCGCGACGCCGATGTCGCGGCCGAGGCGGTGGGCATCTCGAAGGTGCGCCTGCTCGTCTCGGTGTTCCTGTTCACGGGCGCGGTCGCGGCGATGGCGGGCGGGCTCTTCGCCACGCTGCAGACCTACATCACGCCCGACGCCTTCACGTTCGACCTCTCGCTCCCGTTCTTCATCGCGATCCTGATCGGCGGCCGCGGGTCGGTGCTGGGGCCGCTCATCGCCACGATCGTTCTGACGATCCTGCCCGAGATCGCGGCCCCGCTCGCCGCCTGGTCGACCTTCCTCTACGCGTTCCTGCTGCTGGTCATCGTCCTGGCGATGCCCGGCGGCATCGCGGACCTGCTCGATTTCCGGAGCTGCAAGCCGCTCCCTGCGAATCGGGTCATCGCGCCCCGCCGGCCGCCCTCGACGGGCTGATGGCCGGCGAGCGAGCCTCGCCGACGCCGCTGTCGCTCCGCGGCCTGTCGCTCAGCTTCGGGGGCGTTCGGGCCGTGGACGGCGTCGATCTCGATGTCCGGCCGGGCCGCATCCACGGCCTCATCGGCCCGAACGGCAGCGGCAAGACGACGACGCTCAACATCATCTCGGGCTATTACCGGCCCCAGGGCGGCACGGTCGAGCTGGCCGGGCGGCAGCTCGTCCCGGAGCCTGCGCAGGCTCGGGCGGGCCTCGGCGTCGCGCGCACGTTCCAGACGCCGCGCATCGTCGGCGAGGCGTCCGTGATCGAGAACGTCATGATCGGCGGGTCCGTGCGCGGCCGGGCCTCGTTGGCAGAGGCCCTTCTGGCACTGCCGCGCAGCGGAGCCGACGAGCGCCGTCTGCGCCGGGACGCGCGGCTGGCTTTGCGGGCGGTCGGGCTCGACGTTCTGGACGAGGTGCGCGCGAGCCGGCTCCAGCACAGCGAGCTTCGCTTCGTCGAGATCGCCCGCGCGCTGATGATCCGGCCGGCCTTTCTCCTTCTCGACGAGCCCGCGGCCGGGCTGTCGACCGCGGAGATCGCGCCGCTCGGGGCGCTGATCCGCGAGATCGCGCGGCGCGGCGCGGGCGTGCTCCTGATCGAGCACCATGCCGACCTCATCTTCGACATCTGCGACGACGTCACGGTGCTCAATCTAGGCCGGGTGCTCGCGGCCGGGACGCCGGCCGAGATCCGCGTCCACAAGGAGGTGGTGAGTGCCTATCTCGGCGGCTGAACGGCCGCCGTCGGCCGGGCCGCTGCTCGACGTGCGCGGGCTCGAAGCCGGCTACGGCAAGATCCGCGTGCTGCATGGGGTCGAGCTGCGGGTCGGGGCGGGCGAGGTCGTGGCGCTGCTCGGCCCCAACGGCGCGGGCAAGACGACGCTGCTCCGCGCGATCTCGGGCCTCGTGACCTGGGCCGGCGGCGACGTGGCGTTCGAGGGCCGCAGCCTGCGCGGCCTCGGCCCGCGCGGCACGGCGCGGGCCGGGCTCGCGCATGTGGTCGAGGGCCACCGGATCTTCACGCAGCAGAGCGTCGCCGACAACCTGCTGCTCGCCTGCTACGACCTGCCCCGCTCCGAGCGCGACATCCGCATCGAGGAGGCGCTCGCGCATTTCCCAGAGATCGCCGCCAAGCGCCACGACAAGGGGTCGTCGCTTTCGGGCGGCCAGCAACAGATGCTCGCCGTCGCGCAGGGGCTCGTCGGCCGCCCGCGCCTGCTTATGCTGGACGAGCCCTCGGCCGGGCTCTCGCCCGTGCTAGCTGACCGCGTGCTTAACGTCGTGCGGCGCTTGCGGGAGGGCGGGACCGCGATCCTGCTCGTCGAGCAGCTGATCGAGAAGGCGCTCGCCGCCTCCGACCGCGTCTATGCGCTCGCGCAGGGCCGGATCGTGCTGGGAGCCGCCACCGACGAGGCGGAGCTCCCGGCACGCCTCGAACGCGCCTATTTCGGCGGAGGCGGCGCGGCGGATTGATCCCGGGCAGTATCGCAAGCCACTGGCGCGCAGCTGAGCGCGCGCTCGCGATAAGGCCGACAGCCCGTCCGTGTAGCGGCCACCAGGCCACCGCTACACCGCTCTCGGCATCGAACCTCCGGCCTGAGCGCGGCGACGCGGTTCAACGTCGATCGCCCGAGCCGGCCGTCAAGATACAGCTAAGTCGAAGCCGAACCGCCCATGACCCGAGTCGCAGCCCGACGACCCCGGCCGCCAAGAGACGGAACCGGCTCGCCGCCTACGGCGACTTCCCCGCGCACCCCGGCCTCTCTGTCACGCTATTTCTAGCGGCGCGGTGGGCCCCGGGTGCTCCGCCTATGGTAGGTCGTGCATCGAACGGTTCGAGGTGAGCGGCTGGAGTCGGATTGGATGCAGCGCCTCGACCGCTCGATCCCGCGCATTGAAGTGAATGCGGCGTTGAAGGCGTTCGGCCTCAATCTCATCGGCTCGCTGGAGGGCGCCGACGAGGGCGCACCATTCAGCCACCACGGCGCGCCTGCGCGGCGCGCTCTGAAAATCCAGGGGCATCGCGCGCCAGAGCAGGCCCCAGGGCGAGTGGCGCACCTGCGCCTTCAGGAGCTCCCTCAAGGGCCTGCTGCCGCAGCCGAGCGCGACCACGGCCCCGACCCGGCTCGTGGCACGCGCGAAGGCAAGCGGGTCGTCCGTGTCGACGAGCGCCTCGAGCTCGGTGATCCGTTCGCGCATCCGCTCCAGGAGCTCGCCGTTGTCGGTCCGCGCGATAAGGCGAACGGCGAGCCCCATCAGAACGGCCCGCATGTTGAAGATGTCCGCGACGACGTCGAGTGAGAGGTCCGCCACGAAGGCCCCCCGTCGGGGCTGAAAGCTGACGAGCCCGCGTTCCGAAAGCGCCCGGATCGCCTCGCGGACGGGAGCCCGGCTGGCGCCATAAAGCGCGGCGAGCTCCTGCTCCCGGATCCGTTCGCCCCCGAGGTACTCGCCGTTGACGATGGCGATCGCGAGATGATCGGCGATCTGCTCGGCGACCGTGCGCAATCGCTCGGCCCGCCGACGGACCGGCGGGCCGCCGTCGGTGGCCGCAGCCGGCAGGGTCGGTGAGCTTGCCGTCACGAACGAACTCCATTCATCGGCGTAAGATGTCGAATTGTCGACATTGACACAAGCGGCTTGCCGTGGTGGCCTCACGGGCAAGGCGCACGAGATGAGGCAGCGGTGATAGGCCACCGATCGTCGACCGGGCAGACGGGCAGGCCGAGATCCATGAAATCGTGTCGGCGGCCTCGTCGGCGATGGCGCATAGGACGGGACGTTGTTGAGGAGCGCGACGGCCGGGACCTTCACCAAGCGCAGGAGCTCGACCGTTTTCCGCATGTCGCGAAGGTCCATAATGCTCGGTTGGCACGGTACCAGGACGAGGTCGGCGCAGCGGAAACACCCTGAGGCAACCCTCGCCTCAGCCCGAACCTTCCTCTATGCGCCTCGGTTATGCCTCCTCACACGTCGGCTGGCCCGGCTATCATCACTCTCGGTCCGGACTCTTAAGACAGTTGAGAGGATCTCTCTCCTTCCAGGAAAGGTAGATGGAGTGAACGGCGATCTAAAGTTCGGACAGCTTCGCCGAAGGCGGCAGCGGTACCGTCGCGACCTCATCCTGATCGGATGCAGTCTCGTGATCTTAGTCGGCGCAATAGCAGCTGTGAATATGCTCCGCGTTTACCGCGAACCGTCACCTCGTTCTGAAGAGCGAACTGCAAATTTAGAAAGAAGCACCCAGCTCGCGGCCCCTCAGCCTAATCCTGAACCCGAGGCCAAGAGGCCAGATGTAATTTCGAAGCCTGAAGAACCAACTGCGACCACAGAGACTAGGAGCGCCAAGCGTTCCACCGCGTTCGATGCGACAGAGGGCACTCGTCTCGATCCATTGGCGAACACGACCTGGGACCTCTCGTCGCCAAAGACCGTCCCTGTCCTCGATTCTTCGTTGCTGACGCCAAAAGCGAGACACGATCCGCGGCGCGGCCAACTCGGCGACCGTGAACTGCGCGGCCAGGGCCGGCGGCATGGGGCCGAACGCGGCCAAGTGCCGGCCCCGCTCGCTCGAACAAGCCGTCAGGGCGCAGTGGCCGAATGAGCCGCCTGCACCCGCGCCAGCCCGCAGTTCTCCTAGGAGAACACCTTCGTCTTGCGGGCCTGCTCGTAGGCTCGGTTGATCCGCTTCGACTCCCACTCGGCCAACTCCTGGAGCTTGCGCCCGAGCGTCGCGACTCGGTCCGAATGATAGGCCATCATCTCCCGCCGGAACGCGTCCTTGATCTCGGCCGGCGAGCTGTTCGGCTTGACACCGAGCACGTCGTACCAGGGCTCGTCCAACAGGCCAGGATCGAACGTGCCGGGCAGGCTCTGGAATTGCAGGACGCTGTCATCGATCAACATCCATTGAGCACACATCGCAGCAGACCCTTCTGTGAGTTGCCGTGACCTTCAATTACGGATTCCGGGCGTCGCAAGTTTCGAGAGCTGCGTCTTGGCGTCTTGGTCGCCGTGATCGGCAGCTCGTTTCAGGAATAGCCGCCCGCTGGCCAAATCTCCCTGCGCGAGAAGAACCGCTGCGCGGCGTCGCAACGCGGCGGTGTCGGGCTCGGTCAACGGTCTCGCTGTCACTATGGGCGCCCTTGGTTCGGCGATCGGCGGCGTGGCGACTGGTCCCATCGCGGCGGGTTCCACGCGGATCGAAACGGCTTGGAGGGACCTCTCGGGGCTCGCACCGCTCTCGTTGGCCGGCGGCGGCGTGGCAGACCCGATAGCCTCGGTTCGAAGGGATAGGTCGCTGGCGGCCGGCGTGGGCGACGCCGCCTCCCCGGCGGTCGGTACGTCCGTCCGGACGACAACGGGCGTGATCTGACCGGTCACGACGGCCGGCGCAGCCGCCGGCAGCAGATCAAGCTCACCGAAGCTCTTGTCCGTCGGAGCGAGCGCGACGCGTGAGGGGGATGCCTCAACGGACTGGGCAAGCCGTGAATCGGGCTCCGACGCGAGCGGCTCCTTCAACAAGGCCGTCGTTCCGGTGACTAAGTCGGCGGCCACCTGGCGGGTGGCGCTCTGCAGCGGCCTGGTGATGGTCGACGACGGGGCGAGGGGCTGGCTGGCCGATTCGACGGAGTCGGCCGCCACCTCGGCGCCGGCATGGGAACGCGGTAATTCCCCTCTCATGATCCAACTGCCACCGAGGGCCAGCGTTCCCACGGCACATGCTGCCTGGAGATACCTGCGTCCGACCGCGCCTGACAGGTTGACGCCCAGGGTCGTTGCTCTGACGACAGCGACCGCGTCCCTGAGCGATCCGGTCCCGTGCTGATCGATCTTGTCCGCAGCCGCCACGTCGACCCGGGTCTCGGTGGGGGGGATGTCGGCCTGCGGGTCGGTCGAACCAGTCTCGGAGCGAGGGCTCGATTGAAGGCTGCGGAAATGGAAGAGGTCATCGATGAGGAAGGGCGTCCTGAAGTCTGCGGGAGCTGGCATCTCGCGTGGACGCTCGGGCGGGCTCGGGGGCGGTCCGAACGGCCACAGACGGCTTGGCCCGTAACTCGTGGTAATCGGTCGCTTCATGGAGCACCCGCTTATATCTGGCCGCCCGCCCATGGGCGGAAACTTGCACCCAATACGAGGATGGCAAGCAATTAACATTGCGTCCACGACGAACATCAAATCGCTTAATCGTCGCTGCCTCTCGGCAGTCATCACCCCGATTCGGTTTACACCGCGTTAAGACGTTCGGGTCTCAAATGGTCAAGTCAGATGATTCGGACCTATCGGAGTTCTCGATGAGCCATATTCGATCTCTGCTGACCGTAGCCGTCTGCGCGGGCGTGCTCGGCATGTCCATCGTCGGCCAGGCGGTGGCAAACCCGCGCGCTCGCGCGGGCAACGAAGCTGTCCGGGCGAATGATGGTATCGTGTCCGTCATCTCAGGAACACCCGGGGGAACGTATTTCCGGATGGCGAGCGACCTGTCGATGGTGCTCGACGGTCAGGACGGCATCAGGATCCTGCCGATCATGGGCAAGGGCGCCGGCCAGAATGCCTACGACATCCTGTACTTGAAAGGGATCGATATCGGCTTCGTGAGGACGGATACGATTGAGCAGCTGAAAGCGGACCCAAAGATCTCGAACCCGACGAGCCAGGTCGTCTACATCGCCCGCCTGTTCAACGACGAGCTTCATGTCCTGGCGGGCAGCGACGTGACAGACGTGTCTCAGCTCGCCGGCAAGAGGGTCAGCTTCGACGTGGCCGGGAGTGGGTCGGACTTCTCAGGCAGGGCGATGTTCAAAGGTTTGGGTATCCAGATCGAAGCGGTCAACATCGACCAGGCGAGCGCTCTTGAGGCGCTCAAGCGTGGCGAGCTCGCGGCGGTCGTCTCAGTGGCGGCCAAGCCTGTGACGATCCTTCAGAACCTGCCGCCGAAAAGCTCCTTCCACCTTCTCAGCGTGCCGTTTCCCGCGTCAATATCCGAAAGCTACATGCCGGCCGAGATCGAGTCGGCAGACTATCCGAACCTCGTCGGCTCCGGGGATATCATAAAGACGCTTGCGGTCGGAACCATCCTGGCCGCGATAAATCATCCGAAAGGAACGGAGAGATATAATCGCCTCGCTCGCTTCTCGGAGGTCTTCTTCAACCAATTCGACGATCTGCTGCGAGCGCCTCGGCACCCGAAATGGCGCGAGGTCAGCATCAACGCGGTCGTTCCAGGCTGGACACGGTTCCAGCCGGCACAGGCTTGGCTCGACAGGAGGGCGCAGGAGATCGCGTCGAGAGAGGCCGCGAAGCATGCCTCTGCGCGAGCCGACATCCAGAAGTTTCTGGAAAGCAAGATGATCTTGCCTAATACGGATCGTGACCAGCTCCTCGCCGAGTTTCTGAGCTGGCGAGCCGCGAAGAAGCAATGAACCGCGTTCCGGCATCGTCGGGCTGAAAGCGCAGCTGGCCGCGCTGCGCCAGGATCGAGGATGCGACGGCGATTGTGAACCAGTTAAACAGCCGAACATGTTCACATGCGCTCAAGCGCACCTGTGAGCTTTGGGTCGTTCTCGCCGATCGAGTGACGGCCCTCGGTCGGCTGCCGGCCTTCACCGGCCGGTAAAACCCGGGGCGGTTCAATGTGAATGCGGCCAGGGGGAGATCCTCGATCTGGGCGTAGTAGCGGGCCTCCGCCTCAGCGGGCGGGATGTTGCCGATCGGCTCGAGCAGCCGGCGGTTGTTGAACCAGTCGACGCATTCCAGCGTGCGAACTCGACGGCCCGAAGGACCGCCATGGCCCACGTCGGTGGATCACCTCGACCTTTAGAGGCCGTTGATGGTCTCGGCGACGGCGTTGTCGTACGAGTCGCTAACGCTGCCGACGGAGGGCTCGATGCCGGCATCGGCGAGGCGCTCGGTGTAGCTGCCGCGCTGCCAGGGGCTGTGCGGATCGAGGAAGTAGAGTTGGTCCAGGGGGATCTGGACAGGTGCGATGAGTGGAGTTTCTCCCTGACGGCGGCCAGGATGGTCGCGGAGCAGGAGAGACGATGAGCAGACGACCACGCCGGAACCACTCGCCGGCATTCA
>JAABUN010005407.1_pt1 | contig 15894 bp, 9 predicted proteins | sample 5559311 | NCBI WGS metagenome assembly JAABUN01 (sample SAMN10711877, study PRJNA513370) | rock metagenome | isolation source: Antarctica rocks | place: Antarctica: Victoria Land, Siegfried Peak sud
GCCGTGTATCTGCTGCGGAACACCGACCACCCGAGCGTGCCCGCCGCCACCCGCGAGATGGTCGCCTTCCCCGAACGCGCCCTCGACATGCTCAAGGAGAAGGCCCCACCTTCCATCTCTGAGTAGCTCTGCTGCGGGCGGCGGCGGAGTAATGGTGAAACGAACTACCCCTTCAGGTCGGCTTCGAGTTGCGCGACGGTGACCTCGCGGTCCGGCCCTTGGTCGCGGATTTTGTTGAAGTCGGCGATCATGCGGTCTTCCAGCCAGCCCGAGTCGATCTCGGACTCGCGCTGACATTTGACGCACAACACCGAGTACGGCAGGGCGCTCAACCGGGCCACCGGAATACGGCCGTCGCACCCGTTGCACACGCCGTACTTGCCCTGCTTGATGCGCAGCAGGGCGATGTCGATGAGGGCGAGTTCTTTGGACTCGATCTCGGCCAGGTGGGCGGCAACTTCTTCGCCGCTGCCCGCGAAGGCGGCGTCGGCGATGTCGCCGGTCGAGCCGAGGCTGTTCTGGGCCAGGGCGTCGAGGTCGTCGCCGAGCCGCTTGCGCAGTTCGTTGCGGCGGTTCAGCAGGGTTTGGCTGATGCGGAGTAAGGCGTCGAGTCGGGCCATGGCGGCACCGTCCTTATATTCGGGGGTCCACACCCCGGGTGGGCAAAGGTGTAACGTCGGAAGGAATCAAGCGTTAGGATGTCACGACTTCGTTTGGTGGGAACCGCCGCTCAGCAAATGCGATGCCCGGTGCCACCGGACACCCGCGAGTGCGACCTGCCGCCAGGCCGAAACGTGTTAACCTACTGCGTGTCGGTCGTTTGAGGGGTCCGCCGCCGCCGCGGGTTCCCGAATGTCCAGAGAATTGTCGGCCGCCGCCCGACTTAACCGGCCGGGGGCGTCACTCGCCGGCCGCCGTGGCCGCCAGATCGTACTGCGGCGACAGGTACATGACCCGCGGGGCCGCCAGCCGGACAAGGGCGTCCGCCGGCGACGGGGCTTCCCGGCCGACCTTCACGCCTGTCGCCCACTCGGCCCACGACTTCGGCTCCTCGTACCGCACGGCCCGCCACCGGGTCAGGCCGGCGGCCGCCGCGGCCTGGCCGACGACGTGCGGCAGGTCGGCGACCTCGTCGATCAGGCCGAGGGCGAGAGCTTGCGGCGGGGTGTACGACCCGCCGTCCGCCCGGTAGCGGGTGAGCGTCACGCCGCCGGCCCCGGGCTTGCCGTCGGTAGTCGGCGTGCCGCGGTCGTCGTAGAGCGGGACGACACGGGTGGTCACGTCCTGGGTCAACTGCTCGCGGGACAGTTTCGGCCGGCCGGCGGCGACCACGGCCAGGAACCGGTCGTAGGCGTTGTCGACGATGTCCTGCCACGGCTGCCGGTCGGCCGGGGTGAACGGGTGCAGCGGCGACCCGCCCCCCTTGATCGCCCCGGCTTTGATCAGATGGAGCTTGACGCCGTTCCGCTCGGCCAGTCCGGCCACGTTGGGGAGCGCCGCGAACACCCCGATCGACCCGGTGATCGTCGTCGGTTCGGCGTACACCTTCCCGCAGGGCATGGCGATGTAATACCCGCCGCTGGCCGCCACACTGCCGAACGACGCGGTCAACGGCTTCGGCCCGGTCGCGGCGTACCGGCGGCCGGTGCCGTCGCGGAGTTCGGTCAGCGCCAGGTGCAGGTGATCGCTCGCCCCGATCGTCCCGCCGGGGCTGTCCACCCGGAGGACGACGGCCTTGACCGCCGGGTCTTTCGCGGCCGCCTCGATCTGCTGGAAGGCGAAGCCGTTCGACCCTTCGAGGAGCATCCCCGCGACGCGGACGATGGCCACCTTGTCAGCCGCCCGCTTGTCGCCGGCGTAGTGCGTCTCGCGCAGGACCGGGTCGCTATCGAACACCCCGGCCAGGTCGAGGACGAGGGCGACGTTGAGGAGCAGGGACGCCGCGACGACGGCCCGGACGAGGCGGCTTCGGCGGGGGCGGGCATCGGCGGGGGGCATGGGCGGGTCCGGGCGGCGGGGAACCGGCGTCACGGCTGCAGGTTCTGCAGCATGTCGCGCAGGGGTACGAGCCGCTGGCCGCGGGTGTCTTCCATCTGGAACACCTTCAGAAACCGGCGGCGCAGCTCGGCCTGCAAGTCTTCGACGGCCGACGGGGCGGTGCTGGCGAGCTTGATGCAGCCGCCGGCCCGCCGGTCGTGGCCGCCGGCCCGGCCGAGGTCGCCGACGACCGTCCGCAGGATGTCGCCGGCCCCGGCGTTCGGTTTAGCGCTGCGGACCGACAGGATGAGGGCGTCGCCGTGGACGCCGGCGCAGGCGGCGTAGTCGACCTTCTCGAACCGGACCATGAAGTCGCACACCTCGGCCGCCAACTCGGGCTGCGGCAGGTCGCTGACCCAACTGATGATCAGCCGGTCGTAGATGAACGAGCTTTGCAGCGCCTGGAGCAGGCACTCGAAGTGGCTGTGCGGCAGCCGGGCGTTGCGGATTTGGGCGATCAGGTCTTTGTCGGCCAGCGGGTAGAGGCGTTTTAGGGCCGCGTCGTCGTCCGGACCGGCCTCCCGCGGGAACCCGGCGACTTCGGTTTCGATCCCGTACAGGAGGGCCGTGGCCACCCTCTCGGGGACGGCGACCTGCTGGTCGGTCAGGTACTTCGTGACCAAGGTACACGTCGCCCCGAGGTGCGGCCGGATGTCCGAAAACGCCACGCCTTCGAGGTCGCCGGGGGTCTCATGGTGGTCCAGGACGGCGGTCACCGGCACCCGGCGGGGGAGCGAATGCCGGCCGGTGCCGGGCTGGCTGTCGACCATGACCACCGCGTCGTCGGCCGCCCACCGGACCCGCTCGACGGGGGTAAGGGTCAGGTGCAACCCGTCCACCATCGCCCGGTTCTCGGCCCGGCTGATGGCACCGTCCCGGGTCAGGACGACGGGTTTATCGAGCTTCGCCTCCACCAGGTGGGCCAGCCCGAGCATACTGCCGAGGCTGTCCGGGTCGGGGTGGACGTGCGACACGAGGACGACCCGGCCGGCGGCCTGCAGGGTCGTCAGGAACCGGTCGGACCGGCGGCGGCCGGCGACAACGGGTCCGGCGCTGGATTGCGCCATATGGGGGAGAACTCACGCGGACACCCACGCCGGCCGCCGTGGGAGGCGGGGGCCGCGTCGCTGCGGCCTCACAGTCCTCGGTCCGGAGGGCATTTTATCCGACCGCCGGCCGATGCCAAGGAAATCCCGCCGGCGGGGTCCGTTTCCCGAGGCCGGCGGCGACGCCCGGTCCCCCCGTTCCTTTCTCGGGAGCGCCGACTAGACTTGAATCACGGGTGTTGCGCGGGTCAGGGCGGGGGCGACGATGGGCATCTACGACCGCGACTATTACCGGGAAGACACCACCGGCCGCTGGTCCAACTGGCGCTCCTGCCGGGTAACCATCGGCCTGATCGGCGTTATCTGCACGGCGTTCCTGTTCGAGCTACCAGTCCGCGGCAACCGCGGCGAGGGGCCGGTCCTGCAGCTCCTCGGGTTCGATGCCGACCGCGTCCTGGCCGGCGAAGTCTGGCGGCTCCTGACCAGCCACGTCGTCCACGGCGGGTCGGCCATCCTGCAGGTGGCGGTCCTGTCGATCGGCCTGTACGTTGTCGGGAGCCGGGTCGAGGGCGTGTACGGTAACCGCGAGTTCTTGGCCTACATTCTGGTCGCCGCCCTGGCCATTTCCGCTGTCAAACTCCTGGCCGCCCTCGGCAACGTCGACCGCGGGATGCTCACCTACGGGGCCGGCGGCCTGGTGACGGCGGTTTTGATCCTGTACGCCTGCCAGAACCCGCATGAACGGGTCAACGTTATCGTGCCCGTCCCAATCTGGGGGGTCGCCGCGACGCTAGTCCTGCTCGACCTGGTCGGCGAGTTCGGCGGCGGCCTCGGCCACGCCGGCCACGTCGCTCACCTGACCGGTGCGGCCATCGGCGTCGGCTACTACGCGGCCGGAGTGCGATTCTCGAACGTCCTGTTCCCGCGTTGGCTGGCCGGCCCGGCCCGGCGGCGGGTAGCCGCCCCGAAGCTGTTCGTCGACCCGGCGGCCGGTGCCCCCGCCGAGCCGGCCGCGGTCGTCGCTGGCCCGTCCCGACCCCGGACCGAGGTCGTCCCGACCCGAGCACTCGACGAACAACTCGAAGCCAAGCTCGACCAGGTACTCGAAAAGGTCAGCCGGACCGGCCGCGACAGTCTGACGACCGACGAGCAGGACATCCTCCGCCAGGCGAGCGAAGTTTTCAAACGTCGCCGCGAGAAGTGACGGCAGTGCGAAACGCGTTGTGGCGGGCCGTGAACTCGATAGCTTTTTATGCCCCGCTCACAATCCTTGCGTGCGGGTGGGAAATCTGACTGCCGGGCGAGCCTAATATTGCGCCGTGCTTGATGCGGCTCTTGTCTGGCGTCGGACGTGGATATACAGTTGAATATCGAAGCCGTCACGAGTCGTGTTACTAACCGTAACCTCGACAACAAGTTACGTCGTAATACATGCTCGGATCGACGAGCTGATGCCCGGGGCGCACTGCAGACCCGCGGCCCTTCTTCATTCACAGGACCGTCTTCCTCATGACCGACAAGAAACAGGCGAAGGTCTGTGCGGACCTGCTCCAAGCCCTGGCCGAGCCGAACCGCATCCGCATCATCGACTGCCTGCGGACCGGACCGAAGAACGTGACCGAGTTGGCCAAGTTGCTCAGCGTCGAGATCGTCAACGTGTCGCACCACCTCGGCGTGCTCCGCCTCGGCGGCCTCGTCCAGGCCGAGAAGCACGGCCGGTTCGTGGTGTACACGCTGCACGACAAGTATTTCGTCAACGACAACCCGAAGGCGACGCACTGCGACCTCGGCTGGTGCAAGATCGAGATCCCGACCACCTAACGCCGGACCGACCCGTCGGGCCGCAGTGACTCGCAAAGCCCGGGGACGGCCGTCCCCGGGCTTTCGTCGTTCATGCCCCCGTCCGCAGGTCGGTCAGGTTCGCCCGTAGCGTCTCGACCTGCCTCTCCAACTCCCGCACCTTGGCCCGCGTCTCCTCGACCACCTCCGCCGGTGCTCCCCGCACGTAGGCCTCGTTCGCCAGCTTGCCGGCCATCCCGGCGACCTGCTTCTGGATGTCCGCTATCTGCTTCTCGGTCCGCGTCGCCTCCGCGGCCGGGTCGATTAGCCCGGCGAGCGACACGTAGGCCGCGAACTCCGGCCGGACGATCCCGGCGGCGAGCGCCGGCTTGACGGCCGCCGGGCCGCACTCGAAGTCGCGTACCCCGCCGAGACTCGCCACGAACGGGGCCAGGGCCGTCAACTCGGCGGCGACCTCGGGCGAACACATCACGCTCAACGCCAGCAGCGTCTTGTCGAGCATGTAGCGGTTGCGGACCTCGCGCACGCCCCGAATAAGCTCTTGCATCCTGGCGATGCGAACCTCGGTCCGGGGGTCGGTCGCGGCGGCCGGGTACGCCGGCCACGGGGCGATGCAGACGCTGTCTTCGCCGGTGCGGAGCGCGTCGAGTCCCCGGACCGGGGCGGCCTCGTTGAGCGCCTGCCACAGCGACTCGGCCACGAACGGCATGACCGGGTGGACGAGCCGGACCAAGCCGTCGAGGACGCCGATCAGCACCCGCTGGGCTGTCGCCCGCTCGGCGGGTTCCTTGAGGCGGCCCTTGCTCATCTCGATGAACCAGTCGCAGAATTCGGTCCAGGCGAACTCGTACACCAGCCGGGCGACCTCGGCGAACTTGTACGCTTCGAGGGCCGCGGTGACGGCCGTCGTGGTCGTGGCCAGGCGGGAGACGATCCAGCGGTCCTCGGTCGCCAGCGTCTCGTAATCGAGGGCTTCCGGCGTATAGCCGTCCAGGTTCTGGAGGAGAAACCGCGTCGCGTTCCAGAGCTTGTTGGCGAAGTTGCGGCCGACCTCGAACCGGTCCGACGCCAGCCGGGCCGTCGGCAACTCGGCGTCGTCACTCGTCCACGGGCCGCCGGGCCGGAACGGCTTCTTGCACGCCGAGCAGGTGACTTTCTTGGGCCGCTTCCGCTCGTCGGCGTCGGTGTTCTCGCGTTTGAGCGGGATGAGGGTGCCGCAGTGCGGGCAGACGTTGGCCGCCGGCAGGCGACTGTCCTGGGTGTCGCCGGCGATCGACACGCAGTAGTAGCGGAGGGCGTCCGTCCCGTACTGCTCGATGATATCGAGCGGGTCGACGCCGTTGCCGCGCGTCTTCGACATCGTTTCGCCGAACCCGTCGAGCAACTTGGGCGTGATGTACACGTCGCGGAACGGCACGGCGGCAGTGTTGTACAGCCCCATCAGGACCATCCGAGCCACCCACAGGGTGATGATGTCCCGGCTGGTGACGAGCGTACTCGTCGGGTGGTACCGGGTCAAGTCGGCGGTTGGCTCGGGCCAGCCCAGGGTTGAGGATGGCCAGAGGGCGGACGAGAACCAGGTGTCGAGTACGTCCGGGTCTTGGGCCAGCGTGAACCCCGGCACCGCATCGGCCGCAACGTCGGTCGTCGCACACACCAGCACCCGGCCGGTTTCGGGGTCGGTCCGCCACGCCACATTGTCGCGGCCGGCGAACGCGGCGGCCACGGCGGATTCGGGCGCGTCGGTGTACCAGATCGGGATGCGGTGCCCCCACCACAACTGCCGGCTGACGCACCAGTCGCGCTTTTCCGACAGCCAGTCGAGGTACGTCTTGGCATACCGCTCCGGGGTGAACGTCACCTTCCCCGAAGCCACAGCGTCCATCGCCAACTGGGCCAGCCCCGGCTTGCCGTCATCCCGGTCGGCCATGCGCACGAACCACTGGTCCGACAACAGCGGCTCGATCGGCGACTTGCTGCGGTCACTGTACTTCAGCGGGATGACGCGGTCCTCGCGCCCCTCGAACAGCCCGAGTTCCTCCATCCGGGCGATGACCGCCTCCCGCGCCTTCATGCGGTCCAACCCGGCATACTCCCCACCGGCGGCGTTGATGGTGCCGTCCGGGTTGAGGATGTTGATGACGCCGATCTCGGGGTGTCGAGTCCAGCAGGCGTAGTCGTTCGGGTCGTGGGCCGGCGTCACCTTGACGCACCCGGTGCCCAGCGTCGGGTCGGCGAGGAGGGCGTCGGCGATCACTGGGATCTCGCGGCCGGAGTGCGGCTGCAACACGGTCCGGCCGACCAGGTGCTTGTAGCGCTCGTCGGACGGGTGGACGCAGACGGCTGTGTCGCCGAGCATGGTTTCCGGGCGGGTGGTGCTGAATCGGATGAACTCGTCGGGCGAACCCACCACGGGGTACTTGCACGTCCAGAACCCGCCGGGCGTGTCGGCCGTATACGTCTCGTCGTCGGCCACGCTCGTCTGCAACTGCGTGTCCCAGTTGACCAGGCGCTTGCCGCGGTAGATATAGCCGTCCCGGAACATCGCGAAGAACGTCTCGCGCACGGCCCGGCTGCACGCGGCGTCGAGGGTGAAGGCCGTCCGCGACCAGTCGCACGACGCCCCGATCTGCTTCAGTTGGCCGAGGATGCGGGCCTCGTACCGGTCCTTCCACGCCCAGATGCGCGACACCAGTTCCTCACGCCCCAGGTCGTGGCGGGTCTTCTGCTCGGTCTGCATCACCAACTTCTCGACCACGGCCTGCGTGGCAATGCCGGCGTGATCGGTCCCCGGCACCCACAGCGTGTTGCGACCCTGCATCCGCCGCCAGCGGACCAGCACGTCTTGCAGTGTGCCGTTGAGGGCGTGCCCCATGTGCAACGCCCCGGTCACGTTCGGCGGCGGGATGACGATCGAAAATGCCTCGCCCGGCGCGGCCGGGTCGGCGCGGAAGTACCCCCGTTCGTCCCACAGCGTGAGCCATCGGGCTTGCGCGGCCTTCGGGTCGAAGCTCTTTGGTAACTCGGTCGGCATCACGCCCGCCCTTCCTCGGCGTCCTTGAACAACTTGTACTCGATGCTATCGGCGAGCGCCAGCCACGACGCCTCGACGACGTTCTCGCTCACCCCGACCGTCCCCCACACCGCGTCGCCGTCCCGGCTCTCGATGACCACCCGGACCCGCGCGGCCGTCCCCGCCTTCGAGTTCACCACCCGGACCTTGTAATCGACCAGTCGCAGCTCGGCCAGCCGGGGGAAGTGCGGCACGAGCGCCTTCCGCACCGCCCCGTCGAGGGCGTTGACCGGGCCGTCCCCCTCGCTGACCGTGTGTTCGCCAACGCCGCCGACGGTCAGCTTGACCGCCGCCTCGGTGACCGGGCCGGCGGCCGTGTGTTCGATGTTGACCCGGTACGCCACCCGGTCGAACCAGGGCGTGTACAGCCCCGCGGCGCGTTTGACGAGCAGGTCGAACGACGCCTCGGCGGCCTCGTACTCGTACCCCGCGTACTCGTTGTCCTGCACCGCGGCGAGGATTCTGGCCATCAGCCCCGGGTCGGTGCGGAGGGCGTACTTGGTCGTCTTCGCGAGGATCGTCGACTTGCCGCTCAACTCGCCGACCAGAATCCGCCGCTCGTTGCCGACCGCCGCCGGGTCGATGTGCTCGTAGCTGCTCGGGTTCTTGGCCACGGCGTGGGTGTGCATGCCCCCCTTGTGGGCGAACGCGCTCGCCCCGACGAACGGCTGGCCCGGCCGGAAGTTCATGTTGGCCAACTCGTACACGTACCGGCTCGCCTCGGTCAACCGGGCGAGGCTGCCGGGGTGGAGGGCGTCGAACCCGTATTTCAGCGTCAGGTTGGCCACGACGCTGACCAGGTCGACGTTCCCGCACCGCTCGCCGATGCCGTTCATCGTCCCCTGCACCTGCCCCGCCCCGGCCCGCACCGCGGCCAGGGTGTTGGCCACGGCCAGGTCGCAGTCGTTGTGGCAGTGGATGCCTAGGTCGACGCCTAACTCCTGCCTAACGGCCGCCACCACGGCGGCGACCCGTTCCGGCATCGTGCCGCCGTTCGTGTCGCACAGGACGAGGACTTCGGCCCCGGACCTTGCGGCCGCCCTCAGGGTGTCGAGGGCATAGGCCCGGTCGGCCGTGTACCCGTCGAAGAAGTGTTCGGCGTCGTAGAACACCCGCCGGCCCCGGCCCTTCAGGTAGCCGACCGAACTCCCGATCATGCCGAGGTTCTCGGCCAGCGTGACCATCAACACGTCGGTGATGTGGAAATCCCACGACTTGCCGACGATCGTGACGACCGGCGTCCCGGAGTCGATCAAAGCCTTGAGGCCGATGTCCTCGTCCGGTGCCACGGCAGCCTTACGGGTCATGCCGAACGCACACACCTGGGCGTGCTTCAAGGGCAACTCGCGGACGGCCCGGAAGTACTCGAAGTCCTTCGGGTTCGACAGCGGGTAGCCGCCCTCGATGAAGTCGACGCCGAGGTCGTCGAGCTTCTTGGTCAGGAGCAGCTTATCTTGGAGCGAGAAGTTGACCCCCTCGCCCTGGCTGCCGTCGCGGAGGGTGGTGTCATAAACAGAGACGCGCGGCATGGGAGACTCGGAAACCGGTGAAACGAACAACGCCCCGCGTTCGAGTGGCGGGGCGTCGCGGCGGTCGTTTCGGGGTGGTCCCCGCTACACGTCCGGCGTCGCCCCCGCGCGCACTCCCTGCGCAGCGGTAATGACGACGGCGACGGGGCAGGCGGCGGACATGGGTGCGGTCCCGGGGGCGGTGTCGTGCGAGTTTAGAGGGGCGGGTCGGAGTTGTCAACCCGCCGGCGCTGCCGCTGGCGGGGGGCTGACGACGTGCCGCAGCCACTCCGCGGACCGCGTCGGGAAGTCGCTGCGGTAGTGCGTCCCGCGGGACTCCTCGCGTTCGAGGGCGGCGGTCGTCATCAGTCGGGCGACCGTTAAGAGGTTCTGCAACTCCCACCCGGCCCGCGAGTCGAACTCCCGGCCGAGTACGTACCGGCACCAGAACCCGATGTCGTAGTCGGCGTCATTCAGCCCGGCCCGGTCGCGGACGATGCCCATCTTGCGGACCATTAAGGCCCGCAGCGAGTTGGTCACGTCGGCCACGTCGAGGAATCCGGCCGGGTCGGCGGCCGGCACTTGGTAGACGAGTTTGCGGACCCGCGGGTCGTCGCTCATGCCGAGGGCCGCCGCCCCCGCCCCGCGGCCGCACGCCGCCCCGTAAACAAGCCCTTCGAGGAGCGAGTTCGACGCCAGCCGGTTGGCCCCGTGCAGGCCGCTCGAAGTCACCTCGCCGGCCGCCCACAGGTTCGGGACGGTGGTCCGCCCGCTCGTATCGACGGTGACGCCGCCGATCATGTAGTGCGCCCCCGGCCGGACCGGGACGCGGTCGCGGGTGATGTCGAGGCCGAACTGCCGGCAGACCCGGCCGATGCCGGGGAACCGCGTGGTGACGAGATGCGGGTCGAGGTGACTCAGGTCGAGGTAGACGTTCGGGTGCCGGGTCGCCTCCATCGTCCGGAAGATGGCCCGGGCGACGATGTCCCGCGGGGCGAGTTCGGCCCGCTTGTCCTCGTCCGGCATGAACCTGCGGCCGTGGACATCCCGCAGGTACGCCCCCTCGCCGCGGACGGCCTCACTGATGAGGTAGCGGGCGGACCCGGCGACGTAGAGGACGGTCGGGTGGAACTGCATGAACTCCATGTCCCGGAGTTCGGCCCCGGCCCGGTACGCGGCCGCCATGCCGTCCCCGGTCGCCACCGGCGGGTTGGTCGTCTCCCGGTAGACCATGCCGCAGCCGCCGGCCGCCAGGATCGTTTGTTTGGCCCAGACGCACAACGGCCCGAACCCCGGCTTCCAGACGGCCGCCCCGACGCCCGCCCCGGCGTCGTCGGTCAGCAGGTCGACGGTGAACGTGTCGTCCAACAGGGTGACGTTCGGCGCGGTCGTGGCCTTGGCAATGACCGCCCGCATGACCTCGTGGCCGGTCGAATCCCCGAGGGCGTGGACGATCCGGCGGTGGCTGTGGCCGCCCTCGCGGGTCAGGGCGAGTTCGCCGTTTTCGAGGTCGAAGTGCGTGCCCCACTCGATGAGCTTGTCGATCTCGGCCGGGGCGTCGCGGACGACGAATTCGACCACCGCCGGGTCGCACAGGCCGTCCCCGGCAACCAGGGTGTCGTCGACGTGGTTCTCGAACCGGTCCTCCGGCGACCGCACGCCGGCGATGCCCCCCTGGGCGTAGGAACTGTTCGACTCGGTCAGGCGGTCCTTGGTGACGACGAGGACGTTCAACTCCGGCGGGACTTCGAGCGCCGCCCGTAGCCCGGCCAGCCCGCCGCCGATGACGAGGACATCGGTGAACCGGTGGACGGCCCGGCGGTGGTCGATCGACACCAGGTACCGGGCGTGGGACATGGTCAGGTTCTCGGACAGGAGCCGGATGCGTCAGCGTCCGGGTTTCTTCGTCCTGGCTCACGCGGATGCGAGAACCCGGACGCTGACGCATCCGGCCCACGCCATATCAGACCCTACTTCTTCGGTGGGGGCGTCTTGGCCGCCGCCTCGGCGAACTTTCGCTGGGCGTCCGCGAACCCCGCGGCGGCCGTCCCCGGCCCGGCCCCGGTGCCGACGCCGTTGTCCGCCTTGCCTTTGACCTCGCGCCCGCCGGACCCGCCGCCGACCTGGATCGCGGCCGGTCCCTTGGGCGTTTTTACCGCGTCGGCCTCGGCACGCGTCACCTCGGCCCGCTGCTGCTCGACGGCCTTGCGGTACGACGCCAGGAACCGCTCGTACTGCTCGTCGGTGTACCCGAGCCGCTGCTTCAGGTCGAGATTCCCCTTCTGGTCCTCGAACGTTTTGAGTTGCAACTCGGCCGACTTGAGCCGATTCCGCGGGTCGGCGTCGAGCGGCTTGCCGCCCGCGGCGTCCGACCCCTGGCTCGGCCCGGCCTGCCGCCGGTCTTGCTTCTTAGCCGCGTCGGCCGCCTTCTCGGCCCGGTTCTGGAGCCGGTCCCGCGCGGCCTGCTGCAGCTCGGGGGTGCCGGTCTTCATGTCGGCCAAGTCCTTCTGAAGCTGTTCGCGGGCCTCCTTGCCGACGGCCTTATCGAAGGCTTCCTCGGCGGCCTTCTTCTTGGCAGCGTCCGTCGAGTTCAGGTCGTCGGCCTTCTGCTTCCACTTGGCGATGTCCTCGGCCGACGGCGGCTTCTGGCCGTCGGGGTCGTCGTCGCCCGGCTGTTTCTGTCCGTCCCCTGGTTGGGCGCGTTTGGCCGCCGCATCCTGCGCCTGCTTGACCGCGTCGGCCATCCCCTTCTCGGCCTGCTCCCGCGTCTTCGGGTCGCCCGACTTCGCGTCGTCCTTGTGCCGGGCGGTGTTCGCCTCGGCCTGCTGGCGGGCGTCCTTGCCGGCGGTTTTGTCGAGCGCGTCCTTGGCGTCCTGCCGCGTCTTCGGGTCGGGCGAGTTGAGGTTGCGGACGGCCTCGTCGACCGCCTTCGGATCAGGCTTCGGCCCCCCGCCGGGCGGCGACGGGTTCGGCAGCGGGCCACTTTGCGCCCGCTGGTCGGCCGCCTTCTTCGCATGGTCGGCGAGGTTGGCCAACTCCTTCTGGGCCGCGTCCCGCTTCGATTTGTCACCCGAGTGCAAGTCCTTCTTCAGTTGCTCGGCTTTATTCTGGGCGGCCACCCGGTTCTCTTTGCCGATGGCGTCGTCCAGCGTCTTCTCACCCCTCGCCTTGGTGGCCGGGTCGGCCGACTGCATGTCCTTGACCGCTTGCTCGATCTTGGCCGGGTCCGGCTGCGCCCGCGGCGTTGGCGCGGCTTCCGGCGGCGTCGCCCCCGGCTGGCCGCCTTTCGCCTGGGGGCTGGTTTTCTCCATCTGTTTGGCGCTGGCGTCGAGTTCCTGGCGGGCCTGCTCGGCCTTCGCCCCGCCCGCGGCCAGGTCGTCTTTCAACTGGTCGGCCTTCTTCTGGTCGGCCTCGCGGTTCCCCTTGCCCATCACGTCGTCGAGCTTCCGTTCGGCGTCCGCTTTCACCTTCGGGTCTTTCGAGTTCAGGTTCTTCGCGGCCTGTTCGATCTCCTTGGCGTCGAACTTCTGGCCGGCCGGAGGGCCCTTCGACTGGCCGCCGTTCGGCTGCGATTCCCCTGCCTTCTTGGCCTGCTCGATCGCCTGATTCAACTCCTGCTGGGCTTGTTTCCGCACGTCCGGGTTGGCCGACTGCAAGTCCTTCTTAATCTGCTCGGCCTGCTGCTCCGCCGCCTCGCGGTTCGGCTTACCCATCGCACGGTCGAGCTTGCCGCGGGCGGCCGCCTTCTGGTCCGGGGTGCCCTGCTGCAAGTCCCGCGCGGCCTGCTCGATCTCCTGGCGGTCGAGCGGTTTGTCACCAGCCCCGCCGCCCGACTGGCCTTGCTGGGACTTCTGCCCGGTCGTCTTCGCGCCGTCTGCCGGCGGCTTCGGCTGGCCCGTACCGGCCCCCTTCGCATCTGGGCCTGCGTTGTCCGGCGGGTTCTTGGCCTCCGGCACCTTGGGTTCACCCGGTGGGCTGCCGGCCTGCGGTTGACCCTGACCCGCGCCGGTCGACTCCTGCGCATCCTTGTCGGTAGGCTGCTTGTTCTGCTTGGGGTCGTTCGATTTCGGGTCGGGCGGCGACTTCGACTGATTCTGCTTGTCGATCTCCTTCTGAATCTTCTCGGCCTCCCGGCGTGTGGCCTCGTCCATCGGGTCCGGCTGCGGTTCAGACGGCGCGGTGCCGCTCTCCTTCCCCCCTTTGGAACTCGATGGTGAATGATCCTTCGCTTGCGGCTCCTTTCCCTGCTTTTGCTTGGGGTCGGGGTCGGCCGGCGGGGTTTGCGACTGTCCCGGCGGCGGGGCAGGCGGCTGCTCGCCGGCGTCCGTTCCGCTCGGTTTCGGCATCGGGGCCGCCTCCGGGGGCTGGCCCGACTTCGTGTTCTGTCCGGCACCCGAGTCTGTCTTCGGCGGAGTCGCGTCCGGCTTCGTTTCCGGCGTCCCAGGCTTCGGCTGCGGGTCGCCGCCGGACTGACCCTGACCCTCGCCCGGTTGGGCGTTCTCCTTCTTGCCGTCCTTGGGAGCTTCCTTCGGCGGCGGCTTGCCCGCCTGTGGCTGGGCCGGGTCGCGGTTCTCGCCCTCGTGCTGCCGGTCCTGTTGTTTTTGGTGCTGCTGCTCGGCCTGCTGCCGCTCCTGGCCCTTCTGCTCCTGCTGCTTTTGCGGCTCCGCTTCTTTGACCGGTGGGCCGACGCGGACTCGCCGCACCTTCGACTTGCCGACGTTGGCCACCGGGACGGCGCAGTTGTCGGTCGCTTCGACCCAGTACTCGACGACCGCCCCCTCGCCGACGCTGGCCGGCTTGCCGTCGGCCAGTTTCAAGTCGGCGAGCGGCTGCGAATCCTTCATCTCGATGCGGGTCGGGTAACTGCCGTCGGCCGGGCGCTTCAGCGACTTGCCGGCCCGGTACGGCCGGGGGGCGAGCGGCGTCGGCCGGGGGCCGGCGAGTTGCATTTTGAGCGTCACGCCCGCCACCCCGTAGTCGTCGGTGGCGAGGGCGTCGACGGCCAGCCGGCCGTTGGCGGGCAGGGTGACTTCCTCCTCCTTCGGGGCCGAGATGGTCACGACCGGCTTGGCGTCGGCCGTCGCCCGCACCCGCAGGTCCGGCGGGGTCGGGTCGCCCGGTTCGCCCTCGGCCGTGGTGAACGCGACGCGGTAGCCGCCCGACTCCATCAGCGGGAACTGGAACCGCAGCGCGGCCGGGGCGTCGGGCACGAGTTCGCCGGGGACCGGGGTCGCCTGGGTGTCGAGCTTGAGCGTCCCCGCCTTGACCGGCCGGTTGGCCGTCACGGTCAGCGTGACCGTAGTGCCCCGGACCGCCTCAATCAGCGACCCGCGCGCGGTTTCCGGCTTCAGCCGCGTGTACGCCGGGTAGTTGTACTTCGCCTCGTAGTCGGTAATCGTCGGCCGGGGGCGGACGGTGACGCGGTACTCCGGCGTCCGGGCGTCGCCGGCGGCGGCCGAGTACCAGAACCCGTTCTGGACTACCGCGGGCGGCAGGTCGAGGGCGAACTCCCGGGCCGACCCGGCCGGTTCGAGGGGCACTTCCTCCAACTCGGTCGCGTCCGGGTTGTACCGCACCAATAGCCGCACCCGGTCCGACCCCGCCGGGTCGGGCAGGCTGCCGATGACCGTGACCCGCACCGGGAGCGGGTCGCGGGCCAGGATCGTGACATCCCCGCCGGCCGGGGCGTCGAGGGTCAGGGTGGTGCGGGTGGCGATGCCGGCCTGAGTGAACGGGTTGAACGCCCGGTTCAGGAGCGACAGAAACGGCGTCGGCTTGAACAGCACGAACAGGACGGCCAGCGTGGCGACCAGCAGCCCGGCGGCCACGGCCAGGGCGGTCACCCCGCGCGACTCGGACACGCGGCGCACGTCCGCGGCGGCCACCTCGTCGGCGGCCCGGGCCGCGAGACTGGCCCGGACCGACTCGGCCATCTTCTCGTCCTGCAGGTCGACCCAGTTGATGACCGCGTTCTTGGCGTCGGACGCCGCGTGTTCGACCTGGCGGGCGGCGAACCGCGGGTTGACCTGCCGGCCGAGCGGCCGGACGAAGGCGAAGTAGCCGACGGCCAGGAACGCCATGCCGAACAGCACCAGCCCGGCGAACCGGACCTCGGCCGCCAGGTCGAAGGTGCGGTCGAGTAGGACCGCCGCCGCCGTGTACCCGAACGCCAGGACCGCCAGGGCCAGCGCACCCTTGAGGGCGTCGGCCCAGCGGATGCGGCGGGCGGCCTGCGACAAGTCGGCCCGCAGCCGGGCGTCGGCGCGGGCGACCGGACTCGGGGCGGCGGTGGCCATGCGGGCTAACTCCCAGAGGAACGCGGGCGGCAGGCGCGCCGGCATTATAACCCGGCGGGCGGCGGCTGTTCCGACCGGTCTTCCTCCCCCTCTCCGTTTCGGAGCGGGGGCCGGGGGGTGAGGTGGCTTGGGCC
>JAABUN010005408.1_pt1 | contig 15890 bp, 16 predicted proteins | sample 5559311 | NCBI WGS metagenome assembly JAABUN01 (sample SAMN10711877, study PRJNA513370) | rock metagenome | isolation source: Antarctica rocks | place: Antarctica: Victoria Land, Siegfried Peak sud
GCCAAGAAGGGCGAGGCGTACCCGTACCTGGGGTGGCTCGGGCGGCTGCTCCCCCAGGTCGAGCAGGGGCCGTTGTGGGCGGCTTCGGTGGAAGCGTATGCGACCCGGCCGAATTACCCGTTCACCTTGCCGCACGTCGGCATCATGACCCCGGTCAAGATATACGCCTGCCCGTCGGACGCCCGCCAGTCGGAGGTGCGGAACACCCACCAAGGCTTGCGAGCGGCGGTGTCCGGCTACCTCGGGGTACTCGGCACCGACTACCGGGCGGCGAACGGGGTGCTGTTCCGGGGGTCGCAGGTGCGGTTTACCGACGTGACCGACGGCACCAGCAATACCCTGCTGGCTGGGGAGCGGCCGCCCAGCCCGGACTTCTGGCTCGGCTGGTGGTACGCCTCCGGTGCGACGACCGGCAGCGGAGACGCCACCCTCGGGGTGCGGGAAGTCAACGGCGGCACCGACCCGTACACCGCCTCTTGCCCCATAGGGCCGTACAACTTCCGTCCCGGCAAGGCGGACGAGCAGTGCGACGCCTTCCACTTCTGGAGCCTGCACCCGGGCGGGGCGAACTTCGCCTTCTGCGACGGGGGCGTCCGGTTCCTGCGGTACGAGGCCGATGCCGTCCTGCCCGCCCTGGCCACCCGCGCCGGGGGTGAGGTGGCCTCGCCCGAACCCGGACGTTGACGCATCCGGCTCTTTACACCCGTCGCCCCCCGCCTCACGTCTCGCGCTAGCCCCTCCGGCCCCCGGCCGACCGTCGGGAACCCCGACACGCCGTCCGACACGTCTGTCCCCGCCCGTCCGAATCCGCGCAATTCGGCCTGGCCGGCGCTCTATCTCACCGTGCCGACCTCCTGCCTCGGACTCTGTACGCCGCCCCCGGCGGCCGGTAACACCATGCCCGCCCCGACATCCGTTGACGAACTCGCCCACCTGGTCCGCAAGAGTCTGCTCCTCGAGCCGGCCAAGTTCGATGCGTTCCTGGCCTCGCACCCGCACGGGTTCGACACCCCGGCCGGGCTGGCCTACCGCCTCCACGCCGACGGCCTGCTGACCCCGTTCCACACCGGCCAACTCTTGCGCGGCAAGCACAAGGGGTTCTTCCTCGGCCGGTACAAAATCCTCGACCGCATTGGTCTGGGCGGCATGGGCCAGGTGTTCCTGGCCGAGCACGCGACCATGAAACGCCGGGCGGCATTGAAGGTGCTGTCCCCCGACCGGGTCGACAACGCCTACAGCCGCGAGCGGTTCCTCCGCGAGGCCCGGACGGCCGCCAAACTCGACCACCCGAACCTGGTCCGGGCGTTCGACTTCGACCAGGACGGCGAGGTCATCTTCCTCGTCATGGAGTTCGTCGACGGCGTCAGCTTCCACGACCTGGTGGCCCGGGCCGGGCCGCTCGGCCCGGACCGCGTCGGCCACTACCTCCACCAGGCGGCCGCGGGCCTCGGTTACCTGCACGCCTACGGCCTCGTCCACCGCGACATCAAGCCGGCCAACATCCTCGTGGACCGGCAGGGCGTCGTCAAAATCCTCGACCTGGGGCTGGTCCGCTCGGAGGTCGACCAGGACAACCTGACCCGGGGCGAGGGGGTCAAAATCCTCGGCACCGCCGACTTCCTGGCCCCCGAACAGGCCATCGACTGCTCGAAGGTCGACGTGCGGGCCGACATCTACGGCCTCGGGGCGACGGCGTACTACCTGCTGACCGGCCGGCCGCCGTTCGGCGGGGACCAGATCGCCCAGAAGCTGATCGCCCACCAGATGAAGGCCGTCGTCCCGGTCCACGAGGTCCGGCCCGACGTGCCGGCCGAACTGTCGGCCGTGGTGACGCGGATGCTGGCCAAGAAGCCGGCCGACCGCTACCAGACGCCGGCCGAGTTGATGACGGCCCTCGCATCCTGGGGTGCCCGGCCGCCGGCCGCCCCGACCGAGGAGGAAATCCCGGCCGTGTCCGGTGGCGGCCACGGCCACGCGGCGGCGGTCAACCTGGCCGGCCCGCGGCCGAGCCGGTCCGGGGCGAGCGGGTCGGCGATTTCGGCGTCGCAGACCAACGGCAGCGGGTCGGCCATCAAGTACTACTCGGACAGCAAGCTCACCGCCGCCAGCCAGTCGGCCGCCGCGGCCCTGGCCCAGCCGCTTTCCCACGCCGCCGCCGACACCCCGAAGCCGGCCGCGACCGCCTTCACTCCCCCGCCGCCGAAGCCGCTCGGGGCCGGGTACGCCCCGCCGCCGTTACCGGCGTCCGCCACCCACGGGGCCAAGCCATCCGCCGCCCCGGCCGCGCCGCCGTTCCCGGCCCGCCCGCCGGTCGAAGGGCCGAAACTGTTCGAGACGGATGACTCGCCCCGCCCGTCGGCCCCCCGCAGCGCCCGCCGGGTGGCCGTCGGGGTGGCCGTCGGCGTGGCGGTGGCGGCGGCGACGTGGATGGTGATGGTCAAGACGGGGTTCGCCGCGGGGTCGGACCCGGTGCCGGCGGCGGTGGCCCCGTAAATGCGGTTCGTGTGGCGGGCCGGGTTCCAACGTCTGCCATCCGCTCTGACCACGGCCGCAGCCCTGGGCCGGGGTGGTCGTCACGAAGAAGTGGCCATGTCCCGGCGTCAACGAAGCACATGGTTAGCGGCGTACAAGGGTTGACGGCCGCGCCGGCGTCGCTTAGCTTGGCCGTGCGGCAGAGCTGAACCGGCTGCAGCCGCCACGTTATCTTGCGCGGCGGCGCAATCCGATCACTGGTTCGGCGGCGGTCACCCATGCAGGTACTCGGCTACACACTCTTCTTTCTTGGCACCGCCGTAGTGTTCGCAGCCCTGGTCTGGTCGTTCATCGTGATCTGCCGGGACAACACGTTCCTCGCGGTGCTGTGCCTGTTCCTCCCGATGGGCTTGCCCGTGGTGATGTTGCTCTGGTGGCCAAGAACATGGAAGCCGCTCGCGGCGTGGGGCGTCGGGCTGACGGTACTCGTCTGCGGAATGGCGGTCCTGAAACCGGGGCAGTGATCGGGAGGGCGTGGCGGCACGACGTGAGCCTGGCAGCCGTATCGCCGAACCAGGCGCGGCAGCATACGGCGGGGCATGAGTCGTTTCTGGGAGTTCATGGCTCACCGGTGCCCCGCCGTTGCTGAGCTGTGTCGTCAGGCCGCAAGAGGGTGCTGTGCGGGACGAGGCCACCATCGACGGTATACTCCGACTACTCCGCGAGCTATGGGTGCGGACGGACACCGCCACGGTCTGCGGGCTGGTCTTCTGGGCCGTGGACCCGGCCGTCCCGAACGAAATCCGGGACACATCCGACGCAGCTCTGTTCCAGCACCTCCGGGCGATGGCGTTTTACGGGTCGGGGCGGGCGGCCTCGCATGGAGTGGTCAGCATCGAGCATGTGGCGGCACTTGACGAGGCCCGCGACTACGATGCCGCGTCGTCGTACAACTGGCTCAACGCCGAGTTGGACCGGCTGCGGGAGGTCATCCGGGGCGGCGGGGTGGTGCGCGTCGAGGGCGAGTCCCTGCCCGCAGCGATGTCCACGCTCGCTGCGTTCGCCGCGTGGACAAGCGGCCGCTACCCGCACGCAAGGCAGGCCTAACCAGGCGCTGCGGCGGACCGGCGGGGCATGAAGGCTTTTCGTGACTCGCAGGCTTTCGTACACCGCCGGCTGCTGAGCTGGGTCGTTAGGCAGTACTTCAGCAACGACCGGGGATGACACAAATGAACGGTATGAGTGTCGCCGGCCGGCGGGGCGAGGTCGTCTGGAAGGGGTCGTTCACCGGCATCGGCCAGCAGTTGACCTACGACACCTGGCAGGTGCGGTTCGGCCTGGTCGTGCCGTTCGCCCTGGGCGACGCCGTCCACGTCTGGGACATCCCGCTGACCAAGATCGGCGTGCCGTGCAAGGCGATCCGCCTCCGCCCGGACCCCGACTTCAAACGCCGCACCCTCACCGCCAACTGGATCGGGTTGGGGGCGACGCTCGGGGGCATTGCCCTGTTCCTGGCCGCCCTCGGGCTGTTCGTGAAGTTGGAGTTCGCCCCTGCGGCGGCCGCCCTCGTCGGCGCGGGGGTGGTCGGCGGCCTGGGATTCTGGCTCACCCGCCCGCCGGCCGACGAGGCCCGGCACCGGGCCATCCGGCTGCTGCTCGGGTTCCATGAGTGGGGCACCAGCGACCCGGCCACCTGGGCGGACGAACTCGTGGCCGAGGTGGCGGCCCCGGAGGCGGCGCTCGGCGTCCCGTCGTTCGCCGCCCTGGCCGAGAAGGAGCGGGCGGCCGGGCGGTGGGGCGAGGCAATGTGGGCCGCCCGACTGTGCGTGGCCGTCGAGGCCGAGGCCACGGGCCAGGCGCTGACCGACGCCATCCTCGGCGAGCCGGAGGTGATCGATCGGCTGCGGCGGGTGCGGAGGCGACCGGACACCCGCGACCAGGAGTTCGGCCCGGCCCCTGGACTGTCGAAGTGGGTGACCGGCGACCCGGCGGAACACGTCCTGGCGCTCGGGTGACACGCCCGCCGGACGGGCTTCGTCCCCCAGGACCGCTCCGGCTTCCTCCGTGTGACGGCAGGTTCAACGCAGCCGGGCTAGATCAACCGGGGCGGGCGAAGGTCTCCGCGGGGTTCACGGAATTGGACCCCCGGCCCCCGACCCGTAAAACGTCTTTTCGCCCGCCCTGTCACTCGGGGTCGCTTCCATGAACCGTATCGTCGCGGCCGCTTTGGGCATGTTTTGCGCCGCCCTGGCACTGGCCCAGGACGCCTAATGGGAGCCGCCGCCCACCCCCGCGGGCTGGAAGGCCGTCATCAGTTAAGGACGAACGGTATCGCTTCGTGACCCCCAAGGACACCAAGGGGACTGGCACACGCGAGTGGACCTTTTCCAGCCGCGGGTTCAAGGCCGCCGTCCAGGTCAACTACTGCACGCTGAAGGACGGGACGGTTTTGGACGTGCGGGGGACCACGCTCACGGGCACCGACCTCAAGGGGAAGACCGTCGACCAACTCCTCGACACCCTCGTCGCCACCGAGAAGGACGACGGCTACACGGTGTCGGACCCCAAAGAGGTCGCGGTCGGCGGTGTCAAGGCCCGCGAGTACCGGCTGAGCAACGCCAAGCAGTCGCGGCGGGTGGTGATGTTCGGCGTCAAGCCGCGCCTCTTCGCGCTGGAAGTGGCCGCGGCCGACGCGACCAAACTGGACACGGAGACGGCGGACACCTTCCTGAAGTCGCTGGTGCTGGTGCCGGCGGAAGTCGTCAAGGCCGCGGCCAAGGACCGGGCGGGGAAGCTGGAGGCGGCCGGCAAGGAGAACGTCGTCAAGTTCGGGGCGAAGTGGACGGCCGACCCCAAGGAGATGACGCCGCCGGACGCCGCGGCGGTCGGCCTGATCCGCGGCCGCGAGTTCAAGCCGGATACGGTGGCGGTGACGACGGGCGGCCACCTCGCGTTCCGGCAGGGGGCGGGGCCGCGGCCGGACGTGAAGGTCGACTTGTGGCTGATCCTGAAGCCGGACGAGTCGGTCGAGAATAAGACCTACGAAGTCGGCAAGGGCCTCACCCCGGCGGTCACGCCGCACGTCCGGCTGACCACGCTGGCTGCCGGGGCGAAACTACCGAAGTCGGAGGCGTTCCTGGCGAACTATTCGCTGAAGCTGACGTTCGCGGCCCGGGACAAGGACGGGTCGATTCCGGGCACGATCTATTTGTGTACCCCAGACGCGGCCAAGTCCTTCTTCGCCGGGAAGTTCACGGCGACGGACAAGTAGCGGGGACCGCCGGGCCGAAAGCCCGCCGACGAACGAACGTCGGCGGGTCGGCCCCACGCGCCCCCGACCCTACCTCTCTCGCTACCATGACTCCATGCCCGTCTCGCTCATCCCCCGCCTCCGCCCGACCGTCCGCCGGTTCGCCGCCGGCCGGCAGGTGGTCCTGACCGACGCCGCCCGGCTCGTCCCCGGTGGCGTCGCCGTCCCCCCGGCCGCCGGCCCGCTGTTCGACCTGTTCGACGGCACCTGCACCGTTGAGACAATCGCCGCCGCTACCAGCCTGACGGCCGAAGCCGTCGCCGGCGTGGTCGACTATCTCGACGCGGCCCTCTTGCTCGACAGCCCGGCGTTCGCCGCTTATATCGCCGGCCCGGACCGCCGGCCGGCGTGCGTCGGCGTCTACCCGGCCGACCCGGCCGCCATCCCCGCCGCCCTCGAAGCCCTGTTCACCGCCCCCGGCGGTCCCGGGTTGCCGCGGCCCGCCCCGCCGCCCCCGCCCGGCCGGCTCCGCGCGGTCCTGGCCCCGCACATGGACTACGCCCGCGGCGGCGTCACCTACGGCTGGGCGTTCCGCGACCTGGTCGAGCAGACCGACGCGAGGTTGTTCGTGGTCATCGCCACCGGCCATTCGACCCGCGCCCGGTTCACGCTGACGCGGAAGCACTACGCCACGCCGCTCGGCACCGTTCCGACCCACCTGGGTTTCGTCGAGTCACTACTGCAACACTACGGCAACGCGGCCTTGACTGATTACTACGCGCACTTGCCGGAACACTCGGTCGAACTGCACGTCCCCTTCCTCCAGCACTTCCTCGCCGGCCCGCCGGTGCGGATCGTACCTCTCCTGGTCGGGTCGTTCCACGACGCGGTGACATCAGGACGGTCGCCGGGTGATTTGTCGGACGTGGCCGGGATGGTCGCCGCCCTCCGCCACGCCGAGGCGGCCGCCGGGGAACCGGTCGTGTACCTGATCAGCGGCGACCTGGCCCACGTCGGCCCGAAGTTCGGCGACGAACACCCTTTGGACCCCCGAGAACTGACCGCCGGTGCCTCGGCGGACGCCCGTCTATTGACCTGCCTGACCGCCGCCGACCCGGCCGGGTACTTCGCCACCATCACCGCCGAGGGGGACGCCCGGCGCATCTGCGGGTTCCCACCGACGTGGGTCGCCCTGACGGCCGCCCGGCCGACGTTCGGGGTCGTCAGGCATTACCAGCAGTACGCCCATCCCAATGGGGACGAGAGCGTCAGCTTCGCGGCGGCGAGTTTCTATGATTGAGCAGCCGGAAGTTCCCTACACCACCGCCGCCGACGTGGCGGCCGGGGTGGCCGCCTACGACGCCCATGCCGTCCGAGGCGTCGTCGCAACTCCGCGGTATCGCCTGGCTTACGTCGACTGGATGGGCGGGGACCGGGGGACGATTTTGTTCGTCCACGGGCTGTCCGACCAGGCCCGGTCGTTCGCGATGGTCATGCACCGGCTGGTGGCGGCCGGGTGGCGGTGCGTCGGGGTGGAACTGGCCGACGGCCGGCACGACGGGGCGAACCTCGGCACCTACCGGCACCGCCACCACGCCGATGACATCGTCGTCTTGCTCGACCACTTACGGTTAGGCACGATCAATGTATTTGCGTCGTCGTATGGATCGACGGTCGCCCTCCGCCTCCTGACGTTATACCCCGGCCGGGTTCGGCGCTGTGTCCTGCAGGGCGGGTTCGCCCGCCGGCCGCTGAAAACACCGGAAATTGCCGCGGCTCGGCTGGCCCGGTTCCTGCCTGGGACGATGGCCGACCTGCCCCGGCGGGACCGGGCGATGGCCGCCGTCGACGGCCCACAGTTCGCCGGGGCCGACCCGGCGGCCTATCGGTTCATGTTAGCCTGTAGTGGCCGCTCGCCGATCCGGGCCGTCGCCGACCGGGCCGTGGTCCTCTCGACGCTCGACCTGCGGCCGCTGCTGCCGGCGGTCAAAACGCCGATCCTGATGGTCGGCGGGGCCGCCGACCGCATCGTGCCGCGGTGGTGCGAGGGGGAACTCGAAGCGGGGTTGGCGGCCGCCCGGCGGATCGAACTGCCCGGCGGCCACTACCCGCAGTATACCCTCCCCGGCCCGACGGCCGCGGCGGTGCTGGGATTTGTCGGCGGATCGGCCGCCGACCCCTTGTAAACTCGGCCGGAGGGGGCATAATGCGGATGCAACCCGGCCCGGGTGGCGGAATTGGCAGACGCGCCAGCTTGAGGTGCTGGTCCTCGCAAGGGGGTGCAGGTTCAAGTCCTGTCTCGGGCATCTGAGTGTTCGGTCGGTATCGGTCTCGAAAGGTCTGAGCCAGTCAAAACATCTGGGTTAGCAGCGTATTCCTTCGCGGACGGCCGATCCTGACCGAGCGGGACCGCCGGTGACTGCACCGGGTTTTGCACCACCACTGCACCGCTTTCTGCACCGCCCCAGGGCAGGGCGGTAGATGGTTTGGCGAGGGCTTTTCGGAAGTCCGCGTCGAGCGTCTGGAGGTAGTGCCCCAGGGCGACCTTCGGCGTGTTGCCGATCCAGGCGCAGACGACGTGGATCGGGTGGTCCTGCACCAGGTCCGTCTCGCAGCTCGCCCGCATGTTGTGCATGATCTTGGGCCAGGGGGTCAGGCCGGCCCGCTCGACCATCTTGCCGAACGCCACGCTCAGGTTGACCGCCGTCCAGCCGATCGGGCTGGCCAGCATCCTGGCCCGGCCCCGCTCGCCGACGCCGTTGACGACGTACTCGGCCCCGCCGTCGGCCGCCCGGTCGAAGGCGTCCGCCAGGTACGGCCGCAGGTCGGGGAAGATCGGGACGACCCGGGAGGCCCCGCCGACGTGGTGTTCGGTCTTCGGGCTGCGGACCACCATCCGGCCGGCGGCCAAGTCGACGTCGGCCCACCGGAGCAGCAGCACCTCGGACGGGGCCCGCAGGCCGGCGAACCGGGACAGGGCGACGATGACCTGCCACTCCGGCGAGCAGACGGCCAGGACCCGCCGGACGTCCTCCCGGCTGGCGTAATACTGGCGGGCGGCGTCGGGGCCGGCCGGCGGCCCCTTGATGTCGGCGAACGGGTTCTTGTCGGCCAGGCCGCGGCGGACGGCGTGGCCGAAGACCATCCGGCAGACCTTGAGCCGCCGGGCCGCCGTGGCGTTGGCCAACTTCTTCTCGGCGTAGTGCCTGGCCATGTCGTCGGCCATCGCCGGGGTGACGGCCCGGACATCGACGCCGGCCCCGAACAGCGTGACCAGGTCGATCCGGACGCGGTCGATGTTGGCGACCGTCGTCCCCTTCGAGTCGGCCCGGCGGCGGGTCACGTAGTCCGCCAGGAAGGCCCCGAGCGTCGCCGCCTCCCGGCGGGGGATCAATCCGACGGCGGCGAGCTTGCCGGCCAGGACCGAGCCGACCGACGCGACCCAGGCGGCCGTGTCCGGGTCGAGGGGCATCCGGCTGGCGGCGGCCGCGGCCAGGTGTTCGACCTTCAACTTGACCGCCTCGGCCGCCTTCTTCGGCACCTTGCCGAGGCGGAGGCTGCGGCGCTTGCCGTCGGTGCCGACGAACTGCACGGTGCGGTTGCCGGCGGCGTTACTCAGGCTGGCCATGATGGGCCCTCGAGGGGTGGGTGTGATTCTACCAGGGGAATCCGGCCGGCCGGGGGTCGGCCCGGCCGGCCGTCGTCAGGTCTGGTCGGGGGTGGTCGGGCCGGCGGGGCGGCGGGCGGCGCGTCGGCGGGGGGGTGGAAAAGAGGTGCGACAAGTCGGTCCGGGCGGCGGCCGGGATGCGGTCCCAGACCCGGCCGCCTTCGACGGCCAGGAGCGTCACCCCGCTCGGGACGCGGCCGTCCGGGGAGAGGACCTCGACGGCCCCGGTCGCCCGGCGGCACCCGAACCAACGGCGGGCGGTCAAGACCGCCAAGAGCCCGGTCGAGAGCACCCGGGCCGCGGCCCCCAGGCCGGCGGGCGGGGGGGCGGTACACCCGACTCCGGTCCCGTCGGCGGTCACCGTCAGCCCGTAGAAGGCCAGGGCGCGGGCCAGGGCACGGGCGGTCATGCCACACCCCCGTTCCAGTCGGCCGGACTGGGGGCGTCCGATGGCCGCCACTCCACGCGCAGCGTCGGTCCGGCGGTGGGCGACACTCCCGCCGAACCCCCGGTGGACGGGGCGTCGCCGGCTGGCGTGCCCGACTGGGCGACGACCCTCGGCCCCGACGGTTCGCCGGGTGAGGCGGGTTCGCTTACGCCGTCCGGCCCGAGCCCCAGTTGCGCCGGATCGCCGGGGTGGCCCTCGGCGCGACCAGCGGACGCCGCGGGTTGCGGACTTTCGCCACCGGGCGGCACCACTCGCGCCACCCCGTCTCCGTCCCCCCCGAGGGTGGCTTGACTGCCGGGCAGGCGCCACACGGTACGGGCCGGAAACCCGGTCCGGCAGGCGGCCACGCCCAATTCATTGGCGGCCCGTTGCACCGTCCGCCACTTGTGTCCGGCGATCTCGGCCGCGGCCTCCAGGTCGGCCTTCGGCACCGGCCCGGCCGCGAGCCGCCCTCGGAGCCATTCCTGCGCGTCCTTGGCCTTCGGCGCGCCGCGGCCCGGCCCGGTCGGCAGGGGGCGGGTGCAGACATCGTCCGGCGATAAGTCCGGCCGCAGCTCGCCCCAGGCGACGACCGGCATTCCGCCCTCGTCCTCGATGGCGTAGGCGGCCGCGGCCGCCGGCCGGCCGACGTTGCACTTGACCGCCGCCAGGACGCGGATGTCGGGGTCGGCCGGGTCGAGGCCGACGACCAGGGCCGACCGGGCCACGGCGGTGAATGCGATCGACCCGCCGCCCCGGTACGCCGCCCCCTGGCCGTCTTTCTTGTTCAGGTGCCGGAGCAGGAGGACCGCGGCCCCGGTCCGCTCGGCCAGCCCCTTCAGCGGCGTCAGGGCCTGCCGGGCCGACTGGTCGTTGTTCGAGTCGATGCCGCCGGCCAGGAAGCTCATGACCGGGTCGATGACGATCAGTTTGACGCCGCGTTCGAGTACCAGGGCTTCGACCGCCGGCAGGTCCCCCGGGATGACGACGGCCGCGTCCTCGGCCGGGATCACCACCCGCTTCAGGTCGGCCCCGGCGGCTTCCAGCCGCGGCCGGAGTGTGTGGGCCGGGCTGTCTTCGGCGCACAGCAGGAGTACGCCGGCGGGGCCGCGCGGCGGGTCGGCGGTCAGCGGCATCCGGCCGCCGCGGGTCAGCCGGGCGGCCAGGTCGAACGCGACGGCCGACTTGCCGAGGCCCGGGTCGCCGTCGAGCATGGTGACCATGCCGAACGGCACCCGCCCCGGCCACAGCCATGTGACCGGCGCCGACGCCACCGCGTCGAGGGTCCGGGCCGTCAGCGGGGCCGTGACGCCGCCGGCGGGCCGGGCGGCGATCTGGGGCGGGTTAGGGGGGGCCGCGGCCGAAGCGAAGTGCAAGACTAATTCCACGCCCCGGGCTGCCCACGCAACGTCCTCACGGTCCGGATGTGTCAGCCATGCCCGCATGTCCTTCGTCCCGGCCGGCGGGGGGGCGACCAGGACCGGCCGCCCGAGGTCCGTGGCCAGCCCCGCGGCCAATTCGGCCGCCCCGGTCCTGCCGACGGAATCCGCATCGGCTACGACGACGATCCGGCGATCGGGCGGCACCCCGGCGAGCAGGCCGGCTAAGTCGCCCCGCCCGGCCGCGGCGTTCGGCCGGCCGACGGCGGCCAGACGGGCGGCGGTGAGGGCGAGCGTGTCGGACGCCCCCTCCGCGACGAACACCGGCCCGTCCCACGCCGCCCACCCGGCCGGCACGGTCAGCCCGCGGCGGCCTCCCGGGACCTGTGCGAACCGCCGGCCCTTGCCCGGCCCGGCCGCCGGATGCCGGCGGTTGATGCCGACGACGTTCCCGGTCGCGTCCACTTCGGGAAACGTCCAGGCGCTGCCGTCCCACCCCGCCCCCATGGCCCCGACCAGCCCGAACACGTCGGCCGGCAGTCCGAGGTCCGCGGCCAGCGCCGCCAGCCGGTCCGGCCGGGCGGTGAGGCCGGCGGCGTACTGGGCGGCGAGCGCGGCCAGATCGGGCCCCGGCGGCGCGGCCGGGACCGGTTCGGACCTGGCCCCCGGCCCGGCGGGTCGGCCGGGGTGGCGCGGGGCGGGGCCGCCGTCGCGGCGGTAGTGGGTGAACCCGTTCGGGTCCGACCCGATCTTCCGCCACCCAGCTGGTGGTTCCGGTTCCCGGCAGAGGTGCAGTCCGTCGGCGGTGGCGCTGCACGATCTGCCCCGGCCGCAGACCGGGCACGGGTCGTTCGCCCGAGCCCGCCACAGTGGGCCGGCGGCCGCGGAGCGGGCGGGTGGCGACCCCGTCATCGGCGGCCCCCACCCGCGGTCCGGCCCGGCTCCGCGTGTTGGGCGGCCGTCGGCTCGAGGCCCGTTGCCGCGGCGAAGGTCCGACGGGGGGTGGCGGGATCGGGCCGCGGGTTCGTTGCAACGAGCCGAACGCCGGCGGCTGAGTCGGCCAGGTGGCCCGGCCCGGCGGTGGCCGGGGGGTAGAGTCGCGGCATAGTACGTGCGTCTCCGACGGGTGCCGGGGCGGGCACCCGGTTGGGGGTTGAATCGGTTTAAGTTTCGCGTCCACCGGCCGGCGGGGTGTTACACGGCCGCGAGCCGGGCGACCTCGGCGGCCGGGACCATGGGCTTCCCGCGCAGTTGCATGGTCTTCAACTGGTTGTCCCGCCTCATGCGGAACAGCGTGCTGGTGCTGACGCCCAGCCGGCGGGCGGCCTCGGCCAACGGCAGCAGCGCCGGCGGCGGGGGAGGGGCCGAATCTGGGCGGGCCGGGTCAGGCGACATGGCCGGTCCCCTCCCCGCCGGCGAAGTCGGCTCGACGAGCAACGGTTTCTTGCCGGCGGCCGCCCGCGGCGTCGAGCCGTTCGACCAAGTCGAGCAGCACGCGGAACTTGCGGACCAGGGCCTCGGTTTCGGCGAGCTTGTCGCGGATCGGGCTGGGGGGCGGGACGAACGCGAGGGGGTCGTAGGGTCTGCGGGGCATGCCGCCTCCCGGTGGTTGGGTACACGGGGGAATCGTAAACGGCGTGGGGTGGTCGGTTCTCGGTCGGGAAGTGGTCTTCCGCAGCCTACGGCTGATTCCCCGACGCGTCGGGCCGATGTCGCAGGGTTGCCTTGTTGTCGAACGTGAAGAACTCCAGCCCGTGCGGACTGAGGCTTTCGTTGAGCCGTCGCCGGGCGCTGTTCCAGTTGTCCTGCACGTTGCTCCACTGGAATCGGATTCCGAGTTTGGAGATGTCGACTGCGCCGCCGGCGGTCAGGACGGCCGCCACGATCTCGGCACTGATCCCTTTCAACAAGGCGGATTCGGCGACCCTCTTGAGGTCTCCCAGACAAGACGAGGCCGGGCTGGGGGACCCCGCCGGCGGTGCTCCCGTCCACGCGTTCATCGCCGCGAAGTGGGCCTCGGCCTCGTCCAGGATGTCCTGCGGGTCGGACGGCACGACCCGGGCGAGCAGGCCGGTAGTCGGCAACCCGAGCCTGGCCGCTAACAGGCGGGCGGCCACCACCAACGCCCGTCGGCCGAACAGCGGATGGTCCGGCGGGAGGACTCTTCGGACATACTCGTCGTAGTCTGCCGGCATCCCCTTCATAGCGAAGTCGATCTGACCAACATCGGGGAGGGCAATGCGCAGGTGGACCTGGGCGTACAGAACCCACCAGTTGACCGCCTGGGGGGTCAGGGCGAGCGGGAATACCCCGGCCGGCCAGCCGTCCGGCAGCCAGGGGTACGGGCCGACCCCGGGCGTCGGCGGCGTCCAGAAGTCGGTCACCGCCACCAGCCCGTCCGTCCGCGGCGTCGTCGGGGTGACCGGGCCGTCCCCCCGGACCAGGAACATCCGCCGGCCGACCCAGGCCAAGTCCGCCGTCAGCGGGATCCCGGGCACGGTCCGGTCGTAGTGCGGGTAGGGCGGGTTGGAGTCCAGCCGGTGGTCGACGGCTTTCAGCATGAACCCGGCCGGGACGACGATGGCGGCCGAGCGCCCGTTGTCGGCACGCCGCTTCGCGGCCAAGAGCCGGTGGAGGACCGCGACGGTCCGGGCGGCGACGGCGTGTGACCCATCGGTCGCGGGCGGGTTGTCTGACACGCTGTAACCCTCGACGACCGGACGGTCCGGGCGGCCGCGTATGTCCCCACTTTACCGTGAACTGGCAGTTCAGGAGGGCCCGGGTCGCGCTGGCGGACACGATGTCCGGGCCGGCCGATCTCGATAAACGGTTTCTGGGTCAGAAGTGGCCCGCGCCGTTACAACCGGACGGTCGCTCTGGCACCCCCCGGCCGCTTGCTTGCCGGCCGCACGCCTGGCGAGTCTTGCCCGCTCGCTTCGTTCGCCGGCGTCGGCCCCGACAACGGGGCCGGGCATCGGCAGCGGTGATCCAGGCGGGTTGCCCACTTAGTCCGGGCCGACACCTGAACTCGCCGCAGATGCCGGACCCGCCTCGGCCCGTCGGCGGCGGCCTTGAATCGGCTGGGGTGGACTGGCCGAAGTCAGGCCGGACCGAGCGACACCGGAGGCGGTCGGCTCCCCCAGCGCAACGGCTTGGGCCGGTGACATCCGTTCGGCCACATCTAGTGCAGTCTCATGCGACATGCTGTGCGTCGGCTTGGCGGCATCTTACTTTGAGTGGATGAAGCCACCACTATTCGTCCGCGACCTGACGGATGCCGAGCGGGTCACCCTCCGTAGCGGCCTTCGGTCCCCCGAGGCGTTCACCCTTCGCCGTTCCCAGATCGTCCTGGCCAGCGCTGATGGGCAGCGGCCGTCCCGGATTGCGACGACCCTCGGGTGCGCCACCCAGACCGTACGGGACGCGATCCGGGCGTTCCAGGCCGACGGGGTCGGGTGCCTGGCCCCGAAGTCCAAGGCCCCGAAGACGACCCATCCGGTCTGGCCCCGGGACCGCGACAACGACCTCAAGGCCCTGTTGCACCAGTCCCCGCGGACGCTGGGCCGGCCGATTAGTCTGTGGACCCTCGGCCTGGTGGCGACCGTGTGCCACGAGAAGGGGTGGACGACCCGCGTCCTGAGCCCCGAGACCATCCGCCAGGTCCTCCGTCGTCTGAAGGTCGGGTGGAAGCGGGCCAAGCACTGGATCACCAGCCCGGACCCGGACTACGCCAAGGAAAAAAAGCCCGGGACCGGCTGATCGAGGAGGCCGCGCGGAAGTCGGACTGGGTACTCGGGTTCCAGGGCGAGTGCTGGTGGAGTCGGCTGGCCCAGCCCGACCTGTTCGCCTGGACCGCCGACCCGCTGCGTCTGGCCCCGCCGGGGAGGGCCAAGGGGACGGCCCGGCCGCCCTGGCGTGTTACGGGATCTACCGCCAGGACACCGGCGGGATGATGCTGCGATTCGTGGACGGGCGGCCGGTCAGCCGGGTGACCGAGGACTTCCTGGGGTGGGCGTGCGGGGTGTTCGCGGGCGAGGGCAAGAAGGTGTTCGTGCTCGTCTGGGACAACGCCGCGTGGCACGTCAGCAAGCGGGTGCGGCGGTGGATCGACACCCACAACCGGCGGGTCCGGCGGGCCGGTTATGGGTGCCGGGTCCGGGTGTGCGGGCTGCCGGTCAAGGCCCCGTGGCTCAACCCGATCGAGCCGAAGTGGATGCACGGGAAGCGGGCCATCGTCGAACCCGACCGGAAGCTCACCGCCGACGAGGTCAAGGACCGAGTGTGTGCGCACTTCGGATGCACACACACCGAGCCGCTCAAACAGGCTGTCGGTTGATCCGGCACTAGGACCGTGGGTCATCACTCGGCCTGGCGAGGTTCGGGCCGACCGTTCCGTTTTATGACGGGGCTATGGTGGCCCGATGGTCGGGGGGTCGTCGGCGCCACGACAGTGGGACCGCTTTTCCCCCGCGGCGGGCCGGGAGGCTCGGTATCGACGCCTCATCGGCGGCGATCTGTTCCGCGACCGGCGAGCTGGTCCACCGGACCGCCCGAACACTTGGGAGCCAGCCGACGCGTCGGTTGTCGTGCCGCACGTCTAAATCGGATGTCTGCCCGCGTCACAACACCTGAGGGCCCCGCTTAGGCGCGGCCCGACCCCCGTCGGGCCCCCCCCCCCCCCCCCGGGGGGGGCGG
>JAABUN010005409.1_pt1 | contig 15889 bp, 12 predicted proteins | sample 5559311 | NCBI WGS metagenome assembly JAABUN01 (sample SAMN10711877, study PRJNA513370) | rock metagenome | isolation source: Antarctica rocks | place: Antarctica: Victoria Land, Siegfried Peak sud
ACACGCCACTGCCGGTGTATTCGTCGACGTCGTTGATCAGCTGCTCGATCTGGTCGTCGTCGAGACCGTCGGCTTCGAGCTCCGCCCGGATCTGCCCCCGCCGCTCCTCGAAGGCGTCCGAGACGTATTTGAGGAACACCAGGCCGAGGATGACGTCCTTGTATTGCGAGGCGTCCATCGAGCCGCGGAGCTTGTCGGCCGCCTTCCAGAGTGTGTCCTTCAACTCCTTCATGGTCGACGGAGCCGCGTCCTTGGCGGCGGCAGACTTACGGGGAGGCATGGTCATCGTCCTTTCGAGGGCGGTGCGGGTTCCGGTTCAGCGATCTGGAGGGTGCCGGCGGCGGTGCCGTCAACCAGTGCCCCCGCCAGGGAGTCGAGCAGCGCGAGCCGTTCGTACAGATTGGCCCGGTAGGAGTCGACCTGGTCCAGAACGGCGGCGAGCGGCCCGGCCTGGTCGAGCGGCGTACGGCGCAGGCTCCATCCCCGCCAGGCCTTGGCCCCCGCGGGCTGGGCGTTGATGTCTTCAGCAACCACCGCCGGCACCAGCCCAGGGTCTGTGCAGCGCAAGATCCGAGCAGGGAACACGACCACCGAGCCACCGTGACGATCCACGATCGCCGCCGGTCGCTGAGCGGTGATGAAGACGACGTCGCCAGGCTGGGTGTAGTCAGCGGCGGGATACCTGGCCGCCATCATCAGCCGGTCGATCGAGCGCCGCACCCCGTCCCACGGGTGGCTCACCTCGGACGGGCCGATCACCTGAGCGCCCCGGTCACCGAGGTCGATGTCCGCAGCGACCATCCGGACCCCGGCCAGGATCACCAGACGTCCGGTCCGACACAGATCATCCACGGTCGTCGGCGGTAACCCGTCGGTGTGCTCACCGGGGACGACGCGGGGGGCCAGGGGTGGGAAGGGATCGGCCAGTGCGCGGCTGGCGGAGTCAATCCGGTCCAGCAGGTCAACCACTGGGTCAATCCCGGTCCGCAGCGCACGCGGGGCCACGAGCACTCGACGCTGCTGGTTGATCAGCGATGTGGTCGCTGTTGCAGCGGCGAATTGAGGACTATGACGACGACGCCCCACGCCACCGCGCTGCCCGGCGAGGATGTCCGTGATCAGACCCTCGATGACGCCATCGTCGAGCCTGGTGTTGCTGAGGTCTGCAGTCACGGTGAAGGTGTCGGTGCGGTCTCCGACGCTCTCCATCTGCCCTGGCCCGAAGCACCACAGCGCCGTCTGCTGTCGGGGTCGCGTCCTCAGCAGACCGGCGGGAAGGCGTACGGCGGCCCGCAGCCGGTGACTACGCAGGATGTCTCCCCGTACGTCGGCGACCGCGCTGACCCAGGTCGCTTCGTGGGACGGGCGTCCGGGAGCACGACCGACCACTGCGGGTCGATCGGCCAGCGCGCTGGCCGGCCCGATGACCACCAGGTGCTGACCGCTCGGGCTGTCCAGCAGGATGCGGTCGATCAGCTGCAGGACCTGCAGGTCGGACATCTCAGCGCCTCCAGCGAACGGCAGCTGGAGCAGGCCCACCGACCGGGGCGGCAGGACGAACTCTCCTGGTTCCGATTCGACGAGCCGCGTACGACGGATGCCGTGCACCAACAGCCGGCGCAGCGCCAACCTGCCCCGCGGTTCGCTCGGATCAGGAGTGGCGACTGAGATCTCCCTGTCCTTCCCCAGCCGCGCCAATGTCACCAGCAGGTCGCTGCCTCCTGGCGCCAGGTCGACGTACACGGGATCGACGAGCCCGGACTCATCAGCCAGGGCGAGGGCGACGCGCGCCAGGAGCCGTTGGGCCACCTCAGTTAGCGAGAACGCAGCGCCAGCCAATGGTTGACGGCGGGTTCGCTGGTCCATCAACCGGTCGAAGGCGGCCGCCGGGTGGTAAGCCGCATCGACGAGGAGCAAGGCGTACCGAGCGAGGGACTCGAGCTGCGGTCCGGCCCCCGCGACCTCGCTGTAGAGGTACTGGTCATCAGGGTCGGCGGCGTCGGCCAGGTCGAGCAGCGCACCCACGTCGGTCGGGAGAATCTCGGTACTCGCCGCCAAGCAGACCAATCCGGTAAGAGCGAGGAACGCCGCTTCCTGGTGCTGTGGGTCGTCGGGAGAGGCGAAGGCGGCCAGGTCATCGGCGGCGTGGCGGTTATTGCCCCGACCGGTCGCCGTCAGCCACTCCGCGATCTGGTGGCCCTCAAATTGCGGCTGACCTCGGTCAAGACGAACCGGCTCGGGGAACGGAGTCGACGCTGGCCGCCGCCGCCACATGGTGGCCACCGGTCGCTGCACCTTCGCGAGGAGGGCGACATCGGCAAGACTGAGCAGCATCACCGGCGCGGCCACGGTAGTCATGGGCTCACCCTCTCCCTTGTGCGGCGCCGGCCGACTGACCGACACTACGAACTTACGGCACCCGGCCGGATCAAACGTTGATAACCCTGATAAGGGCTCTTATCAGGGTTTATTGAGCCACAGAGCGTCAGCCGATTCATTCTGATCTGACCTGGTCAAACCGGACCTGGCCAACCAGAAAGGGCCATGCACATGGCTATCAGCGGAACCCCTCAGATCCCCGCAGTCCAGATCGACTCCGCGCAGAAGTCATTGATCATCGACCATCTAGTCGTCGAGGATCGGTGCCTGGTTGCCGAGGCGCAGCGCTGGACTGATGCCCGGGCGGCCCAGAGCACCCGTGCCGAGCACCCCCTGTCCGACTTCGTGAGCCAGGCCCTAATCGTGGGCGCGGGGGCGATCGGCATGGCCGGGGGTACGCAGCAGAGCTTCGACCTGGAGGCCCTGATCACCGAGGTGGGCCAGCGTTCGACGGCCGCGTCAGCTGAGACAGCGGAGGCCATGGGTGAGTCTTTGCGCCGAAGCGTCGAGACGGTCGAGGAAGTCACCGCCGCCACCAGGCGGAGTCTGACCGAGACCGGGGACCAGACGCGACGTGCTTTCGCGGTCAACGTGGATGCGGCTCGCCAGGCCCTGGCCGACGACATCCATCGCCTGGTCGGAGGGGACAACCCCGAGCTGCTGGCCAAGCTGGCCCCACTGCTCGACACCTTCGGCCGGTCGCTGGAGGAGCGGTCAGTCAAGCAGACCTCGGAGCTGATCGCCCAGGTCGTACGGCAGTTCGACCCCGCAGACCCGGCCTCACCGATGTCCCAGCACGCCCGGGCACTGGCCGAGCAGCAAGCCAAGCTGGCCACTGTCGTCACAGACGGGCAGCGAGATCTCGCGGCCAAGATCCAGGAGGTCGCCACCGCGGTGACCGTCACCAAGGCCACCGTGGCGGTTCTGCAGGCCACGCCACTCAAAGGCGAGACGTACGCGCAGGGCGTGCACCGGGTGATGAGCGACCTGGCGGCCGGCCTGGGCGACGAATACCTCGACACCTCTGCGGCCACGGGGATGGTCTCGCGCAACAAGAAGGGGGACGGGGTGCTGGCGCTGGAGGCCGGCGACGTACGGGTGGTGCTGGAGATGTCGGACTCGCCCCGCGGCGGCGCTTGGGGTCCCTACCTCCAAGAGGCCGAACGCAACCGCGGTGCGCTGGCCTCGCTGGGTCTGGTGCCCCGCCCCGACCAGCTAAACGGTCAAGGTCTGATCACCCTCGGGTCGCGACGCCTCGTGATGGCGTTCGACCCGGCGACCGACAGCCCCGAGCTGTTACGGGCCGCGATCCAGCTGCTGCGGTTGTCGGCCCAGGCGGCTGCCTCGCGTACGGAGTCAGGCGAGCTGCGCGAAGCCGAGGACAAGATCACCCAGGCCCTCAAGCTGATGACCAAGATCGACGTGATCAGCAAGACCGCAGGCCTGATCAAGCAGCACGCCGGCAAGATCGATGACGAGTCCGGGTGCCTGCGGACCGAGCTGTCTCGGCTGCTGACCCAGGCTCAGTCGGCCCTCGCCGGGGTAGCCGGGCGGGAGGCACAGCACGACGCAGCGTGACCAGGGCGACCGAACATCGCGCATCGGTAAAGATGGCGGGTGGCCATCGTCTCGAACCCCTACCCACCCATCTACCGCCTCCGAGCTTCGGTCGTCGGCAGCGAGCCCGAGATCTGGCGGCTGCTGGAGGTTTCGCCTGGCCTCCGGCTGCCGCAGGTCCACGAGGTTCTGCAGCTCGCCTTCGGGTGGCAGCAGCGTCACCTGCACGCCTTCGAGCACAGTGACGGAAGCCGCTATCTGGATCGAGGATCGATTGACGAGGGGCTCGAGGGGATGGATGAGCAGCACTTCACCCTCGGAGACATCTGGCGCGACGGCGATGGGTGGCTGACCTACACCTACGACTTCGGCGACGGGTGGGACCATCAGCTCGAACTGATCGAGACAATCACCGTTCGGACTGCGGAACGCCCAGCCATGCTCGTCCGCGGTGCCCAGGCCGGGCCGCTGGAGGACAGCGGCGGGATCCACGGCTATCACGAGCTCCTGGCAACCCTGCGGAATCCGGCAGCCCCGGACCACGAAGACGTACGCGCGTGGGTGCAGGGCAGCCCCGGCCCGTGGGACCCTCCTTTCAACGCTGACCTGGTCGACGTCGAACGCGTCAACCGGATGCTCGACTCCCACTTCGCCAGCCAGTTGCCTGCGGGTTGGCGTCCGGAGCTGCATGCCCTCGTCGAACGCATGCCTCCGGGCGTCCGAATCCCGTTCACCGAGCATCTTCGCGCAGCCGAGCTCGATCGTGCCGTGATCGTCGACGCGGCTGACGCTCAGGCCGCCACCCGGGGGTATGCCTGGCTGCTCCAACGGCTGGGAACAAACGGAATCAAGCTGACCCAGGCTGGTTGGCTGCCGCCGGCGGTCGTCCACGAGGCGATGCGTGAGCTCGGCTGGGAATCGCGCTGGATAGGCACATTCAACCGCGAGGACCAGACCCTGCCCGTCGCCGAGCTGCGGAGTGCCGCCACCAAGCTGGGGATCGCCCGCAAGGTCAAAGGGACGCTGCTGGCAACCGCAGCTGCGCGGGGGCTCGCGAACGACCCCGTGGGTCTCTGGCGGAGCCTGGCGCACCGGTGGATCGCTGCGGCCAGCCGCGGATACCTGCGCGATCTCCGCTGGCTGGTGACCGCGGAGGTCGCGGGCGGCACGGTCGACCCAGCTCTGATCAGCAGCCGGACGGCGTCCGGACTGAGCGCGCTGGGCTGGGCCAAGTCGGGCGAGTGCATGCCGCTGACCGAAGATGACATCCGCTGGGACGTGCTGAGCGACTCGCGGGCTCTGGACGACTTCGGCGGACACCAACCCGACGATCTTTCGCGGCACCCCCGCTTGTCGGCGTCGGCCCGAGGCTTTGCCCGCACGGCTCTCCAGCGTCTCTAGAACCGCGCCGAGGGCTGAGCCGCACGATTGTCAGCGCCGTGTCCTAGGTTCGACGGGCGAGACAAACCCGACGAGAGGCTACTGACATGGCAGGCACCTACACCGCAGTCGAGCTCAGCGTGGACGTGACCGGCGAGAAGGCCGACCTGCTGCTGTTGCTGACGGATCAGCGAGCGCTGTTCAAGGTCACGGTCCAGGGGATCACCGATGCGCAGGCGCGGCAGCAGACCACGGTTAGCACCCTGACCCTGGGCGGGCTGCTGAAGCACCTCGCCAGCGGTGAGCGGGCCACGGCGCAGATGCTCGTCGACCGGGACGAGAACGCCGAGATGGACATGACGGCCCTGGGGGATGCCTACAGTCTGGGCCCGGACGACACCCTGCAGCGGTGGCTCGTGGAGTACGACCGCGCCAACGCTTTCTTCGACCAGACCGTCGCCGGCGTGACGAGCATGGACGAGCTGATCCCGCAGCCCACGGCCCCCTGGGCACCGGATCGGGTCTGGTGGACCGTACGGCGGGTCGTGCTGCACCTCATGCGCGAGACCGCCCACCACTGCGGCCACGCGGACATCATCCGCGAGGCGCTCGACGGTCAGTCGACGATGACGGCAATCTCGGGCGACTTCGAGTGGCCGGAAGACTGATGGGCGCGAGCCCGCCGCTCCCTGACGCAGTGCGACCTCCGGTCAAGCCTTGGCGTATCGGCGGGCGATGGTCGACAGGGCTACGGCGATCACCAGGATGCCCCCCTTGAAGATGAACTGCCAGAAGGTCGGTGTCCCCATCAGGCTCAGGCCGTTGAAGCCCACATTGACGACGAGAACTCCGACCAGGGTGCCAACGATGTGAAACTCGCCGTCGCGGAGTGTCGCAGCACCGAGGAAGACCGCGGCGAACGAGTCGAGCAGATAGCCATCGCCGGCGCTCACCGTTCCGCTGCCGAGCAACGACGCGAGCAGCACGCCGGTAACTGCGGCACAGGTCCCGCCCATCACGAACGCAGCGATCTTCGCCCGGTCTGTACGCACGCCAGCCAGGCGGGCAGCGTTCTTGTTCGCTCCGACAGCTTGCATACGCTGCCCGAGCGGAGTGCGGTTGAGCACCACCCACAAGATGGCCAGCACGATGATCATGAACCAGATCGGATTCTGTACGCCCGCGAACTTGCTCAGTGTGAGGTAGGTGAAGATCTTGGGGACGGAGATGATCGGCGAACCTGCGGTGTAGCCGAATGAGAGGCCGATGAGTACCGTACCCACACCCAGGGTGGCGACCACGGCGTTCACACGGGCTTTCGTCACCAGGGCCCCGTTGATCGCGCCGATGACCGCCCCCACTGCAACGGTGATCAAGATGGCGATCGCCAACGGGACTCCCTGGTTGGCCATCAGACCGGTGACGAGAACTCCGGACAGGCTCGCGTTGTAGCCGATGCTCAGATCCATCTCACCAACGACGAGCACCAGGGTGAGTCCACAGGCGATGATGGCGGTCAGGGCGGACTGGTTGATGATGGCCAAGAGGTTGTTGCTGCTCAAGAACCCGCCGTTCGGAACAGCCACGCCGAAGATCAACACCATCAACGCCATGGCGGCCAGCGTTCCGTACTTGGACAGGATGACCAAGCCGGTCCGGCCGATGGACCTAGGGGCTCGTTCTTTGGCGACTGGGGGTTTGAAGGCAGCGGTATCAGCGCTCATGCTGCTCGTTCCTTTCCTGGTTCCTGGCAAAACTGAGGGAGATCAACTGGTCTTCGGTGATCTGTGAACCCACGAGCTCACCGGTCACGTGGCCCTCGGCGAGCACCACCACGCGGTCGCACAGCAACACCAGTTCCTCGTTGTCGCTGGAGATGACCAGGACCGCCGAGCCGCTTGCCGCCAGCTCGCGGATAACTCGATGCACCTCTGCGCGGGCGCCGACGTCGACGCCTCTCGACGGTTCGTCGAGGATGAGCAGCTTGGGCTTGTCGAGGAGCCAGCGGGCAATGACGACTTTCTGCTGGTTTCCACCGGACAGCATGCCCACGTTCACGCCGACGTTCTTGGCCTTGACGGTGACCAGGTCGGCGACCTCCTGGGCCCTGGAACGACCCCGTGCCAGGTTCAGGAACGGCAACACCGGTGACGGGGTGAGCGAGTCGAGTTTCGCCAGATTGATGTTGAAGTCGATGGTCCGGTCGAGGAACACCCCCTCGGAGCGGCGTTCTTCCGGCACCAGGCCGATCCCGGCGGCAACTGCGTCCGCCGGGTGGCGGAAGCTGGTCTCGACTCCATCGAGCACCACCCTCCCCGACGACGCCTTCGCCGCTCCGAAGATGATGCGAGCTAGCTCGGTCCGCCCGGCGCCGACGAGTCCACCCAGTCCGACTATCTCGCCCGCATGCACGGTCAGAGAGACGTTGCGCAGCAGCTTGGGGTCACAGATGTCGACCACCGACAAGATCGGTCGTCCGTGCTCGGTCGGTTCGTGCCCGCGCTCGGCGACCACCAGGTCACGACCGAGGATGGCTCGGACGAGGTTGGCTTTGCTCGTCCGCTCCTCGACCACGCGCTTGGTCACGGCACCGTCTTTGAAGACCGTGATGTCCTCGCACAGGTCGGAGACCTCGTCGAGTCGATGAGAGACGAAGATGACGGCCGTTCCCCCCGAGACGAGTTCTCGCACGATCTCGTGCAGCCGAGTCGCTTCGGACGCTGACAAGGACGCAGTGGGTTCGTCCATGGCGATCAGGCGGGCGTCCTGCATGAGAGCACGCCCGATCAGAACCAGCCACTTGTCGGCCGTGCTCAGGTTGTCGACGTTGGTCGAGAGGGGGAACCGCATTCCCAGTCGCGTGGCGACGGCCCGAGCTCGGGCGCGGGTCGGTCGCCAGGTGATGATGCCGAGGCGAGTAGACGGCGGGATGCCGAGCGCCATGTTGCGCATCACATCCCAGCCAGGAATGAGGCTCATCTCCTGATGGATGAAGGCGAGCCCGAGCTTGGCCACATCGTCGGGGGAGCTGATCGAGACCGGTGAGCCGTCGATCTCGATCAGGCCTGAATCTGGTTGCTCGATCCCGGCCAGGCACCGGATGAGCGTCGACTTCCCGGCGCCGTTTGCGCCGATGAGCCCATGGACGACACCGGGGCGGATCTCGAACGAAACGGACTTGAGCGCTCTGACGCCGCCGAACGACTTCGTCACGTCGATCACCCGTACGAGCGGTTGCTGGTGCTGTAAGCGCCGCACCTCATCTACGTCAGTCATGAAGCCTCTTTGCGTCGTCGAGATGAGACAAGTGGTGGGTCTACTTCAGGGCCTCCGGATGGTCCTTGACGAACTGTTCGACCGTGTCGGCCGTGACGAGGATGCCGTCGACGTCGACAGTCTTCTGCTGCCAGCCCGTGCCGGCGGCAATGGCCTCTTGGGTGGTGTTGAACATGGTTTCACCTTCCGTCGCGCCGTCCTCGTACACCGTCGCCGTCAGCCGGCCGTCCTGAACGGCCTTGATCGCGGTGCTCGAGCCATTGATCCCGTAGGTGAGGACGTCGGTCCGTCCTGACTGCCGGATCGCCGAGATGGCGCCCAGGGTGGGGTCCTCCCAGCAGCCCCAGACCGCGAGCTTCCCCGACCCCTTGGGGTTGCCGGCGAGCCAGGCGTTCGCATATTTAGCCCCATCTTGAAGGAAACCAGGGATCGTGACCTCCTCCTTCTGCACCTTGACCTCCGGAGCCTTCGCCACGAGCTCGTCGAACACACCCTCGCGAGCCCGGCAGACCTCCCCGGTGCGGTAGGTGAGGGCCAGCACCGAGCCCGCATTACCCATGTCCTTGAGCATCGCCTCCGTGGCCGGTCTGGCAAAGGGCGCTCCATCACCGGTCGTCATCACGACGCCATCGGTGAGGCCACCGCCCCAGCTTGCGACCGGGATACCTTTGCCCCGCGCTGCGTTGAGCCCAGCCCCGAGCGACGTCACGGGAAAGACCAGGTCGAAGATCATGCCGGCATCTTTGGTCACGAAGTTGTTGATCGCCGAGTTGGCCGTGTCCGCGTTACCGGCGGCATCGACCACCTCGACCTTCCAGCCCGCCTTCTCCGCCGCCGCGGTCGCACCGGCGATCACCCGGGCGTTGTTCGCGTCTGTAGCACTGATCGTCACGATGCCGAGCAGCTTGTTGACCTCGCCGGATCGCGCGCCGCTGGCGGCCTGATCGGCTGGCGTCGTGCAGCCCGAGAGGCTGAACGCCAGGGCTCCTACCAGTGCAGTCGCGAGAACAACTCTGTGGTGACGCATAGTGCTCCTTCATTGGATTGGTCGTGCGAGGTGCATACCGGCCCGCGTCCAAGACGTAGGTCAGGATGAGTCCGATCGGCTCGGCACCGATTCGGGCAGGCGCGTCGGAGTTCCCGGCGCGAGCACGAGTTCTGCCACCGAGAGGTTGTCGTCGTACGTCCGGGAGGGGTGTCGGGTGAAGGTCGCCCACTCATGGACGATGACCAGCCGGTTGGTGTCTCCGGCCGCGAGGGTCATCTCGTCGATCAGCTGGACGCCGGCCCAACCACTCCCGCCGCCGAAGCCGATGTTGACGTAGACACCAGACTGGCCAAGACCCTCCGCGTTCTCGTAGCTGTACATGGCGTCCCCGGTGACGACCCAGGGCAGACCCCGGTGATCGGTGAGCACGACGTACTGCCCACCTTTGGTGTGCGTGTCCCAAGCGGTGCGAATGGACAGCCCCGCGAAGAGGTCGTCTTTCGCTCCGTCGAGAAGCACCAGCCGACCGGCGGCCTCGAGCTCGGCCAACATGGCGACGTCGGCAGGGTCCAGCGCGCCGATGAGGGAGTCGTAGAGAGGCGAGTCAGCCAGGACTTCTACTGAGGTCTCCAGCTCACGCCGTTGCAGGTAGAACGTGGCGTTCGGGAACCATCGTGCTGCCCCAGCATGGTCGTAGTGGGCGTGGGTGAGGATGACGGTGTCGATGTCCTCCGGTCGTACGCCGACCTTGGCCAGCACCGTGTCCGGGAACTGGTAATCGCTGATGTCGTTCTTCTCGTGGTAGCCCTTGTTGCTCGAGCTGTTGTCGTGACCGACATCGACGAGAATCCGGTGCCCCTCACCTTCGACGTACACGTAGCTGTAGGCGAACATCCGGGTGCCGGCATTCCACTGCCCGTAGAAGATGCACCCCATCGGCTGCGCCAGGCAGTGCGAGTACTCCAACATCCACATCGAATACGCCATCGCTGAGCTACCGCCTCTCGGTAATCGATTTCTTGACCTTATAGAGGGGTGCAGGGGCTGTCAACCCCGACCGGCGGCGGCGCTCACTCCAACCGTCGTGAGCTGTCGCGAACGATGAGACTCGTTGAGAGCACGATGCTGCGCACCGTGTCGGGGGCGGTCTTGCGCACCCGCTCGGTCAGCAGTTGTGCAGCTTGGACCCCGATGTCGTACGCCGGTTGAGCTATCACCGACATCGGTGGGCTGATGAAGGGCGCCCAGGGGGCGTCGTCGAAGGTGATCACGCCGATGTCCCGCCCGATCTGCAGTTTGCGTCGTTTGAGCTCGGCCAGCACTCCGAGAGCCATTTGGGCGTTGGCGACGAAGAGTGCGTCAGGGGGGTGGGGCAGATCGAGGAGCTCAGCAGCCCCTTTGGATCCACCGAGCTGGCGGAACGAGGCGTGGACGAACAGCTCGTCGAGACCGCCGTGGTGCCGTACGGCGAGGCGGTAGCCAGCCAGGCGAAGCTGGGCGGTCTCGGCGTTCTCGGGACCGGTGATGCACGCTGGTCGCCCCCAGCCCTCATCGAGGAGGTGCTCGGTGGCAGTCATCGCGCCCGCCATCGAATGGACCATCACCGAGTCGACCTGTTCATCCAGGGGTCGGTCGATGACCACGAGCGGGATGTTGGATCGACGCAACCGTGAGACGTCGGTCGCGGCCGTGTGTGGAGAGAGCAGGACGCCAGCAACCTGCTCCTGCTCGGCCACTCGAAGATAGGTGGCCTCCTTGTCCGAATCCTCGTCGGCGTTGCAGAGCAGCACCGAGAACCCGTTCCGTTGCGCGACATCCTCGACGCCACGGGTGATCGCGGTGAAGAACGGGTTGCTGACATCGCTGATGATGAGGGCGAGCACATCAGTGGACTGGCGACGCAAACTCCGTGCGACCCGGTTCGGGCGGTAGCCGAGTCTGCCGGCAGCTTCCCGTACCCGTGAGGCCAGCTCACTGCCAACGGTCGCATGATCGTTGAGCGCCCTGGAGACCGTAGCGACCGAGACCCCGGCCTCTCGGGCGACGTCACTGATCTTCACGACCTCAGACACGCCTGTTCAGCCGTCCGTGCGATGGCTCTATCAGTCGCGACCCGGGTCGCTGCCCTCGGTGGCCTCTCAGTGACATGTCGATTCGTTGACCATACCAAAACCCGCGATTGACCTGGTAATCGATTTCTGCCACAGTTCAGCAACAGAGCAGTCGAAGGAGTCAGGATGACGCCGTACACGCTTCCCGCCGTTTCCCCACGTGGCGCCGTTCAGGACAGGACCGTCTACCTGGTGTCCAGCGGCGACCTGAGGGAGGTCACCAACAAAGCCGGGTGGCCCACCCAGATGGCGTTGGAAGCCGCCATCACGACCGCCTTCTCGGAGCTGGGTTACACGGTGCAGCGCGCCAACCAGGTTGACCCGGTAGCCGGCCACGGGTTCATCTCCAGCCAGCGGATGGGCCTTGAGGTCTTCAAGACCATCCCGGCAGATGCTCCCCTGGTCGTGGCGGAGGCCGTATGGCAGTACAGCCATCACGTGCTCGCTGGGCTGCGAACGCACCGAGGCAACATCCTCACGGCGGCGAACTTCGCCGGCGACTGGCCGGGCCTCGTGGGCCTGCTCGGCCTCAATGCCTGCCTGACCAAGATGGACAAGGGGTACTCGACGATCTGGAGCGTGGACTTCACCGACGAGTGGGCCAGGTCGGCCCTGGCCGAATGGGTCGAAACTGGGCGGATCAGCCACGACGCGTCTCACATCCGCGACCTACCCGAGCTGCAGCCCGGCCCCGAGCTGGAGCTCGGAAACGCAGTCGCTGCCCAGCTGCTCGTCGACAAAGCCATCATCGGGGTGTTCGACGAGGGCTGCATGGGGATGTACAACGCGGTCATCGACGACGAACTGCTCAACCAGCTGGGGATCTACAAGGAGCGACTGTCCCAGAGCGCGCTCTTCGCCGAGATGCAGAGAGTCTCCAACCAGGAGGCCTCAGCCGTCCGGGCCTGGCTCGAGGGGGCGGGGATGACCTTCAACGTCGGCACCGACGAGCTCACCGAGCTCACCGACAGGCAGCTGCACGAGCAGTTCAAGATGTACATCGCCATCCTGCGGATCAGTGCCGACTTCGGTGTCGACGCCATCGGCATCCAGTATCAGCAGGGCCTGAAGGACCTCGCGCCTGCATCTGATCTGCCCGAGGGTCTGCTCAACAACGTGATCCGGCCGCCGGTCGCGAGCCGGGACGGCCTCCGAGTGCTGTGGGAGGACCAGGCCCTGCCGACCTTCAACGAAGCCGACGAGGGTGCTGCGGTCGACGCGCTGGTCACTCACCGGGTCTGGACAGCCATGCATCTCGACCCGGCGACGACCTTGCATGACGTGCGCTGGGGCGAGCAGTACGGCGAGCACTTCGTCTGGTTGTTCGAGATCTCCGGGTCGGTCCCTCCATCTCACTTCGCAGACGGATATGCAGGCGCCACGAGCTGGCGCCAGAACCCGGTCTTCTTCCCGGCCGGCGGCGGCACCATCAAGGGTGTCTCCAAGCCCGGTGAGATCGTCTGGTCGCGCCTGTACATCCAGACCGGTGCGCTGCACCTCGACATCGGACGGGCGAGCGCCGTCGAGCTGCCCGCCGAGGAGACCGAGCGCCGGTGGCGAGCGACCAACCCGGAATGGCCGCTGATGCATGTCGTTCTCCACGGTGTGAATCGCGACCAGTTCATGGCACGCCACAAGGCGAACCACGTCCAGGTGGCCTACGGACCGGATGCGGACAGCGCCGACCGGGCTCTTGTCGCGAAGGCCGCAGCGTTCACCGCCCTCGGCGTACACGTGCATCTTGCGGGCGACGTGAACCTGGGCAGGCCTGCCCGATGAGTCTCCGGCAGCGCGGCGGGTCCACGACGTACGGCGGGATCCGGCGGAGCTTGCCCCGGCCGTCATCATGGGGGCGTGCCCGAAGGTGACAGCGTCTGGAAGGTGGCCCGCCAGCTCGACGTCGCGCTGAAGGGTCAGCGGCTGGCGACCGGTGAGCTCCGGGTGGGTTCCCTGGTCGGCGCCGAGCTGGCTGGGGTGACCGTGCTGGAGAACGACACCCACGGCAAGCACCTCCTCACCCGCTTCGACAGCGGCTGGACCCTGCACACCCACCTGCGGATGGACGGGTCCTGGACCGTCGTACGACCGGGACGTCAGCTCCCCCGCCAGCTCGACCCCGACATCCGGGTGCTGCTCGCGGTCCAGGCCGGGCCCACGGCGTACGGGTTGAAGATCCCGGTGGTGGAGCTCTTGCGGACCACCTCCGAGCACGAGGCCGTCGCTCACCTCGGACCGGACCCGCTGCGCGACGACTGGGACCTCGACCAGGCGGTAGCCCGGATCGCGGCGGAACCGGACCGACCGATTGCCTCAGCCCTGCTCGACCAGCGCGGGATGGCCGGGCTGGGCAACCTCTGGGTCAACGAGCTGTGCTTCTTGCGCGGTGTCAGCCCCTGGACCCCCGTCGGCGAGGTGGATCTGCCGGCCCTGGTCCGGCTCGCCGTCCGGACCCTGCGGCACTCGGCCAAGGTCCCTGGCGCCTACCAGGTCACGACCGGGCGCAACCGACGGGGCCAGGACCACTGGGTCGCCGGCCGGGCCCACCACCCCTGCCGCCGGTGCCAGACCCTGATCCGGGTCGAGGCCGAGGTGCAGGGCGACCCGGACCAGCGGCGTACGTGGTGGTGCCCCAGCTGCCAACCGGGACCGTCACCCGACCCGAGCTAGCCGTACGACGGCCCCGGTGGCGCCGGGGGCGGGCCTACTTCGGGAGCCAGGCCTCCACCTTGTCGGGGTTGGCGTCGACCCACTTCTTGGCGGCCTCCTCGGGCGACAGCTTGTCGGCCGTGATGTATTTCGCCACCAGGTTCTGGTCGTCGTTGGTCCAAGTGAAATTCTTGATCAGCGCGGCGGCGGGTGAGCCGGAGTTGGCGAACTTCGTGGCCACGATCTTGTTCAGCTGGTATTCGGGGTAGTCGCAGGCGATCTTCTGGGCGTCGGCGTCGCACCCGTCGGTGTAGGCCGGCAGCTTCACCTTCTCCAGCGGCACCTCGGACAGGAACCACTGCGGGGAGTAGAAGTAGCCGAGCACCCACTTCTTGTTCTTCTCCGCGTCCTGGAAGGACTGGATCAGCGCCGCCTCCGAGCCGGCGTAGACCACCTTGTAGTCCAGGTCCAGGTTGGTGACCAGCGCCTCGTCGTTGGTCACGAAGGACGGGTCACCGTCCAGCAGCTGACCCTTGTCGCCCGACTCCGAGGTCGTGAACTGCGACGCGTACGTGTTGAGGTTGTTCCAGTCCAGGATGTCGGGGTGCTCCTTGGCCAGCCACGGCGGCACGTACCAGCCGATCTCCCCGACGTTGCCGGTCAGGCCGCCGTCGATGGCCACCTTCTGCTGGTCGATGTACTTCTTGGTCAGGTCGGGGTGGCCCCAGTTCTCGATGATCACGTCCACCTGCCCGGAGGCGAACCCGCCCCAGGCGATCTCCTCCTTGAGGGCCTTCTGCTCGACCTTGCAGCCGAGCTTGCTCTCCGCGACGTACGTGACCACGGCGGCGTCGGCGGTGTAGCCGACCCAGTCGTTCATGGCCAGGTTGACCGTGCCGCACGGGGCGCCCGCGGAGGCGCTTCCGCTGGGCGCGGCCTCAGTGCCGGAGTTGACGGTCGCTCCGCCGCACGCGGCGGTGAAGAGCAACGCAGTGGCGGCAAGCCCGGCAGCGAGCCGGACCCCCGTCTTGGAGGTGAGTGTCATCAGTTCTCCTGGTGAGTTGGGTGCACCGGACGAGCTCAGACCGGGGCGGCCTGGGTGCGGGGTCGGTTCGGGAGTTGTACGGTCCGGGTCTGCGACCGGTCGGTGGCGGCCTGGGTGATGCGGTCGAGCAGGATGCCCATCACCACCAGGCTCAGCCCGGCCGCGAGGCCCTTGCCGAACAGGTCGAGCTGGTTGAGACCGGCGATCACGTCGTAGCCGAGCGCACCGGCCCCGACCATGCCGCCGATCACCACCATGGACAGGGCGTAGATCAAGCCCTGGTTGATCGCGATGCCCACCGCCTTGGCCGACATCGGGACCTGCACCTTGGTGATCATCTGCCAGGTGGTCGATCCCGAGGACTGCGCGGACTCGACCGAGGTGGGCGACACCTGGGAGATCCCGTCGGCGATGATCTTGATCGAGGCCGGCGCCGCGTAGACCACGGCGGCCACGATGGCGGTGAACCGGGTCGCCCCGAACAGGGCCAGGAACGGCACCAGGTAG
>JAABUN010005410.1_pt1 | contig 15888 bp, 13 predicted proteins | sample 5559311 | NCBI WGS metagenome assembly JAABUN01 (sample SAMN10711877, study PRJNA513370) | rock metagenome | isolation source: Antarctica rocks | place: Antarctica: Victoria Land, Siegfried Peak sud
GGTCGGGGCGAGGGCCGCCCATGCGCTCTGCGACGTCTTCAACGAGGCGGGGATGGAGGGAGTCGACGACGCGATCGGGGGCCTCAGTCACCAGGCGGCGCAGAGCGCGCTGCGGACCTTCCTTCGCGCTCACTTGCGGCTCGTCCGGGAGCTGGAGGACCGCGAGCGCGAGGACGGCGACTTCGGCGCGGCTCGGCCGGGCTGACTATCGCGCGGCGACGCCAGGCGACCGTCACGGCGGCGGCGTCCTCGATCAAGCCGCAACGAACATCGGGCCACCCGGTGCGGTATCCGTCGAACCCGGCGTGAGAGACGGCCGAAACGGGCACTCCGGTAGACCATGAACATGCTCACGGAGAAGTTCGGTCGGCGGCGCCGCCCGGCGAACAGCAGCAGCGCTGAGCGGGATCGAATCTTCGGCTCGGCCAGTCAGGACCGTTCCGACCGCCGAGAGACGGCCGGTCAGGACCGTTTCGGCCGCCAGGGCGAGACGGCCGAGCGGGATCGTTTCGACCGCCAGGGCGAGACGGCCGACCGGGGCCGTTTCGGCCGCCGGGACGACGATGACCGTCATCGCGGACGCCGTCGTCGGGGCGGCCGATCGGGCTCGGGCGGCGCGCGGTCCGCGATCGCGAAGGCGATCACGACGATCGCCGCGATCATCGCGACGCTCATCGTGGTCGGGATCGTGCTGGTCCTCCTCAAGGCGAACCCTGCGAACGACATCGTCGACGCGCTTCGCGAGATCGCGAGGTTCTTCGCGCAGCCGTTCGACGCGATCTTCGAGCTGGAGCGCCGTCGGCCCGAGATCGCCCTCAACTGGGGCATCGCCGCGGTGGTCTACCTCGTGGTGGCCCGCCTGATCGCCAAGCTCCTCACGCGCTGAGAGGTTCGACTTCGAGCATCCGTCGTGATCCTCGGCGGCGGCGACGCGAGCGGGGCCGCTCCCGCCGCTTCTCGCCCGGTGCCAAAAATGGCACCATCTCCCACGCCTCCGCGGCGCACACCGCGCCCGCCTTGCGCGTCCTACGCGGCGGAGCGCGCTTTGTGCGTGTAGGACGACCTAGGATTTGCGGCGCGCGGGGGACGTCTCCCAAATGCCTTCGCGCTCGTTCAGTTCAGGGCGCGCGCCGCCTCGGCCGAGATCCAAATTCGCCGGGGCGGCCCGCTCTGTTTAGGCCGGACCGAGGGGCTCGGCGTCGCGGCGCGCATCGTGGCCGTGGCGGGCCGTCCACAGGGCTCTGGCGGGGCGCATTTCCGCCCGTCTCGGGGACTTGACGGGTACCCGCGGAGCGCCGGGTACGTGCGGCGCGTGGCGCGCCCCCTGGCTAGAGCCGTAGGGAGTACGCGGACCGCTTCCCTACGGGGACTCCGCGCGTCCGGCGGCTAGCGGCTGAGCGCCCGGTTTCCGAGCGTTTCCGAGAAGTCCCTGGATCTCGACGGGAACGTTATTCCCCAGCAAAGAGGGGGTATTTCGAAAACGACCGTGCTACCAGGCGTTCCCTGCGGATAGCTGGGGGAGGGCTCGAACCTCCGACCTCACGATTATGAGTCGTGCGCTCTGACCAGCTGAGCTACCCAGCCTCGGACGTCCGATTGTCGCACGTCGCCCGGCGCGGTCGACGCCCGCCGGCTCGGCGATGGGGGCGCGCGGGGCCGCCGCTACGGTTCGGCGCGTGCCCAGCCCCAAGGCCCGTCTCGGGGCGTTCGTCGCCGTGCTCGGTGTCACAGCCATCGCGGTCCTCGTGCTCTCGCCAGTCTCCGAGGACGGGCTGCGTGACGCGCTCGCGCCGTTCGGCATCGCCGCGCCGCTCGTCTACGTCGTCGTCTCGGCGCTGCTCTCCAGCGCGTTCGTCCCGGGGCCGATCCTCGCGGTCACGAGCGGGCTGCTGTTCGGAGCCACCACCGGCTCCCTCGTCGCACTGGCCGCCGCGACGCTCTCGAGCGTCCTGGCGGTGCTCGCGGCACGTGCGGCCGGCCGTGAGGGTCTGCAGGAGCTCGAGAGCCCGCGGGTCAAGGTCATCGAGGGGCTGCTGCAGCGCTACGGCGTCGGCGCCGTCGTGGTGCAGCGGCTGCTGCCCGGCGTGCCCGACGCACCGTGCTCCTACCTCTTCGGGCTGGCCGGCCTGCGCGTGTGGCAGGTCGCCCTCGGCACGCTCGTCGGGGTCGCCCCGCGCGCGTTCTCCTACAGCGCGATCGGCGACGGCTTGGGGCCGGGCGGCACCACGATCGGGATCGTCGGCGTCGTCACGCTCGTGGCCACCGGGGTGCTCGGCGCCGCCCTCGCCGCCGTCGCCGCCCGCCGGGCGACCAGGGACCGCTGAGCCGTACCGTTCGATCACGTGCGCGAGCTCATCGCCGTCCCGAACGTCTCCGAGGGCGCCGACACCGCGATCCTCGACGCGATCGGGGCGGCGTTCACCACGGACGGGGACGCACGGATCCTCGACGTCCAGTCCGACGCCGACCACGGCCGGACCGTGTTCACGCTCGTGGGAGCGCCCGGCCGGCTGGGCCGGGCGCTCGCCCGCGGCGCCGCGGCGGTCGCCGGGCGCATCGACCTCACCGCCCACACCGGCGCTCACCCGCACGTCGGCGCGCTCGACGTCGCGCCCGTCGTCTTCCTCGACGCCGCCCAGCGTCCCGCCGCGCTGGCCGAGGCGCTCGTGGCCGCGGCCGAGGTCGGCGACGCCGGGCTGCCCGTCCTCCTCTACGGCGCGCTGGCGCAGGGTCGAACCCGCGCGGAGCTGCGTCGCGGCGGGGTGATCGAGCTGGCGCGGCGCGTCGACCGCGGCGAGCTCGTGCCGGACTTCGGCCCGGCGCGCATCGATCCCCGGAGCGGCGCCGTGCTCGTCGGCGCGCGCCCGCCGCTGGTCGCCTTCAACCTCGAGCTCGCCGCGCCGGCCTCGCTCCAGGACACCAAGGAGGTGGCCGCACGCATCCGCGAGGGTGGGCCGGACGGGCTGCCCGGACTGCGCGCGATCGGCCTCCTGCTCCCCGCGCGCGGCGGAGTTGCGCAGGTCTCCATGAACGTCGAGGACCATCTCGCGCTCCCGCTGGCGGCGGTGATCGCCGCGGTGGAGCGCCTGGTGCCGGTCGCCGCCGCGGAGGTCGTGGGCCTCCCGCCCGCCGCCGCGTTCGCGGGCTACCCGGACGACCTCCCGACCCGCGGACGCCGCACGCTCGAAGGCGCTCTCGCGCTCTAGAGTGCTCTGCACCGATGGCCCAGACCAAGCGCAAGCGCCGGCCCACGAAGCACCGCGGCAACGCCGCCGGCATGATCGAGGCGCGCGGCCGTACGGGTCGCAAGCCCACGGAGGCCGAGCGCAAGGCCGCCAGCAAGCAGGACGCGGCGGCTCGCCGCGCCGAGCGCCTCGATCGCCCGCCGACGTGGCGCAGCGCGGTCACCAAGGCCGCGATCGCCGCGCTCGTCTTCGCCGTAGCGGTCACGCTCCTCTTCAAGCGGCCCATCGTCAGCTCGCTGGCGCTGGCGGCGTTCACCTTCGTCATCTACGTGCCGCTGAGCTACTACACCGACGCGTTCATCTACAAGCGCGCCCAGGCCAAGAAGGCAGCGGCCTGATGGACGTCGCGATGTTCACCGTCGGGCCCGTGCAGGAGAACTGCTACCTCCTGCGCACGGCCGCCGAGGCCACCGCGGCGGTCATCGTCGACCCGGGGGAGGAGCCCGGGAAGCTCCTGGCCGGCATCGAGGCGATCGGTGTGACGCTCGAGGCGATCCTGCTGACCCACACGCACTTCGACCACGTGGGCGCCGTCGCGCCCGTCGCGAAGGCCACCGGGGCGCCCGTGTACTGCCCTGAGCTCGAACGCCACGTGCTGGCCGACATCATGGCCTACGTGCCCTTCGCCGGGTTCGGCCCGTTCGAGAGCTGGGAGGCCGAGGAGACCGTCACGGGCGGGGAGCGCCTGAGCCTCGCGGGCCTCGAGATCGACGTGCACTTCACCCCGGGCCACTCGCCCGGGCACGTCACCTACGCCTTCGCCGACCACGGCGTCCTGGCCTCCGGCGACGTGCTCTTCGAGAGCTCCGTCGGCCGCACGGACCTGCCTGGGGGCGACCACGGCGTGCTCATGGCCTCGATCGCGGGGCTGCTGGAGGCCTTCCCGCCGGAGACGACCGTGCTGCCGGGTCACATGGGCACGACGACGCTCGGCCGGGAGCGGGCGACCAACCCGTTCCTGCAGTCCTACGCCTAGGAGCATGTTGAAGAATCCACGCGCCCGCATCGAACCGCCTCCCGACCAACGACTTCGTCGTCGGTGCCCGGCACAGACGCCACCCGATGACTCACCATTCCAACCGGGATTGATCACGTCATCGGTCGACGCCTGGCACGGGCGAATCGGTCCGCTGCGGTCACGCGGCTATACATCAACAAGCTCCTAGTGGCCACGCCGAGGCTCCAGGCCCCGCGCGGGACCTACGACGTGCTGCCCGAGCAGGCCGCGCCGCGCCTCGCGCTCGAGACCGTCGCCCGGCGCGTGCTCGAGGGCGCCGGCTACGAGCGCATCGAGACGCCCGCCTTCGAGGCGACCGAGCTTTTCACGCGCGGGGTGGGCGCCTCCACCGACATCGTCCAGAAGGAGATGTACACGTTCCCCGACGCGGGGGGCCGGTCGCTGACGCTGCGTCCGGAGGGCACCGCGCCGATCTGCCGCGCCTACGTCGAGCACGGGATGCAGGTCCGATCCCAGCCCGTGAAGCTCTGGTACCTCTCGTCGTTCTTCCGCTACGAGCGCGCGCAGGCCGGGCGCTACCGGCAGTTCTGGCAGGTCGGCGCCGAGACGATCGGCTCCGACGACCCCGCCGTGGACGCGGAGTCGATCACGCTGCTCTGGTCGATCCTCTCCGAGCTCGAGGTGGGCGGGATCGTGCTGCGGCTCGGCTCGCTCGGCACACCAGCCGCGCGCGCCGCCTACCGCGAGCAGCTCGCGGCCTACCTGCACGCACACCAGGAGCGCCTGAGCCCCGAGGTGGCCGCCCGGATCGATCTCAACCCGCTGCGCGCCTTCGACGCCGACCATCCCGGGACCCGCGAGGTCATGGCGGGCGCGCCGGTCCTCATGGACGCCCTTGCGCCGGAGGACCTCGAGCACTTCGCGGAGGTCCGTGCCCGCCTGGACGCCGCCGGCATCGCCTACCGCCTGGACCCCACCCTCGTGCGCGGACTGGACTACTACGCCCGCACCGTCTTCGAGTTCACCTCCGACCTGCTCGGCGCGCAGTCGGCCGTGGGCGGCGGGGGTCGCTACGACGGCCTGATCGAGCAGCTCGGGGGTTCCCACACCCCGGCCTGCGGGTGGGCGGCCGGGGTCGAGCGCATCCTGTTGTCGGCCGAGCATCGCCCGCTGCCCCGCGCGGTCTGCGACCTCTACGTCGCCGGCACGGGGGTGGCCGCCTTCGCGCTCGCTGCCGAGGCCCGCCGCGCCGGGCTCAACGTGCAGCTCGAGCTCGCCGGCCGCTCCCGCAAGGGCCAGCGCAAGCAGGCCGCGCGGCTCGGCGCCGTCCACGTCGCGCTCGTCGAGGAGAGCGGCAGCATCGCGCTCGAGGACGCCGAGACCGGTGAGCAGGAGCCCGTCGACGGCGCCGCTGCGGCGATCGCCCAGATCCTGAAAGGACGTCACCTGTGAGGCAGCCACCGCACCCCAACTCGTACCGCGACTCCTGGTGCGGGCATCTGGGCGCCGAGCGGGCAGGGTCCTCGGCGCGCGTCGCAGGGTGGGTGCACCGCCGCCGCGACCACGGCGGGCTGATCTTCATCGACCTGCGCGACCGCTCCGGCCTCGTGCAGCTCGTCTTCCACCCAGACATGAGCGGCTCCGCCTTCGCCGCCGCTGAGCGGTTGCGCTCCGAGCACGTCGTGAGCGTTCTCGGCGACGTCGTCGCGCGCGAGGAGGGCAACGTGAACCCGAACCTGCCGACGGGCGCCATCGAGCTCGCCGTGACCGCGATGGAGGTGCTCAGCGGCTCCGAGACGCCGCCGTTCCCGATCGACGAGGACGTCGACGGCCTTGACGAGACGCTGCGCCTCAAGCACCGCGCGCTCGACCTGCGCCGTGAGGTCATGCAGGACACGATGGTGCTGCGCCACCGGATCGTGAAGGCGATGCGCGACGTGCTCGACGACCGCGACTTCCTCGAGATCGAGACGCCGATCCTCACGCGCTCGACCCCCGAGGGCGCGCGCGACTTCCTCGTCCCGAGCCGACTGCAGCCCGGCTCCTGGTACGCGCTGCCACAGTCGCCCCAGCTGTTCAAGCAGCTGCTGATGATGGGCGGCTACGAGCGCTACTTCCAGATCGCGCGCTGCTTCCGCGACGAGGACCTGCGCGGCTTTCGCCAGCCCGAGTTCACCCAGCTCGACCTCGAGATGTCCTTCGTCGAGGAGGAGGACGTCATCGAGGTCATGGAGGCCGTCATGGCGACGGTCTTCGCCGTGGGGGACTTCGACGCGCCGCCCCCGCCGTGGCGGCGGATGGGCTACGACGAGGCGCTCTTGCGCTTCGGCTCCGACAAGCCCGACACGCGCTTCGGCCTGGAGATCGTGGAGCTCTCCGAGGCGCTGGGCGGCTCGGACTTCAAGGTCTTCCAGGGCGTCCTGGACGCCGGCGGCGTCGTGCGCGCAATCAACGCGGGGGCGCGCGAGATGAGCCGCAAGGACCTCGACGGGCTCAACGAGGTCGTCCAGCGCCACGGCGGCAAGGCGGTGGCCTGGGCCTTCGTGGAGGCCGAGGGCGCCTGGCGATCACCCATCGCGAAGTTCTTCTCCGCCGAGCAGCTCGCCGCCGCCTCGGCCCTGCTGGGGGCGAGCGAGGGCGATCTGCTGCTCTTCGCGGCCGACCGGGCGCCCGTCGCGGCCGCGGTGCTCGGCGCGCTGCGCCTCGAGCTGGCCGAGCGCTTCGGCCTCGTGCCCGAGGGCGTCCACGACGTGCTGTGGATGGTCGACTGGCCGATGTTCGAGACCGTGGAGGGCGGCGGGCTGACGGCCATCCACCACCCGTTCACGGCACCGACGGGCTCCTTCGACGCGCCGGAGGCGCTGCGCTCGCGCGCCTACGACCTGGTGCTCGACGGCACGGAGATCGGCGGCGGATCGATCCGCATCCACACGCCTGACGTACAGCGGCAGGTCTTCGAGGTGCTCGGCCTCGGGCCCGAGGAGGCCGAGGCGCGCTTCGGCTTCCTGCTCGACGCGATGCGCTACGGCGCGCCGCCGCACGGCGGGATCGCGATGGGCATCGACCGGATCGTGGCGATCCTCGCCGGTCGTGACTCGATCCGCGACGTCATCGCCTTCCCGAAGACCGCGTCGGGCGGCGACCCCCTCACGGGGGCACCGGCCCCCGTGGTCGCAGTGCAGCTGCGCGAGCTCGGCGTGCAGTCGCTGGTCGACCCGTGACCGGCTGATTCAAGTCGCACACGGGCGTGGTCGAAAGGATGAGGGATGCAGCAGCTGTCCCGCCCGTACCAGATCGCCCTCGGCGCCTTGGTCGTCCTCGCCCTCGCGTGGTTCACCTTCCTGAAGCCCTCCGCGGCGGCGGAGGAGCCCGCGCCGCCGCCGCCGGTCACCGCTCCAGGGGTCGCCGGCCTCGGCAGGGCGGTCGACAAGGCGAAGGGCGCCGCGGCCACGCCGAACGCGAACGCAGCGGCGAGCCAGGCCGCCGACGCGGCCGCCACGGACGAGCCGGGCGCCGCGTCCGCCCAGACGCCGGCCGCCCCCGGGAAGCCGGTGTCGTCGACCGCCCGCCGGGGCGCCGCCAAGCCGCCGCCGGCCGACCCGTCGGGGCCCATCCTCCGCGAGGTCGCCCGCGGCAAGGTCGCGGCACTCCTCTTCTTCAGTGCGGACGGGGCCGACGACCGCGCCGTGCGTCGTGCGCTCCGGGCCGCCGACCGCCACGGCGGCAAGCTCGTCGTCCGCGTGGCGCCCATCAGCCGCGTCGCGCAGTACGCCGCGATCACCCGGGGCGTCGACGTGCTGCAGTCCCCGACGCTTCTGGTCATCGGGAAGGGCAACCGCGCCGGCACGCTCGTCGGCTTCACCGACACGCTCGCGATCGACCAGCTCGTGGCCGACGTCGGTGGGGCGGACTTCCGCCGGCGGCGCTGACCGGCGTTCACGAGCGACACCTGCGGCCCGTCTCGTCAAGCGCCTCAGCCCGTGTGCGCCTCGATCCAGTCGAGCCGTCGCCCGCAGAGCTCCTCGGCCCGACCCGCCGGCACGGAGAACGGCTTCAGCGGCGGCTCCTGCGGGGCGAGCACGAGGGGACCGAGCGGCAGGGGCTGCGTCTGCTGGCCGCGCTCTCCAGGGGCGAGCCCGTCGTCGCCGTAGGAGAGCTGTACCCGGTGAACGCCCTGGGTGAGGCGAACGCGGCCGAAGCGCATCATCCCGCCCTGGTTGTTCAGCCGTCCGCGGACCTCACCCGTCTGCTTGCCGTCGACGCGGACGGTCGTCGTGCCGCGCGTCGAGCCACCGACCCAGACGGCGTACTCGCCGTCGGCGGGCACCGTGAGGTCGGCCGTCAGCGTGCCGTCGTCCATCGGGATCACGAAGCGCGGGTCGGCCGGATCTGGCGGCAGGCCGGGCGAGAGACGGGCGGTCGACAGGGGGAGGAACGTCGGCGCCGCGCGCTTCACCGCGACGAGGCGCCCGTTCGGACCGGCCTGGCGGGCCAGACCGCGCACCGACTCACAGGGCGGCACGGCGGCAGGATCCGCATCCCCCCCGAGTGGCAGGTCGGCCACGGGCGGCGGCGGCGGGGTGGCCGGGCGCTGCCAGATGTCGTAGCTCGTCCCCGCGCGCACCCGTTCGTAGGCCGACGGCGGGCGGCTGGCGAGCGGGCTCGTCCGTAGGACGAGGCTGCGGTACTCGCGCAGGGCGGTCGGGTCGAAGGCGGTGATGTCGGCGGCCGCGGACTTCGCGAGCTGGGTGCCGTCGCGCAGGGGGATCAGGCGGCGGCGCAGCTCCGACGCTCCCTCGCCGTCCGCCCGGCGCAGGAAGTGCCGCGCGCCGTACGGCTCGTACTCTGTCATGAGCGTCGGCCCCTGGCCCGCGAGCACCTCGCCGGCCTCCCGGAGCTCGGAGAGCTGCTGCGCTGGTGCGACGAAGCTGTTCGCGTAGCCGAGCACGTTGCTCCACAGCACGCCGGCGGCGAGCACCCCGAAACCGGCGAAGGCCGCACGCCGGAGCGCGCCGCCGGCGTGCTCCGTCGCCAGCCAGGCCAGAGCGGCGAGGCCGGCCGTCAGGGCGATGGGCGCCGCGGTGGCCATCGCCTTCGCGTCCACCCACGGTGAGCCGCGCCAGATCAGCAGCCCGCAGGCCGCCAGTCCGCCGACGACGTAGCCCGCGAGGGCGCCCGCGCGGCGCTGGACGGCGAGGAGGAGCCCCGCCGCGCCCGCGAACGCGAGCGCCCGCAGCAGGAGATACGTGAGCGCCTCCTGATCCGGCGTCGCGCGGAAGTCGCCCGCGGGCCAGATGCCGAGCACGTGGCTGAACGGCAGCGGGGCGCGGAGGTTGCCGAGCTCGGTGACGGCGGTCAGCACGCTGCCCGGCTTCACCTGCGGGGCGATGAAGTCCTTGGCCAGCACGAGCGAGGGGATCGACAGCACCGCGAAGCCGACCGTGAGCGCCGGGACGGAGCGCAGCAGCGCCCGGGGGCGGAGCCGAGCCGCCAGGATCGCGGCGAGCACGACCGGCGCGACCCACACGCCGCCGCCGAGGCTCAGCGCCGCGACGAGCGCGGCGATCGCGACCGCGAGCGGCAGCACGCGGCGGAAGGGCTCGCCGAGGATCGGTGCCAGGGCGGCGACGAGTGCGACGAGCAGCGCGGCGGTGACCTCCTTGATCGCGCCCCACTCAGCGTAGGCGACCAGCAGCGCGGGCTGCGCGGCGACGAACGCGACCAGCCCGCGGACCCAAGCCCGCGAGAGCAGCGGGGTGACGATGCTCGTCAGCGTCAGCGCGAGCAGCCCGGCCGTCAACGCCATGGTCGGGGCGAACAGCCACGCGATGTCGCGTCCGAGCGTTAACTCGCGGCCGAGGCCGAGCGGCAGGAACGCGCCGATGGGGTACCCCTGGGGCAGGTAGCTCTGCACGGTCGCCTCGAACGAGGACGGCGCCAGCCCGGCGAAGTCGCGTCCGCGCTCCATGGCCAGGTCGGTCAGGGCCAGCCAGGTGGCGATGTCGTCGAGCTGGATGTAGCCCGTGAACGTCGACGCGCCCGAGAGCACGACGGGCGCGGCGAACACCGCGTAGACCCCGGCGGCGGCGGCCGCAGCCCAGCGGTCGGGCACCCAGGCCCAGCGGTCGGCGGCGACGAGGAAGCCCGTGACGGCGAGCGCCAGCACGGCCGGCGCCGCGAGCTCGGCCGTCTCCCTCGACGCCGTCGCCGCGGAGGCGATCACGATCGTCGTCGCGAAGCCGACGGGCAGGACGAGGGGGCGCGCCAGTCCTCCGCCGCTCGCCCGCGCGACCGCCAGGCCGCAGCCCGCGCTGATCGCCAGCATCACGACCGGGAGAACCAGCCAGGAGACGAGCACGGGCCGGCGGACCTAGCCCTCGACGGGCACGACGCGCTCGGTCCGGACGAGCTCGCGGGCGCGGGCGGCGTCCGGCGCGAAGACCTCCATGAGCTCCTCGGAGTCCGGGAAGGCGACGTACCAGGACGTCGGCCGCGATCGGTTGGCGACCGCCAGGCCGTCGTCGTCGAGCTTCTCCACCTGCGCGCCGGAACGCTCGGACGCCTGGGTGACGGTCTTGAAGGGGTCGCTCTGGGGGTAGGTGCCGACCGTGAGGAAGTCCGGCCGGGTGTCGCCCACCTTCACGCCGGGCTCAAGGTAGCGCACGTAGGCCGAGCCGTCGGTGGCCTGCGTCAGCTCGTAGGTGCGGCCCTCCGAGGGGCCGACCCAGTAAATCGGGCGTTTGCGCTTCCGGGCGAGCTCCGCGAGGCGCTCGGGCGTCACGGCGACAGGCTGGGGCGCGCCGGTGGCGCCCGACGCGCCGGAAGGCGTTCCCATCTCGTCGTCGCCCCCGCGCAGCAGCACGAAGAGCACGACAACGCCGATCACGACCACGGCCCCCGCAGCGAACGACACCCAGGCCGGACGGCCGGAGCGAGAAGGAGCGGATGGCTCGGCAGCGCTCATCGCCGCGGGAGGATAGGCGGACCTACACTCCGGGGCGCCGTGCCCGACGAGCGCTTCGCCGACCACCTCACGTTTCCCCGCGCACGCGACCACGTGCCGGCGGGCGCCTGCGAGGGTGTCGCCGGCGGCGCTCTCTGCGGCGACCTGATCACGGTCGCGCTCGTCGTCGAAGGCGACACCGTCACCGACGCCGGCTTCACCGCGAGCGGCTGCGGTGCGAGCATCGCCGCGGGCAGCGCGGTCGTCGAGCTCGTCACGGGCGCGCCCCTGCTCGAGGCCGCGCGCATCGGCACGCCCGCGGTGAGCGCCGCGCTCGGCGGGCTCTCCGCCGGCAAGCTCCACGCCGCCGACCTCGCCGCGGACGCGATGCACCAGGCGCTCGGCCAGGCCGCGCGTGCGCACGCGCAGCTCGCAGCGGATCCGGAGCGCACGCTCGTCGCGATGAGCGGCGGCGTCGACTCGGCGGTCGCCGCGCTGCGCTGCGGCCCGGCGGCGGTCGCGGTCACGCTCGAGCTCTGGCGCGACGCCGAGAACGACGCGGAGCGCTCGTGCTGCAGCGCCTCCGCGGTCCGGACCGCCCGGCGCCTCGCGCAGGACATGGGCCTGGCGCACTTCACGCTCGACCTGCGGGAGGAGTTCCGCGTGGGCGTGGTCGACCCGTGGCTGGCCGACCACGCGGCCGGCCTGACGCCGAACCCGTGCGTCCGCTGCAACGGCCACGTCCGCCTCGACGCGATGCTCGCCTTCGCCGACCGCCTCGGGGCTCCCGCGCTGGCGACCGGCCACTACGCGCGCGCGACCGAGGACGGGCTCGTGCGCCAGGCCGTCGACCCGGCCAAAGACCAGAGCTACATGCTCGCCCGCCTGGACCCGGCCACGACGCGCCGGCTGCGCTTCCCGCTCGGCGACCGCACAAAGCCCGAGGTGCGCGCCGAAGCCGAGCGCGCCGGGATCTCGGTCGCGCAGAAGCCGGACTCGCAGGACCTCTGCTTCCTGGCGGGCACGGGCAAGGAGCGCTTCCTCGCCCGTCACGGCTCCCAGCCCGAGCGCCCCGGCGACGTCGTCGACCGGGCCGGCCGCCGCCGCGGCCGCCATCGCGGCGCCCACGCGTACACCGTCGGGCAGCGCCGCGGCCTCGGCGTCGGTGGGGCGGGGGAGCCGCTCTACGTCCTGGAGACGGACATCGCCACGAACACCGTCACGGTCGGTCCGCGCGAACAGCTCGCGACCACGACGATCCCCGTCGCCGGCGCGGTGCTCCACCGCGGCGCCGAGCGCGTCGACCACGTCCGGTTGCGGTCCCACGGCCGCGCACTGCCCGCGGGCTTGAACCGCGGGCGCCTCGAGCTCGAGGCGCCCGTCGCGGGAGCCGCCCCCGGCCAGCTCGCCTGCCTGCTGGAAGGCGACGTCGTCGTGGGGTACGCCACAATCACCCGGTGACGACCGACGAGATCCGCGAGACGTTCCTGGCCTTCTTCGAGGGCCACGGCCACCGCCGGCTGCCGTCGGCCTCGCTGGTCCCCGCCGCGTTCGACGCGTCCGTGCTGCTGACCACGGCGGGCATGCACCCGCTGAAGGCGTACTTCGCCGGGCAGGAAGCGCCCCCCGCGCCGCGGATGACCTCGTCGCAGAAGTGCTTCCGCACCACCGACATCGAGAACGTGGGCAACACCGCCCGGCACCTCACGCTCTTCGAGATGCTTGGCAACTTCTCGGTCGGCGACTACTTCAAGGCCGGTGCGATCGAGTACGCCTGGGACCTCTCGCTCAACGGCTTCGGCTTCGCGGCGCAGGACGTCTGGGTCACGGTCTTCGAAGGGGATGAGGAACTCGGCCTCGGCCCGGACGAGGAGGCGATCGCCGCCTGGGAGGCGATCGGGGTCCCGTCGCGCCGGATCGTTCCGTGCCCGCGCTCGGAGAACTTCTGGCAGTCCGGGCCGACCGGCCCGTGCGGCCCGTGCTCGGAGCTCTACCTCGACCGGGGACTCGCCTTCGGCGCGCCCGACGACCTTCCCGGTGGGGAGAACGAGCGCTTCCTGGAGTTCTGGAACCTCGTCTTCATGCAGTTCGACCAGGATCCGATCGGGACGCTGACGCCGCTGCCGAGCCGGAGCATCGACACCGGCATGGGCCTCAACCGCATGGCGACGATCCTCCAAGGGGTCGAGACGATCTTCGAGACCGACCAGTTCGTGCCGCTCGTCGGTCTCGGCCGGGAGCTGGCGACGGGCGAGCTGAACGATCGCTCGCTGCGCATCCTCGCGGACCATTCGCGCGCGATGACCTTCCTGATTGCCGACGGCGTCGTGCCCTCCAACGAGGACCGTGGCTACATCCTGCGCCGGGTCATGCGCCGCGCCGTCCAGCACGGCCGCCGGCTCGGGATAGAAGGCCCGTTCCTGCCCAGCTACGTCGACCAGGTCGTCGAGACCATGGGCGCGGCGTACCCCGATCTCGTCACCGAGCGCGAGAACGTCCTGAAGTGGGTGCGGGCGGAGGAGGAGGGCTTCGGCCGCACGCTCGAGTCGGGGCTCAAGCTCCTCGAGGAGCACCTCGCGGCCGGGTCGCTCGACGAGGCCGCGGCCTTCCGGCTGCACGACACGTACGGCTTCCCGTTCGAGATGACGCTGGAGATCGCCGGCGAGCGCGGGGTGGCCGTCAGCGAGGCGGGCTTTCAGGTCCTGATGGACGAGCAGCGCACGCGATCGGCGGGCGGGGCGCGGAGCGCTGCGGGCAGCGGCGCGCAGGAGCTCGTCCACGCACTTGGCGCGCCGTCGCACTTCACGGGCTATGAGCACCTCGAGGAGAACACGGTCGCCCACGTGGCCCAGCGCGACGGCCGGACGCTCGTGAAGCTCGACGCCTCCCCGTTCTACGCGCAGGGCGGCGGGCAGGTGTCGGACGTCGGTGTGCTCGAGGCCGGCGGCGCACAACTGCGCGTCGTCGAGGTGCTGCGCGCGGGGGAGGACCAGGCGCTCGTGGTCGAGGGCGGCGCGCCGAAGGACGGCGGCCGCGTCGTCGCCCACGTCGACCGTGCCGCGCGCCATGCCACCGCCTGCAACCACACCGCCACTCACCTGCTGCAGGCCGCGCTGCGTCGCGCGCTGGGGGAGCACGTGCGCCAGGCGGGCTCCTACGTCGGGCCGGACAAGCTGCGCTTCGACTTCACCCACACGGCCAAGCTCAGCGAGGAGGAGCGGTTGGAGATCGAGCGCGAGGTGAACGCGTGGGTCGTCGCCAACCACCCGGTGCGTGCGATCTCCACGAGCCTCGACGAGGCGAGGGACCTCGGGGCGATGGCGCTCTTCGGGGAGAAGTACGGCGATATCGTGCGCATGGTCGAGGTCGGCGACGGCGACTTCTCACGCGAGCTGTGCGGCGGCACGCACGTGCGCTCCACCGCCGAGATCGGCGTCTTCAAGATCACGAGCGAGGGGTCGAGCGCGGCGAACGTGCGGCGCGTCGAGGCCGTGACGGGGCCCGTCGCGCTCGAGCTGCTGCGCGGCGAGGACGCGCTGCTGCGCGGAGCCGCGGCGCTCCTGCGCACGCCGCCCGAGGGAGTCCCGGAGGCGATCGCCAAGCTTCAGGACGACGTCAAGCGCCTGCGCAAGGGTGGCGCCGCGGCGGCGTCTTCTGGTGGCGCGGCGGCGGTCTCCGCGCTCGACGGTGCCACCGTCGTGTCGCAGTCCTTCGACGGCGTCTCACCGAAGGAGCTGCCGGACATCGCCGACCGCCTCAAGGGCCAGCACGGGCAGGCCAGCGCGGTCGTCGTCGGCTCCTCCTTCGAGGGCAAGGTCGGGCTGGTCGCGGCCGTCTCGCCCGCGCTCGTCGCGCGGGGGGTCAGGGCGGGAGCGGTCGTCAAGGCGGCGGCGCAGGTGGTCGGCGGCGGTGGTGGCGGGCGCGACACGCTGGCCTCGGCCGGCGGTCGCGACGTCACCAGGCTCGAGGAGGCCATCGCGGCCGGGCGCTCGGCGATCGAGTCGGCGCTCGTCGGCTAGATTGATGCGCATCTTGGCGCTCGACTACGGCTCTGCCCGTTGCGGCTGCGCGGTGAGTGATTCGACCGGCACCCTGGCCACTCCGATCGAGCCGGTGCTCCGGCCGGGCAGCCGCAGGGGCTTCAACCGCCTGCTTGGGCTCGTGCGCGAGCGCGGGGTCAGGCGCGTCGTCGTCGGCCTGCCCATCGGCCTCTCCGGTCAGGACACCGACCAGACGCGCGTGTGCCGCGACTTCGCCGACCGGCTGCGCGGGAGCCTGGGGGAGCGCGTGCCCGTCGACCTCTACGACGAGCGCTTCACGACCGCGATCGCCGCGCGCTCGGGCTCGGCCGACACCGCCGAGGACTCCCGCGCCGCCGCGGTGCTGCTCGAGGACTACCTCGCCCGCCACGGCCACGAGGTGCGCGGATGAGCCGGCGTTTCGGCGGCGGCGGCGACCGGAAGCACGAGCGGCGGGAGCGCTCCTCCGAGGAGCGGGCGCGCGCGCACGAGGAGCGCGAGGCCCGCCGCGCTGCGCGCGAGGGCCGCTCCCCCCGCGAGCTGCCGCCGCTCCCGGACGCGCCGACGACGCCTGTCAGTGCGGGTCCCCTCGTGCAGCCACCGGTCCCGATCGAGGCGCCGCACGCCGTCGTCCCGCCGGCGCCGGAGGCCCCGCCGGCGCCCGAGCCCGAGCCCGAGCCGGAGGCCCCGCCGGCGCCCGAGCCCGAGCCCGAGCCGGAGGCC
>JAABUN010005411.1_pt1 | contig 15884 bp, 14 predicted proteins | sample 5559311 | NCBI WGS metagenome assembly JAABUN01 (sample SAMN10711877, study PRJNA513370) | rock metagenome | isolation source: Antarctica rocks | place: Antarctica: Victoria Land, Siegfried Peak sud
GATCCCGAAGTCCTTCGCGATCTGCTTCAACGGAGCCTGGCCCTGACGGGCCACGGCCACGACATCGTCGCGGAACTCCTGGGGGTAGGGCATGGGCATGACTGACATCCTTCCAGCGAGGACGGATCCTCACAGGTCAGGTGTCAACCAAACTCTGGGCAGACCCGTGCCACCTTCAGGTCGAAGAGGCCGTACTTGAGGTGGACAGGGTGTAGCCCACGAGGCTGATGCGCCGTCAACATGTGTCCTGCAGTGTTGCTCTCATGATCACTGCACAACACCTGACCAAGCATCTCGGCTCCCGCGCCGTGCCCGGGGGGGAAACCGACCGCTGGAACCTGTCAGCCTCCGGGCAGCGGCACCGCGTCGAGATCTCCGGTTCCCTCACGCGGAGGATCACGTGGTACGTCGATGACCAGTTGGTCGCCACGAAGAAGTCGTTCCAGGACGACGTGCTCCTCGAGCCTGGTGAAGGGTCTGACCTTGAAGACTCGACGCCCGATGGATCGCTGCTCGACGCACGCTCGCCTGATGGAAGGGCACACGGGCAGGAGGTCCCCGGGACTGTCCGCGTGAGGTTCACCAGCTCCGGTCGACCGCGGCGCGTCACCTGGTTCCAGGGGCAGGGCGACGTCGACGCCACAGCGGCGGCCATGCTTGGAACCGGCGGGATCGATCTCGACCCGGAGCGGGGCTCACCGGCCGCCCTCCGGGCGGAGCGCATCCGGCGCCACCCCAGCGGTATGCAGCAGTGGCGGTCGCGGGGGGCATCGCGAAGGTGGGGATCCCTCTGCTGTTCGGACTCCTCGGGCTGCGGCTGATTCTCTCCCTTCAATGGCCAGACCTCCCGTCGGTCCCGTGGCCGGACTGGAACCTCCCCTCCATCCCGTGGCCGGACCTCGACCTACCTGATTGGATGACCCCAGCCTGGGTGACGTGGCTCGCCGACCACCCGCGGTACCTCTCGACAATCCTGACAATCCTGCTCGCGGCCATCTACGCCGGCGGAGAGATCAAGCGGGGGCGCCAGCAGGACGCACTCAAAGCGGAGCTGAAGGCCGAGGCGTCCTCCGACGACACGAACCAGCCGGCGTCTCCCTCGGTGGGGTCTCATCCGCACGGGTCCCACCCCCCGCTGCGCTGAGCGCCACGACTTTGCCCTGTTGCGTCACCGGGTGGGTCGGCGTGTCCTCGCGCGCTTCTGGTTCGACGGCGTACCCGGCAGAAGCATTGTGCTACCACATTTCGTGGTCTCCACCTCTCCGAAGGAAGCGCCCATGCCCGCCCCCCAAGACACCACCTCCCCCGTCGACACCCCACAAGTCACCGCCCCTGTCGGCCACAACGGCATCCGCGTCGACATCGAAGAGCGCCCCGCCTGGCGCGTCGACGGCATCCTCGCCGCCGTCCTCGCCACCCTCACGATTCTCGCCCTCGGCGACGCCATCGCGCTCGCCCGCAACGCCTACTTCAGCGACCACGACAACTTCACCCCCTGGCCCTCCTTTTCGCTGCTGCTCGCATTCCTCCTCGGCGCCATCGCCGTCACCATCTGGGCCAGCCTCGATGGCGTCCTTCGCCATCTGGGTGGCGCCGGCGACTATGACTCTCCGGGCGGCGAGGACGGCCTGCGCCTGCAGGCCGCGATGGCCGGCAACCTGCTGGTCGTGTTGTGCAGCGACTCTCGGCCGACCCCGGTGATCAACACCAGCAGCCTGTACTGAGGGCCACGGCATGCCGGAGGAACGCAAAGCCCTCAACCTGCGCGTCGACCCGCGGCTCCACGTCGCCCTGAGTCGCTGGGCTGCCGATGAGTTCCGGTCCGCGAACGCGCAAGCCGAGAAGGTGCTATGGGAGGCGGTCCGCCGTGCCGGCTACCTGCCGCGGACCGCTGCTTCCCCCGAGCCGCCGCGCCGTGGCCGCCCACCCAAGGCCGACAGCACGACCACCGACGACGCCGACACGACACAAGGCGGAGCGTCCTGAGCTGCTGCCACTTGCGGCGTCGGGCCACCGTCCTAGCTCCGCCTTCACCGAATCCTCCCTCAACAGCTGCTAACGAGGAGCCGTTCCACCGCCTGCATCCGACGCCGACTCTGGCAGGCGGCGTTGCCCCCACCAAGCCTACGAGGTCGGCGTTCGTCACCGGCCCCCGCTGACCAGTACCGCGAAGTAAGTCGAGCTGACTCCCGATCGCCCAGAACAGCAGCATCACCGGCCCGCTTCCGCCCCATCACCCATGTGACCGCCACTTCTACCCTTCTCGCGCTCACCGTCGCGCTCGGGCGGAGCATCGGTGCCGTGGCGCCCGCGTCAGACCGGGAACTACTTCGCCGTTGGCACGAGCCTCGGCGCAACGGTCAAACAAAGGGTTGCTGGTGCACTACGAACCACCCGATCGGGCCGCCCGAGCCATCCACGACTTCCTGTGCGCGAGCCGATGAAGGGTCGTTGTCGACGGCCGTCAGCTGGAGATCTGGGCGAGCTGTAGGTCCTAGGGTTGCGTTATGCAACTTGACAGGAGTTCCCAGAGTGAGCGGTGGAGGGTCCTCGACGCCCTTCGCGGTTTTGCCCTCTGCGGCATCCTCTTCGTCAACCTGCCAGATCTGCTGGTTCTCCATGTGACCGATTTCGCCGAAGGCGATCCGCAGATCCTCACCGTGATGCAGTACGTCCTGCAGAGCAGGTTCGTGCCGATCTTCACCGCTCTCTTCGGCGCAAGCCTGGTGTTCGTTGTCCGCGGAGCTCAGGCGCGAGGCCGCAGTGCCGCCGCGGCGGTACTGTGCCGGCTGGCCGCCCTTTTCGTCATCGGGGTGTTGCACCGGTTGCTCTACCCGGCGGAGATCCTCGCCGAGTACGCCGTCGTCGGGTTGCTGGTCCTGCCGGCCGTGCTGTTCCTGCCTCGGTGGGCGCAGCTGGTGATCGGGGCAGTCCTGACCGGAGGGGTTTACGCCCTGACCGGGGGCGGGCTGCTCAGCGAATCCGGCTTGATGCTGCTCGGTGCCGCGGCCGCGGCGTACGGCGTGCCCGCGGTGCTGGAACGCGGCTCACAACGTGTGCCGGTGATCTTCGTCGGCGTGAGCTTGCTTCTTCTCCCTGGCCTGTGGTGGCAGACCACAGAGCCCGGCGACCCTCGGTTCACCTTGGCCGGTGGGATCGCCGGAGGTGTGATGGCACTGTGGTACGTGACCGCTTTCGCCCTCTTGTGGCGCACCAGGGCCCGAGTGGTCCTCGCGGCAGCTTTCGAGCCGCTTGGCCGCATGGCGCTGACGAACTACGTGGGTGCTTCGGCGGTCGTCGTGCTCGGCATCTTCGTCCTGCAGCCCAACACCACGGCGGTCACGGCCCCTTCCGTCGTGGCGGCGGCCGTCGTGCTCGTCGCGCAGAGCCTGATCAGCCGGCTCTGGCTCACCTGGTTCTGCTACGGTCCGCTGGAGTGGCTGTGGCGCATGGCGACCTGGCGGGAACCAGTCGGACTGCGACGCCGCTCGCCTCGATCGACCTCCTGACCCAGGGCCGAAGGTCACCAGCAGATGGGGCGGTCCCGACCCCGAGAAGGTCGGCCGCCTGACCACGGGCGTCAACGGTCAGGACTTGGGCCGATCAACTGACCGGCTGCGCATGCAAGGGTTCGTGGAACGCGAGGTCGACCCAGTAGATGCGCGTCGTGTGCTCTTACCGTTCGCTCCGATGGGCGAGGTCGTCTACGCCGTGAGCCATGTGCTCGCTGAAGCAGCCGACGCGGAGCGTCACACCAGAGCCTCCACTAGACCCGGCACGGGACATCTTCTCCAAGATCACCGACGAAGTGGTCGAGAAGATGAGGGAGTGGGCCAACCGGCACCTGAACCGGTCCACTCGCTGGTCTTCATCGACGCCATGGGTTGTGAAGTCGGCGTACCTCAGGTCCTGGTGGTGGGGGGCGTTGGTCTGCGGTGTGCGCCTTCCGTGTTCCCCGGCAGGGGGATCGAGGAGAACACGTTGATTGGGTCGTACCGGTGTTTGGCTGCGGTCAGCCGTTCGCCGTTGGTTCCGTAAGCAGCGTCGGCCTGCTGGAGCTCATCGGTGCCGAGGTAGTTCGGGTAACCGCCGGGCAGGGCGTGGACTGCTAGTGCCTTCGAGGTGTCCCGAGCCCAGGCCCGGTGATGGTCGCCTCGGGTGTCTTCGGCTGGCCAGGCGGCGAGGATGAGGGTGGCGAGGTGCCGTTGCCGCATCCCGAAAGCGGTCGCGTCTGAAGGGACGCGTTCCGCGGCGCCGTGGAAGTCGTGAAAGCTGATCACGCTGCGGCTCGAGGTTCGCGTCTCGCCTGCGCTGACCAGCGTGTCAGCGACCGCACCGCTCACCTCGGTGAAGGATCTCGTCTGGATCTCGTAGTGGTCACCGTCGGGGAACAGGTTGTCGGAGGCGGCGAGCACCGCGGAGTAGGGGATCGTAGAGACCTGCGAGACGAGCGGCTCGCCCAGTCGTTCGATCCGGTCGATCCACTCGGCTCCTGCGTGTGCGTCGCCGGCCCACGTAGGAGCCACGTAGGCGACCGGGCCCCCGTCCGGCCCGCTCAAGACGCCGAAGGCCGTCGTCAAGTTGTCGGGCGACTCGCCCTGCAGGTCGGAGCAGCCGAGGAACACTGACCGGGCCTGGGTCCAAGGAAAAATCAAAGTTCCGGCGAGAACTGTCGAGATGCGGTGCAGCTTGACGGTCATCTGCGTCACCACCCCGAAGTTCCCGCCACCCCCGCGAAGCGCCCAGAACAGTTCCGGCTCCTGGTCCCGATCGGTGTTGACGACGCGACCGTCCGCGAGAACCACTTGGGCTGCCAGCAGGTTGTCCGCAGCCAGGCCGGCCACGCCGGTGAGCGGTCCGTACCCGCCGCCGAGAGTCAGGCCCGCCATGCCGATGGAACCCACTGCTCCGGTCACGGCGACCAGACCGACACGTTCGGCTGCTGTCGTCAGTGCGGTCGCGGTGACGCCTCCGCCGATGGTCGCGGTCGTGCCCTCGACCGTCAACTGGCGTAGAGCGGCCAGGTCGGCCACGAGGGCGCCTTCTCGGAACGCCGAACCAGACCAGTCGTGGCCACCTCCACGTACGCACAGGGGCAAGCCGTAGGTCTGTGCGACCCTCGCCACCAGTTGGACGTCTGCCACTGAGTGGCACCGCGCGACAGCGGCCGGGACCGAGAGGACGGCGCCGTTCCAGAGCGAGGTGGCGCGTGTCTGCTCCAGGCCAACCGTGACCAGGTCGGCGCGGTCGAGATGGTGACCAAGCTCTTGGAGCGCGCCGTCGAGCTGCGGTGGTTGCGTCATGTGGGTCCTTGTATTCCGGCGGAGAGACAGTGTTGGGCGACAGGCTGCCGGCAATCACACGAGCCGGAAGCAAAATCATCGAGGAGATGGCGCTGCTACGTCGACTGCACGCCATTGAGAGCTGGGAGGTCACCATTCTCGCCATGGCCCGGCGAAGTCGCCGAACGCCACCGCTTCGGGGACCACCAATGCAGTCCCTGAGGGCGCCGAGGCCTGAGGCCGGTGTCGGGTCAGCGCTTGCGCCTGTACAACCTGAACAGCACCACCGCAGATGCCGCGACCATCAGAACGGCAAACACCGGGTCGATGTCCTTCGACAAGCTTTCGGGACGGTTGGGGTACAGCAGCCAGATGGCGAGCGGGGTCGCATAGACCGCGGCGAGGAGACCGGCTGGCCAGCGAAGGCAGCGTACGCGCGGGTCCCGGAGGGTTCCGATGAGCACCAGGGCGACCGGGACAACCGCCAGCAGAGCGAATCACCGACCACCAGGAGCGGTGCTGCCCGGCTGAATAATCACAGGGAGCGGGACGCGCCGCGACCGTGCCGACGCAGGTGCGGCGACGGGGAAAGCAGACATGAAGAACCCCGATCTGTCAGGGCGAGCAACGCCTGCTCCCGCTTGTAAGTAAACGGTCGTAAGTACTGGAGCGAAGACCGCCCGTGTCGACCCACGACGAACCAGCTGGAACCGGTGTCCGCACCCGCAACCGCCGGGGTGAGGGCGGTCCGCTGCGGCCACAGATCCTGTGACCGCTGCCGCCGAGCTGCTTGACGAAGGCGGGACCAAGGAGGCCGCCACGCTGCGGGCGGTGGCTCGCCCTGCAGGTATCGCCGCCCCGTCCATCTACGCGCACTTCGCCGACCGCCAAGCCATCCTCATGGCGATCGTGACGGACGCCTTCACCGAGCTCACAGCAGCAGATGACCGAAGCCGGGACCGCCCCTGACGCGATCGTGCGGTTGCATGCGGTCTCAGGCGCCTACCGCGACTTCGCTGCCACCCGTCCCAAGCGCTACCGGGTGATGTTCGGAGGGCTCTGGAGCGCCGCCCAGGACCACGCCGGAGCTGTCCCAGCCCGGGATGTCACCGGCGTTCTCGACATTGTCGACCGTGGCCACCTCACCGAAGTTCAGCGATATCGCCCGCACCTCCATCAGGAGCTCGTTCGGGGCAGCCGGCACCGGTTCGGGCATGTCCCGAACGTGAAGTTGTGGGGGGCGCCGGGCTTGAAAACGATTGCTCTCATGGTGATTCTGTCTCCCTCAGTGCGGGTGGAAGTGTCGGAGACTGCGCGCCTCAAGCGTAGGGCCGCGCTCCGTGAAGTCGGGATGCAGGAGCGGCGAGACGGATCGGGTGCCGGAGCTCCTCGCGCAGACGGTTGACGTGACGGGCAGCACGCGGTCGCCGTCGCAGGCGTCAACCTGAACCATCTTCGCGTAGTACTAGGGCTCACCCCATCTGACGGACACGCGTTCAGGCGGCTTGTGCCATCTGAGGGTGGAGCTCTTCGAACCGTACCGGGCTGATCATGCCGATCGAGGAGTGGCGATAAGATCCTCGTGCCTGTCCTTGGTTGGTCAGTAGGGCTGGGTACTGCGCCAGGCGTGGTGATCGTGATGGCTGTCCTGTCTCAGCTGTGGGTGGCAGCACCCCGGGCGAGAAGGACGATTGCCTCAGCGCTGCGGGTGTCAGGCTCAGCGTGGTAGGTGAGGAGTTGCTGGCCGGGTGAGGAGCGGACGTCGAAGGTATGCATGCGGAGAGTGAGCGGGCCAACCTCGGGGTGCACGAACCGTTTGACCTCCGTCGACTTGCCCCGGGCCTCATGTCGTTTCCAGAGGTCTGTGAACTCGGGGCTGTGGTGCAGCAGTTCGTGGAGCACCTCCCGGATACGCGGCTCATCAGGGGCGGCGCCCGCTAGGAGCCGGAACCCGGCTACCGTGCTGGCCGCCGCGGCGGGCCAGTCGACGTAAAAGGTGCGTGATGCTGGGTCCAGGAAGACGATGTGGAGCAGGTTGGCTGGGCCGGGGAAGTGGCTGAAGAGAGCCGTCCCTAGATGGTTGGCCGACAGGACGTCGTAGGACTGCCCGAGCACCAGGGCAGGCGTGTGCGGCCACGTCTCCAACAGCTGCATCAGTGTCGGATCCACGTCTGTCGACACCGGGGCGACAGCGCGGGGGCTGAGCCCGGTGAGGCGGAACAGGTGCTGGCGTCCGTCATCGTCCAGGGCCAGGGCTCGGCCCAGCGACTCGAGGACCGACGCGGACGGCGACCGCTCACGACCCTGCTCCAGGCGGGTGTAGTAGTCGACGCTGACTCCCGTCAGCAAGGCCACCTCCTCACGGCGGAGGCCTTCGACCCGGCGAGGGCCGTGCACGGGGAGACCGACCTGAGCGGGAGTGGCAGCATGACGTCGGCTGCGTAGATAGTCGCCTAACGGTGTGGCCCTCACGCCACTGATCCTAGGTAATCCTCCGGGTGGGTGCAGCGCTCCTAGGACCATTGCGGCCTTCCGAGACCGAGCAGCAGCAGACATCGTTGTCCCATGAGCTCAACTACCGAAGTTGCAGGGTCGGCCGCAGCAGCGCGCGGGGCGAAGGTCGTGATCGTCACCGGAGCGAGCAGCGGCATCGGAGAGGCGGTGGCGCGCCGTCTGGCCAGTGAGGGCACCCACGTGGTGCTGGGAGCACGGCGGGAGGAACGCCTGGAGTCGGTCGTTGCGCAGATCCAGCAGTCCGGCGGAAGCGCGGAGCACCACCGCCTCGACGTCACCGACCGCGCGAATGTCGCTGCGGTGCTCGACGAGGTCGTACGTACCCACGGGCATCTGGACGCCCTCATCAACAACGCCGGCGTCATGCTCCTCTCGCGGCTCGACGCCGACCTGGTCGAGGAGTGGGACAGCATGATCGACACCAACATCCGGGGTCTCCTGCACGGCATCTCAGCGGCCCTACCCCACTTCCAGCGCCAAGGCCACGGCCACTTCGTCACCGTTGCCTCGGTCGGTGCCCACGAGGTATCCCCGACGTCTGCGGTGTACTCGGGGACCAAGTTCGCCGCCTGGGCGATCACCGAAGGGCTACGCCTTGAGCTCGACCCTCGCATCCGGCTCACCACGATCTCCCCAGGGGTCGTTCAGACTGAGCTCGCCGAGCACATCAGTGACCCGACGGCGGCGGAGGCCATGGTCGGCTACCGGGCCGCAGCTATCCCTGCCGACGCCATCGCCAGAGCAATCTCCTACGCGCTCTCCCAGCCCGGCGACGTTGACGTCAACGAGATCGTCATCCGTCCGAGCGCCCAGCGCTGACCCCGTGGCCCAGCATCCGGGGGGTGTCTCTATGGCGGCTGTCAAGCCGCGAGAGCTGGTTCTGGGTTGGGAGTGGGGACTGGTGGGCGGTAGGTGGTGTGGGTGCGGATCATGGCGAGGAGGACGTCGACGCGGCGGCGGGCGAGGCAGATGAGGGCGGCGTTGTGGCGCTTGCCTTCGGCTCTCTTGCGGTCGTAGTAGGCGCGGGAGGCGGGGTCGCCGAGACTGGCGAATGCCGACAAGAACAGCGCTGACTTCAGGGCGTGGTTGCCGCGCTGGTTGCGGCTCTCGCCGCGGATCGAGGACCCGGACTTGCGGTGACGGGGGCGAGGCCGGCGTAGGCGGCGAGGTGCCCGGCGGTGGGGAACGCGGTGCCGTCACCGACGATCGTGAGCCAGGTGATCGCGGTCCTGACTCCGACGCCGGGCATCGAGGTCAGGACCTCGGCAAGAGGGTGGGCCTCCAGGCGGTCCTCGAGGTCCTTGCCGGGCGTGTCCCGCTCGGTCCGTACGGCCGCGAGTTGGGTGGCGACGCCGGCGATGACCCGCCCGAACTCGGTGGTGCCGGGCACGATCACTGTCTGGCTGTCGAGGGCGGTGAGGATCTTGGCGGGCAGGGTCTTCGCCAGCCGCGGGGACCGGGGTCGCATCAGCTCGGCTATGCGCTCGGCTCCGAGCTCGTGCAGCGCTTGCGGGGTCGGTGCGGCGGTGAGCACGGCGAGGACGCCGGGGCGGTCGAAATGGCTGCCGAGTAGGTGTTCCAGTGCGGGGTGGACGTGCAGGAGCGCGTCGCGGAGCCGGTTGGTCAGGCGCGTGCACTCAGCGGCGAGGTCCTGGTCGTAGCCGGCCAGGACGGTGAGCCCGGCGAGGGCTTCGTCGTCCTGGCCGACCTGGCGCAGGGTGTGCGGCAGGGTGCGGGCGGCGTCGGCGATGACGTAGGCGTCACGGGCGTCGGTCTTGCCTTGGCCGGGGTGCAGGTCGGCGATCCGGCGCATCGCCAGCCCGGGCAGGTAGGCGACGTCGATGCCCATGTCGCCTGCGACGGCGATTGCGAGCGCTCCGATCGAGGCGGGCTGGTCCACGACGAGCAGCACTGGTCCATGGGCGGTCAGGCTGGCGAGGACCTGCCGCAGGGCGGTCTCGTCGTTGGGGAGCGGTTTGTCGTACAACCGCTTCCCGGTCGGGTCCAGGGCGCAGGCGTGGTGCTCGCCCTTACCGACGTCGAGCCCGACGAACACCGCGTACGGCGTCCGCTGTGACTTGTCTGATCCCGACAACTTGGCCTCCTCGTAGAAGGGGCAGGCCAACCCGGGACACCCGCGCCGGCAGCCACGTTACGAACAGGCCTCCCGAAGGGGCACCGGTCTCTATCAGCGGTCACTGGCATCCGCCGATCCCGGTGACAACACCCCCCAGATCATCGAACGACAGGGGCGATCAGTCATGCCGGAACCGGTGGCCTGGAGCCCCTAACGAGGCCCACGAAGAAGGTAACGGGGGCGTCGACAGATCGGTCGGCAGACTGTCCAGCTCCGTCGCACCGCTCTGCCGCCGACGACAGCAACCCCGACGAGCGGCATGGTGAGGCCGGCAACGAGAACTCGAGCGCCTGGTAGCGCTCTACTTTCCCGTTGTGCTTCGGCGTGTAGGGGCGGGTCCGCTGGTGCCGGCCGGCGTGGCTGGTGGCCCGGGCGAACGCCTTCGACCGGTAGCAGGAGCCGTTTGTCGGTGATTACACGGGTGATGCGGGTGATGCCGTGGGCGGCGAACCAAGCCCGTGCTCGTGCCCAGAACCCGATCGCGGTTGTGGCGGTCTCGTCGGGCAGGTGCTCGGTGTAGGCCAGGCGGGAGTACCCGTCGACCGCGGAATGCAGGTAGACGTAGCCCGCGCGGGCGCCACCAGTCTTGGCTCGGCCGGCGGCCCGGTGCTGCTCAGAGTCTCGGCCGTGGACCCGCCAGCCGCCGCCGTCGGGGATCCGGCCTACCTTCTTCACGTCCAGGTGGACCATGTGTCCCCGGTAGCGGGCGGTGATCTTGCCCGGCGTCCGCAGTGGCTCGCCGTCGACGTCGAGCCAGCGGCGCTGGTTCAGCCCAAGCCGCACCAACCACCGCGAAACCGTGGCCACCGAGACCTGGTGGCCGCGGTCGGCCAGCTCGACCGCGATCAGCCGGGCCGACCATTTCTTGTCCCTGCGCAGCTGCTCGATCTCGGCGATGATCTCCGGCCGGCCGCAGCTGGGACGGGTGGCAGTGTGCGGCTGAGGAGCGGTCGACCAGACCCGACTCGCCGTGGTGGCGGTATCGGTGTACCCACTTCGACAGGCACTGCCGCGACACTCCGGCTTCCGCGGCGACGTGGGCGATCGGGCGGTAGCGGCAGCGCTGGACCAGCCGGGGTCGAGGCCACGGACGTGGTGGATGAAGACGTCTCCGTGTGATCCTGTGGTTGCACTCTAGGCGGTGAGTGCAGCCGGTGTCATGGCCTCGCTTTCGGTGTCGGTGTTGGTGATGGCGAGGCGGGCCCGGTGGAGGACGTCGAGGCCGAGGTAGCGGCGTCCTTCGGCCCATTCATCGTGTGTTCGGCGAGGACGGCGCCGATCAACCGGATCGCGGAAGTGCGGTCGGGGAAGATCCCGACGACGTCGGTGCGGCGACGGATTTCCCGGTTCAGCCGCTCGTTTAACCGGCCATGGGTACCGGGGTCAAGTAGGCGGGTCGGCGGGTCCTATTTGACGGTGATCCGGCCGAGGTGGGTTTGCAGCCGGTCGATGAGTTGCTGGTGCCGGTCGACCTCGCTGTTCCAGCCGCGTTGGTCGGCGTCGTCGCGGAGGGTGTGGACGTCGGCGAGTTGATCTTGGAGGGCGGGCGCGAACTCGGGTGCTGGGACGTAGTTGTCGCAGTGTTCGCAGATGTTGGCGTAGGGGCAGGCGTCGGCCGCGAGGTGGCGGCTGCAGTAGCCGTGCGCGACCCGGGTCTTGAGCATCTCGCCGCGCAGCCACTCCGCCTTCGTGGGAAGGATGGGCCGGTCGTTGACGATGATCGGCAGTCGGGGGCGGGCTTTGCCGATGGCTTCGTCGTAGGCGGCCCGGAGGGTGGGTGAGGCGAGGGTGGCGTAGCGCAGGGTCATCTCGGCGGTGACGTGTCCGAGCAGGGCCATCAGGGCCTGCAGGCTCATGCCGGCGTTGGCCAGGGTGGTGGCGTAGGTGTGCCGCAGCTGGTGCGGGACGACGCGCAGCGGCTGTCCGTCAGCGCCGGTCAGCCCGGCGTTGGTCACGGCCCGGTCGAGGCCGGATCGGATCCTCCACGGTCCGAGGCGTTGCCCGCGTTCGCTGAAGAGGAAGTCGGTGAGCCGGCCGGTGCGGGGATGATGCTGGGCGCGCTGCTGGCCGCGTTGAGCGGTCCACTGGTCGAGGGCGGTGAGGGTGTCGGGGTCCAGCGGAACGGACCGTTCGGTGCTCAGCTTGCCGAGCGGCACTTTCAGCCACGTCCCGGCCGGTCCGTAGTCGATGATGCCGCCGAGCTCGAGGTCGAGCAGTTCGCCGAGCCGTAGGCCGGCGCCGCGGAGCAGGGTCAGCCCGCAGCGGGCGAACGGGTCTTCCAGCTCGGCGACGGCCGCCATCAGCTGGGCGTCGTCGGTCGGGGCGAGGGCGCGGGGCAGCGGCCGGGGCAGCCGGGGAACGTCGCCGGTGAAGATCAACTGACGGTGCGGCCGTTCGGCCCAGCCCCAGGTGATGTCGTCGAGGAAGTTCCGGACCGCGAGCACGGCTCCGTGCACCACGACAGGGGACACCTGCTGGTCACGGGCCAGCCGGCCGCGCCACCGTCGGGTGGCGTTCGCGGCGAGGAAGCCCTCGATGTGGCCCCGGTCCAGCTGCCGCAGCGAGGTGATCTCGGGATGGGCCGAGGCAAGATGCTCGCCGAACACCACCAGCGCGTCACACAAGCTGGACACCGTCGACGGCCGCAGCACCGCCGCCCGGGCTTGCAGATAGCGCAGCATGGACCGGGCGATCTCCGGCGGCACCGCGCTGAGCCGGTCGGCGAAGGACGCGGCGCTGCGTTGCCGGGTTGGCGGGACGTCGACGACGCGGGCCTCGAACAGCAGCTGCCGCAGCCCGAACATGCGGGCCCGGTAGGCCCTGCGTGAGGAGACCGAGACGACGAGGCTGGCCTGCAGCTCGTCGTCGAGCCGGTCCAGATCCTCACTCGTGAGGGTCCGCATGGAGGCACCGGTCACGCCCAGCAGCAGCGGCAGGCATTCGTGCAGCACGTCATAGGTCCATCGCCGGCTCCAGCCGAGCCGGGCCGCGATCTCGCGTCCGGTCCGGTAGTCGTCGGCGTGCAGCCGTTCGGTGGCGTATCCGAAGCCGCCAAGATCTTTGACCAGCAACAGATCCAGGTCAACCCGGAGCCGGCCGCTGAGGATGGCGTAGGTCAACAGCGGCCACGCCTTCACCCGGTCCAGGTCCCGCAGCCGGGCCGAAAGCGGCCTGGCCATCCACCCATCCAGATCGGGATGCTGGTCCAGGAACTGCCGAGCCAGCCGCAGCCGGTCCCGGCGAGCCCGGTCCGTCATGGCGCCCGCGTCGATCATGTCCTGGCAAAAGGCAGCGTAGCCGTCGATCAGCGGATGATCATGTGCGGTGGCGAGCCGGGCCGCGGGTGCGGTCACCGCCTGACTCCAGCCGATGCGGCCAGCCTTGCCTGAGCTGCGGCGTACTCGGCCGCGAGATGTTCCGCAGACAGGTGCACGTAGCCGGCGGTGGTCTCCGGGCTGGCGTGTCCCATCAGGTCCCGCAGCACCAGCAGGTCGATCCCGGCTGCGGCCAGCTCGGTGCCGTAGGTGTGGCGCAGCCGGTGCGGCCGGACCCGCACCGCGCCGGAGGTGCCGCGATGATGACGGAACACACTCCGCAGACCGGCCTCCGTCATCGGCTGCCCAGCGGTTGCTCCGACCAGCACCACGAAACACTCCTCAGTGCGCAGCCCGGCAGGCCGTTCGGAGCGGAGATAGCTGGTCAGCTCGGCGAAGAAGGGCCGGTCGACCGGCACCACCCGTTCCCGACCGCCCTTCCCGACCACCCGGATCCGACGCAACGCGACATCAACATCGGCCAGCCGCAGCCGGCGGACCTCACCGGCCCGGAGCCCGCCCAGCAGCATCAACATCGCGATCGCCCGGTCCCGGTGGGTGAGCAGATCGGCCACGAAGGCGCCGACCTCGTCACGGTCCAACGACTCCGGCAGCCTCCTCGGGCTCTGCACCAGCCGACCACCGCCTCGGGGCCGCCCGGGCCCCAGATGACCCAGCACGCCTCGGGACTTGGCCCGCAGACCCTGCCCGCGCCGCGGCGCCGGGACCGGGTTGTCGACTCGGTCGCCGCACATCACCACATACTGGAACAAGGCCCGAACCGCCGCGACCCGCCGGTTCACAGAGGCCGGCGCCGCCCCGGCATGCCGGACCATCGCCACCACGCTGCCCGACCCCGGCCGCACGCCTTCGGTCTGCCACGCAACCCAGTCGAACAAGTCCACCGGCACCACCTCACTCAGCCGCAGCCCGCGGTGCTGACAAAACCGGGCGAAGCACAACACGTCATAGGCATAAGCCCGCACCGTCGCCGCCGCGAACGCCCGACCCGCTAGATGATCAAGGAACCGGTTCGCCACGTCCTCGTCAACCCAGCCGGCCAGTCGGCACTGCCCGGCCTTCCCGATCACCGAAGCCGTCATCCGAGATCTCCTCTACCGACCTCAGTGTCAGCCCCCGAACCCGGTGAACGGAGGACCTCACGCAGCGACGGCGAGTCGCCGCTGTGCTGGCCGGTTAACCGATATCGGGTTGTTCGACCAGATTTGGCGCCACAGCTCCTTGGGATAGGCGGTGAACGCGAGGATGTCGGTTCGGGCGTCGTCGAGATGCGCAGCGACCGCGGGGAGCTTGTCGGTGAGGGCGTCGACGATCCGGTCGAACTGGGCATGGACCGCGGCCGCGTCGGGCTGGTCGTAGACCGAGTGCAGCAAAGCTTTAACCCATCCCCAGCTGGACTTGGGGGTGACGCTCATCAGGTTCGCCGCATAGTGGGTGCGGCAGCGTTGCCAGGCCGCGCCGGGCAGGGTTGCCCCGACGGCGGCGACGAGGCCGGCGTGGGCGTCGGAGGTGACTAGGCTGACCCCGGACAGGCCGCGGGCCACCAGGTTGCGGAAGAAGGTCAGCCAGCCGGCGGCCGGCTCCGTGGAGCACACGTCGAGGCCGAGGATCTCGCGTTGCCCGTCGGCGTTCACACCGGTCGCGACCAGGCAGGCGACCTTCACCACCCGGCCGCCCTCTCTCACTTTCATCGTCAACGCGTCCGCCGCGACGAATGTGTACGGGCCTTGGTCGAGGGGCCGGGTCCTGAACGCTTCGATCTGGGCGTCGAGGTCCTTCGCCATCACCGACACCTGCGACTTCGACAACCGGGTGATCCCGAGGGTCTCGACGAGCTTCTCCATCCGCCGGGTCGACACCCCCAGCAGGTAGCAGGTCGCGACCACGCTGGTCAGGGCCTGCTCGGCCCGTTTGCGGCGCTCGAGGAGCCAGTCGGGGAAGTAGGAGCCTTCCCGCAGCTTGGGGATCGCCAACTCGACGGTTCCGGTACGGGTGTCCCAGTCCCGGGCCCGGTAGCCGAAGCGATGAGTTGGTCCGGTCCGGGGAGCGGACGCCGTACCCGGCGCCGCACACCGCGTCAGCCTCGGCCGACATCAACGCCTGGGCGAAGCTGGTCAACATCTCGCGGAGCAGGTCCGGCTCGGCGCGCTGCAGATGAGCTTCGAGCAGGCCGGGCAGGTCAATAGGGTTGGGGTTGGGGTTGGCGGTCATCGTGGTGATCTCCTTCAGGTGGACTTTGAGCGGTCTTCTGAAGGATCACGCGGTGGCCGTCTTCAGCCACTACGACACGCTGCAAGTCAGCATGTCGTACACCACGTCCCTGGACTCAACTCCAGCCGGAGTCGACCGGCAGGAGTCAACGAAGCATTACGGTGGGACACGAAGCAGGTCTCCTTGGCGCAGAACGAGTTGGTCGCACTTCTCATCCTGCCGCCGGAGGCCTGCCTCTTCACTCAGCCCCGACCGTCACCAACCTCATGCACCGCAACACCTAGGAGACTCCTGAATAAGGGGAGGTTCTGAGGGCGGGTCAAGCGCCGATGGGGCCGTCTGATGGTCTCGAGATCGATGATCGGTGGGCATTGCGTTGGTGTCAGAAACTGGATGAATGCTCTG
>JAABUN010005412.1_pt1 | contig 15883 bp, 13 predicted proteins | sample 5559311 | NCBI WGS metagenome assembly JAABUN01 (sample SAMN10711877, study PRJNA513370) | rock metagenome | isolation source: Antarctica rocks | place: Antarctica: Victoria Land, Siegfried Peak sud
GGGTGTATCGGGCGCCGGAGGTGGGGGAGTTGTTGGCGGCGACGGCACCGGTCGCGTCGGATGCGGCGGCGGTCGGTACCGATGTCGGCAGTGTCGGGGCGGCGTTGAGCGCGTATGCGGTGGAGGTGCGCCCGATCAAGGCGGAGCTGGCCACGTGGCGTCCACTCTGAACACGAAGATCACCTCGCTCGGGGAGAAGATCGCCCTCCCGAAGTTCGGGCCGCAACCGGCGTTGGCCGGGGCGGGCGGGCGTGGGTCCAGTGTGTTCGAGATGACCCCCGGCACCCGGAACGGCCCCGCCGGCAGCGGTATGGCGGCACGACTCGGCGACCCCGCGTCGGCGACGGGTCCGGTGGGCGGCGCCGGCGCTTTTACCCGAGCAGGTGGTGGCTCCGCGCTCGACGCTGAGATGCACGCCTCGGATAGCGCTGCTCATGCACCCGCGAGCTCGGCCGACGCTCCATCTCCCGGCGACCCCGTCGGTGACGGAACGTCGGGTCGGACATCGACCGGTGGCTCTCCGGCCGGTACCGGAGCCACCGACGGCGGTCGCTCGGTGCACCAACCACCCACTCCGGACACGTTTGACCCCACAGATGGCCGCGACTACCCCTCCGGTGATCCGCGCTACCCCGGTGACTCACCGCACAGTCCGAAACTCACTTACGCGAAGGGGAGCAGTGAGCCCGGCTGGGGCCTGACCAGCCGAGGGTCCCACCAGCCGTGGATGGACTATCAGGAACAAATTACTGGCATCCAACGGACGCCGGACGGGAAGATCCCCGAATACCACGCCTTTCGCTCCGACGGCAGTCCAGTCGCCTTTGACGGCCACACATTTCGCGGATCGGACGAGGTCTTCCTCGACGCCAAGGACGGCTATCGCGGTCTAGCCTTCAATCCCGAGGTGGGCCGCTTCCGTGGCATGCGAATGAGCTCGGTGGACAAGGCACTGCGCCAGCTCGACGCCCTCCCGGAAGGTGCCCGGCTCGAGTGGCACGTCTCCGACCCGCACGGCGCCGCGGCGCTCCGCCAGCTCATGATCGACCGCGGGATCAACGACCTGTCGATCGTCTATACTCTAAGGCCATGATGACCAGAAGCCAGACCGCGGCCTGGGCGGGGGGCAAGATCACGGGGCTCGGCATCTGGGGTGCTAGGGGCGAGTCGGCCGACTCCCTGGCGGATCGTACGGGGGCCCTGCTCGCGACGCTCGACGCTGTGCTCGGCACTCGGCAGTGGCTGCTCACCGACGACCGGCCTTTCCCCTCCGAGCCGGCAGCGCGAGCAGCGACGGTCGAGGAGTTTGTGTCCCGGGACGCGCACGGTGACCTCACGCCGGATGCCGGCGTGTCCTTCGCCCTGTTCTCCGGTGAGACGGAGGTGGCCGTCACCCTCGAGTTCTTCGTCGGTACGGCTTTCCCGACCAGGCGGGTGGCGCCCAACCGGGTCGTCGTCGAGCTTGTTCCCGCGAACCCCGAAGCACTGTCTCCGTCCGCGGTTGACGCCGTCCTCGACGGCGTCGTTAGCGCTTGGTCACCCATGTCCGCTGCCTTCCGCAACTCCGCCCTCGCTTCGGCCTCACAGGGACGCGGCGGCTACGCGCCGGTCGTCGGCTACCGCACCTGGGTCAGTCGACAGGTCGGCGCGGTGGCGACGGTCACGGACGGGCTCAAGCTCAGGGCGAACGACGAGGGAAGCCTGATCACCGCCCAGGATGACTGGTCCGCAGACCAGGTGGCGGCCGCAGTCTTGGCCACCTTGGAGCGCAACGGTATCTCGACGATTCCCCAGACGCCGCCAGCCACTCCGTAGGGCCTTTCCGGCTCAGCTTATGGAGAAGGGGGTGAGCTGGGGGCGACCCAGTTGGCGGCGGGGAAGGCGTTGATCGCTTACGACACGTGGGGTGAGGATCCGGCCCGTGCTGCCCCGACTGGACCGGATCACCGCGGACCGGCTGGAGGAGATCATCACTGAAGCTTGGCTGGCTCGGCCCCCCAACGACTGGTCCGGAGTTCCTGGCCGAGCATCCGCCCGCCGACCGTGAGAGCCGCCGACAGACCCAGGATGCGTACGGGTGGTCCAGAGTGACCTGCCAAGCGCCCAGATTGGCCGTCTGATCCGTGCCAGGACCATCTTCGCGCCCAGAGAGGGCGCAGCCGATGAAGAAACGTGGTTCGACGCGCTAAACTAATTGAGTTCAGCACGGGTCGACCCAGCGGGTTTATCCGTGCGCAATCTCGGTGCCGCCCTACCCGTCGTCGCGTGCTGGTGACGACGGACTGGGCGGCGCCCGTGTGATGAGGAGCCAGACCCGGTGACGCTGCCCGACCAGCCCGACCCCTCCGACAACTCCAACAGGTCAGACGACGAGCTGAGTGTCGCTGAAGAGCTGGGAATACCCGACGAGGTGCTCGACGAAGCGGCCGGGGATCTGGACAAAGTCCGCTCCTCCTCGGTCGAGGCCGGGGCCTACGACTCGGCTTCGATCACCGTGCTGGAGGGCCTGGAGGCGGTCCGCAAGCGCCCGGGCATGTACATCGGCTCAACCGGTGAGCGCGGGCTGCACCACCTGGTCCAGGAGGTCGTCGACAACTCCGTCGATGAGGCGCTGGCCGGCTACTGCGACACGATCGACGTCCGGATCCTGCCCGGAGGCGGCATCCGGGTGGTCGACAACGGCCGCGGCATCCCGGTCAAGGAGCACCCCAAGGAGAAGATCCCGGCGGTGACCCTGGCCCTGACCGTGCTGCACGCCGGCGGCAAGTTCGGCGACGGTGGCTACAAGGTCTCCGGTGGCCTGCACGGGGTCGGCGTCTCGGTGGTCAACGCGCTGTCCTCGCACCTGGTCGTCGAGGTCCGGCGCGACGGCTATCGCTGGCAGCAGGCCTTCTCCCTCGGCACGCCTGACGGGCCGTTGGAGCAGCGCGAGGCGACCGACGAGACCGGGACCACGGTCACCTTCTACGCCAGCCCGGACATCTTCGAGACCACCGTCTACGTCTACGACACCCTGGCCGCCCGGCTCCGCGAGATGGCCTTCCTGAACAAGGGCCTGTCCATCTCGATCACCGACGAGCGGCCCGACCAGGTCGACGACGACGGCTTGGCCTACCACGACACCTTCTGCTTCAACGATGGGCTGATCGACTACGTCAAGTACTTGACCGGAACCAAGGAGACCGTGCACAGCACGGTCGTCGCCGTGGAGGCCGAACGACCAGCCGCGGGGATGAGCCTCGAGGTCGCGATGCAGTGGAACATGAGCTACAACGAGTCGGTCCACACCTTCGCCAACACGATCAACACCCACGAGGGCGGCACCCACGAGGAGGGTTTCCGGGCCGCGCTGACCAACACGGCGAACAAGTGGGGCGAGACCTGGGGGCTGATCAAGAAGAAGGAGGACCGGCTCTCCGGCGACGACATCCGCGAAGGTCTGACCGCGATCATCTCGGTCAAGCTGGCCGAGCCGCAGTTCGAGGGTCAGACCAAGACCAAGCTGGGCAACACCGAAGCACGCTCCTTTGTGCAACAGGTGGTCAACTCCCGTCTCGGGGACTGGTTCGAGCAGAATCCGGCCGAGGGGAAGATGATCGTGCGCAAGGGACAGGCCGCAGCCATCGCCCGGATTGCCGCCCGCAAGGCCCGCGACATGGCCCGGGACCGCAAGGGTCTGCTCGGCCGCAGCGGGCTGCCCGGCAAGCTGAGTGACTGCCAGTCGACCAACCCCGAAGAGTGCGAGGTCTTCATCGTCGAGGGCGACTCGGCCGGCGGCTCCGCCAAGGGCGGGCGTGACCCGCGGGTGCAGGCGATCCTGCCGATCCGCGGCAAGATCTTGAACGTGGAACGGGCCCGGATCGACCGGATCATGCAGAACAACGAGGTCCAGGCGATCATCTCCGCGCTGGGGACCGGGGTGCACGACGACTTCGACATCGCCAAACTGCGCTACCACAAGATCGTGATGATGGCCGATGCCGACGTGGACGGCGCCCACATCCGTACGCTGCTGCTCACCTTGATGTTCCGCTTCATGCGGCAGCTGATCGAGGCCGGCCACGTCTTCCTCGCGCAGCCGCCGCTGTTCCGGATCGGCTGGAGCAACGCCCCGCACGAGCTGGCCTACACCGACGCCGAGCGGGACGGGATCCTGCGGATCGGTGCCGAGGAGGGCAAACGGCTGCCCCGGGAGAACGCCATCCAGCGCTACAAGGGTCTGGGCGAGATGAACCCCGGTCAGCTGTGGGACACCACGATGGACCCGGACAAGCGGGTGCTGCTGCAGGTCACCCTGGACGACGCCGCCCGGGCCGACGAGATGTTCTCGATCCTGATGGGAGAAGACGTCGAACAACGGCGGACCTTCATCCAGCGCAACGCGAAAGACGTGCGGTTTCTTGACATCTGAGGTTGTGGGTCGGGGGTTTCGGGTCTCCGGATCTTGCTTGGGGCAACCATCCGCCCTCGCAGGCTCGGGCTCCCGCCAGGCCCATCCACGCCCCTACTCAAGACCCGGAGACCCGAAACCCCCGCCAGTTTCCTCAACGCTTCAGTTGCGCGTTCGCGTTGCCTTGGGATCCACCGTTCTTTACTTGAGAGGCCTAGATGTCTGAGACCCCCGTCGAGCCGCCGGTGACTGACCGGCGGCAGCCGATCGACCTGCAGGACGAGATCCAGAAGTCGTATCTCGACTACGCGATGAGCGTGATCGTCGGCCGCGCGCTGCCCGACGTACGCGACGGGTTGAAGCCGGTGCACCGGCGGATCCTCTACGCCATGTACGACGGCGGCTACCGGCCCGACCGGGGGTGGAACAAGTGCGCCCGGGTGGTCGGTGAGGTGATGGGGGTCTACCACCCGCACGGGGACTCGGCGATCTACGACACCCTCGTACGGCTGGCTCAGCCCTGGGTGATGCGCTATCCGCTGGTCACCGGTCAGGGCAACTTCGGTTCGCCGGGCAACGACCCGGCGGCGGCGATGCGCTATACCGAGTGCAAGATGGCGCCGCTGGCCATGGAGATGGTCCGTGACATCACCGAGAACACGGTGGACTTCAAGGCGAACTACGACGGCAAGGAGCAGGAGCCGGTCGTCCTGCCGGCCCGGTTCCCGAACCTGCTGGTCAACGGCTCGACCGGGATCGCGGTCGGTATGGCTACCAACATCCCGACGCATAACCTGCGTGAGGTCGCGGGGGCCGTCCAGTGGTCGCTGGAGCACCCCGAGGCCAGCTCCGAGGAGCTGCTCGAGGCGTCGATGGAGCGGATCACCGGTCCCGACTTCCCCAACGGCGCGCTGATCGTGGGTCGGCAGGGGATCGAGGACGCCTACCGTACGGGTCGTGGCTCGGTCACCATGCGGGCCGTGGTGGAGATCGACGAGGACAAGAGCGGCCGGACGAACCTGGTGATCACCGAGCTGCCGCACATGGTCAACCCGGACAACCTGGCGCTCAAGATCGCCGAGCTGGTCAACACCGGCAAGCTGACCGGGATCTCCGACATCCGCGACAACACCTCGGCCCGGACGGGTCAGCAGCTGGTCATCGTGCTGCGCCGCGACGCCCAGCCGCGGGTGGTGCTCAACAACCTGTTCAAGCACACCCAGCTGCAGGACACCTTCGGCTGCAACATGCTCGCGCTGGTCGACGACGTGCCGCGCACCCTGAGGCTCGACCAGTTCATCTCCTACTGGATCGCCCACCAGATCGAGGTCATCCAGCGACGTACGCAGCATCGGCTGGACGATGCGCAGGCCCGGGCGCACATCTACCGCGGTCTGGTCAGGGCGCTGGACGCCCTGGATGACGTGATCGCGCTGATCCGGCGCAGCCCGAGCACCGACGAGGCCCGCGAGGGTCTGAAGACGTTGCTCGACATCGACGACCTGCAGGCCACCGCGATCCTCGACATGCAGCTGCGGCGGCTGGCCGCGCTGGAGCGGCAGCGGATCATCGACCAGCTCGCCGAGTACGAGCGGATCATCGCCGACCTGCAGGACATCCTGGACCGGCCCGAGCGGCAGCGGAGCATCGTCCGCGACGAGCTGGCCGAGATCGTCGACAAGTACGGCGACGAGCGGCGTACGAAGATCATTTCCGCGGACGGGGACCTGTCCAACGAGGACCTGATCCCCGACTCCGAAGTGGTCGTCACCATCACCCGTGGCGGCTACGCCAAGCGGACCGACACCGCCCTCTACCGGGTGCAGAAGCGGGGCGGCCGCGGCGTACGGGGGGCCACGCTGCGCGCGGACGACGAGGTCGACCAGCTGTTCGCGACCACGAACCACCACTGGATCCTGTTCTTCACCACCAAGGGCCGGGTCTACCGGGCCAAGGTGTGGCAGCTGCCGGAGGCCGGGCGCGACGCCAAGGGCGGCCACGTCGCCGGGTTGCTGTCCTTCCTGCCCGACGAGGAGATCGCCCAGGTGCTCGCCGTCCGGGACTATGCTGCGGCGGACCACCTGCTGCTGGCCACCCGGCGCGGGCTGGTCAAGAAGAGCCCGCTCGCGCTCTACGACTCCCCGCGCCAGGCCGGGATCATCGCGGTCAACTTCCGTGAGGACGACGACGAGCTGATCGGTGCCCAGCTGTGCTCGGTCGCCGACGACGTGTTGCTGATCTCCCGCAAGGGTCAGGCCATCCGGTTCTCGGCCAACGACGACGAGCTGCGGCCGATGGGCCGCGCGACCTCCGGCGTGACGGGGATGAAGTTCCGTGACGGGGACGAGTTGCTGTCGTTGTCGGTGATCCGGCAGGGCCTGTCCGAGAACGAGCACTACGTCTTCACCGTCACCGACGGCGGCTTCGCGAAGCGTACGGCCGTGGCGGACTACCGGCAGCAGGGCCGGGGCGGGCTCGGCATCAAGGCCATGAAACTAAACTCCGACCGCGGATCGTTGGTCGGAGGGCTGGTGGTGACCGAGAATGACCAGGTGATCGCGATCAAGGCGAGCGGTCAGATCACTCGCAGCGCGGTTTCCGAGGTTCCCGTCAAAGGACGTGACACCATGGGAGTGAAGTTCGTCGGGGTGCGGGACAACGACTCGGTCGTGGTCATCGCGCTCAACCCCGAAGCAACGGCAGAAGCGGATGGACTCATCGAAGCCCCGTCCGCAGGCGTCGGCCCGGAAGCGGCCTCGGACGAGGTCACTCCGGACCGGGTGTCTGACCCTGCGACACAGAACGATCCTGCTACCGAGGACGAGGGTAACGGGGCCGAGGAGGATGACGATGAGTGACGGCACAACGGGGGGCACCCCCATCGGCGAGGCTCCGCCGACCGCGCACGGCGCCTCGGCGCTGAACGGGCGCAACGGGGCCCCCGAGGTCGATCCAGACGCGACGCACCCGCAGCCGGCGGTAAGGTCGGCGTCAGCGCCCGTGAATCCGCCGAACGGCACCGGTAACGTCCCGAACGGTCACCGACCGGCTGCAACCCAACCTGCACAGCCGGAGCGGAACGCTCAACCGACCCCGGCTCGGACCAGCTCCAACCGCGTTCCGGTCTGGGACACGAGCGCGGATCCCTCGACCAAGCCGTCCCTGATGGATCGGCTGGGCAACAGCCTGGGGTTGCGGAACAACACCGAGGACAAGCCCGCGGGGTCGGACGCGCCTTCTGAGTTCCGTGGGGCTCCGAACCCGCCGCCGGGACTGACCGCCGGAGCACAGCTGCAGCCCCGGGTGGCTCCGGGTGCACCCGTAGCGCAGCCGGTGGTTCCTGGGCAGGGGGACCGGAGCGTCGACCGGGGCCCGATCACCCAGACGCTGCCGGTGGTGCCGGGCCCGGCACCCACGCCGCCGTCCCAGACGGAGAAGCAGGCGGCCCTGGCCAACGTTGGCTCCGCCCGCCGTACGCGGAAGGCCCGGCTCCGGCTCTCCCGCTTGGACCCGTGGTCGGTGATGAAGACCTCGTTCCTGTTCTCCATCGCCGCGGGCATTATGCTCGTCGTGGCGGTCTATGCGGTATGGACCGTGCTGAACTCCTCCGGGTTGTTCAACTCGGTGAACGACATCGTCAAGAGCGTGGTCTCGACGCCGGGTGACACCACACCCTTCCGGATCCAGGAATATGTGAACACCCAGAAGGTGGTGGGAGTGGCTGCGTTGGTCGCCGTCGTCGACGTGCTCCTCATCACCGCCCTCGCCACTCTGGGATCGTTCCTCTACAACCTGGCCGCCACCATGCTGGGTGGCCTCGAGGTCACCCTCGCCGAGGACTGACGGGCTCGCCACGGACGGATTTGAGCCGGTCCGTGGCGATGGGCTAACCTTGCGAGTCGCGCCGGATCACCCCCGGTACGCCTTCCCGCGGTATGCGGGCCTATAGCTCAGTCGGTTAGAGCGCTGCCCTGATAAGGCAGAGGTCAGTGGTTCAAGTCCACTTAGGCCCACCAAAGTGCTTTTGACTAGGTATTCTACCGAAACCAATCCATAGCACTTCTCAGTAGCTAGGCGTGAATCACCCTCCGTCGAAAATGTCGTTACATGGCTCCCACTAGGGATTCGTTGGCCAATGATCTCTGCCTGCTTGGGGCAGGGCTCTAACATTTGTCTTGTACGCCTATCAGGCGCACAATGGCTGCATGGTTGCTGTCAAGGACTCCCGAATTGCTGTACGCCTGTCCTCCCACCAGGACGCGCTCATCCGGCACGCCGCCGAGGTGGAAGGCACCAGCATCACCGAGTTCACCGTCGCGGCGGCCATGAGCCACGCTATTGACGTGCTGGCAGGTCGACGCTTGTTCGGGATCGACGATGCGGAATGGGGTGAGTTCATCGCGGTGTTGGATCGCCCGGTCCTTCACAAGCCCAAGCTGGAGAAGCTGTTCTCCGAGCCGTCGGTGTTCACCGAGGAGTGAGCGGATACAGCCTGCCTCGTCCGATCGCGGAGGATGACGACACCGCCAGTTTCGACAGCGGCGAGCCAAGCTTGGACGAATATCTGCGCCGGCGTGCCCTGGCCAACCACGTCCAGGGCGCGTCGCGCTGTTTCGTCACCTGCCACGACGGGCGGGTGGTGGGCTATTACGCCCTGGCTTCGGCGAGCGTCCAGCACAGCGACGTCGCCGGAAAGGTGCGTCGCAACATGCCCGACCCGGTGCCAGTCATCTTGTTGTCACGCCTCGCGGTCGAACGCAAGGAGCAGGGCAGCGGACTGGGCAAGAACTTGCTTCGCGACGCCATCCTGCGCTCGGTCGAAGCGGCCGAAATGATCGGCGTTCGAGCGCTGCTCGTGCACGCACTCAACGACAACGCGCGCGCCTTCTACACTCACTTCGACTTTGAGCCGTCACCCAGCGACCCGCTTCACCTGCTGCTGCTGATCAAAGACGCCGCCGCCATCATGGGCCGCTGAACGTCTCGCGTAGCACCTCGCTCGCACGGATCATCAGTTGTAGGGGCTCTCTTGGTGTTGGAAGCAGAGGGTTGATCGCGACCTGCCGCCGCCGGGTACACATGATCTTGGTACTCGGTCGTCGGGGGCGGTGGCTGGTTGCTCCTAGCGGCCGCAAAAAGGTGCGCCTGCATCGTCGGTGAGGCGGCGCCGGCGCTACGGTGGCCGTTTGGCAGAAGAACCGCGCCAGCGGCTCGCGACTGTTCTGGGCACGACGAGCAACCGTGGTGCCTTCAGCGCTCGACGGACGGCGGCGCCGGATGGCTTGCGCATCGACGTTGCCGGCGTCGGCACCCTGTCGGTCCCGGTTACCGCGGCGCAGGCCAGGCAGTTGCTCGCCATCGCACGACCGGCGCAGTACGGACTCGGCGAGCAGACGCTCACCGACGCTCGAGTGCGGCACACCTGGGAGGTGCCCAAAAGCCGGGTGACGATCGACAAGCAATGGCGAAATCAGACGCTGACGCCGATGCTTGCCCAGCTCCGCGACGATCTGGGCCTGCCCGAGGGTTGCCGGCTCAAGGCGGAGTTGCATTCCGTACTGGTCTACGCTTCGGGCCAGTTCTTCGTGCCTCATCAGGACAGCGAGAAGTCCGACGCGATGGTCGGCACGCTGAGTGTGATCCTCCCCGGGTCCTCGCAAGGCGGCGCGCTAATCATCGAGCACGCGGGCTCCAAGGGGTGGGTGCTCAGCAGACGGGTTCCCAGTCGGGTTCGCGCACCGCGACGAAGAGCTTGACCGCGTTGTCGTTCTTGTCGTTCGTGGAGTCTCGGACGCCGAGCTCGCACCGCGTCTGAACGCCTTGGATGGCGAACACCTGCGTCCCCGTGGGCAGGAAGGTGGCCGTGCCGTTGGGCCAGGGGCCATTAGCCACGAGGTTGCCGTTGTCGGCGGTGAGCTCGGAGATGCTGCAGGTGACCTTGGTGACGGGGCGCCCGAGTTTCCCGGGCTCGCGCCGCGCAGTGAGGTTGTCGCTGGTGATGTAGGTCTGGTCGTTCCAGCGGAAGGACTCGACATAGTCCGCGGCCGCGTTGCTGGTGCCGGGCAGCAGGGCTGGGCACGTCGCTGAGGCGGTGGGTTCGCCGCCGCCGGCCGGGACAGCAGTCGTCTCGGCCCGCTCCGACCATGGCGGGGTGACCACGACGAGCACTATCACCATGGCAGCAGCCGCGGCGATCGCGCCCGCAACCCGCCGCTGGTTGCGCCGGCGGATGCCTGCGGTGGCGCGGGCCAGAGCCGGGTCGGGTCGGCCGCCGGGCAGCTGACTGATTGCGGCCCGGTACAGCCGTCCGAGCTGCTCGTCGTCTTCGTCGTTCATCAGGCGGTGTCCTTGTCGAGTTGGCTCTTCAGCTCCTGGGTGAGGGCCCGGTGGACGTAGGAGCGGGCCGTGGACTCCCGACAGCCGATGATCTCCGCGATCTGGGCGTAGCTGAGGTCGTCGTAGAACCGCAGGAACACCGCTGCCCGATGAGTCACGGGCAGGGCTCTCAGTAGCTGCCCGACGGCCAGCACGTCATCCACAGCCGCCTCGTGACCAAGGGCCACTTCCGCCGTCGCCGAACCGTCGACGGGGCTGACCCGCTTCCCCCACTTCCGCCACCGAGAGATGTGGCTGTTCAAGACCACCCGGCGGGCGTAGGCATCGGCCTGCCCCGGGCCGCTCAGGCGAGACCACCGGGTGAACACCGCCACCAAGGCGTCCTGCACCAGGTCAGCCGGGTCCAGACCCCGGGCCGTGGCCTGGGCAAACCTCATCAGGTCAGAACCCGCCCTGCCCACCCACGCATCGAACTCGACCGGCCGGGCCGCACCCGAGGTCGCGGACATGTCGGCCCGGGCGTCTGCGCCCGGTACCGCAGCCAGCTCGCTCGGCAGGTCCATACCCTCATCCACGGTTCCAATGGGCAAAGCGTTGCACCCGAACGCACCCCAAAACCCAGGAACTGCACAATCCCCAGCCTAATCAACGGTTACACCCCGTCGGCACGACCGCCCATGTGGCCATGTGGGCTGACGAGCGGCGGCGCCCGCAACCGATACGGGAAGGCTGACCGGGACCGGAGTCGATACCGAGGCGACCGGACCTGGTCATGCGCCGAGCGTGGACCAACCGCCGTCGGACGCGATCACCTGACCCGTCACCCATTCGGCTTCGTCGCTGACGAGCCATCCGATGAGGCGGGCGGTGTCCTGCGGTGTGCTCGCGCGGCCTCCCGGGTTGCGCTCGGCCACCCTTGCCCAGGCGGCGGCGTCGTCGTAGCCGGTGTTGTTCGGTCCCGGGTTGATACAGTTGACCGTGATGCCGCGGGGGATGAGGTGCGCGGCCAGCGTGGGCGTCAACTCGCGCAGGGCCGCCTTGGAGGCGATGTAGGGCAGTTCGCCCGACATGACCCCGTGGTATTGACCAGAGGTGAACAGCACCACCCGGCCGCCAGGACCCGCCTCGAACTGGGCCGCGAACTCCTGCACCAGCAGCAGCGTCGCGCGGGTGTTGACGGCGTAAGAGAGGTCTATCTCAGCGGCGGTGAGCTCCTCAAGCGATTGCCTGATGCTGCGGGCATGATTGGCGATCACCATGTCCAGCCGGCCGAAGGTTTCTCGGGCCGTGGCGACGAGCTGCGTCGGGGTGTCTGGATTGGCGAGGTCCGCGCTGACGTGGGTCAGGCTGCCGCCCGAGGCGCGCAGCTCATCGACCAACTGCTCAGCGCCACCAGGATCAGATCGTTCTCCATCAGCCGGCGCCCACGAATGGACCAGAACAGTGGCGCCGTCCGCGACGAGGCGGCAGACGATGGCAGCCCCAATCGCGAAGCGGCGGCTAGCGCCTGTCACCAGCGCAACACGGCCAGCGAGAGGCGCGAGTGACGTCATACCGGAACCTAGCCCGTCAGCCAGCGACGCAGAGAGCTCTTGGACCCGGGCTGTCGGCTTGCGCCGCCTCGCACGGTTCTCTTCGGCGTGTCCCAGGCTGACCGTCTTACGGGACGCCGAGCCGGGCCCCAGCGCCGGTGGCAGTTCGTGCTCGCCGCCGGCGAACGGGCAGTCCCGTAAGACCCGTCCGGTGAGAAGTCCCGCACAGGGACGCCATACGGCACACTCGCAGGCATGTCGGGACTGAAGATCGGCTACGCACGGGTCTCCACCACCGGGCAGGACCTCACCGCCCAACGCGAGGCCCTGACCCGCTTCGGTGTCGAGTCGGACCGGATCTACGTCGACCACGGCCTGACCGGCACCAACCGGGCCCGGCCCGGACTGCGCGAGGCAATGGCCGCCTGCCGCGCCGGGGACGTCCTGGTTGTCGCCAAGCTCGACCGCCTCGCCCGCTCCCAACCCGATGCCCGCGACATCCTCGCCGAGCTCATCGAACGCAAGGTCGCCCTGGACCTGGGCGGAGCCCGCCACGACCGCCTGGCGGGTCACGGTCGCCACGCTGGGGCGGGGTCGGCGCAGGGCCAGGCCCTCGATCAGGCGCACCAGCTGCGGCGGTGCGCGTCGCACACCTCGGTCCGAGCGCGGCGCCCGGGCCAGCGCGTCCAGCCCGCCGGCGCGGTAGCGCTGCAGCCACCGCTGTGCGGTGCGGACCGGAACTCCCGCTTCACGAGCGGCTCGTGCCAGCGGTACCCCGCCCTGGACGTGGGGGGCGCAGGATCTCCCACCGTCGTTGTGCGACCGCCTGCTGCTGCGGGCTGAGTTCGGTCAGCGACATCACGCTCACACGGCCGTAGCCGAGACGTCGGCACCGGCAGTCGTCGCGGTGACCGTGCCGGCGGTCGTCGATGGTGACGTTCCCGACTTCTGCGCCCCCGCGCGTTGCACGGCCCGGTAGACGGTGGAGCGGCCGATCTTGAACAGTTCGGCGAGCTCGCCCGGGGAGTGCTCACCGCTGGCGTGCAGAGCGACGAGGTGGGCTTCTTGGCGGGGGGTGAGCTTGGGCTGCTTGCCCTTCAGTCGGCCCTTGGCCACGGCCAGGCCCTCACGGGTGCGCATCCGGATCAGGTCGGACTCGAACTCCGCGACCATGGCCAGCACGTTGAACAGCAGCCGCCCTACGGGGTCGGTGGCCGTACTGGCCGCGGGCGAGCACGACTGGCCTACAGCACCGTGCACGCCATCGTCACCGCCCTAGACCCGCAGCTGATGACGTTGGCGCACGAAGGGCCGGTGGCGCTGCGCGATCGCTACGAGCTGGTCTACCGGCGCCAGGCCGAACACCCGAACGCGGTGTGGCAGGCCGATCACACCGAACTGGACCTGCTGATCGTGGACGCCGACGGGGCTCCGGCCCGGCCGTGGCTGACGGTAGTGCTGGACGACTGCTCCCGCGCCGTCGCCGGCTACAGCCTGTTCCTGGGCGCACCCTGGGCCGAAGTCGTCGACAACGCCATCACCCAGCTCCGCGCCCTCGCCGTCCCCGGCTGACCGCCGGACCACCCGCCCAACCACCGACGAACAGCCCCGGCCGTGGAACCCGCGCCCACCCGAGACGACACTCGGGCCCGCTGTCACACCCAGATGCCACAATCAGAACAAGACAGCGCCTCCGGCGCTGCGACCATGATCAACACCCAGCCTGAGAAAGATCCGGGTTAGCACCGGGGGTTAGCACTCCCCCATGAGCTACAATGCCTTGTGTCCGCAGATTCTGAGACCGGCGGGTCGATTGACGAGACCTGTCTGACTCTCGATGCCCTGACCGACGCCCTTATGCAGGTCCCATTCGTCGTTGCCAGTCTCCAGCAGCTTTTGCAGCTCGTAGGCGCCTCTCGTCCGACTGCGGTTCGCCTGCAGAAGGTCAGCGAACAGTTGCAGCTTCGTCAACTCAGCACAGAGCCGCAACTCGCCGCAGCAGTAGGGAAGTACAGAGTGTTCCCCGACGATGGTCTGCTCGCCGCGGTTTTCGAGGCGACCCGCGAGATCACGGACCTTTCCGACCGCCTCCTCGAGTCACTCACGCTGGAGCATGTGGAGATCCAGATGCATCCACTTCATCTAGTCGCGAACCTCGGGGGCGCGTCGCCGCTACGCACTAGTCAATTGCCTTCCCTATCCGACTTTGAACACGTAGGGATCGAGCATCGGGCGAACGAGACCTCCCTACGCGTCCTTCACACCGGCCTCACGAACGAATGGCCCCTCGACCTCGAAGAGTTCTACGACGACGCGCGCCGGTGTGAAGCCTTCGGTCGGATGCACGACCACGTCTGCTACTGGGATTGGAGCCGTGGCCTCCACAACCCCGAGGATCGCTGGTGGTCACCTGTCTTCGAAGAGTTGGGGACTGGGTACCTGCTTTCAGCAGACTTGATCCCCAACAGACCAGTTGGACAACACCCCACTGCCATCGCCCTCCGCTACATAGCTCCCCGTGGTCAAGCCCAACCTAATTTTGTCATCTTCGGTGCGAGCGGATACCTGTCTGCCCTTTTGGATCCGGCGGACATTGACGACCTGAGCTCGCCGCACCTTAGGAGGCGCGGTCAGCGCGTCGTCTTGACTGAGCCAGATGTTGAACTCGGGACCGAGATTGCCTCGCGAGCCTTCGACAAGGTGCGGACGCGGAACGCCTCTGCGGGTTGATCCAGTGCGACGGAGAAATAGTCAAGACCTGTGGATCGGCGTGTTCACGCGGCTTGCTGGTCACCTCCTTGTTGATCTTGGTCGTTGGGTCGTTCGACGAGCTTGCCGTTGACGAAGGTGGCGCCGGCACGGACCAGGGGGACGAGGTGAGGTGCGTTGACGGCCCGCCACCGGGTTTGGGCTGACTCGATCAGCTTGAACGCCATCGCGACACCGGCGGCGCGGGATCCGGGGCCCTTGGTGACCCGGGTTCTGAGCCGTACCGTTGCGAAGGTCGACTCGATCGGATTCGTTGTCCGCAGGTGGATCCAGTGCTCGGCGGGGTAGTCGTAGAACGCGAGCAGCACGTCGAGGTCGTCGGTGATCTTCGCGGCCGCCTTGGGCCACTTGGTGCCGAACTCGGCGGCGAACATCTTCGCCGCCGCCTCGGCGTGGGTCTTGTCCTCGGCGTTGTAGATCTCCGCCAACGCAGCCTTCGCGGCCGGCTGAGCCGACTTCGGCAAGGCGTTGAGGACGTTGCCGATCTTGTGCCACCAGCAGCGCTGCTCACGGGCTTCGGGGAACACATCACGGACCGCCTTCCAGAACCCGAGCGCCCCATCCCCGACCGCCAGCACCGGCGCCTGCATACCGCGGCGCTTGGCGTCCCGCAGCAGGTCTGCCCACGACTCCGACGATTCGCGGAACCCGTCGGCGAGGGCGGCCAGCTCCTTGCGGCCGTCGGCACGGACGCCGATCATCACCAGCAGGCACACCTTGTCCTGCTCGAGGCGCACCTTCAGGTGGTGGGGTCGGCTCGGGGCGCGGTGTCGGCGTTTCCGCCGGTCCGTTTCCCCGAGCCGCCCTCCGAACCGGACGTGCGCCTCATCGACGCATCCGGCTCTCCACAAGCCAC
>JAABUN010005413.1_pt1 | contig 15881 bp, 16 predicted proteins | sample 5559311 | NCBI WGS metagenome assembly JAABUN01 (sample SAMN10711877, study PRJNA513370) | rock metagenome | isolation source: Antarctica rocks | place: Antarctica: Victoria Land, Siegfried Peak sud
CGGCACTCAGGCCGTGGGTGCGCTGCAGGTCGCCGACACCCTCGACGGGATCGACGTGCTCTCTACGTCGGACCACAAGTTTCTGATGAACGCCGGACGAGGTGTCGGCTACTGCTACCTGTCGAAGGCGGCCCAGGACCGGTTCACGCCTGTCAACGCTGGCTGGAAGGCGGGCCGGGTGCCGTACCTCAGCTTCTTCGGCCCGGAGATGGCCCTGTCCCCGACCGCGTCCAGGTTCGACAGCCCCATCAGCTGGCTGGCCGCCATCGGGGACGAGGTCGCCCTGTCCGTGTACGACGTCTACGGCGCCGATACCGTCTACGCCCGCAACCGCGCGCTGACGGACACGCTGCGCGACGGGCTCACGCGCGTCGGGTGGGCGCCGGTCGACCTTCCCGAGGTCAACCGCAGCACAATCGTGTCCGTCCCGCTAAGCGACGCCTCGCCGGCGGACCTGGTAGTCGCGCTACGGAACGAGGCGTCGTCTGCTCGGTCCGGGACGGCAACCTGCGGCTCGCTGTGCACTTCTACAACCACGAGGACGACATTGATCGCGTCACCACGGCCCTCGCCGAGCTGACACCTAGCCCGCGCGGCCAGGGGGTCGTCCTCACGGCCCGTGGTCGTGCCTGAGGAGTGCCTCGGGTCGACTGGATCAAGAGGAAATGTGCTGCTCAGAGCCGGTACCGCTGACGGTCTTGAGAACGATTGAGCGTTTAATCACAACGTTTCGTGGGTTCGAATCCCACGCCCTCCGCCAGCGGTGCAAACGGCGTCTGACCTGCGCGGACACCGTCTGACCTGCAGGAACGGCGTCTGGCGAGGGGCGTCGGGCGGCGCCGACGGTCTGAGAACCGTAGGCCGGTGTCCGACGGTCGACGGCTGCCGTCGGCTCTGAGGGCCATCTGGGCTGCCAGTGCCCTATCTGTGTCCGAGAATTGGCCTTCGGGCGAGGCCCGTGCTGGGGCGTCCGACGCGCTCAGGGCCTCCGTTGTCGGCGAGTCGGGATGTCCTGCACCAGGAGCTGGCGCTCCTCGGCCTGGGCTGAGAAGCCCACCTCGCGGCCCGGCTTGGCCGGCCGCCGCGCTCAGTCCTCCGGGAGCTCGTTGAACGTCTTCTTGGCGGCCGAGTACCAGTCCATTGACTTCTTGGGGTGCTTCCATCGGCCCGTCATCTCGCTGCGGGCAGGCTCGTGGGTGGTGTCACCGGCAGCGACCGCGTCTCTGAGGTGGTGGTCCTGAGCCTTGATGACCTGGTCGGCGGTGTCTCCACGGAGCTCGAGGCCACACGGGCCGCCAAGTTGCTGGCACGTCGTCGTCTTCATCGGGTCGATTCCTCTCGTTAGGGGTCGAGGTCGCCAGGTGGGTCTCCTCGCCTCCTTGACGAGTGGCGGGTGGCGAACGTGACACCGCTGGGGGGCTTTGGCTGGGTCAGCGTCTGTCGCCGCCGCGACGACGCGTGAGTTGAGACAAAGCGTCGGGACTGGCCCGCAAGTCGATCCGGTGCACGACCCCGTCCTTCACGGTGAAGTCGAACAGCACGCGCGGGGTGCCCCGGTCGAACCATGCCGCGCCCGGCCGCTGCCCGACGAAGACGGGCAGTGCCGAGGCCGCTGCGCCGTCGAAGAAGTCGGCTACCTCACGCTGCCCGAGGAGCTCGGCGGGAGTCCCAACCAGGACGGCTGCCTCGTCGCCGACCACCACGGCGTCTGGCGCGAGCAGCTCCAGCAGGCGGGCGAGGTCGCCACCCCGGGCGGCCGTCAGGAAGGCATCGACCACCTCCCAGGCAGCAAGCCGGTCCTCCGGAGCCGGCTGGGCGACCTTGCCACGAGCCCGCGAGGCGAGCTTGCGAGCCGCGCCCGGTGTCGAGTCGAGTACCCCGGCGACGGTGTCGAAGTCGAACCCGAAGCTGTCGTGCAGCACGAACGCGACCCGCTCCTTGGGTGTGAGCCGGGCCAGCACCACCTGCAGCGCGACGCCCACGGCCTCGGCCAGGGCCACGTCGTCGGCGGGGTCGGAAGCCTGGCCCGGGATGTCGATGTCGGCGGCAGGCACGGGGGTTCGCGCACGCAGCCGGTCGAGGCAGAGGCGGGAGGTCACGGTGGTGAGCCAGGCCGGAAGGTCGTCGATCGCGGTGCTCGAGCCGTGGAGCCTGAGCCAGGCCTGCTGGGTCACGTCTTCGGCCTCGACCGGGTCGGCGAGCAGCCGGGAGGCGAGCCGGACAAGCCGCGGCCGTTCCACCTCGAAGGTCGCAGTCTGGTCCACAGTGATCCTCTCGGTCTTGGGTGTCATGAGACTGACGCAGCGGAGGCCTCTGACGTGACTCCGGTGCCAGGACGCCCGTCGCTGGACGCGCAGGCCACCCGAGTCTTGGAAGGCCTCCGACCCCTCACGCCCTCGGGGCCCGCAGAGCCGCCACCCGCTGCCTCTGAGCAGCCAGGCGGTCATCAGGACACTCGGATGTCTTGCTCGCAGCGGGGACCCGTGCGCACCCCCCCGCGGTTGGACCCGAGGGTCAGGACGCCTCCCTCCAGGCTCTCTTGAGAGAATGCTTGTGAACTTCACAGGATTGTTGTTAGATATTGGAGGAGGCTGGGACGTCGACGAGGACGAGGTGACTGATGACGGCGCACGACGGTGGCGAGGGCACGATTGGCCGGCAGACGTCGTCCGGCGCCTGGGTCGGCGTGGACGTCGGGACGCAGGGGGTCCGGGCCGTCGCCGTCGACGACGAGGGGACGCCGCTCGCCCAGGCCGCTGTGACGCTGCCCGCTGGCCGACGGGACGGGCGCTCGCACACGCAGGACCCGCGTGACTGGTGGCAGGCTTTCTGCGCCGTCACCCAGCAGGTGGTGGACGGCCTCGGAGGGCGGCCCGTGGCGGGCGTCTCCGTCGACTCGACGTCCGGCACGCTCGTCGTCCAGGACGCGGACGGCTTGCCGTCCCTCGCCGCCCTGATGTACGACGACACCACCGCGCACGCCTCCACGGACCGGGTGCAGGGGGCGGGCGAGCAGCTCTGGGCCTCGCTCGGGTACCGGGTGCAGCCGTCGTGGGCGCTGCCGAAGGTCCTCATGCTGCTGGGGGAGGAGCGGCTGGGGGCCGGTGACGTGCTCGCGCACCAGGGGGACCACCTGCTCGGCCGGCTCGTCGGCCACCGGGCCGCCAGCGACACCGCCTCGGTCCTCAAGACGGGCTACGACCTGATCGAAGAGCGCTGGCCTGAGGACGTGCTGGACGCGCTCGAGGTCCCGCCGGGCCTGCTGCCGGACGTCGTGCGCCCGGGTGCCCCGGTGGGGGAGGTGTCGGTCGCGGGCGCGGCCGCCAGCGGGCTCCCCGCCCGGACGCCCGTCTACGCCGGAACCACCGACGGCTGCGCGGCCCAGGTGGCGGCAGGTGCGCTGCGGCCGGGGTCGTGGAGCAGCGCGCTCGGCACGACGCTCGTCGTCAAGGGCTCGACCGCAGAGCTGTTGAAAGACCCCGACGGTGCCGTCTACTGCCACCGCAACCCCGACGGGGGGTGGCTGCCGGGCGGCGCGTCGAGCTCGGGTGCGGGTGTGCTCGGCCGGGACCTGCCCGGCCGGGACCTCGACGCCCTCACGGCCGCGCTCGTGGCACGAGCGCGCCGGACCTTCCCCGTCCCCGGCCTCGTCTACCCCCTCCTCGGCAGCGGCGAGCGGTTCCCGTTCGTGTCGCCGGAGGCGCGACCGCTCGACGAGCCCGACCCCTGGTCCCCTAGGCCCCCCGGGTCCTCTGAGGCCCGTCGTGACGACGTCGACGTCCTGGCGGGCGTGATGCAGGGCGTCGCCCTCGTCGAACGTCTGTCGTACGACGTGCTCCGTGGTCTGGGGGCCGACGTGTCGGGGCCGGTGACCATGAGCGGCGGGCCCACCCGCAACGCGGCGTGGAACCAGCTGCGGTGCGACACGCTCGGCCGGCCGGTCCTGCTGCCGGTGTCCGTCGAGGCGGCCGTCGGTGCGGCCGTGCTGGCGGCGGCCCCGGCCGGCCGGCTCGCGGAGACCGCGACGCGGATGGTCCAGATCGCGCAGGAGCTCGAGCCCGACGCCTCGGTCGGCGCAAGGATGGACGAGGCCTACGGCGCCTTCGTCGACCGCCTGGTCGAGCTCGGCTGGCTGCCGACGGCCCGTCTGCCCGAGGACCACCGCCCCGCCGGCGCCGCGGGGGCCACGGCCCCCGCCACGGACGTGCAGGCGTGAGCACCACGACGCTCGTCCTGTCCCGCCACGGCCAGACCGTCTGGCACCGCGAGAACCGCTATGCCGGCACCAGCGATGTGGACCTCACCGCCGAGGGTCACCGCCAGGCCGACCTGCTCGCCGCGTGGGCGCTAGCCGCCCGCCCCGACGTGGTCGCCAGCTCTCCGGTGCGCCGTGCGCTGGAGACCGCACGGCCGGTCGCCGCGGCGCTTGGCCTGCAGCCCCTGGTCCGCGAAGACCTGCGCGAGGTGTCGTTCGGGATCGCGGAGGGCCGCACCATTGCCGAAATGACCGCGGCAGACCCCGAGATGGTCGAAGCGTTCCGCGCCGACCCGGTCAACCACCACTTCCCCGAGGCGGAGGACCCGGCCGCCGCGGCGGAGCGGGCCGCCCGGGAGCTGCGCGTGCTGGCCGCCGAGAACGTCGGCGCGACGGTGCTTGTGGTCGCGCACAACACCCTGCTCCGGCTGGCGCTGTGCCGGCTGCTGCACATCGACGTCCGCCGCTACCGCACCGTCTTCCCGCGAATGGACAACGGCACCGTCACGCACCTGTCGATCGCCACCACCGGCGCGCAGGACGCGTCCCTGGCGTCCTTCAACGTGCCCCTCCCCGGTACCGCGCCCGAACGCCCCGGGCCACGACCGCATTGACCGTCCCTCCCGCACCACGTCCCTCGCACGTCCCGCACGTCCCGCACGTCCCGCACGTCCCACTCGAAGGAGAGCTCGATGAGGAGTACCCGTCTGCAGACCACGGTGCTCGCGGCGTCCGCCGCGGTCACCCTGCTGCTCGCTGCCGGTTGCAGCGCGGACGACGCCGGCGGCTCCGACGCCGCAGCGAGCGCCGGATCCGACGAGGGGGGCGGGGGCGAGGCGTTCCAGATCGCCTTCCTCATGCCGGACCTCGCATCCACGCGTTACGAGCAGCAGGACCGCCCGCTGTTCGAGGCCAAGATCGCCGAGCTCTGCCCAGACTGCGAGGTCGTATACTCCAACGCCGACGCCGACGCGGCCCAGCAGCAGCAGCAGGCCGACTCCGCGCTCGCCCAGGGCGTCGACGTGCTGGTCCTAGACCCGGTCGACTCCGCGGCCGCAGCGGGCATCGTGGTCAACGCGCAGTCTCAGGACGTGCCCGTCATCAGCTACGACCGCCCGATCCCGGACGCTCCGGCCGACTATTACGTCTCCTTCGACAACGAGGGGATCGGGGCCTCGATCGCCCAGTCCCTCGTCGACCACCTCGACGAGATCGGCGCCGAGGGCGGCATCCTCCAGGTCAACGGATCGCCCACCGACGCCGCGGCCGGCCTCATCCGCGACGGGGTGAGTGGTGTCGTCGACGCCAGCTCCTACCCCGTCCTCGCCGAGTTCGACACCCCGGAGTGGGCGCCGCCGGAGGCGCAGGAGTGGGTCGGTGGCCAGATCACGCAGTTCGGCGATGAGATCGTCGGGGTCGTCGCCGCCAACGACGGCACGGGCGGCGGCACGATCGCCGCCTTCAAGTCCGCCGGCACCGACCCGGTCCCGCCGGTCACCGGCAACGACGCCGAGGTGGCCGCGATCCAGCGAATCATCGCCGGCGACCAGTTCAACACCATCTCCAAGCCGATCAGCATCGTCGCCGAGGCGGCCGCCGAGATCGCCTACGCCTTCGCCACCGGCAACCCGCCCGAGGCCGAGGCCACCCTCTACGACACCCCCTCGCAGCTGTTTACGCCCGAGGTCGTCACGCGGGAAAACCTCGTCGAGGTCATCTTCGACGGTGGGATCTACACCCTCGAGGAGGTCTGCACCGCGGAGTACGCCGACGCGTGCACGGAGCTCGGGATCCAGTAGCGGTATCCCTCGACCCAGCAGCACCGCACCACGCAGCACCGCACCACCCAGCACCGCACCACCCAGCACCGCACCGCGCAGCACCACCTATCCACCGCACCACTGGCACTACCCGGTCCCCGCCTCGGGCGGGGACCGGGTCCCCCACCCCCGAGGAGCGGACGAGGACCATGTCGACGCCGACAGCACCCGTGACGCAGCACCAGCAGGGCCGTACCGGAGCCTCTCCAATCCTGGCCCTGGACGGCATCTCCAAGGCCTTCGGCGCGGTCGCCGCGCTCACCGACATCTCCCTGTCCGTCGGGGAGGGGGAGGTCGTCGCCATCGTCGGCGACAACGGCGCCGGCAAGTCGACGCTGGTCAAGGTGCTGTCCGGGGTGCACGCACCCGACAGCGGCACCATCACCTTCCACGGCCGCGAGGTCAGCGTGCCGACGCCGGCCGCCGCCATGGACCTCGGCATCGCCACCGTGTTCCAGGACCTCGCCCTGTGCGAGAACCTGTCCGTCGTCCAGAACCTCTTCCTCGGTCGCGAGACCCGGCGGCTGCGCCTGGACACCGTGCAGATGGAGACCCGGTCCTGGGAGCTGCTCCGCGAGCTCTCGGCCAAGATCCCCACCGTCCGCATCCCCGTCGCGGGGCTGTCGGGCGGCCAGCGCCAGACCGTCGCCATCGCCCGGTCCCTGCTCGGCGACCCCCGGGTCATCATCCTCGACGAGCCGACCGCCGCCCTCGGCGTGGAACAGACCGCCGAGGTGCTCAACCTCATCGAGCGCCTCCGCGACCGGGGCCTCGGCGTCATCATGATCAGCCACAACATGGCCGACGTCCGCGCCGTCGCCGACCGCGTCGCGGTGCTGCGGCTGGGCCGCAACAACGGCGAGTTCGACGCCCGCGCCGTCTCCTCCGAGGAGATCGTCGCGGCCATCACCGGGGCGACGGACAACGTCGTGACCCGGCGCGCGGGACGCGGCGCCACGGCTGCGGCCGCACCGCACCCACCCACCCCCGCTGCAGCGCACCACGACCCGGAAGGCGACGTCCGATGAGCGGCACCCGCACCCCCGCCCGCCCCGCGGCCGACCGGCTCGACGAGCGCCTCCAGGACCGCTCGGGCCTGCGCGGAGCCTTTGCAAGCTTCCTGGACCGGGTCCGCGCGGGTGACCTGGGCGTCCTGCCGGTCGTCCTCGGGCTCGTCGTCATCTGGACCGTCATGCAGTCCCTCAACCCGATCTTCCTGTCCCGGCAGAACCTCGTGAACCTCGCAATGGAGTGCGTGCCCGTCGGCGTCATCGCCCTGGGCATCGTCTGTGTCCTGCTCCTGGGCGAGATCGACCTGTCGGTCGGCTCAGTGAGCGGCCTGTCCGCGGCGGTCGTCGCCGTCCTGTTCGTCCAGCAGGGGCTCCCCCTCGCCGTGGGCGTCCTGGCGGCCGTCCTCACCGGGACCGTAATCGGCTTCCTGTACGCCCAGGTGTTCGCCCGGTTCGGCATCCCGAGCTTCGTCATCACCCTGGCGGGGCTGCTGAGCTTCCTCGGTATCCAGCTGTATGTCCTCGGGACCCAGGGCTCGATCAACCTGCCCTTCGACTCGCCGCTGGTCGCCTTCGCCCAGCGCGCCTTCGTCCCGGCGTGGCTGTCCTACGTCCTGGCCGCGTTCGCCGGCGTCGCCCTTTTCGTCACCGGTCTCCGGCACAGCCGGGAGCGGGCGGCGGCCGGGCTGTCGAACGAGGCGCTCGGCTCCGTGGCCGCCCGCTCAGCCCTGCTCGCGGGGGGCCTGCTGTTCGCGGCCTGGTACCTCAACGGTGCCAGAGGTGTCGGCTGGATGGTGGTGTTCTTCGTTGCCCTCGTGCTGACCCTGAACTACGCCCTGACAAGGACCCAATGGGGGACGTGGATGTTCGCGGTCGGGGGCAACGAGGAGGCCGCCCGACGCTCAGGCATCAACGTCACGGCCGTCTACACCTCGGCGTTCATGCTCTGCTCGTCCCTGGCTGCGCTGGGCGGGGTGCTCGCCGCGTCCCGGCTGGCGGCCGCGAACCAGTCCAGCGGCGGCGGGGACGTTAACCTCAACGCCATCGCCGCCGCCGTCATCGGCGGGACGAGCCTGTTCGGCGGGCGCGGCAGCGCCTTCGCCGCACTGCTTGGCATCGTCGTCATCCAGTCGATCTCCAGCGGGCTCACCCTGCTCAACCTCGATAGTTCGTTCCGTTTCGCCGTCACCGGCCTCGTTCTCCTGCTCGCGGTCGGCGTGGACTCCGTCGCCCGCCGCTCGCGCAGCAGCCACGGCCGCGCCTGAGGCCGAGCAGCAGAGGACCCCGCCGCGCATTCGCGCGGCGGGGTCCTCGTGCGTGCGGGGTGCTCAGGCCCGGTGGGCGCCGGCGGCGCGCGCCGCGAGCAAGCGCGCATAGGCGCCGTCCCAGCGCCCGGCGGCGGCGGGGTCGGGCTCGAAGGTTGCCCCCGGCCGCGTCCACGTCGCGACCGCGGTGGCCAGGTCGGGCTCGACACCCAGGGCGACGCGGGCGGCGAGGACGGCGCCGAGCGCCCCGACCTGCTCCACGGCGGGGCGTGACACCTGGGCCTGCAGGGCGTCGGCCAGCAGCGCGCACCACAGGTCGCTCCGGGCGCCCCCGCCGCACACGGCCAGGGACTCCGGCGCCGCGCCGGAGGCGGTGAGGCAGTCGCGCACGGCCAGGGTGAGCCCCTGCACCACACCGAGGGCGACGTCGGCGGGGGAGTGCTCGAGGTCCAGGCCGAGCAGGGCGCCCCTGGCTGCGGGGTCCCGGAACGGGGCGCGCTCGCCGGCCGGGGACAAGTAGGGCAGGAGGAGCGGGACGTCGGGGCGGGTGCTCGTGTCCGCCAGCGCGACCAGGTCCGCGGCGCCGCCGACGCCGAGCAACACTGCCCAGCGGTCGAGCACCTGGGTCCCGGCCAGCGTCGCGTAGGCCAGCAGCCGCTCGCCCGGTACGCCCGTCGCCAGCGACATCCCGGCGGGCGGGCGGGGCAGTCCGCTGCCGCGGACCGGGGCGCCCACGCACAGCGTGGTACCCAGGATGGTCATGGCGGTGCCGGGCTCGACCGCGCCCACGCCGGCGGCGGTGGCGACGACGTCGTAGGGGGCGAGCACGACAGGCGTCCCCGGCCGCAGGCCGGTGCGGCCCGCTGCTGCCGCGGTGAGGGGGCGCACCCGGTCCGCGCCGGAGACGACGGGCGGGAGCAGGTCGGCGACCCAGGGCAGGCCGAGGTCGGCGAGCAGGTCCACCGCCACGGTGTCGTCGTGGGCGTCCAGGAACGGGTTGCAGGCGTCCGAGACGTCCAGGACGGTGGCCCCGCTCAGCCGGTGGAACAGCCAGCTCCCGCAGCTCAGCACGCGGGCGACGCGGGCCAGCCGGTCGTCCTGCACGGTGTGGAGCCAGGCGAGCTCGGCGGTCGCGAGGCCCGCGTTGCCGTAGGAGCCCGTCACCTCGAACGCCCTGTCGAGCAGGCCGTCGTCCTCCCACTGCGCGACGACTCCGGCGGCGCGCGCGTCGTTCCACAGCAGCGCGGGCCCGGCGGGGTCGCCGTCGGCGTCGACGAGCCAGCAGCCGTCGCCCTGCGCCGTGACGGCCACGGCGTCGCACCGCCCGTCCGCTGGCACGACCTGCCGGAGCACGTCCTCGACCGCCTCGGCGACGGCGGCCATGTCCTGCTCCGAGGCCCGCGGCGACAGGTGGTCCACCGGCACGATGGAAGAGGCGACGGCGACCTCGCGGAGCTCGTCGTCGAACAGGACCGCCTTGACCATGGACGTCCCGGCGTCGACGCCAACCCAGGGCACGGCTCAGCCTTCCCGTGCGGTCGAGAGGACGTCGGGGTTCGCGCAGTGAGCAAGCGTGCCCTCGCGCAGCAGCTGCCCGACCGCGGCCGCGACCCGGTCCGCCGACCCGAGGGCCACCTGCCGGCTGGCGCCCGCCAGGTGGGGCGTGGCGATGACGGCCGGGTGGCGGAGCAGCGGGTCGTCCGGGGCCGGGGGCTCGGGGTCGAAGACGTCGAGCGCCGCGCCGCCCAGGTGCCCGTCGACGACCGCCGCGCGGAGGGCGTCGGTGTCGACGAGCTCGCCTCGCGCGGTGTTGACGAAGTAGGCGCCGGGCCGCATGGCAGTGAAGGCCCCGGCGTCGAACATCCGGCGGGTCTCGTCGGTCAGCCGGGCGTGCACGCTAACGACGTCACTACGGCCGAGCAGCTCGGGCAGCTCGACCAGCTGCACGCCGAGCTCTGCCGCCCTGGTCGGGTCCGCCCACGGGTCGAGCGCCAGCACGGTGCTGCCGAAGGCGCGGAGCAGCTCGGCGACCCGGGACCCGACCGCGCCCAGCCCGACGAGGCCTACGGTGGCCGCTGAGAGCTCGGGCCCGCAGCGCTCGTAGCGGAAGTACGAGCCGTCCCACACACCGTCGGCCATCTGGCGGGAGGCGGCAGCCACGTTGCGTAGGCCGGCGACGGCGGTGCCCACCACGAACTCGGCCACGGCGCCGAGGTTCCGGCCGGGGAGGTAGGCGACGGGGACCCCGGCCGCGGTCGCGGCGGCCACGTCGATGTTGACGGGACCGCCCCGGACGCTGCCCACGACCCGCAGCCCTGGTCCTGCGGCGTCGAGGACCGCGGCGGTGACGGGGGCGAGGTGGGTGAGCAGGACGTCGACCCCCGCGGCGAGCGCCGCGAGCTCTGCCGGGTCGCCGGCGGCCTCCCGGACGCCGTCGACCGCGCGGAAAGGCTCGTCCGGCCACCGGGAAGCGTGCTCAACCACTTCGAGGTGCTCGCCGAGGTGCCGTCGGGCGGCCTCGGCGAGCACGGTCGGGGTGATGAAGGCGTCGCCGGCGCAGAGAACGCGCAGCGGGGTCGTCGGGGCGCCATCGCTCACGTCCGGCTCCTGTCCTCAGATGTTCTGTGAAATCTAACAGCAAACTTCACAGAGCGACAGGGTGTCAGGCGGGGGCGACGCGGACCTCGACGTCGTGTTGGCGCAGCTCGGCCAGGTCCTCCGGGTCGATGCTGTCGTCGGTGATAACGACGTCGAAGTCGTCGACCCGGCAGAGCAGGTGCGGTGCGGGCCGGCCGAACTTGGCGTGGTCCACCATGAGCACCGTGCGCGAGGCGTGCGCCATGAACGCCCGCTTGACCATGACGGTGCTCTCGGAGCGGTGGAAGCAGGCTCCGCTTGACACCGCCGTGGTCGACATGAAGAGGACGTCCGCGTGCAGCTGGGCGATGGCGTCCACCGTCTGCAGGCCGAAGCAGGCCTCCTGGCGCGGGTGGTAGCGCCCCCCGAGCAGGGCGATCTCCAGGCCCCCCACCTCCGCCAGCTCGTGCACCACGGGCAGGAAGTTCGTCGCGACCACCAGCGGCGAGTGGTCCTGCAGGTGCGGGGCGAGGCTCAGTGCCGTGGTGCTGTCGTCGATGAATACGGTCTGCCCCGGCCCCAGCAGCTCGGCGGCCACCCTCGCCATCGCCGCCTTCTCCATTGCCAACGCACTGCTTCGCTCGCGCACACCAACATCGACCAGGGCCGACGGATTGGCCGTGGCGCCGCCGCGGATCTTGGTCAACCAGCCTTCGTGCTCCAGCGCGTCCAGGTCCCGGTGCACCGTCATGATGCTGACGCCGAGGTCACGGGCGAGGTCCTCGATTCGGGCGAACCCCGCCTCCAGGACCCGGCGTCGGACGTCATCCCGGCGACGGACGGGTCCACCGACAGTCGCGGCCGATATCGTCTGCACGTCGGTCGCCCCTGGCATTTGTCGACTCTAGTCGTGTGGTCGGGAGAGGCGGCTGACAGCAGCCTGCCAAGGGTCGTGTCATTCCTGACCGGTGGGCCGGATCACGACACGGTGCTGTGGCTCCTGTAGGCCGGAGGAGCGGAGGCCGGGTTCCGTGTCGCCGTCCTGCTCAGCACGGAGTCTGGGAGTGCCCGAGCAGTGCCTCGGCCCCGCCGGATTAAAGAGGAACGTGCAGGTCAGGGCCGGTACAGCGGACGGTCTCGAAAACCGTTGAGCGTTCAACCATAACGCTTCGTGGGTTCGAATCCCACGCCCTCCGCCGAGAACCCATGCTGCTTCGTCGACAGCGCCGCGTCAACTTCCCGCCGGTAATTGTCCACAGCCCCACCCGGATCGGTCGCGCGTCCGTGCGCGGCGGTCGTTCCTGGGCGTCGATGGACGCGGCTGGCTCTTGTGCTGGCGGACGAGCTCCGCCCCGAAGAAAGTTGCGGCCCGCTTCAAGATCGCGTTGGCCCGGCGCAGCTGCCGGTTCTCCTGTTCTAACGCCTGGATCTTGGCCGCCTCCTGCGGGATCACGCCTGGCGCGTGGCCCTCGTCGATGTCGGCTTCGAGGACCCAGAGCCGCACCCACTGTTGCCGTAGCCGAGCTGTCCCGCGACCCGCTGCACGATCCCGTGCTCGTTGCCGAGCTCGGTCCGCTGCGCGGACCATGCGGGACAGCGTCAACCTTCTTCCTGTCGCTGTGGAGCCGGGTCGTGGGCTTGCCCGGCGTCGTGTCCTTCGGCATCGGTCCATCCTCGTTTCCAAGGTCATGAACCTCCACCGAACCCAGGGCGCTTCACTACGGTCGACGCGTGGTCGATCGCGCGTCGCTGGCCTGGTTGCTGCACTCGGATGCGCGCCTGCGCTGGCAAGTCGAGCGGGACCTCGCAGGGTGCCCGAGGGCGTCTGGCAGGCCACGCGTGCCCGTGTCGCGCTGGAGGGCTTCGGGGCGCAGCTGCTGTCTCACCAGGACGAGGACGGTCAGTGGGCGGGCGGGGCCCACTTCCCGGCCGATGCGACGCAGGAAGAACCGGGACAGCCCTGGACGGCGACAACCTGGTCGCTCAACGCGCTGCGCGAATGGGGCGTCGAGGCCGCCGCGCTGCGTCCTGACACCGCAGGGTTGCTGGAGCGCAACGCACGCTGGGAGTACGACGACCTGCCCTACTGGGGCGGTGAGGTCGACGCGTGCATCAATGGCTCCACCCTCGCCAACGGGGCGTGGCTGGGGGCCGACGTGTCGGCGTCGCCGAATGGTTCGTCGAGCACCGACTGGCCGACGGCGGGTGGAACTGCATGTGGGTGAGGGCTCGCGGCGGTCTTCCTTCCACTCAACGCTCAACAGCCTCATCGGGATGCTCGACCACGAGATCCTCACGGGCGGCTCACCGGCGCTGCGGGAGGCGCGGCGCCACGGGGAGGAGTACCTCTTCCAGCGCGGCCTGATGCGGAGTCTGGGCACAGGGAAGGTCCACGCGCCGTGGGCCACGTACTTCGCCTACCCCTACCGGTGGTTCTACAGCGTGCTGCGCGCGGCGGACTACTTCCGGGAGGCCTCCCTGCACGATGATCGGCGTCCGGACGACCGCATGGCCGCAGCCATCGAGCTGATCCACGCCGCGCGAGTCGCCGACGGGACCTGGCACCAGCAGCTGGTCCACGACGGTCGCACCTGGTTCGACGTCGACAGCGGTCCCGGTGAGGCCTCGCAGTGGCCCACTTTCCACGCGTTGCGCGTACTCGCCTGGTGGGACGTACAACCCTCGGCCCTACGTGCGGCGGGTCAGGAAGACGTCCCGATTGATCGTCCGATCCCTCAGCGATGAGGGCGCGCCCGGCTCGATCGCAGTTCCACCGCCCAGCATCCCCGCACCGGCGTGCGTCGCGCGGGGACAGTCGGCGGGCGGTCGACGCGGCTTGAGCTCCTGAGCAAGCATCACGATGATGCCGCTGGGTCCGCGAACGTAGGTGAGCTTGTAAACATCTCCATAGGTCGCCACACCGCGCAGGGGATGGCAACCGTGCCGTGCTGCGATCTGCAGGCCTTGCTCGAGGTCATCGACCGAGAAGGCGACGCGGTGCATCCCGATCTTGTTCGGCAGCGTGAGCTCCGTCTCGATCGCAGTGGGGTGGACGTACTCGAAGAGCTCGAGCCGGCCGTTGCCGTCCGGCGTCTGGAGCATGGCGGTCTTGGCGAGATTGCCGTTGAGGCCCACAGCGGTATCGGTCCGCTCACCGCTCACCGCTCACCGCTCACCGCTTAACGCTCACCTAGTCACGGCCGAGGACGGTCAGCCCGAGGTCGGTGAAGAACGCGATCGTGGCCTCGAGGTCCCGGACGGCGATGGCGACGTTCTCAAGCTTGACGGGCATGAGCGGCACGCTACCGAGTCGCCTCAGGAGCAACAGGCGTCAATGCAAATGGCCTAGCAGGGGCTTGTTGCGTCGGCTCAACGCCGCAGTGTCAGTACGAGGCTCACGGCGACGTAGTAGGCGACGTACAGCAGCGACAAGGTGGTGACGACGGCGTGTGGGTCGGGGAACTGCAGCAGCATCACGGCGTAGGTCACCAGCCACGACCCCGCCAGGGCGAGGTTGAGGCCGCGTGCGGTGGCTGTGCGGGAGGGGTAGATGAACTTCACGGGCACGAAGACCAGCACCGCGCAGGTCAGCAGCAGCACGGCGGTCGCTCCGGGGGAGACGCCGAGCACGATCACGTAGAAGGCCACGACGTTCCAGTAGCTCGGGAATCCCAGAAAGAAGTGGTCAGCGGTCTTGGCATCAGTGCGGCAGAACTGGTAGCTGGACGCCAGCAGCGGCAGGACCGCGAGCAGGGTGCCGAGTTTCCCTTCGGGCAGATAGCCGCCGTGCCAGAGCAGAAAGACCGGCACGAAGCAGTAGGTGATGTAGTCGACGATGTCGTCGAGCCGCGCCCCGTCGAAGGCCGGGATGACCTCCTTGACGCGGAGCCGGCGAGCCAGCATGCCGTCGGTGCCGTCGATCAGCAGGGCAAGGAAGAGCCACCACAACGCCGCGATCTCGTCGCCACCGACGGCGGCTGCCAGGGCGAGGAAGGCGATCGCGGTGCCGCTGGCGGTATACGCGTGAAGGACCCAGCCTGCGGCACGAAGGCGCGGCGACTCCTCGGCGACGTGCGTCTCGGTCATGTCGGTGGCTGCCTCTCGATCACGCCCGGGCGGCGTCTGCGCCTCGACCGTATATCCGCCGTTCGAGACCCGCTGTCGTTGGCATGGCCCAGCATGCTGGATCGTACGTAGCCGGCTGCCCGTTCCGAGCCGTGGAGCTGTGCGCCCATGCCGTCCACGCACACGCAGACCTCTGGCTCGTCAACGAGAGGGGCGCCGTCGCCTCGGCGGGACGACTCGCCGCCGCGCCCGATGACGCGACTAGATTTGGCTTGCGGCAGCCTGCGGACCTCGAGGAGGTGCGCGCCTCCTACGACCGGGTTGCCGACACCTACGTCGACCTCGCCGTCGGTCGCCTCGATGACGAGCCTTGGCTCGAACACGCCAGGCGCCGCTACCCGTCTCAGCGTTTTGATCTCGCCAGTGCCACCGACCTCGACCTGGCGCCCGCTTCGTTGGGTGGGGTGCTCGGGTGGTGGTCACTGTGCAACCTGCCGCGCGGTGTGCTGCCCGAGGTCGTCGCTGACTTCGCTCGCGCGCTGGTGCCCGGTGGTCAGCTGCTGATCGGGACGCACGTCGGTGACCAGGACATCCAGCGGCGGCAGGCCTACGGCGGTGTGCCGGTGACCTGGACGACGCACCGGTGGCTGCCGGAGCAGCTGGTCGACGTGTTCGTCGCTGTGGGACTGGAGACGGTCGCCGAACTGCGGTTCCCGGCTTCAGGTGACCAGTCGCCGCAGGTGGTCCTCGCTGCTCGACGTCCACGCCCATGACCCGGGTGACGCGATGCTGCTGTCCCGGCTGATCCGCGCGCTGCCTGGCCATGGCGTGCGGCTGGTCGCGACGAGCAACTATGCCCCCTCGGGGCTGCTGCCGGATCCGCGGCACC
>JAABUN010005414.1_pt1 | contig 15876 bp, 12 predicted proteins | sample 5559311 | NCBI WGS metagenome assembly JAABUN01 (sample SAMN10711877, study PRJNA513370) | rock metagenome | isolation source: Antarctica rocks | place: Antarctica: Victoria Land, Siegfried Peak sud
GGCGAGCGGTCTCCGACTTGGACACGCCGCGCTCCACGGCGGCGACGATCTTCTCGCGGAGGTCTTCTGAGTAAGGTTTCATGTCTCCATGATCGCATATGGGTCAATATCTTTGACTACTGCTGTAGATGGCGCAAGGGATCTTCCAGACGACCACGTCTTTCTCAAATAGATCCTCCAAAGACCAGGCGGGAGCACAGGATGACACTTATAGAGAAGCATAAGCATCTCTTGATCGAAGTGATTGTCTACAATATACTGTCGACTGGGATAGGATAAAAGCTAAACAGGCTGGAAAGGCGCATATATGAGCTCAGTGAGAAACGGAGCCTGGGACCTAGTAGTTATTGGAGGCGGTGGTTGTGGCCTGGCTGCATCAATCGCTGCCGCCGAAAGCGGACTTCGTGTTCGACTAATCGAGAAATCTGATGTCTTGGGCGGTAACACTGCCCGGAGTATAGGGTCAGTACCGGGAGCGGGGACTCGGTTTCAGGCAGACGCAGGAATCTCCGATAGCCCGGTCCTCTTCTATGAAGACCTGTATCGCCGCACGGATGGACACTTGGACGAGTCGTCGACCCGTCTGATGTGTAGACTATCAGCGGAACTGGTGCATTGGCTCGTCGACAGTGCCAGGGTAACACTTCGACTGACCGAAGACTACAAGCATGTGGCCCACTCGGTCAACCGTCTGCACAACCCGCCTTCGAGGGAGGGTGCGGAGTTGATAGCTGATCTCGAACGCACGGCTCGCGAGAGAGGCGTGACGATAGATCTATCATCACCGGTCACTGGCCTTCAGGTAAACGATGATTCGGTAGAGGTTGGGATGGGGTCCGCTGGCGATCCTGACTCGGTCATCACGGGTCGTGCCGTGGTGCTGGCCACAGACGGCTTCGGTGCCTCCGATGAATTGAAACAGCAGTACTGTCCTGATACGGCTTCACTACCGTACTTCGGAGCAGAGTCCAACACCGGAGACGGAATCCGTTGGGGGCGGGATCTGGGTGCGCGTCTGTCCAACATGGATTCCTACCTGGGTTATGCCGTAATGGCGGTACCGCCGGGTGGGGTTCCTACATACCAGACGCTCTTCTCGTGGACGGTACTCGAGATCGGCGGTATCGCCGTCGATCAAGACGGTCATCGCTTCGGTGACGAGGACTCCGGCTACTCCGCGTTCTCCGACACCGTGATATACGATGGAGGTGGCCGCGCCTTCGTCGTATTCGATCAGCGCATCCTCGACAGCGTCGCACGCCATGAGCCCCGCTTCAAATTGCTCGTGGAGCGTCCCGACTCCCCCGTGCGTCGCGGCGCTGACATCGGCGAACTGGCAAAGGCCTACGGCTTGCCTCCGGAGAATCTCCAGGCGACGCTAGACACCTACAACCAGGCGGCTTCGGGCCAAAGAGAGGACCTGTTCGGGCGTGGAACCTTCGGGCTCGCGCCGTTACAGGGCACGCTGTACGTTTGCGATACTCAGCCAGGTCTACTTACTACGCAAGGCGGTCTGGTCGTCAACGACAATGCGCAAGTCGTCCTGGAGGATGGGACATCGCTGCCCAACGTGTACGCGGGTGGAAGCACGGCGGCTGGGATCTCCGGGAACCGGGGAGCGCAGGGGTATGCCTCCGGGAACGGTCTACTAACCGCGCTCGGATACGGGTTGGTAGCCGGACGGCACGCAGCTGCACGTGCACAGGTTGCAGTGTGACTCCCACTACGGTGTCGTCGCACTCGACGGAGGGCCCGCTGAATACAGCAAGTAGAGCCAGATGAGCGGCAATCGAAGGGAGTACTGAGCATGCAGCAGTTCGACCATCTGTTCAGCCCGATCGAGATCGGCCCCGTATCGATCCGAAACCGCATCGTTAGCACAGCGATGATCAGTAATCTGGCGGACCGGGACCACCTGCCGAACGAGCGCCACGCCTACTACTATGCGGAGAAAGCGAAGGGTGGGGTCGGGCTAATCGTCACAGAATCGCAAGCTATCCACCCCACGGCCGGAGCTAGCGCCTTTGCCATGGCTGGCTACGATCCCGCGGTCGTCCCCGGTTATCGTCGCATCACCGAGATGGTGCATGCACACGGTGCCAGGATCTTTTGCCAACTCAACCACGGGGGACGAGAGCACAGTAGTCTCCAGTCGGAGCGCGAGTTGTGGGCGCCCTCGCCTATAGCAGGGCCCTATCACCGCGAGGTGCCTCACGAGATGACACACTCGAACATCGCGGATCTGCTCGACTCCTATGCGTTGGTGGCCGGACACGCGGAGGCGGGAAACTTCGACGGCATCGAGATCCACGCCGGTCACGGCTACCTCCTTCAACAGTTCATGTCCCCGCTCACCAACCACCGAACTGATCAGTACGGGGGCTCCTTAGAGAATCGCATCCGGTTCACGGGGGAGGTGATAGAGCGAGTGCGGACGGTGATCGGGGACCGTCTCGCCCTTGGCCTGCGAGTAAGCAGCAACGAGTTTACGCCTGGCGGGCTCGCTACTGAAGATATGATTCCGATCGTGCAGCGCTTCGCTGATATGGATATGCTCGACTATCTCTCGGTTTCCCAATCTAACTACCATTCCATCGAAACCCTTATGCCGGACATGTCGTTCTCGCACGCGCACTTCGTGCCTTTCACCGCACGGATCAAAGCAGCCGTGCCCGAGATACCAGTGATAGCGGTGGGGCGCATCGTAAGGCCGGAGGAGGCCGAAAGCATCCTCGCCAACGGACAGGCCGACCTGACCGCGATGACAAGAGCGCTGCTGTCGGATCCCGAACTGCCCAACAAATCGCTCGCCGGGGATGTCGAGGGGATACGCTACTGTACCGGCAACAATCAGGGATGCGTGGGACGGATGTTCAACGGGGCCTCGACTTCCTGCACCCACAACCCGACCATAGGTTACGAGCGGGAGTATGGGTTCAAGTCGCTGGCACCTCAGGAAGATCAACCCGAGCGCCACATCGTCGTGATCGGCGCCGGACCCGCCGGCCTGGAGACGGCGCGTGTAGCCGCCTCACTAGGCCACCGAGTTACCGTCCTCGAGCAGGGGGATGACATCGGAGGCCAGCTTCGTCTCGTGTCGCGCACGCCCCAGCGTGCGGAATGGGGAGAGCTCATCCGATACTTCCGAGTGCAGCTCGAACGGTTGGGTATCGAAGTACAGTTGAACACAACCGCTACCCATGAGCTATTGCTCGACATGGCCCCGGATGGAATCGTGTTCGCCGCAGGCTCGGAACCCGTGGACCCGGGCCTCACGTCTGACGGAAGCGTGCAGATACTCCCCGACTGGGATGTCTTCGACCTTGACCTCGCTGACCACAGTCGCATCGTCGTGCTGGCTGAAGAGGACCACCACGAGTCGCCGAGCATCGCCGAATACTTGGCCGATCGGTCGCACTCCGTCGATCTGGTAACCTCCGCACCCACAGTCGCCCGCGCGGTGGATCTCGCCGGCCTTCCGCCCCTGCTCCGTCGGCTCGACGAGAAGCAGGTGAGAGGCCACACTTCCTCTTCGATTGATCGCGTCGTAGACAGTACGGTATTTCTGGAGTCTGCAAGGGGTCAGGTAGTTCACAAACTCGAGGATACAGCGGCGATCGTGGTGTGCGGCCTGCGCAAGGCGCGTACGGAGCTTTACCAGCAAGTACTGGCCTCCTCCAAAATTCCGATGGAGGTCGTGGGAGATGCGAGGGCTCCACGACGCACGAACGAAGCCATAAGGGAAGGGCATTGGGCAGGACGCTCCATGAGCAACGCGCCCAGCTTACACGTCTAGAGGATTGCCGCAGCTGTAGACGCGCTAGCTTGTAGGGGCAGACTGCCGCGTCTGGGCCAGCATCCGCTGCATTTCCTCGCTCGACACGGCTCGCTGCCGAGTGGGGAATGCCCCGCGCGGGACTGGGACTACGACGCAACAGCCTCCGCGATCACCTTCGCAGCGGGTTCACGCGGCTCCGCGTTTAGCACCGTTTCCGACAATCGGTGCCCTCGCTCACCGAGTAATTCTGTAGCCGCGCGAACCGCCTCCTTCTCGTCCCTGAAAAACAGTGTTTTGGGCAGTTCCGAGGTTGTCACCGACAGGTCACCTTCTTCGGTATGAACTACGATCTCGGCCTCCGTGTAATCCAAGTCCGGGTCCCCGATCAGTTCCGTGCGTTCGGCAATTTCTATGGTGCTCTGATCGTCTCGGGCATTTGTGTAATCTGAGAGACGTACTGTTCCAGAGAGCAGACAGCGCGCCACAGCAAACTTCAGGCTGGCAAGGGCCTGAACAAACGTGGAGTACGGAGGTTTACGATCCACCCCAGGGTATTGAGAAAACAGGTTGTTGATCCGTACGGTTACTCCGTCGATCATCCGGTCGCCGATCTGCTCGTGCATGACGGTGGCGACGAGTGCCGCAGCCATGTTGTCCCCTAGGGTAGGAAGGGCTTTATGCCACGTCAGCAGAACGGCATCGGCTTCAGGGGGGCTCAGCCATCTCTTTGGAGGCTCCGACAGGCCAGCGTAGGCGCTAAGGAACCCATTGGGACCTTCGAATGCGTCTACCCCCCCTTGCATGCCAGCGCCTGCGGCAAGCGCCGCCGTCAACCCGTCGCGAGCAGCGCTTCCGTTGTGAAGACGCCAGTCTTCTCCCCCCGCTCCCACGCTGTGGAGCGTACCACGGCCCAGAAGTGCCGCGGCCCTTATGGCGTGAGCGGTCTGCTCGCGCGAGAGACCGATCACCCGGCAAGCCGCGGCACAACTCGCGAGGGGTCCGAACGTGGGGCTGCCACGAAAGCCGCGGCGCACTACTTCCTTTGCGACGTCACCATCCTCTCCCCCGGACCATTCCGCTACCGCGTAACCAACTACAAGCCCATCGAGGAGCGAGGCCATCGTGGCCTCGGCGCCTTCAGCAGCCGCCACCGCGGCGGGGATCACGAAGGAGCCTGGATGGCTCCACGAGTTCATGTCGGTATCGTCCTGGAAGCGCGCGTGGGTACAGATCCCATTCACCAGCGCCGCATCCCCGGCCCCGACGAGATCCCCCGTCATCCAGACTGAGTGCGTCCCAGCGCCAGTAGACAGAGTATTCACTAGGCCGGTCAGACCTTCTACCTCGCGAGCGGCAATAGCGAGGGCCAGTGCGTCTATCAGTAGGATGCGGGCCTTGCTCCTCAACTTTGGATCGTCCGCGACGGCTTCTCCAACGAAGCCGGCCACAGTATCAGCGATGTCAGACATCTCGATTCTCACCCTTTCTGGTTTGGCGTCCATTCTGGAGTTGCTTGTCATTAGTCTGGGCGGCGTAGCTTCGAAAACCTCAGGAAACAGGCTCCTGTGCTTCCGTGAGCACACTCCGCGCGCCGTCCCGGAAATGGGCTGTGAGCGAGTCGGGCGGCCGAGGTCCATAGGCGGCGCGGCTAGCCTGCATCCCGGTCGTGCGACGGAGGTTTGCGAGCATCTCCGCGTAGGAGAGCAGTATCGCGTAGGCGTCCAGGACCGGCCGCCCGTCTATTTCCCGCACGTCGTTGTGAACCAGGGCCGTGTTGAGGACCCCTTCCGCTGGTATTAGCACATCCGCATCCGTAAGGATTGCTTGGCGGCGACATGACTCCTCGAACCGCTGTACGAACTCTGAAGACCCGGAAAATGCCTGATCGAGTTCTGGTTCGGTTGCCGGGGGATCCAGGGCGGTCACGCGAGCAAGCGAGTCTTCCAGCCCGTAGTGCCGGACCAGGTCACGAAGAAACGCGGCGTTGTCCTCCTCAAGCCCGACGAGGGCGAACGAACGTCCGACGGATCTGGCGACCAACAACGTCGACTCGCAAATGCTCGCGATGGGAATATCTACCGAGCCGCGTGCAGCCTCGAGGCCCGGATCGTAGAAGCAACTAATGGCCATCGCATCGTACCCTTCGCGCTCGGCGCGGACTGCGTTCTCGATCACTTGGAGGTCTAGCAGGTGACGGATGGAAGGGTAGCGCAGTGCTTCGATCGGTGCCACGCCCTCGGGGTAAGTTCCGGCACGTACGCCGAATATCTCGACCGTAGTCTCCGAGTGGCAGATGCGTTCTGCGTGATCCGCGAGCATGCGAGCGTACCCGGGAAGCTGCGTCAAGTCGGTGAAACTCTGAAGCCAGATTCGAGTTTTCATCTTTACCTCACTCTCTTCTTGCATCGAGTCTTATACTGCCGGGACTGTGTTCCCACAGTCCCGTATCTTTACCTGTCGTTAGCGGCTTCTCGAGATGATACGTGGCAAGGTTATTACGGTCTGACCGACGAGGTTCGCTCTACGTTGCTACTAACCAGATCCTCTTCCAGATCTATTTTGTATGTTTCGGATGCCATGAGGGTAGCGATGACGGAGATTACGGCAGCCAGGATGATGAGCCCGGCTATCGCCGTCGTACCGCCTGTCCATGCCAAGAGCGCGGCGGCGACGAAGGGCCCCGGACCCGAGGTTATAGCCGCCCCTATATGGTAGCCGAGCGACAGCCCACTGTAGCGCACACCAGTTCCGAACAGTTCTGAGAAGAAGGTCGCCTGAACGCTGTAGGTCGCGCCGTGTCCAATAGAGATAAGCAGGATCATTGCCAGAAAGATCAAGACCGGAGACCCTGTGTTGACGAGCCAGAAGAACGGGAAGGCGGCAAGCCCAATGATCACCGAACCGGCTATGTAGACCGGGCGACGACCGAACTTATCGGATAGATGACCAAAGAACAGTTGAGAGCAGAAGTCCGCCGCTGCTGCGATCATGACGGCGGTCAGAACCGTTGCCGTCGATACTCCCACCTCTGTGGTGATGTAGGAAATAGACCACGCGGAGGCTATGTAGAACGAAACGTTGACCGCCGTCGGTATCAGAAAGACCAGAAGCATGACCTTCTTGTAGTTGCGCATGATCTGCACGAGTGGTGCGCTGACTTCTTGCGCCCGTGCCCGCGTCTGCTCCTGTGCCCGACGAAACACCGGCGACTCCACCAGCCTTAACCTGATGTAGAGACCGATCACCACCAGCACGGCGCTCAGGAGAAATGGAATACGCCAGCCCCAAGCGAGGAACTGCTCTTCAGGCAGCAGCGTGAACGAGTAGAACACGGCGGTCGCGAGCAGGAGACCTAACGAGAGACCCGCAGCCGGAATAGCGGTGTAGAAACCCCTTCTACCCGGCGGAGCATACTCCATGGTCATCGTTACCGCGCCTCCGTACTCGCCTCCGACGGCGAAGCCCTGAAAGCAGCGCAACAACACGAGAAGAACAGGTGCCCAGATTCCTATGCTTTCATAGGTCGGAAGGCAACCTATGAGAAACGTGCCCAGACCCATGATAAGGATCGAGAAAACTAGCATGGTCTTGCGTCCTATGCGATCCCCAAAATGGCCGAAGGTCAGAGCACCAAGAGGACGGACCAAGAAAGTAACGCCGAACGTGGCGAAAGCCAGCAATGTCCCGATGGCGGGGTCCTGACCCGGGAAGAACAGCTGGGCGAAGACCAGCGCCGATGCCGTACCGTAGATGAAGTAGTCGTACCATTCCGTGGCGTTGCCCACCATACTGGCCAATGCCACCTTCCTTACGGCGGTGACCTGCCTCTGGTGTTCTCCTCCTATCGCTTCCATCTCCTTGACCTCCCTGGTTGCTTGGTTTGTCGTCTTTGCAGAGTCCGTGCGGTCTCGTCCAGCTGGCGGCTAATCTCCATCTACGCTCGCGGGTTGAAGGGGTCAGTGATGGAGACACCAGTGTTGATCCAGACGCTTTTTACCTCCGTGTACTCGCGCATCACCTCTAGGCCGTTCTCGCGTCCCATCCCGGACTGCTTGAAGCCTCCGAAGGGGGTGGCGTAGTTGGTCTTGCGGTAGGTGTTCACCCACACGGTCCCCGCCCGCAGACGCCCGATCATGCGGTGGGCGCGGGCGACGTTGTCCGTCCACACTCCGGCCGCGAGCCCGAAGTCTGTGTCGTTGGCGATGCGCACGGCGTCATCCTCGTCCTTGAATCGAATCAGGCATACAACGGGCCCGAAGATCTCCTCGCGGGCGATGCGCATATCATTGTCGACATCGCCAAAGATGGTCGGCAGGATGTACAGACCATTCCCCAAGGCGGGGTCATCCGGCGGCTCGCCTCCGTAGAGCAACTTGGCGCCCTCTTCTTTGCCGATCTCGATGTAGCCAAGGACCTTGTCGTACTGTCCCTTGAAGGCGACGGTACCCATCTCCGTTTCCGGGTCGAGGGGATCACCCAGCCGGATGGACTTCGCCTTTTCGACGAGCTTGGCGGCGACCTCGTCGTAGACGCTATCCTCAATGAGGACGCGGGATCCGGCCATGCAGGTCTGCCCCGTTGCCCCAAACACGCCAGCCACGACACCGTTCACGGCGTTGTCCAAGTTGGCATCGGCGAAGACGATGTTCGGCGACTTGCCACCCAACTCTAGCGAGACGCGCGCCAGGTGGTCGGCGGCGGAACGGGCGATGGCCTTGCCCGTGGCCGTCGAGCCGGTGAAGGCCACCTTGTCTACCTGCGGGTGGGCGACGAGTGCCGCACCGGTTTCCCCCTCACCCGTGACGACGTTCACGACCCCTTTAGGATACCCGGCCTCGACGAATAGACCGGCGATCTTCAGAGTCGCCACGGGCGTCACCTCGGACGGTTTGATGACTACCGCGTTGCCAGCCGCCAGCGCAGGGCATAGCTTCCACATCAGCAGGCCGAGCGGGGAGTTCCAGGGCGTGATCGCCGCGACCACACCGATCGGCTCCCGCAAGGTGTAGCTGACGACATTGGGAACACTCGTGGGGACCGTCTCGCCACCAAAAGTCTCCGCCAATCCAGCGTAGTAGTAGCAGAAGTTCGCCAGCATCCTGGTTTGCGGCTGCGTCTCACGGAAGAGCTTCCCGTTCTCTAGAACCTGAGTGTGAGCGAGGTCTTCGGCTCGATCTTCTATGAGCTGGCCCACGCGTCGCAGAAGTCGCGCTCGCTCGGCAGGTGTGGTCTCCGGCCATGGCCCCTCCTCGAAGGCACGCCGGGCTGCTTGCACTGCTAACTCGACATCCTCTGTCCCACCGAGCGGCGCCTGGGCCAGATCTTCACCCGTCACCGGGTTACTGGATACGAAGTGTTCGCCCGACCGCGCATCTACCCACTCGCCGTCGATCAACATCTTGTAGGAGGCCAAACCTTCTTCAGTCTCGCTCCTTTTCATGTCCACCAAACTCATCTATATACCTTTCTTTCTCGTGTGAACAACGTCCGTACTGCCAGTCCTGCGTCGTCTATTGCTCTCGCACCTCCACTCACCCGTTCGTTCCGGCCTCCGACGCGAGGCTCAGACTCTCGCCCGGTTCGAGTATCTCGGCCACTATCCCTAGCTCCCTGGCCCGGGCCGCGAAGGCTCCGGCGTCTTGCTGTATGAGCGGGAAGGTGTTGTAGTGAACGGGGGAGAACTCTTCTGGGTTGGATCAACTCCAGAGCTCGCAGCGCGTCTTCAGGGCCCATGGTGAAGTTGTCGCCCATGGGTAGTATCGCCAGGTCTATGCCTAGATCTCCAACGAGCCGCATGTCCGCGAAGAGCCCGGTATCACCGGCGTGGTAGATCCGCGTTCCGCACATCTGTACGACGACCCCCATGGCCGTCCCCCCGTAGGTGCTATCCGGAAGGGACGACGAGTGCCACGCGGGGAAAAACTTGAGCCATCCACCCTCAAAGGCGTGTGTTCCACCGATGCCCATCGGCTTGACACGAGCACCTCGGGCCTCCGAGTAGCGTGCGATCTCCGGGTTCGAGATCAGCAAACCCCCGCGCTCCGAGAGGGCGACCGAGTCGCCCCAGTGGTCGGCGAGAAAGCCGAAGATGACGCCGCCAACCGCCAGAAAGAGCAACTGTATGGAGAAGATAAGCGCCGACTGGCCTGCGCTCAGGCCGAACTCAGCACTTATCGGGACGATCAGGAAGGTCAGCAGGAATACTTCGTAGTAGTCGAAGACCCATCCCACAAACGCGCTGAACCACGCGCTGAATTGTTCTCTGGTCAGCCGCTCGGATCGACTGAGAAAACTGGTAGTCATGTCTCGCTACCTCCCCACCAGCGCGTCGCGCTCGAAGGCGTACCGTACCGCTTGGGCACCGGCGATCTTGCCGAAGGTCAGGCACCGAAGCACCGACGTGGACCCCGGATACCGGTTGTAGTAAAGCCCCGTCATCTCGCCGGCCGCGTACAGGCCGGGAATGGACACCTCGTCGGCGGTCACCACTTCGGCCCGTTCGTTGGTGCCGACGCCCCCGAAGGTGAACACGTTTGCGCAAGCCAATGGGTATGCCAGGTACGGCGGCTGGTCTATAGGCCTCGCCCAGTTCGACTTGGGAGGCACGAGGTCGCCTTCGGCGGCGAGCCCATCGAGTTGAAGGGCATCGAAGGTCGATGCATCTCCCGAGGCAGCGGAATTGTAGGCCGAGACCGTTAGATCTAGAGCCTGCGGGTCTACACTGATCTGCTCGGCTAGCTCTACGATGGTATCTGCTCTGTAAGGCTCATGGTCCGTGAGCACGGCATGTTCGTGCCCCGGGATGTCGTACATTTTCTGGTCGATGATCACATATGCGGTCTGGTCCTGATCGTACAGTATGGTTCGCGCCACGCGTTCGTAGGTCTCATCCACGGTACCGGCACCCTCGTCGAGGAAGCGCTCCCCCTTGCCGTTGACGAGTATTCCGTAGGGGAAAGTCATTACTACGGCCTCCCCAGCGACGCTGCGCGGGTCGGCCGGTTCGGCGTGAAAAGCGTCCCATTGGCCTGCTGGCTTGGCGCCAATGTCGAGCGCCATGTTGATGCCCTCACCCTTGTTGTACTGTCCGCCCTTGGCGATGGTGGGTATGTTGACCGCGTTGCGTCCGATGTAGCGGGTCATCATCTCCGGGTTGCCCTCAAACCCCCCGGAAGCCAACACCACGGTACCGGCCTCCAGCGTCCGCAGGCGTCCGTCCGCGCCCCGAACCTCGACGCCGTCGACGAGGCCATCCTCGCCCATCACCAGTCGCTGGGCGGTCGTCTCGTAAAAGATGCTGACGCCCGCCTCCTCGACACGTTCGGCCAGCGTCTCCACGATGGCGCGACCGCCACCTACGGGCAGGAGACGCGGCTGCTTAAGTGTCAGGAAGATAGTTGGCAGGTAGTCGAACCCGATGCCCTTTTCCTGGGCCCAGGCGATCGTCTCCGGGACCTTCTCCGCCAGCGTGCGTATGTAACGCTCGTCGGAGCGTCCGCCCGAGTACTCGAGCATGGCCTCTACAAAATCATCGGAGATGGTTTGGGTGGCCTTGAGGCGCAGATACGCTCCGGTCCACCGCGTGTTGCCACCCCGCTCCTCCTTTGTCGAGCGCTCCAGCACGGCGATGGAGAAGCTCTCTGTCGCCTCCGAAGCGGCCTCGGCGGCGCTCAAGGCAGCCGAAAGCCCTGCCGCACCACATCCGATAACGACGAGATCGTAAGACTCGTTCCTGCTTGTCATGATTCCTCCTTTCGGGTTCCCCAACCCGGTTTTTCGTTTGCTATGTCCGCCCTTGTATTGGGATGTGATCTAGCGGATCTGCTTCTTGACCGTGTACCGTTCCTCTAGCTCGTCGAACACGGGCTTTCGGACGACCCTCTGCCGCTCCTCCCATCGGGCCAGCATGCCGTCGGGCAGATCCGCGATAGACCCACGCTCGTAGAGATGAGAGAGCGTGTTTTGCATGCCTCGGATCGCGCCTTGAAGACCGATGTTGGCGTACAGAGCGATGGCGAAACCCATCTTCTCCAACTCACTGACGTCTAGCGCAGGGGTTAGTCCCCCCTCCACGACGTTTGCGACCTGAGGCCCAGGCAACTCCCTAGGGATCGCCGCTATCTCCTCCACGCTCTGTGGCGCCTCGACGAATGTAACGTCCGCCCCAGCTTCCGCGTAGTCCGCAGCACGCTTGAGTGCTTCCTCAAATCCCAGATCCGCGCGTGCGTCAGTGCGAGCGATGATGGTGAACGAGCTATCCCGCCTCGCCTCCACCGCGGCTCGCACCTTCTGAACCATCTCCTCCCTGCTAATCACCTCTTTTCCACCGAAGTGCCCGCATCGCTTGGGTGTTACCTGATCCTCCATCTGAACCGCGTTGGCCCCGCTGCGCTCCAGCACCCGGACGGTCCTTGACACGTTTAGTGCATTACCGTAGCCCGTGTCGATGTCTACGACTATAGGAAGTTCCACGGCATCACGAATAGCGCTAACATGGTCAGCGACCTCGGTGAGCGTGACCAGGCCAACGTCGGGAGCCCCCAGGTACATGTTGGCGATGCCAGCCCCCGAAACGTAAATCGCCTCGAAGCCAACTTCTTCTACAACCCGCGCACCGAGCGCGTTGGCTACGCCTGGCAACACGAGTATCTCTCTTCTGGAGAGCCTTTCTTTGAACTTGTCGTTGATACCGTCTCTCTCCATGCTACTCAACTTCCCCGATAAGCCAACTCTGGTCTCCGATACACAATCAGGACCGCATGCTTGATGGCCAAGATCAACGAAGAAAGTTCGCGGCGCAATACCAGCGTAAGACGAAGAACCTCATTTTTTCCTATTTCAACCACCCCCAAGTCACTATAATCTCCTTTTCTGTCTATAGTATATTGTCGACAGTATGTAGAAGTCAACAGTTCTACGTTGCGTTTGACAAAAAGTGGGGAAAAAGTGTTGCGAGAGTGGCAGCAGAGCAAGACGTCGCAGGGTGCACTTGGAGCTTTATGGTAGGCGGGCGGGCCTTCATCCAACATTGCCTTGAGTTCGCTGTTGCGGTCGGTCTGATCGTTGCAGGACGGCCGATAGAATTATTGTAGTAGTTTAGGTAGTTTAGGCAATGGTACCGTCAGGTGGTTCGGCTTTGGCCAGGATATTTGCCATGTTCTCCAGGCCCTTGCGGAGGTGGTTTCTCATAGCCCTCTCTGCTTCTTCCGGGTCTTTTCTTTGCACGGCCGCGAACACTGCGGAGTGTTCTTTGTGGGCTTCTATCGCACGACCGGGCGCAGAGCCGGATCGCAGCATCGACAGGCGAAGCTGCGCGTAGATCTCTTCGGCTATGATCCGAAGCTTGAAGTTTCCAGCCAACTCGAACAGATGAGTGTGAAAATTCAGATCCTCGGGGTAAGGTGTCGCTTCGTCGTCCTCGATTACGTCGGCAGTCTCATTCAACAATTCTCGCAGCTTGCTGAGCTGTTGTTCGCTCGCTTTCTGAGCCGCGAGGCGCGCGGCCATAACTTCCAAACCCTCTCGGACCTCGTAGAGTTCGCCTACCCGTTCTGCGTCGAAAGTCGCCACTACAGCGCCCCTGTGCGGTGTGATCTCTATAAGGCCCTCGTTCGCCAGAGTCTGTATGGCCTCGCGGGTGGGGGCTCTGCTGATACCCAACTCGTGAGAGATCGCGCTTTCCTTCAACCGCTGGCCGGGGCCATAGGTACCGTCAAATATGAGATCACGGATCACCTCACGAGCCTGCTCGCTATAGGTACGAGTCCGTGCCAAACCTCGGCGATCCGTCAAGGACAACCTCCCTCATTACCAAGCTTCTCCCGAAACAGTAGATAAATTACCGTGCCTACAATATACAGTATATAAGATACGAGCTTTGCCCAACAGAATTTTCATATCAGAGTGTAGCTTTTACCTCGTGCCGCCTCAGCTTGCTCCACTCTAACCTTTTCCAGTTCTACAAGGCTCCTGTACCCTCCAGCGCCGAAGCTATTCAGGTTATGCTGAAAGATCCAAGATGGCTGCGTCAGATTCTACGCTATCTCTGTATAGATCAAATCAACGCAAACCCTAAATGCTCCAGGCGAGCACTTTGGATCGAAGCCCTCGGATCAAACACATGTTCGCCTCGGGTCGCAGCGTTGGTCTTCGAGCGAGAGGTAAAGTTAGTCGTGGCTTGTCCGCGTACTGCAACCGTACTGCAACTGGGCCAGTACGGGGGCGTTCACGATGGACACTCTCATGCTTGCTAGTCGACAAAATACCTGCAAAATACCGAAATATACGGACGCTTTGTTACAGGCTAGAACCAGCCATTTCAGACTCTTAATCTCTAGGTTCCAGGTTCGAGTCCTGGACGGCTCACTCGTAAAATTCCCACAAAGCGTAGACAAACAAGAGTCGGGTTTTGTGGACGGAATTTTCCAACACCAGTTACGCTGATCCATGCCAGGACTTCTTCCAGTGTCTTTGAGCGTCAGGTTCGCTGTCTCGTGCGGGTCATCCTTCGCACCGATATCCTTGAGGTCGGCGGGACACCCATGCGCCTCGTAGGGTTGTGGATCTGATGCGGCACTTTCGGCTCTCAAGGAACGGGGTGCTCACTCCTTGTGTCTCGGTACTAAAGTTCTCTCTCAAGGGGACCGATAATATGCATAGTGGAAGCAGTCCGTGGAATGAGAGAGAATTAAGGCTACTTGAGTTTCTAGAGCTTCCAGAAGCAAATATATTCAGAAAGGGTACTTCAGGTTTCTTCATCGGACCAGCGAAAATATGTTCAACGAATCAGAACACAGTCCAATATACGAACCCGGCGAATGGACCCGGATGACGAGAGCTTGTCACCGGATGATCTCGTGCGTAGGGCCGACGCGGCGATGTATCGGGCCAAGACGAGCCCCGGACGGTCCGAGGCGTGGTCATTGTAGTTGAGTACCCGAAACCACCTGGCTCTGACAGAATGCGGTAAGGATTCACTGCGCGGATCCAGCCTATTTATAGAACCGGGGTTGCCCGTCGCCATCGGTGGATATACCATGAGCGAGGTATGTTTCGAGAGGGGGCTTTCGTAGTGCGGCTTGTAACAAGCTTTTGGGTTTGGTTTCCCAGGGTGGTGGTTCGAACTTACGGAATCCTTCGGTCGGGCTTCGTAGCCCGTCACATCCATGTCCGCCGGGAACGGTTCGGCGAGGTTATTGTGGACGCTCTGGATGTCTCATCCTAAGTCGCCGCACGCCCTTCGAGGACGACCCTGGCGCTGAAAGATCAAAGCGAGGCGGTTTCCGATGAGAAAGTCGGGTGCCTCGAAGTTACCGCGCCAGGTCTACCTAAGACGTAGACTCTTCTTGGCGGTTGCGGTTCTCGCTTTTCTGGGAGCTGTGATCTGGACTCTACGGCCTGGCTCCGAACCTACCTCCAAAGCACAAGATTCTTCCAGCGCGCAGGTTTCTTCAGCGTCTAGTACTAAATCCTCTCCCGATAGTAATCCCTCGAAGAAATCTAGCGTCCAGAGGCCAAAGATCGTCGAGCCTCCACCGTCTGACTTAGCTTACCCTGGGTTCTATCCACCCTACTACGAGATCGAAGCCAAATACACTGAGTCGCCACGGACCATCTCTGGCACAGAGAAACTCCAGTATGTAAACGCCGAAGATAAACCGATGACGGAGCTGAAATTCCAGGTCTGGACCAACGAGGACGTGTTTACCGAACGTGGCGGCGGCACCCAGGTCCGAAACGCCACAGTGGACGGCGAGAAAGCCCGCCTGAAGCTCAAAGGCACCGCCTTCACCCTCGAACTGCCGGAACCCATGCCCGTTGGCGACACAGCCGATATCTCGTTTGAGTTCGAGACTTCCATCCCGGAAATTGAGGCTCCGTTCGGTCATTATCAGGGAGTCTCTTCGCTTGGAGTCTGGTATCCGATGCTTGCAGTCTATGATGAGGACGGGTGGAATATCTCGCCACCTACGGATTTTGGGGAGCCTTACTTCGCCGGAGCATCCAACTATAAAGTCTCGCTTACCCTACCCAAAGACCTCTCACCCGCGGCCACCGGCATCGAGACCGAAAGTGAGAGGGTCGGCGAATTTCGCACA
>JAABUN010005415.1_pt1 | contig 15873 bp, 15 predicted proteins | sample 5559311 | NCBI WGS metagenome assembly JAABUN01 (sample SAMN10711877, study PRJNA513370) | rock metagenome | isolation source: Antarctica rocks | place: Antarctica: Victoria Land, Siegfried Peak sud
GGCGGCCGGGACGTAGCGGATGGGGCAGCCGAGGTGCATGCAGCGCGAGGAGATCGCGATGAAGTCGTTGTACTCGTCCTTGGGCTCCGTGTCGACCTTCGGGTCGAAGCGGCGCATGTAGACCGTCGACTTGCCGGCCTCGGCGACGCCGGAGGCGATCGTGATCGTCTTGGGCACGTAGGTCGTCGCGTCGAACTCGTCGGCGGCGCCCACGTCCTGCCACGGCTGCTTGTGCTCCTCGAAGATCGGGCCGAGCGCGAAGGCCACCGACGGGAGCACGAAGGCCATCACCGCGACTCCCCCGGCGGTGTGCGCCGAGGCGGTCATGAACCGGCGGCGCGTGACCGTCTCGCCCTCGTAGGCGCCCGGGATCCGCCGGTCGGTCGTGTACTTGCTCTCGGTCTCGTGACGATCGGACACTGATGGGGCTCCTGGTGATTCCCCGGACGGGGGGCGCTCCGGCTCGGGGCTGGAACCTTAGCGCCGGATGAAGGATAGAGGCGCCATGCGCGAGCTACTGTGATCTGCGCACGTCATCGCGCCACCTCCTCGGCAAGCTGGCGCGCCACTGCGCGCAGCGCGTCGGCGGCGCCAGGCTCCTCCGCCCTCACGGCGGCTTTGGCGTTCGCCAGCTCGGGGACGGCGCCCCAGCCCACCGCGCCCGCGCCCGCCAGCCAGACCGCGTCGGCGAGCTCGAGGTCCTCCGCCGCGTGGGCGACGGCCGACAGCGCGATCACGTCGGCGAGCTCGCGGACGGAGGCCAGGTCGCCTGCGTCGGCGAGCTTGGCCAGGCCGAGCGCGTAGAGGCGGTCGCCGGCCAGGAGCGCAAGGTCGGGGTCGGAGCCGTCGACCACGCGCGCGGCGCCGTAGTGCAGGAGGTAGCCCTCCCGCACCGCCTCGACCACGAGGGCGAGCTCGTCCTCGCGTCCGGCCGCCAGCGGGCCGCGAGCCGCGAGCTCGCCGTGCGGCGTCGCGCCCTCGGGCTCTGGCACCAGCGCGCCGGCCAGCAGCCCGCCCTCCTCCCGGACCGCGTCCGCGAGGCGCCGCAGCGACACACTCATCCGATCTCGGCGAACGCGGCGGCCGCGGCGTCGAGCGCCCGGTCGAGGTGCGCCGGGGTGTGGGCCAGCGAGGGGAACCACGCCTCGAACTGGGAGGCGGGCGGGAAGACGCCGCGCGCCAGCAGCGCCCGGCACCAGGCCGCGTAGGCCTCGGTGTCACAGGCCTGCGCGCCCGCGTAGTCGTGGACGGGCGCCTCGGAGAAGAAGACCGTCAGCAGCCCCGGAGCGCTCGCGACCTGCACCGGAACCCCCGCGAGCTGCGCCGCCTCGCGTACTCCGGCGGCCATCGCCTCGGTGGTGGTTCCCAGGCGCAGATAGGCCTGCTCGTCGAGCATCCGCAGCGTCTGGAGTCCGGCCGCGACCGCGAGCGGGTTCCCGCTCAGCGTGCCGGCCTGGTAGACGTCGCCCGCCGGGGCGACGTGGTTCATCAGCTCGACGGATCCACCGTAGGCGGCCGCGGGCAGCCCGCCGCCGATCACCTTGCCCATGACCGTGAGGTCCGGCGCGATCCCCGTGCGTTCCTGGGCGCCGCCCCGACCGACCCGGAAGCCCGTGATGACCTCGTCGAACACGAGCAGCGCGCCGTTGGCGGTCGCCTGGTTGCGCAGAAGCTCGAGGAAGCCCTCGTGCGGTGGGACGAGGCCCATGTTGGCCGGGTAGGGCTCCGCGAGGACCGCTGCGAAGTCGTGCTGGGCGCAGGCGGCGACGACGGCCTCCCCGTCGTTCCATCCGACGACGATCGTGTTCGCGGTCGCGGCGGCGGAAACCCCGGGCGAGGAGGGCATCGCGGCCGTCGCCAGGCCCGATCCCGCCTCCGCGAGCAGCCCGTCGAGGTGGCCGTGGTAGGCCCCGGAGAACTTCAGGAGCTTCTCGCGGCCCGTCGCGGCGCGCGCGAGGCGCACCGCGCTCATCGTGGCCTCGGTCCCGCTGGAGGTCATGCGGAGCATCTGCACCGATCCGACGCGCCGGGCGATCTCCTCGGCGAGCTCGACCTCGCCCTGGGTGGGCGCGCCGAACGTCGTGCCGCGCGCGGCCGCCGCGCGCACCGCTTCGAGGATCTCCGGGTGCGCGTGCCCATGGATCAGCGGGCCCCAGGAGCAGACGAAGTCGACGTAGCGGTTGCCGTCGACGTCGACGATCTCCGCCCCCTCGGCACGGTCGATGAAGATCGGATCGCGGCCGATCGCCCGCATCGCCCGCACGGGCGAGTTGACCCCGCCGGGCAGGCGCTGGACGGCGCGGGCGTAGAGCTCGGCGGACTTCGCGTCCGAGAGCGAGACGGGCATCAGACCAAGGCGCTCATCAGATGGTGGATGCGAGATAGACGTTTGTGGCCGGCCCCGGTCGGGTGGATACGGGAGTCCGCACGATTCCGCCGCAGATACCGGTTCGTATCTGCAAGGGATCGGGTGGGCTCCCGTGCCAGCCGGGCGTGGCCTGCCGCGAACAGGAGCTCGCATCAACCATCTAGACGCCCGCGTGCTCCCGTTCCCAGTCGCGGAAGTCCTCAGTGAAGTAGAGGAGGCGGATCTTCTTGAACTCCGTGGAGGAGTAGAGCGTCGCCCGCTCCGTGACGCCGGTCTCCGCGGCGATCGCGTCGAGGATCGAGTCGCACTCCTCCTTCGAGCGGCCGTGAGCCATCGTGAAGACCGAGTACGGCCAGTCCTGGTAGGTCGGGCGCTCGTAGCAGTGCGAGATGCCGCGGTAGGCGGCCATGCGCGGGCCGAGCTCTGCGATCTGCTCCTCCGGGACCTTCCAGACGCCCATGCCGTTGGCCGAGAAGCCCGCGCGGCGGTGGAAGAGGATCGCGGCGACGCGCCGCAGCAGCCCCCGCTCCTGCATGCCCTTGAGGTGCTCGACGAGCGCCTCCTCGGTGATCCCGAGCTCCGCCGCGGCCTCGCGGTAGGGCGAGCGCTCGACGGGCAGGTCGCCCTGCGTGGCGCGGACGACCTCGCGGTCCCACTCGTCGTAGACCTGCTTGGCGAGCTCCACGGGCTGCTCGACGGTCGCCATCTCGGCGAGGTCCCGCGTGGTGCCCGACATCTTCAGGTCCATGCGGATCTTGAAGAGCTTGAGGGTCGGCAGCTGGCGGATCGACTCCGCGCCCGTGAGCTCCTGCAGGCGGTCCAGCGTTCCCTGCAGCCCGAGCTTGGACTCCTCCTCGACGGCGAGGGTGAACCACATGTTGAAGTCGTGGTTGCGCAGGTAGTTGTGCGAGACGCCCGGGTGCGAGTTGATGACTTTCGCGGCGCGCCACGGGTGCTCCGGATCGACCTTCGCCGCGACGAGCATCGAGCCGTAGCCGAACGCGCGCGTGTCGTAGATCGGCGTGACCTGGCGGATGATGCGGTCCTTGAGCAGGCGCCGGACGTCGGCGAGCACCTCGTCCTCGCTCGTGGCGAGCGCCGCGGCCACCGCGGCGTAGGGACGCGAGCGGATGGGGAACGAGCCCTGCATGAGGTCGAGCAGCCGCTTGTCGCGCTCGGACAGACGTACCGCCGCGCCCCCGTTGCGCGCCCGCACCTTCGCAGTGCCCTCGACGGTGCCGTCGGTCTTCAGGGTGTCGGTCGTAGCCATCGGGCGGCGTCCTTCGCGTGGTAGGTGATGACGATGTCGGCGCCGGCGCGGCGGATGGAGGTCAGCGTCTCCAGCACGACGCTGCGCTCGTCGAGGTATCCGGCCGCGGCCGCCGCCTTGACCATCGCATACTCGCCGCTCACGTTGTACGCGGCGACGGGCATCCGGGACTGCCGCTTGATCCGCCAGAGCACGTCGAGGTAGGGCAGCGCGGGCTTGACCATCAGGACGTCGGCGCCCTCCTCGACGTCGAGCGCGGCCTCGCGCAGCGCCTCGTCGCCGTTGCCGGGATCCATCTGGTAGCCGCGGCGGTCGCCGAAGGCGGGGGTCGAGCCCGCGGCGTCGCGGAACGGGCCGTAGTAGGCCGAGGCGAACTTCGCCGAGTAGGCCATGATCGGCGCGTCGGTGAAGCCCTCCTCGTCGAGGGCCGCGCGGATCGCGCCGACGCGCCCGTCCATCATGTCGCTCGGGGCGATGATGTCCGCGCCCGCGCGCGCCTGAGCGACGGCCGTGCGCGCGAGCAGCTCGAGCGTGGAGTCGTTGTCCACCTCGCCGTCGTGGGTGAGCAGGCCGCAGTGGCCGTGGTCTGAGTACTCGCAGAGGCAGAGGTCGGTGATGACGAGCAGGTCGGGGTGCGCCGCCTTGATCGCCCGGGTGGCGAGCTGCACGACGCCGTCGGGATCCCAGGCGCCCGAGCCCTCGGCGTCCTTCTCCGCGGGAATGCCGAACAGGAGCACGGCGGGAATCCCGAGCGCACGGACGTCGCTCGCTTCGCGCACGACCTCGTCGATGGAGAGCCGCTCGATCCCCGGCATGGCCGCGATCGGCCGGCGGCCCGGCTCGGTGTGCACGAAACACGGCATCACGAGGTCGGCCGGCGACAGCCGCGTCTCGCGCACGAGGTCGCGCAGGACGGGCGTGGCGCGCAGGCGGCGCATACGGGTGACGGGGAAGGCCATGCCGGCCACAGCGTAGGGCGGCACCGCGCGCCCGCCGCCGCGCGACCGAGCTCGCGAACGTGGCGGTGAGAAGTGCCGCTCGCTCAGCCGGTCAGCGCGTCGACCGCGCCAGCGTCCATCGGGTCGACGCGCACGAGCCCGGGCACGACGTCGAACGCGCGGTCCGGCGAGAGGATGTGACCGATGTCGCGCTCAAGCGCGACGGCGGCGAAGACGGCGTCGCGCGCATGCAGCCGCTCGTGCGTTGCGAACAGGTCGAGCGCGGTGCGGGCGTCGGCGAGGGTGAGATCGAGCACGCGGCAGAACGCCGGGATCTTCTGCGCTTGTCGCACCGCCTCCGCGCGATCACCCGTGCGCCGCGTCCGCTGGTGGACGAACTCCTGGAGCAGATCGGCGCTCGCGACACACGACAGCTCACCGCGCCCCGCCCGCTCGACGACCGCCTGGCAGGGCTCACGGTACGGGTGCTCTCCCCCCACCGCGTACACGAAGATCGCGGTGTCGAGCACCACCCGGGTCATTCCGGGATCGGGCCCATGTTGTCGAGCATCTCCCGCTTCATCTCGTCCCAGTCCCCGACGGGCATCGGCGCGGCGGCGAGAAAACTGGCCGCCGCGGCCTCCCGTTCCCGGTCGCTCACCGGGAGCCCGTCGTCGATCGCCCGGCGCACCAGCTCGCCGACGGACGCTCCCGTCTCGGCCGATCGGCGCTGCAACCGCTCCCAGCGGTCGTCGTCGATCAGCACCTGAAGCCGGCGGTTCAACATGCTGCGACGGTAGCATGTGCATCCCTGCTCAGGTCCGCGCCTCCCACTCCTCGTGCGTGAGGGCGAAGATGTCGTGGTCCTCCCAGACCCCCGCGATCTTCAGGTAGCGCGCCGCCGTGCCCTCGTGGCGGAAGCCGACCTTCTCCACGACGCGGCGCGACCGCGCGTTGCGCGGCATGATCGCGGGCTGGACCCGGTGCAGGCCGGCGTGCTCGAACGCGAACCGGCAGGCGAGGTCCACCGCGTCGGTCGCGTGTCCGCGCCCGTTGGCGGCAAGGTCGATCCAGTAGCCGAGTGTCCCGTTCTGCCAGGGCCCGCGTACGACGTTGCTCAGCGCGATGCGACCGATCGCCCGGTCGTCCTCGAACCGATCGACGATCGCAAACGCGTACCCGGCCCCCGCCGCCCACGCCTCCGTGTCGAGCGCGATCTCGCGGGCCTGGCCCGCCCGGGTGAAGAACGCATCGGTGCGGTCGGCCTCGTAGGAGGCCATGAAGTCACGGTTGGAGAGGCGCAGCGCCAGCAGCGCCTCCAGGTCCCCGCGGACGAACGGACGGATCGCCGTCCTCGCGCGCTCGAGGCGCAGGCGGGGGACGGTGGGGCTCATCGCGTGCCGAAGCGTCGCAGTGCCAGGCGCGCCAGCGCGGCGTAGGCGACCGCGAGCAGCACGAGGTGTGCCAGCGGGAGGGCCAGCCCGCCAGTTGCGTTGAGCCCTGCGTCGAGCGCGGAGAGCGTCGGCTTGAACGGGAAGAGCGCCGAGACGACGCGGATGACCTCGGCGGCGAGGCCGCCCACCGTCCCGCTCGGGACGAGCGCGAGGGCGGCGATCGGCAGCGACAGCAGGAAGCTCAGCAGCGAGGCCGCGCGCACGTCGCGCGTCAGGGCGCCGACGGCCACTCCGAGCGCGGCGAAGCCCGTGGCGCCGAGCGCGAGCGCGGCGAGCCACTGCGGCGCTCGCTCCAGCGCGACGGACTGGAAGAGCGCGAGCACCGCCAGCAGCCCCGCGCCGACGACGAAGGCGCACAGGGCGCCCAGGAGCACCTTCTCGGCCAGGAGCGCCGTCGGCCGCACGAGGCCGCGGACGAGCCGCCCGAACGCGTGCTCCTCCCGCTCGAGCGCGAGCATGCCCGCCCCGAGCAGCACCGCGACGAACATGAGCGCGATCGTCGCCGCGGCCGCCACCGCGAAGCCCTCGAGCGTGCCGTTGCCGCCCGCGACCTCCGTCGTGTCGACGCGGATCGGCGCGGCGATCGCGCCGAGCACCGGGTTGGCGAAGTTCAGGCTCGTGATCGCGACGTCCGCGAAGTCGATGACCTGACCGATCGCCGCGCGCTGGGGATCGCCCTGCGGCAACCCGCGCTGCGCGCCCTCCAGGACGGTCTTCGCGCGCCGCAGCCCGAGGACGTCGATCGTGCCCGTCGGCAGCCCGAACGGCCCGCCGGCCAGGAGCACGTCGAGCGCGTTGGCCGCGACCTTCGTCACCTCGCCGGAGAGCGCGAGGTTCGCGTCGGCCAGCCGGGCCTTGACGGTCTGCTCGACGTAGCGCCGCTTGAGCGGGTTGTCGGCGTTGTAGAAGACCTCAAGCGTCGGCGGCTCGGAGATCCCGGGAAGCTCCGTCGCGTTCTGGAGCTGCTGGGTGATGTCCTCCGGAACGACGAGCGCCCCGAGCGCCTCCCCGTCCTTGACCTTCGCAATGGCCTCCTCGCGCGAACGGACCCGGATCGGGTCGATGTCCTTGAAGAGCTCGTCGGCGTACTGCGAGGCGTCGACCTTGCGATCACCGAGGTCGAAGGTGTTCTTCGCGGCGGGGACGCCGTTGTAGAAGGCCACCTTCGGCTTGGACGGCGGAGCGGAGATCCCGTACCCCACGGGAAGGCCGATGACCACAGCGTAGGAGACCAGCAGCGCGAGCAGCAGCGGGGAGCGCCGCAGGATCTGGAGGTCCTTGACCAGCAGCCAGCGCACTAGTGCCCCCGGTCGCGCAGGAAGCGGACGAACGCGGCCTCGAAGTCGCGCTCACGCGAGTCGACCGCCTCCTCCAGGGCGCGCGGCGAGCCCTCGAAGAGCAGCTCGCCGTCGGCGAGGACGAGGACCCGGTCGGCGTAGCGCTCGGCCTCCCCCACGTCGTGCGTGGAGAAGACGACGGTGGTCCCGCGCTCGCGCGCGAGGCTCGAGATGAGCTCCCAGAGGCGCGCGCGCTGGCGCGGGTCCAGCGCGGAGCTCGGCTCGTCGAGCAGCAGCACGGGCGGGTCGGCGAGCAGGCCGATCGCGACGTTCACCCGCTGCTGGTTGCCGCCGGAGAGCGTGCCGAGCTCGTCGCCGGCGCGCTCCCCGAGGTCCGTGAGGGCGAGCATGCGCTCCACCGCGGCGTCGCGGTCTGCGACCCGTTCCAGCCGCGCGAACAGCCGCAGGTTCTCCGCGACGGAGAGCTTGGAGTAGACCGCGGGCTGCTGCGGGACCCAGCCCGTCTCCCCGCGCCCGACGCTCACCGAGCCCGAGCTCGCGGGCTGCAGCCCCGCGAGGATCGACAGCAGCGTCGTCTTCCCGGCGCCGTTGGGACCGATGAGCGCGACGACCTCGCCCGCCTCGGCCGTGAAGGAGACGCCCTTGAGGGCCTCGCGCTGCCCGTAGGACTTGGAGACGGCGTCTGCCCGCAAGCGGCCAAGGCTGCCACAGTGGGCCGATGGCTGACGCCGTGAGCAGCATCCTCTTCGTCGGGGACGTCGTCGGCGGCCTCGGTCGGCGGACGTTGCTGGCGCTCCTGCCGCGGTTACGGGCCGAGCACGACCCGACCTTCGTCATCGTCAACGGCGAGAACGCGGCGGGCGGCCTCGGCATCACGCCGAAGATCGCCGACGAGCTCTTCGCGGCGGGGGTCGACGTCATCACGCTCGGCAACCACACCTACCACCGGCGCGAGATCTTCCCCTACCTCGATGCCAACGAGCACATCCTGCGTCCGGCGAACTACCTCGCCGCCCAGCCGGGCCACGGCCACACGGTCGTCGCGCGCGACGGGGTGCGCCTGGGCGTGGTCAACCTCAGCGGCAACGTCTTCCTGCAGGCCGGGCGCCCCGCGTTCACCGAGGCCGACAGCGTGCTCGGCCGCCTCGAGGGCACGTGCGACCAGATCCTCGTCGACATGCACGCCGAGGCCACCAGCGAGAAGGTCGGCCTCGGTTGGTACCTCGACGGGCAGGTGACCGCCGTGGTCGGCACGCACACGCACGTTCCCACCAACGACGCGCGGGTCCTTCCGAGGGGAACGGCCTACATCACCGACGTCGGGATGACGGGGCCGCGCGGGGGCGTCATCGGCGTCAAGAAGGAGCAGGCGATCCACACCATGCGCACCCACATGCGCACGCCGTTTGAGACCAGCGAGGACGACCCGTGGCTCATGGCGGTTCTCATCACCTGCGCGGCCAAGCGCAATCAGGCGACGGCGATCGAGCCGCTGCTCGTGGCGTGGGACGGCTCGACCACCGCGGGCTCCGCCGTCGCCGCGGGCTCGTCGTCCTCGTAGCGCGCGAAGAGCGCGATCGCCACCAGCGGGAAGAACCAGACGACGTAGAGGTAGAACCAGTGCGTCACGCCGGCCTGCACCGCGATGACCACCGCGGCGGCGCAGGCGGCGAGGCCGACGACGTCGCGGCGCCGGGGCACGAGCGCCAGCACGACCGCGAGCAGGACGCTCGCGCCCTGCCAGACCTGCTGGAGCCCGGGAAGCTCGTAGAGGCCCCAGACGCTGAACGGCGAGCCGCGCGTGGCCTGGAAGCCGAGGGTGCGGTCGTAGACGGTTTCGAGTGACTCGCCCTGGAAGACCACGGGCGCCAACGCGATCGCCCCGACCACGAAGAAGCCCAGGCAGAAGGAGACGAGGCCGCGCGTGCGCGCGCGCTCGAAGGCGTGGGTGGCGAAGAGCGGGGCGAGCGCGAGCGTCGCGAACTTCGTCAGGCCGCCGAGGACGACGGCCGCACCCCGCGCGGGCGCGCTCGCCGCGAGGTAGAGCGCCAGCAAGACGAAGACCGCCACCAGCGTATCGTTGGCGTTGGACATCAGCACGTAGAGCGAGAACGGGAACGCCGCCCACAGGTAGGCGAGCACGACGCCGAGCGTCGGCCCGCGCAGCCGCCGGCCGATGAGGAACAGCAGGAGGCAGGCGAGCAGGTCGAACGCGATCGCGGCCGCGTGCGCCGCGGGGAGATCCGGGTCCCACTTCCCGCTCCAGCCCAGCGCCGCGACAAACGGCACGTAGGCGGCGTACGTCACCGGCCCGTAGGTGTCGCCGTGCTCGTTGTCCTTCGGGAAGGCGCCGTAGAGCGGCTTTCCGTCGACGAGCTTGTCGGCCCCGATGACCCCGGCGTAGCCCACGTCGATGACGTTCGAGCTCGTGACGTTCAGCCCGACGCGGAAGCCGAGGAGGAACACGACGGCGACGGCGAGCACGGAGGCGGGGACGAGCAGCCGCAGTGGCCCGCGCACCCGTCGGGCGTCGCGCCGCCGCAGCCCGATCCACAGCGCACGCAGCAGCAGGTAGCCCAGCAGCGGGTAGACGAGCGGCACCGAGACGTCGATCTGCGCGTCGTTGAAGTACGCCAGGGAGATCCCGAACGCGGCGAGCACCGCGAGGTCGAAGCGGACGCCGCGCACGCGGACGAACGGCGCGAGGAAGAGGACCGTCAGCCCGATCCAGATCCACGGCGAGTTCACCTTGCGACCGAAGGCCCCCTCGTACCCGCGCGCCATGGTCCAGGCGACCTTGTAGCCCGTGTAGGCCTCGGTCACCCGGCCCGTCGCGTCGTCGACGTAGAGCTGCGCGACCTCCTCGGGCGGCGTGTCGCGCGAGAAGTAGGAGACCTGCCAGCGGCCGGGACCCTTGGTGTACGCCCCGGCGTAGGCGCCCTTGACCTCGCGCACGGTGCGCTTCGCGGTGTCGGTGCGCTTGGCGATCTCGAGGATCTGGCGGCCCTTGAGCCGGCGCCCGGGCTGGGGCTGGTCGAGCTCGACCACGGGGACGGGCGCGTTCGGGTCGGGCGCGGTGGCGGCCGTCGTCGTCGCGCTGGACGGCGGCGTGGTGGCGATCGAGACCGAGATCGAGCCGTCCTCCCGCGCTGCTGCGCCGGCCGCGACCAGGAGAAGGACGACGAGCGCGGCGGTCAGCGGGGCCGCCAGGCGCCTCACCGGGAGAAGCTCCAGCACGGGCTGCGTCACGGCAGTCGCTCACCGTCCGGCCCGACGAAGTGTCCCACGGCCATCGGCGCGACATCCCGGATGGACCAGTGGCCGCGCTCGGCGCGCTCCGCGGGCGCCTCGACGCCGCAGAAGACAAGGGCTCCGAGGGAGTCGCTCGCGTGCAGCGAGCCGTGCGAGCCGCCGCCGATGTGGTGCACGCCGCCCCAGTCGGGGAACTCCGCGCCCGGCGCGGCGCTCAGCACGACGTCGCCCGAGGTGGGGCAGGTCAATGCGGCCCAGACCCGGGCGAGCGCGTCGGGGTACTCAGGGCTCGAGAACTCCTCACCGTCGAGCTCGCCGCCGAGCACGTCCAGGTCGCCGTGGACGCGCCAGCGGTCGCCGCGCGGATCCTCGACGCTCGTGCCGGGCGCGAAGCGCAGCTCGCGGCGGGAGTCCCCGTCACCCCGCGCGATGACGCCGTCCCCGTCCGGGGCCCGGAAGCAGGCGACGTCCACGCCGTCGAGCTCCAGCGCGATCTCCACGAGCCGCGCGACGACCGGGGCCTTCGCCGCGCGCTCCTCGAGCGCGTAGAGCTGCGCGGAGCGCTGGGAGGGGCAGAGCGCGACCTCCGCCTCGTCGGGGCGGCGCCCGCCGGGGGTGAGCACCGTGAAATGCGCCGACACCGCCTCCTCGAGCTCGATCGTCTGCTCGATCGGCGCGTGGGAGTGATCGGCGACCGCGATGATCGCCCACGCGTCGAGGAAGGCCTCGACGCCGCCGGCGGCGTGCGCAAGCCGCTCGAGCTGGCGGTCGGCCTCGGCGATCGAGGCGACCTGCGCGCCCGGACCGTTCCGGTGCGAGTTGGTGTCGTTGTCGGGAAGCGAGAAGAGCAGGAAGTCGCACAGGTCGCGCTCGAGCAGGTAGGAGCCGACGCAGCCCGTGTGCTGGTCGCGCGCGCCCGGCAGCCCGAGCGTCGAGGAGCAGCCTGTCTCGCGGCTGGAGAACACGTCGGCGTAGAAGAGCTCCTGCGGCCCCAGGACCGGGCGGCGGATGACGGTGCTCGCCAGGCGGGAGAGCCGCGAGTCCCGCGCGGGGCGATGCTCGTGGCGGCCCCGGTAGATGAGGTACGTCGTCCCGGCGGTGCGCACGCCCGCGTCGTCGAGCTGCTCGAAGACCGTAAGGGCGTCGGCGGGGAGATGCTCTGAGTTCATGTTGTAGATGAGGTCCTTGAGCTGGCGCGAGAAGCCCAGGCGGCGCGAGGACGCGAAGCTCGAGCCGTAGTCGACGTAGCGGCGCTCCTTGCGGTCGTACCAGCACATCGCGGGGATGTGATGCTCGTCCTGGCGCACGCCCGTGGCGATGGCGGTCGCGCAGACGGGCGTGACCGACGGGAACATCGCCGCGCACTCCGAGACGTAGGTGCCGCGGTCGCGGATCGCCTTCAGGAGAGGCGCGCGGCCCGTCTCGATCGCCCGCTCGAGCGCGGCGGGCTTCATGCCGTCGATGACGGCGAGGACGAGCTTGCGGGGGATGGTGGCTACCTCAGGATCCGCAGGCCGGCGAACTTCTCGCCCTCGCGTCGCTTCCCGCCGAGCTGGAGGCGGACGAGGAGCCCGAGGGCGACGAGCGCCAGCGGCGGGAAGAGGATGCTCAGGCCCGCGACGGCCAGCGCGATCACCTCGGCGTAGAAGGGGAGCGCCGCGGCGGCGTCGGCGTCGAGGCGGCCGCGCACCCTGATGAGCAGCGAGCGCAGGGCGACGAAGCCCAGGGCGGCGCAGAGCGCGCCCACGGGGAGCGCCGGCCACCACGTGGAGGAGCGGTCGTCGAGCGAGGCGGCGGCGAGGACCACGCCGAGGACCACGCCGACGACGCCTATGGCGATCGTTCCCGGCTTGGTCTCGAAGGCCCTGCGGCCGGCGATCGTGGCGATCGCGGCTCCCGCGAGCACCCCGAGGAAGATCGGATGCTCGAGGAACGCGAAGCTCGTGTCGTCGAAGTCCAGGCCGAGGTCGGCCGACGCGAGCAGGCCGGCGAGCAGCGCCGGGAGGAACGGGCGAATCCCGTTCGCGGCGGCCAGGCCGGCACCTTGGAGGAGGTCCAGGAGGAAGTTCACGGTGGAGAGGAGCCCTCTGGGGGGTGGGCTACGGTGGAGGGCGCCATGACTGTAGACGACCCCGGCGACCGGCCCCGGCCCCTCGACCGGCCGCGTCCGCGCGCGGCCCACCGGGACCTCGAGCGCTACGCGGGGCTCTTCGCCGCACGCACGCAGAACATGAAGTCCTCGGCGATGCGCGACCTCATGGCGCTCACCCAGCGGCCGGAGGTGATCTCCCTCGCCGGCGGGCTGCCGGACACGTCGCTCTTCCCCGCCGAGGACCTCGCCAAGCACCTCTCCGTCGTGGCCGCCGAGGGCAGCGCACGGGCGTTGCAGTACGCCCCGACCGAAGGGCTGGCGGAGGTCAAGGAGGCGATCCGCGAGGTGCTGCGGGCCGAGGGCGACGACGCCGACCCGGACGACGTCCTGGTCACCACCGGCGGCCAGCAGGTCATCGACCTCGTCTGCAAGACGCTGGTGGACGCCGGCGACGTCGTCGTGGCCGAGGCGCCGACCTACCCCGGCGCGGTCCCGGCCTTCGCCGCCTACCAGGCCGACGTCGTGCAGGTCGCGATGGACGCCGACGGGCTGCGGGTCGACGTGCTCGAGGAGACCCTCGACGCTCTCGCCGCGGACGGCCGCACGCCGAAGTTCATCTACACGATCCCGAACTTCCAGAACCCCGGTGGAGTGACGCTGTCGCTGCCGCGGCGCCGGCGCCTCGTGGAGGTCGCGCGTGAGCGTGAGCTGCTGATCCTCGAGGACAACCCGTACGGGCTGCTGCGCTTCGAGGGCACGCCGCTGCCGACGCTGCGCTCGCTCGACGGAGGCGAGTTCGTCATATCGCTCGGCACGTTCTCGAAGATCCTCTCTCCGGGGTTGCGGCTGGGCTGGGCCGTCGCGCCACACCCCGTGCTGGCGAAGATGAACATCGGCAAGGCGGCGAGCGACCTGAACTCGAGCTCGCTGACCCAGCTGTTCGTCGCGACGTTCTTCCGCGACGGCGACTGGCGCGGCTACCTGGACAAGCAGTGCGCGCTGTACTGCGCGCGCCGCGACGTGATGCTCGAGGCGCTCGAGGCGCACTTCCCGCCCACGGCGACCTGGACGCGGCCCGAGGGCGGGCTCTTCGTCTGGGTGACGCTCCCCGACGGCCTCGATACCACCGACCTGCTGGCCAAGGCGCTCTCGCGCGACGTCGCCTTCGTCCCGGGCCGCGCCGCGTACCTCGACGGCCGCGGCGGCGCGTCGCTGCGGCTGAACTTCTCCGGCGTCGGCGCGGACGACATTCGCGAGGGGGTGCGGCGGATCGGCGTCGTGGTGCGCGAGCAGCTCGAGCTCCTCGACCGCTTAACCGGAGTCCCGCCCGTCCGGCGCCCCGCCGATCTCCCGGCACCGGACCCGACGCTCGCCGACGTGCTCGAGCTCCCGCGCCGCGGACCGGATCCCGCCGGCTCACGGCGAGGGACGTCGTCCTCGTGAGCGTCGTCGCGGTCCTGAAGGGCGGGCGCTCGCTCGAGCGCCAGGTGTCGCTGCAGAGCGGCGCGCGGGTCGAGGACGCGCTCGAGCGCCTCGGCCACGAGGTGGTCGGCATCGACGTCGACCACGACCTCGTTCGCCGGCTGCGCGAGGTTGCTCCCGACGTCGCGTTCGTCGCCCTCCACGGCCGCGACGGCGAGGACGGCACCGTGCAGGAGCTGCTCGAGGTCGTCGGGATTCCCTACACGGGCTCGGGCGTGAGCGCGTGCGCACGCTCGTCGGACAAGGTGCTCGCCAAGCACGAGATGCGCGACGCCCAGATCCCCACACCGGACTTCCTCAGCTTCAACGAGACCGCGTTCAAGGAGCTCGGGGCAGCCGACGCCCTCGGGGCGATCGAGGAGCGCCTCGGCTTTCCGCTCGTCGTCAAGCCGGCCGACCAGGGCTCCGCGCTCGGCATCAAGTTCGCCGCGACCGCCGCCGACGTCCCCGCCGCGCTCGTCGCCGCGTTCTCATACTCGGCCAAGGTGCTGCTTGAGCGCTACGTCCGCGGCCAGGACCTTGCCGTCTCGATCCTCGACGGCGTGCCGCTGCCCGTCGTCGAGGCGGTGCCCGTCGAGGGAGCCGACTTCTACGACTTCGCCGCGCGCTACACGATCGGGCGCACCCGCTTCGTCTGCCCCGCCGACCTGCCCGCCGACGCCACGGCCCGCGCGCAGGAGCTCGCGCTCGCCACCCACGACGTGCTGCGCTGCCGCGGCTTCTCACGCGTGGACCTCATGCGCGACGGCGAGAGCGGCGAGCTCTGGGTGCTCGAGGCCAACGCGATCCCCGGCCTGACCGACACGAGCCTGCTTCCGCAGGCCGCCGACGCCGCGGGGATCGGCTTCGACGCGCTCGTCGGCCGGATCCTCGCGCTGGCGGGCTGAGCGCTACCGCTCCCACTCGATCGGATCGTCCGACGGCGCCAGGTCCGCTCCGAGCTCGCGCAGGACTCCGGCGAGAGCGTGGCGACGGATCGCGCCGTACTCGACGACGTGCGCGAGCACTCCGCCGTAGGTGAACGCCTGCGGCGGCTCGCACAGCGCGTCGACGAACGCGTCGTTCCAGGCCCCGCGCTCCCGGATGCCGTGGACGAGCCGGCTGATCCTCGGCGCAACCACGTCAAAGCGCGAGAGCAGCTGACCGGCGCCGTCACGGCGGTCGGGCTGGGGTTGGCCCGAGATGGCGGCGACCCAGACCTCCAGCGTCGCGACCAGGCGTTCGGCCATCAGCGCCGCGGTCGTCTCCTCACCCTCGAACCACACGACCACGAACCCCGGACGGACGGAGCGACAGAGCGCCTCGGCGGGAAGGGCATTCGCGTTTTCGAGCAGCTCACGCGTGTGGTCGAGGTGGTGGCCGAGCAGCCGGTGGGTGAGATCGCACCGCGGCCCAGAGCTCGGCGCGCCCGGCACGAGGAGGCCGGCGGGCGGGTGGAAGTGGATCCCGTTCGGCGCCGCGAGCTCGACCGGAAGGGCCGACCCGGCGAAGGCGCTCGGCGGTACGCCGTGGGCCCGGGCGAACGCGCGGGAGAACGCGGCGAGTGAGCCGTAGCCCGCGACCGTCGCGGCGTCGGAGACCGGGCACCTCGCGGCGCGCAGCTGCCACGCCGCGCGCTCCAGCAGCAGCCGGCGGCGCAGTGCTACGGGAGACTCACCGGTCGCTCCCGCGACAAGCCGGTCGAGGTGGTCGCGCGAGAAGTGGGAGCGATCAGCCAGC
>JAABUN010005416.1_pt1 | contig 15872 bp, 14 predicted proteins | sample 5559311 | NCBI WGS metagenome assembly JAABUN01 (sample SAMN10711877, study PRJNA513370) | rock metagenome | isolation source: Antarctica rocks | place: Antarctica: Victoria Land, Siegfried Peak sud
CCACCCATCCCCCACGCCGTCCCACCCCCCACCTCCGCTACTCGCCACCCACCCCCTCACGACTCACGACCCACGACTCACGCCCCACTCGTCACTCGCCTCTCGCCAAGATCCGCCGCCCGAACTGCCCGAGCTGCACGCGATAGCGCGCGTCCGCACTCTCCGGGTGCCACTCGAAACGCGCCCGCTCGAAATACTGCACCCGGTACGGTCGCCCGTCCTCCAGCGTCTCCTCCGCCTCCTCCCCGAGCGGATAGCCGAATTGCGCCAGCCCACCGTTCGCCGCGTAATACGCGGCGAACTCGGGCCGGGTGATGTTGTGCCCCGTTTCCGGGAAGTACGCCGCGCCGGGGATCGCCCCCGTCGGCGGCTCGGCCGGATGCAGCGCGCGCCCGAATTGACCGACCAGCACCGCGCCCGACCCGGCATTCTCCGGGTGATATTCCAGCCGCACCCGCTCGAAATACTGCACCGTGTACGCCCGGCCATCCTCCAGGTAGGCCGGGAACTCCTCGCTCAACGGATAGCCGTTCACCGCAAGGGCCCCGTGCCCAATCCAGTGCGCCAGGAACAGCCCACGTACGCAGCGCCCAGTCTCCGCGAAGCACGCGGGCGACGGTCCGAACGGCACCTCCGGCGGCGACGGCGCGCTCGGCGGCGGGCGAGTCGGCGCGGGCGGGGCCGCTGTGCCCCCGGTGGACGCGGTCGTGGCGAAAAAGACCTCGCCGCCCGCCCGCCGGTTGTAAGCGACGTAGCCGACCCCATGCTGATCCGCGACCAACCACGGTGCCGCCACCCCGCCGTCCGGGCTGGTGAAGGTGCTGCGCCCGCTCCAGCCGCGCCCCCCATCGGTGCTCACTTGCAGGGCGACCTCGCCGCCACGCCCGTTGGTGTAGGCGACGGTCAACTGACCGTTGGCCGACCAGGCGATGCCCGGCTCGTCCACCTGCCCCGAGCCCTCATCGAGTTGGGCCAGCGAGAAATCGCCCGTGTACGACTTGCGGGCGTAAAAGAGCTTGGTGAAATCCTTGGCGTACACCACATGCACGTCGCCGTTGCCGCGATCGACCGCGATGTCCACCGCCCCGGCATTCGTGCCGTTCGGCACCGCCACGCGCGGCCCGAACCCCCCATCGGGCGACAGGCGCACATAGCCGATACCGCCCCCGCCATTGCCGTTACGAAAGACCAGGTGGACGAAGCCCTGCGTATCGACCGCGATCCGGGGCGCATCGGCCAAGCCCCCGGTATCGACCACCCGCGCGCCGCTCCACCCCGAGCCGGGCTCCCACGCGCGCAATTCCAGCTCGCTCGTCCCGCCCTCGCGGAAGTTCCGCGCGACGATCCAGACCTTGCCGTTCGGGGCATTCGTCACCGCATCGATGTCCACCGCCGAGCGGTTCTCGGCCAGCGTCTCGATCCCCGACCACGCCCCCGCATCGGCGGCATTGCCCCCGACCGACAGGCGACGATACGCGACATCGAGTTGCCCGGTCGCCGCGCCACCCGCCCGGTGCTTCTGCTGCCAGACAACGTGGGCGTGCCCCGCCGCGTCGATCGCGCAGCGCGGTCGATTCACATTCCCCACCGCCGAAACCTGGAACGGCGGCACGTTGAGGGGCGGACTCCAACCGCGCGCCCCGACATCGTAGAGCCGGAAGAACGCCTGCGGCTCGGGCACATCGAACCGCGTCCACACGGCGCAGACCCGCCCACCATCCGGGCTGATCCCCAACGCCTGCTGCGTCGTCTGACCCTGGAAAGCGATGTTGTAATCATCCGCCGCCGCGACCGCCCGCCGCACCGTCGGCAATATCCCCCCCAGCGACAGCGCCGCGACCAGCATCCCCACCGCCAGCCTCGCCAACCCACCCATCCGCCCCCCTTATCAGTCGTCGGTCGTCGGTCGTCGGTCGTCAGTGGAGCACGCACGGAGCCGACCCAGCCAGACCCCCGTAGGGGCGTTCAACTGAACGCCCGCCCACGCCGTATAGCCCCACGCCGTATGACCCCCACGCGGACGCACCATCCCCGCGCTCGTAGGGGCGTATTTGCACACGCCCCCATGTCGTCCCACCAGCAACGCCCGTAACTGGCCGAAGCCCTGCCCCCCACCCTCCCTCTTTAGGGGAGGGTCGCCGCCGCAGCGGCGGGGAGAGGTCCGTCCGTCCCCCCCCCACCCCTACGACCGATTCGGCGGCGGCGCGAACCACGGCTGCACCCCCGGCCCGACCGCCCCCGGCGGCGGTGCCTGCGTGGGCGCGAATTCGGGGCGGGGCAGGCTGCTCCAACGCGGCGGCGACAGCGGGCGGCGATTGGGGCGAAAGAGGATCGTCGTGTTGGCGTCGCCGATGAACGGATCGCGGTCGAGCAGCCGGGCGATCGCGCGCTCCTTGCACACGACCAGCAGCGCCGCCTTCAACGTCCCCTCATTCGGCGCGTCATTGTCGTACCCCCCGGTCGAGTAGCCGTGAACGACGCGGAGCGACCGGAACCCGTTCGCGTGCGCCTCCGCGATCTTGGCGCGCAACACCCGCTCCCCGCTGGCATAGCGGTAGCCGTGCAAATCGAGTTGCACCTCGTCCAGGCGCGTCGGCAGCAGCGCGAGCCAGGCCATCTTCACCGCAGGATGAATGCCGAGTGCCAAGGAATGCGTGCCGCGTGGAGGCATCGCGCGGAGTGACCCGGTCGCCACGCCAAGCGACGCAAAGAAGACGACGCACTGTTCCCCTATCAGGGGCCAGACGTAGTGTAGCACGGCAACTCGGGCGGGCAACGGGCGGTGCGGCGACAGGTGTCGCAGGGGCTTCCACCTCCCCTCAAGCGCCCTCCTGCACCACCTCAGCCATGATCGCCGCGTTCGAGGATCTACGCCCTCCTTCACTCATCCCTCGGCAGATGCTCCCGCCAGATGCTCCCGCCACGACGGGACGACGGGACTCATCCCTCGGCACTCGTCTCCCCCGTCCCCCGCCCCAACCGCGCGATCGGACACTCGAAACACCGCCGATGCTCGCAATAATGGCGCAGCAAATGCAACGCCCCCTGCTGCTGCCGCCCCGTCCGCAGCCGCAGCGCCCCGCCCCCCGCGATCTGCGCCAGCAGCGCCCGCGTCGGCTCGTTGCCCGACGATGCCGGTGCCACCTCCCACAACGCCGCCGCCCCGCCCATCAGCCGTTCGTCCCCCGCCCACGCCCCATACGCCAGGCTGAACGGCAACAGCACATTCGCCAGCATCTCCGCCACCCGATCGGCCCCCACGTAGCGCCCCGCCGAATCGCCCGGTCGCGGCGGGCCGAGCAGCAACTCGCGCAACTCGCGCAGCCCCGTTCCCGGATCGTCGGCGGTGCCCGGTTCCAGGCAGGCTGCCAGCAGTCCCAGCCGCCCACAACGCGCCAGGATCGCGGCGAGGCCCAGCAAGCGGCGCGCGGGGTGATTCGCCGGACGCGCCCGCGCCAGCACCCAGCCCATCCCCGCCACGCCAACACCCCGCCCGGCACCCTCCGCCTCGCCCGCTCGCGATTGGCCGTCGGCCAGCGACCGCCCTGGCCCGCCCATGCCCCGCCACGGTCCGCCCAACTCCGTCCAGGCACGCTCGATCGCGGCGCACTCCCCGGAGCCAAGGCCGACCAGCCTCGCCAGCGCCGGGTCGAGCGGCAGGAAGCCCCCCACCCCCAGCAGCAGCGCGGCGGCGACCCGGAACGCCCCCTCCGCATCGCGCGTCGGCAGCCGCGCCTCGATCGCCGCCAGCGGCAGCGCGCCCGCCAATGCCCCCATCGGCGCGCGATTGCGCGCATAACCGAGCGCGTCGAGCAGCCCGGCATAGAGGACCTGGCCCGGCGGCAGCGCCGTGAACTGCGCCTCGAACGTCGCCGCCTTCGCCGTCAAGCGCGCATCGCCCGCGCGCTCGATCGCCGCCAGCGCGCCCGCCCGGTTCGTCGGCGTCACCTCCGCGATGCAGCGGTCGTCCGCGATCGACCCCAACGCCGCCAGCGCCGGGTCCGATGGCAACTGCGCCAGCGGGCCGCGCAGCACCGGCCCGAGCAGCAGCGTCGGCACTACGACCCCATCCTGCCGCCGACAGGGCGTCACGCCCCGCCCATCGCGCCCGTCCCCATCGAGCGCGACGTGCAACACGACGCCGTTATAGGCCGGGTCGAGGTGGTGCCCGTGCGCGCGCCAGCCGCCCGACCGCAGGTGGACCTCCACCTCCCCGCGCACCAACTCCGACCCGAACGCGATCAACGCCCCACGGAAATCCGGGCAGAAGCCGAACGTCCACCGCCCCCGGTACACGATCGTCAGCGGCCGACCCTCCGTCGTCCGCAGCGCGTCCGACCGCAGCCAGCCCGCATTCCAGGCGCGGCTCACGGTCAACTCATCGACGCCCGCCCGCCCCGCCCCATGTTCTTCCATGCCCCGATTGTGCCAAAGCGGCGCGTCGCTGGCAAGCGGGCGAATCCGCCCGACACCGGCGCTTGCCAGACCGCCCGGCCCCCGCTACTATTAAGCGCATAGCAGAACAGCAGTACCGTGAAGAGGAGCGAGCACATGAACGCCCCACTGTCGCCCCGATCCGCAGAACTGGTCCGGCAAATGGTCGAATCGGGCCGCTACCACAGCGCCGATGAGGTGTCGGCGGACGCCCTGCTCGCCCTCGATGAGCGCGAACACCTGCGCTCCCTGGTCGCTATCGGCGATGCGGAGATCGGGCGCGGCGATGTCGTCCTCTTCACCCCCGAATTAGCAGCACAAGTGCGGCAAGAGGCGCCGGCAATGTACCGCCGAGGTGAGCAGCCGGATCCCGATGTCCACCCATAACCTGCCGGTCGTCCTCACCAGGCGTGCGCGTGAAGACGACCGACAGCTCCCCCTCTACTCCTTGCGAGAATGGGGCGAGGGTCAGCAGGACAGCTATGACGCCGCGTTGATTCCCGCACGCACTTTGCTTGGCGACAACCCCGACATCGGCCGTCCCCGCGCCGAGTTCGGTGCCGGATACCGCTCCTACCCGGTCGAGCAACATTTCCTCTTCTACCGCTTCACCTCCACTGCCGTGGGCGTGGCGTGCATCATCCACAAACGCGCAGATGTGCAGCGCGCCGCGCGAGGTCGCCCCTGACCACGAGATCGGACCCTTCCTGTGATGTGCGCATGAATCGTATCGACCGCCTGACCGCGATGCTGCTCTTCCTCCAAGGCGGGAAGCGTAACGCCAGAGAAATCTCCGGGCGCTACGAGGTCTCCCGACGCACGGTACTCCGCGACATCCAGGCGCTGTGCGAGATGGGCATCCCGATCGCGGTCGAGCTGGGGGTCGCCGGTGGCTACACTCTCCCGCCAGATTATGCCCTGCCGCCCCTCGCCCTCACCCTCCACGAAGCCCTGTTGCTGCGCCTGGCACTGGGCGGCCTCGCCCGCCTGGCCGAAACGCCCTACAAAAAGGAGCGCGAGACGCTGCTCGCCAAGGTCCAGACCCTCCTGCCGCGCCGCATGCGCGCGGACCTCGACCGCATGCAGCAGACCCTCTCGCTCGATGTCCCCGCCCAACCCTACCCGACCCCGTTCCTCGACCGCCTGCTGGAATGTGCGCGCGAGGGGCAATGGGTGACCGTGGTCTACCGCTCGGAGCGCGGGGAGTCGCGGCAGACCCTCCGCCCGGCCCACCTGCGCGCCACGGCGGGGTTCTGGTATTGCGAGGCGTACTCGCACGAGCGCGGGGAAATGCGCGTCTACCGCGTCGACCGCTTCCTGGACGTGCGCGCCACGCTGCCGCCGCAAACGGACCTCCCCCCGCTACGGCTCCGCTACGTCGATCTGTCCTCCCCGGAAGTGCTGGTCCACCTGACCGCGCGGGGGGTGCTGCGCTTGGAGCAGGAGCAGCACCTGGCCTCGCGCGTCCAGCACACGGCGGCGGGGGCAGGATGGCTACATGTGCGCCTGCGACCGGCGGGGTACGATTGGCTGGTGCGCATCTTACTGGGCCTCGGCACCGAGGCGCGGGTACTCGCGCCGGAAGAGTTGCGCCTCCACCTCCTACACGCGGCCCGCGAACTCGCCGCGCACCACGCCGAACGGTGACGTAATGGCGTCACCATTCGCCCGGTATAGTGGTCGGGCGGGGTGGCTCGCGGTCGCGCCCCGCACCGCACAAGGGAACGAGGAGGAAATGCCATGACCATCAGCAATGCTCGCGCCGTCATCGACCAGTACTTCGCCGCGCTGACACGCAAGGACTTCGCCGCCATCCGACCCCTCTTGCACGACGACGTCGCGTTCACGGGGGCCATGGGGACGACCGACACCGCCCAGGACTACATCGAGGGGCTACGGGGGACGACAGCCACCATGACCGGCATGGCACGCCGGGTGATCTGCGCCGACGGCGATGAGGTCTGCCAGGTCTACGACCTCACCCTCGCCACCCCGGCGGTCACCCTGTCGATCGCGCAATGGTTCACCGTCCGCGACGGCCGGATCGCGGCGCTCCGCGTCTATTTCGACCCGCGCCCACTCATCCAGCCAGCGGCATCGTAGCGCGGCAGAACGCGGCGCGTCCTTCAATTAATAGAGGCCTAGTCGCAATAGCGGCGTAATCGCACACGCCCAGATATGCGTCGTCACACCACCACCGCCTGCGCACCGCCTACCTCGCCCCCATCTCGCCCCCATCTCGCCCCGTCCCCCACGTCCGCCCGCGCACCGCCCGCCTCGCCCCCTTACAGGCGCTTTCCCCGCTGCGACAGGGCGGGGCAACCCCACCCCCAACCCCGTCATCCCGCCACCAACCCTCGCGGTCAACCAACGCCGAGCGAACGTAGACAATACGCTCCTACACACCTGGGCACAAGTTCCGACACGCATCGGGGTAGCCCCACTACCCGAGGACGGGTCGGTTGACACCCTGGCGACGGTGGCGTAGAAGATGTACGAACAGGCGCGGGTACGGTCGTACTACCACAGATGGGGGCGCAGGGGTGGCGACCACAGCGGAACAGCGGGACCTGCTCCAGCGCTGGCAGCTTGGCCCCGTTCGGGCCGTCGCGGAGGCCGCCACGGGCACGGTGAACCAGACGTTGCTGGTGACGACAGACCGGGGCCGCTACGCCCTACGGACCTACCGTCACGACGAGCGCCTGCCGATCGCCCGCGAACACGCGATCATCGCGCATGTCCGCGCACGTGGCCTCCCCGCCGTCGGGCCGCTGCCGCTGCCGGACGGCGGGACCATCCTGGAACACGGCGGGCGGTTCCACGCCCTGTTCCCCCGGGCGTCCGGTCGTCAAATCCCCAGGCACGCCCTCGGCCCCGACGAGGCGCTGGCGATGGGCACCTGTCTCGGCCAGCTTCACCGCGCCCTCGCCGACCTCCCTGCGGCGTGGCGGGCGCGGCGGGCCTTCGCCATCGACCGCGGTGCCACGCTGGCGGGAATCGCCCGAATCGAGCTGGCTATCCAGGGGCGCACCACCCACGATGCCACCGACGCGGCGGCGCTCGCCTGGCTGGCCGACCAGCGCGCCTGGCTCGCGCGATGCGCCGCCGACGCCCACATCGACCTCTCGCCGCTCGAGCATCAGGTCATCCACGGGGATTATCAGGAGACCAATCTCTTCTTCACGCCCGCACGGGTGAGCTCCGTCATCGACTGGGATCAGACCTATCTCGCCCCGCGCGCCTGGGAGGTGCTGCGAACGATGCACTTCGCCTTCGGCTTCGCGTCGGCCCTCTGTCGTCCCTTGCTCGCGGCCTATCGCGCAGTGTTCCCGCTGCCGCTGGCCGATCTCGATCACGCGGTCGCCGCCTACGCGCTCAAGGTGGGACATGATCTGTGGATCCATGAGGAGTACTACCTGCACGGCAACGGGCGGGTGCGCCAATTCTTCCAGCCCGGCGGGTTCGTGTCACCCGCCACCCACTGGGCCCACCTCCGACCGCTCCTGGCCGCATAATCATCGCCGCGCTCATAAACACCCTGTGCCGGGGCCACGCGCGCGCCTACACGCCGACGCAATGCCGCCCTGTCCCCCTCTCACGCCCGACCCTCCCCCGCAACCCCCCGTCTCCTCCCCCGAAACTGAAGGCATAGCCCTGCGGGGCCCGAGGTGCCCCCCACGCCCTCATCACTCACCACTCGCCCCCTCACCCCCGCCGCTTCTTCACCCCCACCCGCCCCCGCGTCGCCGCCTCCGCCGCCCGACGCCGCGCCGCCTCCACCACCTCGATCGCCTCCTGCGCCACCCGCTCCGCCCGTCGCCGCTTCTCCTCCAAATACTCGCTATAGCCGCCCAGGTACTCCGTCGTCTCCCCCTCCTCCAACTCGATCACGCGCGTGCAGACCCGGTCCAAGAAGTAGCGGTCGTGCGAGATCGTCAGCACCGTCCCCTCGAACCGATCGAGCGCCGCCTCCAACACCTCCGTCGCCGCGATGTCCAGGTGATTCGTCGGCTCGTCCAGCAGCAGACAATTGCAGCCGTCGAGCATCAGCCGCAGCAGTTGCAGGCGACTCTTCTCCCCACCGCTCAACGTCGCGATCGGCTCGCGCATCTGCCCGTACCCGAAAAGGAAGCGCCCCAGGATCCCGACCGCCTCCTCCTCGTGCATCGGTCGCAGCCCGCGCACGAACTCGAGCGCCGACTGCCGCAGATCCAGCGTCTCGTGCCCCTGCGCGTAATAGCCGACCCGGATCGACGGCCCCGTCCAGACCTCCCCCGCATCCGGCGACTCCCGCCCGAGCAGCAGGCCGAACAGCACCGACTTCCCGGCCCCGTTCGGCCCCACGATCCCCACCCGCTCCCCGCGCCAGAGGGTGAAGTCCGCGTCGAGCAAGATCAGCCGGTCCCCGAACCCCTTGGCGAGATGCCGCGCCTCCAGCACCTTCTGCCCCCCGCGCAGGGCCGGGCGGAACGCCAGACCCAGCTTGCGGCGTTCCAGCACCGGGCGTTCCACCTTGTCCATCCGGTCGATCTGCCGCTGCTTGTTGCGCGCCTGCTTAATGTGCCGCTCGTCGATCACCATGCTCGCCCAGAGCTTGAAGCGCGCCACCGCCGCCTCCAACCGGGCGATCTCCTTCTGCTGCGTGACGTACTGTTCCTGCTGGCGCAACAACGCCAATTCGCGCTGCACCACGAAGGCGGTGTAGTTCCCCTCGTACAGCGTCAGTCGCCCGCCATCCAACTCTGCGACCTGCCCGATCGTGTCGTCCAGCAGATAGCGATCGTGCGACACCAGCACCACCGCGCCCTTGAACGCGCGCAACGTCGCTTCCAGCAGTTCCTTCCCCGCCAGATCGAGGTGATTATCCGGCTCATCCAGCAGCAGCAGATCGGGCCGCGCGACCAGGCAGCGCGCCAAACCGACCAGCTTGCGCTGCCCCCCGCTGAGCACGCTCAACGGCTGCTCCTGCATGGCGGGCGGCAGACCCAGCCGCAGCAAGAAACCGCGCGCCTCATTGCGCAGGCGCGGCCCGTCCCCCTTCTCATACGCCTCCAACGCCGCCGCCTGCCGCTCCAGCGCGCGCCCGAACGCGTCGAAATCGTCGGCCAGCGCCGGATCGGCCAGCGCGGCCTCGATCCCCTCCAACTCGCGCTCGAGCGCCAGCAACTCGGGCCGCCCCAGCAACACCTCCTCGACCGCGCTCGGCGCACCCTCGCCCACATACTCCTGCGCCAGGTACGCCACCCGGGCCCCCCGCCGCAGGATCCGCTCGCCGCCATCGTGGCGCTCGGTCCCGGCCAGCAGCTTCAGCAGGCTCGATTTGCCGGTCCCATTCGGCCCGACCAGCCCGATCTTCTCGCCATCGTTCAGGCTCAGATCCAACCCGGCGAAAATCCGCCGCGTCCCGTAACTCAGCCCCGCCTTGTCCAACCGCGCGATCAGCATCGTCCGTTCTCCCATCGCCGCACACCGCGCCTCGCCACGCCATGCACGACCCTGACCGGCCAGTCGGGCGGGGCACAGGCGGCACGGCGCGGGAACGTCAGCGGACACAAAAAAACGCCGTGGCCTGTCCCGACTGGCCCACGACGTTATCCGTCTATCCTTCTGTCCGCTGTCTGCGTGCGTGATCCCCGGTGGCTCGGCGCGTCAGCGCGCCCTGCTGCCCCCTTGCCCGCCATCGCCAGACCACGGCCCCGGAAAATGGGCGCAGTACGGCAAGGACGGCCTCGCGATGAACCCCCTGAAGCTCAGCCCATCGTAACTATAGCGTTTGTCCGCCCACCCGCACATCGCCTCACCCCTTAACCTCATTCGCATATTGCATCTTACCACACCTCCACGCCCCCCGCAATGACCTCACAACCACAGCAACGCGACAGCATTCCCCTCCCGCCACCATCAGCCCAACGAACCACCCTCCGCCCCCACCTCGCCCTCCAGTCCGCGCAGGCGGACTTCGTGGCCGCCGCCTTCAGCCGGGACGATGGCAGAGCCCGGCGGGGCCGCAGTCCAACGGCACCCCCGCGCCGTATCGCTCCCCTACCCCAACACTTCCCCACCCCAACACCTCGTCACAACCAGCACAGAAACCGCATCCCACGAGCCCTCCTCCCCCACAACCCCCACGAAAAGCGGGACCACCCCACCCAGGATGGCCCCGCCCGCATCCGTCACCGACATGCGTCTTACGTCTTACGTCTTACGCCTCACGCCTCACGCCTCCCCCACACACCGATTCACCAACTCCCCGATCCCCTCCACCCTGCACGTCACCGTCTGCCCCGCGCGCAGCCACACCGGCGGCTTGCGGCCCGCGCCAACCCCGGATGGCGTCCCGGTCGCGATGATGTCCCCCGGCTCCAGGCTGATGATCTGGCTGATATAGGCGACGATCTCGTTCGGCTTGAACAACAGATCGGCGGTGCTCGACGACTGCATCACCTGGCCGTCCACCTCGGTCGTGAGGCGCACGTCCGTGACATCGATCTCATCCTTCGTCACCAGCACCGGGCCGACCGGCGTCGTCTTCTCGAACGTCTTCCCCTGGAGGAATTGCTGCGTGCGGCGCTGATAATCGCGCACCGACACATCGTTGAAAATCGTCCAGCCCGCGACCGCCTCCAGCGCGTTCTCGTTCGTCAGGTGCCGCGCCTCGCTGCCGATCACGATCGCCAGCTCGACCTCCCAGTCCACATTGTCCGACACCTTCGGGATCACGATATCGTCGCGCGGGCCGATCAACGCGCGCGTGTACTTCGCGAAAAGGGTCGGATAATCGGGCGGCTGCGACCCCATCTCGGCGATGTGCGCCATATAATTCTGCCCGACACAAATAATCTTCGGCGGCTTCGGCACGACCGGCGCAAGGTCCACATCGGCCAGCGCGTGACGCGGCCCATCCGCCCTCGCCGCCGCCGCCAAACTCGCCGCGCCGCCCGCCAGTAACGCCCCCACATCGCTATCGGCCAGCTCGATCACCGAATCCCCGTCCAGTCGCCCCGCACGCGTCCCGTTCGCCGTGCGCATCGTCACCAATCGCATCGCTATCCTCCCTCACCACCACACCTGCGGGTCGCCCCCGTACCCCCGCATTGTGGCGCGCGTCATCGTCGTCGTCAAACGAGCGGCGGTCCCTCATCACTCGTCACTCGTCACTCGTCCCCGCCACGCCACCAACCGCTCGACCGCCCCGAAATCCCACGGATCCTGGAAGCGCAGAATCAAGTGGGTCGCCCCGGCCTCCGCGAACGCATCCAGCACCGCCGAGTCATACGCATCGGCCACCTCCACATTCACCGACCGCTCGATCTCGCCCGGATCGCGCCCGAGCGCCCGACAATGCTCATCGAGGATCGCGTTCTTCGCCGCGAACGACTCCGGACGCAGCACCGCATTCCAGATCTGCGCGTGCTCCGCCGTGATCCGCAGCGTCACCCGCTCCCCCGCCCCGCCGATCAAGATCGGGATCGGGTCCCGCAACGGCGGCGGCACATCGATCGCCCAGCGCTCCTTAATGGTCACCAGTCCCCGCCGCAACTCGCGCAACCGCTCGGGCGCAGGCGGCATCGGATAGCCGAACTCCCCGTAATCGCGCTCCTTCCAGCCCGCCCCCAGCCCGAGGATCAGCCGCCCGCCCGACAAATGATCGACCGTCTTCGCCATGTCCGACAGCAGCGCCGGGTTGCGATAGCCGATCGCGCTGACCATCGCCCCGAACTCCACCCGCGTCGTCGTCACCGCCATCGCCGCCAGCAGCGACCAACACTCGAAGTGCGCCCCCTGCGGATCGCCATTCGTCGGGAAGAAATGGTCCCACGTCCACAGCGTATCGACCCCCGCCTCCTCGCACCGCCGCCACGCCTCGCGCATCGATGGCACCGACGTATGTTGCGGGCGCACCTGCACCCCGACCCGGTAACGGCGCGTCGGCATCGTGACCTCCTTTGGCGAGTCGGCAGTCGGTAGTCGGCAGTCGGTAGAGGGGTCTGCCCGCCAGCGCAAGGCCCAATCGCCACCGACCAGCCACTACCGACTACCGACTACCGACTACCGACTCTCTCTCACGACCCCCAACCCCGCCATCGCCCCACCCAGCATGAACGACATGTCGCCCCCCGCCGTGAGGAACTGGAAGCCCTGTGCCGCGCGCATCCGGGCCTCCTCCGGCGAGTTGCACGCGAGGCCCGGAATCGTCCCCGTATTGCGGCACGCCTGCACGATCGCCTCCAACGCGCGGCCATGCCGATCGTCGTTCGCCGCCTCCCAGGGCTTGATCCCGAGCGACAGCGCCAGATCGGCCGGCCCCGCCCAGACCCCGTCAACCCCCGGCGTGGAGAGGATCGCCTCGGCATTCTCCACCGCCGCGATGTCCTCCAACTGGACCGCCAGGAAAATCTCCTCATCGATCCAGCGCGCGTAATCATCCCCATAGCGCCCCGCGCGGCCCCAGCCGAACGAGCGCGTGCCGTGCGGCGGCAGGCGACAGGCATCCGCCGCCTGCTTCGCCAGTTCCGGCGTGTGGACCATCGGCACCACGATCCCCAGCGCCCCCTCATCGAGCATCCGCCCGATCATCGTGTAATCGTTGCGCGCCACCCGCGCCATCGGCGTCGCCGACCCGCCCGCCAGCGCCAGCAGCGTCATGATCGTGCTATCCGGCCCGAACGACCCATGCTGATTGTCGAGCAAAATCCAGTCGATCCCCGTCTGCGCCAACGCCTCCGCCGCGATCGGCGACCCCATCCCCAGCGCATACCCATACGCCGCCCGCCCCTCGGCCATGATCTGCTTGGCCGTATTCACCTTCCGCATGGCGCACACCCCCTCATCCCTCGCGCAGTCGCCCAGTAAAAGCGTGCAATTGCCCGATCCTGCCGCCGCAAGGAACGCCCTCCCACGCCGTCCCACCACCAACGCCCGCCATCCTCACCCACCCCACCCCCATCTTCTCCCCCAGCATGGAGGCACGTCAGGCCCATCGCGGCGGGTATTATGTCCTTCACGGCTACATTGTCCCATCGTGGCGGGAGCATCTGCCCTACCCGTGAAGGGCACAATGTTCACGGGTGCGAGCGCAGCGGGGCCGGGGGGCCGGGGGGCGTTCCCACGTCGTCCCCCCACATCCGCCCTACTGGTGTACTCCCGCAGCGGGGCCGAGCAACCGCCCCCCACATTCACCCCCGCCCCACGCAGCGTGCCGCTACCCAACTCGCGTGTCCAACCCCCCGAACGCCAGCGCGCGCACCTTCAGCACCGCGTACAGCACATCGAATCCCGGCGTCGGCACCCCCAACGCCTGGCCGCGCCGTACCACCGCGCCCGTCAAATACTCCAACTCCACCCGGTTCCGACGCTCGTAGTCGAAAAGCAGCGACGTCTTCGCGCCGGGGGGCAGGTTCATGATGAAGTCCATCGTCCGCTCGGTCGCATCCGGCGCGAGCGCGACCCCCGACGCCCGCCCCACCGCCACCGCCTCCTCGACCAACCGACGATACAGCGCCGCCCCCTCCGGCAGCGCGCGGATACCGGCGACCGCCTCGCCCGTGGCGGCGGTCAGGCTGGCGTGCGGCGCGATCATGATGAACTTCGTCCAGACCTCGCGCAGCGGCGCATCGCTGACGAACACCTCGATCCCCGCCGCCCGGAAAGCGTCGGCGATCGTGGCAATCCGGGGCGTCGCCTCGCCCGAAACCTCGCCCATCTCCAGCTTCGAGAAAGGCGTGTTCTGCACGATCACGCCCGGCTCGCCGATCGCGCAGTTGATCCGCGTCGTCCCGGCCAGCACATGCCCCGGCCCGACCGCCGCGCCGAGCAGCTCGACGCTATCCACCCCGTTCTGCAACGTCAGCACGGCGGTGTTCGCCCCCACCGCCGGAGGCAGGGCCGCCGCCGCCACCCCGGTATCGAACGCCTTCACCGTGAAGATGATCAGGTCGAAGTCGGGGCCGGGCGGCGCGTCGGCCGGGGTCTCCACCGCCAGCGCCGGGTTGACGACATGCGTCTCGTTCGTCACCAGATCCCGCAGCGTCAGCCCCCGCTCGCGAATCGCCGCCAGATGCGCCCCGCGCGCCACGAAGACCATATCGTGCCCCTGCCGCGCCAGCGCCCCGCCGTAATATCCGCCGAGCCCCCCCGTGCCCATCACCAAAACGCGCATAGGCCCCCCTCTCGCCACACCCATACATCTCGCCAAAATTGCTGGCCGCATTATCGGCCTTTTCAGCGAATGGGCAAGGGCCAATCGCACCAGACACCGGGCCGGGGCCTGCGTCCAGCAGTGGCGTGGTCGTTCGGGCACTCAAGGAACAACAATCATCTATCGGATAGGCGAGATGATAGGCGGCGACTTTCCAGTCGCCGCCCCGAATCCGGCCACATTGCGACAGCCCCGATACAGAGCGCGAGCAGCAGAACCATGAGCGGGCTATGGCTCAGATGGTCCCTCCGAGGGTCAGATCCCGAACGAGGCGGTGCCATCCTCTTTGGGGCGGGTTAGGCGCTATCTTTCGGTGTTCTCCCGAAAGTTGGGAGACGGAGAAGACGGCGTGGTCTAGCCTCTATCCTCGCAACCTGGTCCGAAGTTGTGAGGGTGGGAATTGGTTGGTCGAGCTGGTTGAGTTGGTGGCGCAATGCAGCCTCTAGGCGAAATACATCCACTCGCAGATCGGATTCCCGCTGAAAAGCTGCACTGTAATCTCCTATAGTCACCGCCTGACGATACAAACGGAACGCACGCCTCAGTGCGTCGTAGGTTTCCACATCTCACCGCTGCGGGCGGGCGGATGGGAGGGCACCGAGGGAGGTCAGCACTAAACCGATCACGTTCAGCGCGTTGCGGGCGGCGTGCAGCCGGTTCCAGCGCCCCTGGAGCGCGCGGAACTCCGCGACCGACGACTCGTCCGGGGGCAGCGCGACGATGCGCGCGTTGAGAGGCAGGTTGCGGGTGGCGGTGACGCCGAGCATCACGGCGTAGCAGGCCGCCCCGGCCAGGGTCAGGCGGAAAGCGGGCGAGCGGCGGTCGCGCTCGAGCAGGAGGACGGGCAGGAACGAGGCGATCAGCGCCTGCATATAGGGCGGCATGACCGCGCCGAGGCGGCGATAGACCGCCTGCTCCGCGCGTACGTGCTCCGCGGGCGGCAGGGTCGCGAGGGCCGGGTAAACGCCCGCCATCGTGGCGAACTCGTTCCCGTTCAGCATCCCGGCGACGACGAGATTGATCAAGCGGGCGATCGTGCGAGCCAGTGGGTGTTCCTCCTCGCTGAATGTCGAAAAGCGCCGGTGCGACGGCGGACAGGGGACGCGCCCCGGGCTAGTACTAGTTTGCGGTGCGAAATAGGGTTCGTTTTTGGCGCTGTGGCAAGGTTTCTGCGACCGATCGGTGGCGGAGTGTGCTGATTCGCCCCGGAGGTGCCTGATGCTGCGCGACCGCTACGCCC
>JAABUN010005417.1_pt1 | contig 15871 bp, 16 predicted proteins | sample 5559311 | NCBI WGS metagenome assembly JAABUN01 (sample SAMN10711877, study PRJNA513370) | rock metagenome | isolation source: Antarctica rocks | place: Antarctica: Victoria Land, Siegfried Peak sud
CTGTGTTTCAAGAATAGTTGCCGGGTTGGCCGGGGTCATCGTGACCCTCCCTTGTAGGGAAGGGTCGCCATCGCTGCGGCGGGACGGGTTCGTAACCCGACAACTATTCCTGAAACGCAGCACTTAGCCGGGAGCGGGGCCCGCCCGCCGGAGACTGCGGCGGGATCGGCGGCGACGCGGATCTCCAGGCGACGCTGCGGCGTGGGCGTGGTCAGGACTACCACGAGTTCCTGGCCTGGCTCGGCGAGCAGCAAACGCCGCTGTACCTGGCGCTGCACCGCGCGCAGGAGCACTTCGCGAGCCGCGAGATCGTGCCGGTGACGAGGACGCCCGCTCCCGTCCACTACTTCCACGCCAAGCCCTTCCTGATCGAGCCGGACCTGCGGCTCGACGTCGCCCTCTACCCTTGGCAGTTGCCGGGTGGTGCCATCGGCGAGGTCGCGGATGTGGTATTCCCCCGCCGACCGCGCGATCGTGCTCTGGGAGTGCTTCCGGGAAGTCTGGCGCGGCTTCGGGCAGGCCCTGATCGCCCGCTCCCCCGGTGCCAAGCGATTCATCACCACCTGGGAGGACAGCTACGAGCGCGCGGGCTGGCGGCGCTTCTTGGAGCGTCATGGTTATCGGCAGGCTGAGCCGGCTGTGTTCACTAAACCGACCCGAGGATAATATAGCCCCCTCCCCTTTTCCTTGTCCTGATTAGAAATTCGTGCTACCGTAATCCCCCAAGAACACTTCCCCCGCGTGACCGAATGCTCCTATAACCCCGAAAAACGCTTCACCGTCGCTGAGCATGAGCGCTTAATCCAACCGCGATGGAGAGGGGGAGGAGGCAAGCCACGATAGTCGGCGAGATGAGGCACGCAGTCCGCAGTCCGCAGTTCTCAGTGCTCGCGGAGGTGGCGGCGGAGGAAGGCGAGGGTACGCTCCCAGGCGAGGGCGGTCGCGGCGGGGTCGTGCTCGGGGCGGTCGGGCTCGAAGAACCAGTGCTTGGCGCCCGGATAGGTGTGGAACTCGACCTCGCGACCGGCGGCCCGGATGTCCCCTTCGAGCTGGCGGACCTGCTCATCGGGCTCCCACTCGTCACCCTCGGCGTAGTGCCCGAGGAAGGCCGCCCGCGCCCGCGCGAAGTCGCCCTCGCCGCCGCCGTAGAAGGTGACCACGGCGGCGATGTCGCTGGGCCGCTCGGTCGCCATCAGCATCGCCCAGTAGACGCCCATCGAGAAGCCGACCACCCCGACGCCGTCGCCGCGCGTGGCCGGGTGCGCGCACAGGGCCGCGACCGCCCCTTCCACCAGGGCGCGCGTCCGGGGGAAGTCGTGTTCCGCGGCCGTCATCAGCGCCTTGGCCTCGTCGATCGTCGCGGCGGCGGCCCCGCCGTAGAGGTCGGGCGCGAGGGCGACGTAGCCCTCGGCGGCGAGGCGGTCGCAGACGGCGCGGAAGGTGCCATTCAGCCCCCACCAGGCGTGGAGGACGAGGACGCCGGGGCCGGCGCCACCGGGCGGGAGAGCGAGATACGATCCGTCGGGGGCGGGCGGGGTCGCGGGTGCGGTCATCGTGAACCTCCCGATCGGGCTACACCGTGCGGCGACATCGGCAATAGAATAGCACATGGGTTCTGAGAACGGAAGGCCGGGAGGGGCGCGGGCCGTGGTGGCGGACGCCGCGTCGCGGCATTGGCCGCGAGTGATGCTTTACACATATGGATCATTGCCGTGGCAGGAAAATCAGCCCTTTGCGGCCTGAGAACCGCGGAGTAAAGCCGAACTTCGGGCCGAAGCTCTGCCATCGTAGGTGCAAATATGTGTAAGGGATCATGGGTCTTGCCGCCATTCGATGATCCAAGTGCCCGCCGTCGCAAGGCCGCCGCCGACGGCCAACAATTCGTGTTGCCGCTCAGGACAAGCGGGATCCGGATCATCGAATGGCGGCAAGACCCAACATCGGTGACACCGGCGTGCAGTTCCCCTGGCAGCAAAACCGCCGTTAGGGGTCTCGGGCGGAGCGGGGTAAGGGATGCTGGTCGGTCAAGCGTGTCGCTGCGCATTGCTTTTCCTCTTGGCGTACAATGCGGCCCTGTGACGGCGCGTAGCCCGGATCGTCGCACGCGCCAAGCCGTGAGCAACGCGTGAGCAAGCTATGCCCGTGGTGAAACGCCCGCACGTCGCGCCGACCGATGACTGGCAACAGCTGCAACTGCTGGCACCCTTCCCGGGGCAGCGGGCCTATGAATTGCTGTGGCCGGTCGTCCTCTTTGGTCGCCCGCCGGCCGAGCGCGCCGACGAGACTGGTACGGCGGAGCGCACCATCTATCGCCGGGCGGCGCGCTTCGACGCCGAGGGGATGGCGAGCCTGTTCCCGCCGCCCAAGGTCGAGAAGCATCAGCGTCTCCCCGCGCGGGTCCGGGTGGCCATCCGCGACCTCAAGGCCGAGCACCCCACCTTCTACGCCAGCGAGATCGCGGATATCTGCGCGATCCGCTTCGCCCAGCGCCCCAGCCCGCACACGGTGAAGCGCCTCCTCGCCGAGGCTCCGCCGCTAGCACCGCCCGCCCGCCGCTTCCCGCCCTATCGAGAGATCGCCGACCCGGCGGCGGCGCGCCTGGCGATTGTCCGGCTGCACAGCGAGGGGTGGGCGGTCAAGAGCATCGCCGCCTACCTCGACTGCAGTCGGCAGCAGGTGTACCGCACCCTCCGCCGCTGGATCGCCGAGGGCATCGCGGGGATCGATGACAAATCGCGCGCCCGCGCGGACGCCCCACGTAAGGTGACCTTCCGGGCCATCGCCACCATCAAGGAGTTGCAGGAGAACCCGCGCCTGGGCGAGTTCCGCGTCCACGCCGCCCTCCGGCAACAGGGCATCTATCTCAGCCCGCGCACCTGCGGGCGCATCCTCGCCAAGCACCGGGCGCTCTACGGCCTCAAGCGCCCGGAGGTCGCACCCCACGAGCCGAAGCCGCTCCCTTTCCGGGCCACCCGGCCGCATGCGTACTGGTTCTTCGACATCCGCTACGTCGACCACCAGCTGGGGGCCTTCAAGGTCTACAGCATCACCCTGCTCGACGGGTACTCGCGCGCGATCCTCGCCAGCCTCCTCTCGCGCAGCCAGGATCTCGGCGCGGTGCTGCTGGCGCTCTACGCCGCAATCCGGCAGCACGGGACACCGGAGGCGCTGGTGACCGACAGCGGCGGCGTCTTCCTGGCGCACCACGCGCAGCGGATCTACGCGGCCCTGGGCCTCCGCAAGGCGGAGATCGCCCGGCGCCAGGTACTGTCAGGTAAAGATCAACCGCCGGGGCGTGGGATACTGTGAGCATGAATGAGCAGGAGACTACCCCCAACTACAAACGCCACCGCTTCCCGCCGGAGATCATCGGGCACGCCGTCTGGCTGTACTTCCGCTTCGCCCTGAGCTACCGCGATGTGGAGGAACTGCTCGCCGAACGCGGCGTCATCGTGACGTACGAGACCGTGCGCCAGTGGTGCCGCAAGTTCGGCCAGGCCTACGCGAACGCGTTGCGCCACCGCCGACTACGCCCTGGCGATAAGTGGCACCTGGACGAGGTGTTCGTGACCATGAATGGGCGAACGCACTACCTCTGGCGGGCCGTCGACCAAGACGGCAACGTGCTCGATATCCTGGTCCAGGCTCGGCGCGACAGGATCGCCGCCACGAAGTTCCTGCGCAAGCTGCTCAAGGGGCTCACGTATGTGCCGCGCGTGGTGATCACGGACAAGCGCGCCAGCTACGGGGCGGCCATGCGCGAGGTGCTGCCGAGCGTCGAGCACCGCCAGCACAAACGATTGAACAACCGGGCGGAGAATTCGCACCAGCCCACCCGGGAACGGGAGCGGCGGATGCGCCGCTTCAAATCGCCGGGGCACGCCCAGCGCTTCCTCGCTGCATACGGCCCGATCGCCGCGCACTTCCGCCCCCGCCGCCACCACCTCGCCGCCCCGGAATACCGCCAGCTACGCGACGAGCGCTTCGCCACCTGGCGAGCAGTCACCGGCACCCCAGCGTTGGCCTGAGCGGCAAGCCACGTATGCCTCATCACGCCACCAAGCGCCAGCGCATCACCCGGCCCGACTTAACCTGACAATACCCCCGTAACGCCTCGATCGCGTCCCGTGTGAACGCCTTGGACACACTTTTCTTGGCGGGTGCTTGTGTCGCCTCTGTCCCAGCCTGGTCTTTCGGCGCGGTGTCTGTTGCCGGTGTATCTGCCGTGGGCGTGGTAGCTGGCTGTGTGTCCGCTGGCTTGAACTGTGCTTGCGCTGCCTGCCTCTTCGCTTCATCGGCTTTCAGCTGTTCAGGCGTCTTCTTGGGTAGGAAGAAATAGGTCTCGCGGATCTCGTCGTCGTCCAGGATACCCGCCGCGTTGGCCAGGAGGGCGTCCTTGCGGATGGCGTCGGTGTCGTTGAAGTCCGGCGCGTTGAAATAGAAGGCTAACTCGGGGTCGAAGCTGTGGATAATGTCCTCGGTGAAGATCTCCGCCACGATGTCCTGGAGCGGCTTGATACGCCCGTTGTAGAACTGCCGCTCCTCGGCGTTGATCGTGGTGTACTTGCTGGTCCCCTTCTGGTTGAGGAAGACGGCGGGCACCCCGTAGGCGTTGGCGACCTTGCTGGTGGTCAGCTCGCGCAGGGCGGTGAACTCCATGTCTTTCAAGGTCTGGGCGTAGGGCTGGATGTCCTCGACGCCCGACACCGCCACGATGCCGTGCTGGTGGGCCGCGCCGCTATGCCGCTGGGTGATCAGGGCCGCTAAGCGTTCCACCGTGTCCTTGACGCGGTCCTTCAGGCATTGTCAACTTATGCGGGCGGTGAAGTGAGGAGATCGCCAAGGGACGCGCTTGGCCGGGGTTAAGCTGCGCATTACGCGGCGGCCACACCGGTGACCGCCCGCCAAGTGGCGTGGGCGTGGACGCGGTGCTGGCGGTAGGCGACGGCGGTCAGACGGTGGCGGCGCGGGCGGAAATGGCTGGCGATGGGACCGTCGGCGGCGAGGAAGCGCTGGGCATGCCCCGGCGACTTGCAGCGTCTCATGCGGCGCTCGCGCTCGCGGGTCGGCTGGTGGGGATTCTCCGCGCGATTGTTCAGCCCCTTGTGTCGCCGCTGCTCCACGCTGGGGAGCACGTCTCGCTTGGCCGCGCCGTAACTCGCGAGCTTGTCGGTGATGACGACGCGCGGGACATACTGCAGCCCCTTGAGCAACTTGCGGAAGAATCTTCGCGCCGCGGCGGCATCGCGGCGGGGCTGCACGAGGATATCGAGGACCACACCGTGCTGGTCAACCGCTCGCCAGAGGTAATGCTGCTCGCCGTTGATGGCGATGAACACCTCGTCCAGGTGCCACTTGTCGCCGGGGCAGGGCCGCTGGCGACGGAGCCCGTTGGCGTAGCGCTGGCCGAACTTCCGCGACCAGCGTCGGATCGTCTCGTCGGTGACGATCACCCCGCGCTCGGCGAGCGGCGCCTCCACATCGCGGTAGCGCAGGGCGAAGCGGAAATACAGCCACACCGCGTGGGCGATGATCTCGGCGGGGAAGCGGTAGCCGGCATACGTGGGCGGCGCGATCTTATCTATCATGCCGCAAGTATCGCATGCTCACCACGTCCTTCCACAAGTTGACAGTGCCCCCGGTGTTACCTGTACCGGGCCATCGACCATGAGGGGACCCTCGTCGACGTGCTGCTCAGCGAGCAGCGCGACATGGGCGCCGCCCGACGCTTCTTCGCCCAGGCGCTGGACCTCGTCGGCCGCGCACCGGAGCAGGTGACGACCGACGGGCATGACGCCGACCCCCGCGCCATTCGCGAGACCCTCGGTGACGGGGTGGGCCAGCGGACCAGTCGCTATAAGAACAACCGGATCGAGCAGGACCACCGGGGCGTCAAGCAACGGTGCTCCCCCATGCGCGGGTTCGGGAGCTTCGCCGCTGCGGCGCGCTTCTGCGCCGGCTTCGAGGAGCAACGCCAGCATTTCCGGTCGCGCACGAGGCGGGATGAGCGGGTCTCGCTGGCCGAGCAACGCCGCCTGTTCCGGGAGCGCTGGGCGGCGGCGCTGACCGAGCCGGCCGCTGCCTGACCAACGCCAGGGCCTGTTTCGGGCTGTCCACGTCCGCCTTCAACCTCTTGCGACGTCTCAAATCTGACGCAACCGATCATCTTAGGTGCCCCACATGGTAGTGTCAGAACTCAGGACGCAGTCGCCAAATTCGGGACAAGCCGGGCGGAAGATGGGGATCGGCACGGTGAAACGGGCGATCTCGCGGGCTTGCACACGCGTGATCGGCCGTATCTTCTGACCAGGTGGGGAAGATCGAACCAACCACGCTGGCATTGACTGAGTTCTGACACTTCCCTATCTTCGAGCGAGGTGATCGCGCAGGGAGCGCAGCTGAGGATCGTTGGGGACGCGCCAGACCGGACCCCAGAACAAACCCCGCCTACATGTCAGGGTGGGATAGCTGGGGAATCAGGGGTGGGGCTCGTCGGTCGGCGGGTCGAGGGCGTCGAGGAAGGCGCGCGCGGTCACGATCCGCAGCGCACCGAGGCGCGGGTCGTCGGCGAGGGAGAGGAGATCGTCGTCGCCGGTGACCAGGTACGCGACGTTGGCTCCGAGCGCGGCGGCGAGGATGTGGTCGTCCTTCGGGTCGCGCACCCGGATCGGGGGCGTGTCGAGCGCGGGCGCGGGGAGGGCGTGAGCGCGCAGTAGGTGGAAGAGTTCGGCCACGGCGTCGGGTGCGAGGCCGAACCGCTCGCGCAGCCGGGACCGCCCGAGCACCTCCTCCAGCTCTGTCCGTTGCGCCTCCGCCAGGTGCAGGGTGAATGCGCCTGCGCGCCAGGCGGCGTAGAGGGCGTGGGGCAGGCCACGCGGGCTGAGCAGCGCGCTGACGAAGATGTTGGTATCGACGACGGCGCTAACGGCTCCGCCGGTCATGGCGCTCCTGGCGGACCTCCTCGACGAGCGCCGTCACCTCGGCCAGGATCTCGTCGGGGTCCTTGTCGGCGTTGCGCGCCTGGACCGCCTCGATCGCCGCCCAGGCCCGCGCGTCGCGCGCGCGCCGGAATTCCTCGTAGGCCGCGTATTCGTCGGGGCTGACGATCAGCGCCACGGGGCGACCCTTCTTCTCGACGATGACCGGCTCCTTGGTGTAGAAGACCGAGTTGAGCACATCGCTGAAGCTGGCCCGCGCGGCGGCGGTGGAAAGGGTTTTAACCATCGGTAGACCTCCTTCGGTGATCGGACATGGGGCGAGTATCGCACAGACATGTACATCATGTCAATTCTAACAAGACGCTATCCAGAGCGCCGCCCGCGCCGCCGTGCCAAGCATCAGCGCGCCAGGCGATCGCGCAGCGAGCGGGGGTGCGGGTCGTTCGGCACGCGCCAGACCGGCCCCCAGAAGGCGTCGGGGTCGTCGCCGAGCAGGAGGTCGACCGCCGTGGCGAACCAGTAGCGCCCGCTGCCCCCGGCCCGGCGCGTCGTCTCCAGCAGCCCCGCCAGGCGGCGCGCTGAGCGTCACCATCAGCACGATCGACGCGGCGCTGGCCGCGAAGGGCGGGTCGTCCCCGATCAGGCGGGTCAGGTAGCGCCCGTACCCCTCGATCTTGCGCGCCCAGGCCTTGTCCGGGCGGCCACGCCCCGCGAGCGTCTCCGTGCCGCGATCGACCTCCAGGAAGTGGCCGTGCCCCGCCAGCGCGAAGAAGCCGTCGGGGACGGTGATGAAGTGGGCCCGGCCCTCGCGCTGCTGCGCCATCAGCTGCCGGTCGTCGCGCCAGTCGTCCAGGGCCAGCCCCGCCCGCATGGCCGCCCGGTGGGCGCGGATGTACACGTCGTTGATCAGCAGGCTGTGGTCGATCTGCTGCGGCCCGAGATCGTAGATGCTGCGCGACCAGCGCGGCGGGCCGTCGCCGGATGCCGCGAGGTGATCGGCCACGGCGCGGGCACCGGCCGGGGTGAGGACGTTGTAGAAATGCAGGTAGGGGCCGCCCGTGCGCGCCGAGGTGAGGATCGCCGACTGCCGCCGCACCAGGCCGCCCTCCCAGAGCCGCCGCAGACTCAGGTTTGCCAGCTTGCGCGCGTAGGCGGGGCCGCGCGGGCTGCCGTCGCGATTGGGGCCATCCGCGAAGAGGAGGTCGCGCACCTGGCCGTTCGTCAGCAGCCCGTGCCGATCGAGCGCCGCGAGGATCGCCATCCCCTCGGCGATGTGGGCGAGGGGATAGGCGTGCGCGGGCTTGCCGCCCGGCAGGTAGCGCGAGCGGGGGCGGCGGGTGCATGGTGGGGGTGAGGGCGATCGTGGCATGGCAAGTTTCGGGTTCCGTGCGGGTCCCGTCGTTATACCATGGGCGGGGCCCGGTGTTGAAGGGGGTGCCGCGCGCGGTATCCCAGACGGGACGGGGCACAAGCGGCTCCCTGGCTGCCTCTTCACTTCGGGTTTTATTCGTGACATAATGCCTGCGGCCGACGCGTCCGACTCCCTGTACCAGGACCGCAAACGCGACCGACCCCGCTCCCGGCGGGCGCGCAATACCGCCCGCCGCGACGGGGCGCGCCGATTGGAGCGCCTTCTCGCTCGGGTCGGCGGGGCCGGGGCCACGATAAACCAGGAAGGTGACGCCGGGGACCCGTCGCCGTATCCGGTCGGGCGCGCCGGCCGACAGGATAACTACTCGGCGTGCAGCGCATCGACGATGCGCGCTCGCACCACATCGTGCGTCAAATGTTGTGGGAGATCGACGTGGCTAGGCAGATACCCATTATCGAGCCACCGGGGATAGATGTGGAGGTGGAGATGAAAAACATCTTGCCCAGCCGCTACCTCGTTCGCCTGGGTGATATAGATGCCATCCGCCCGTAGCCCGGCCTTGACGGCCCGCGCAATTCGGACGGTTTGGCGCATCAGCGCGGCCCCCAATGTATCGCTCACCGTGTAGATATCAGGGAAATGGGGCTTGGGCACGACGAGTGGATGCCCTTCCAAAGAGAGGAAGGCGATGGTGTCCGTATCCTCGGCGAGAATAGCGGCAGCGTCGGTTCGGTTAATAATGCGGCAGAAAATGCACGAGTCCATGGGAGCAGTATAGCAAGCAGGACCGCTATTGCAGCTCGTGGTCGGTCGTGCGGTTGTCCATGATCGCCCGCCGCAGGCGCTCATAGCCCTCGTGGCCGCGCGGGTCCCAGAGGGGGTCGCCGGTGCGCTTGAACCGGGCGCGGAGGTGGGCCTTGGCCAGGCGGCGGCAGAAGCGGGGGGTGACCGGCTTGTCGCCGGGTTTGCGGCGGCGTTCGAGCTGGCGCAGCACTTCGGCGTGGTGGCCATAGGCCCCGTAGGGTATCAATAATCATCAGAGGTGGTGAAAGTTCGCCTCCGTGCGTGTCGAGCGTAGACGAACCGCGACTACCTTCGCTTGCGGGAGAGATAGGCTTGATTGGCGGATGGCGCGAACAGTTCGCGCCTACGGTCGCTGCCGCGAATTATCGCGGGCAGGGCCGAGGCGAATCGGAGATCGAGTCTCCTTGCCTGCTTCACGCGGCGACATCGTAGTCGTTGATGAGTCCGCCAAGGACCGGTCGGCAACGGATCTGTGCTGGGTCCGCAGGTCGTGTCGGGGCGGCTGCGAGAGGCACCGGCGGCCCTTGGTCCCGGCCCTGGTGCGGTCGCCGGTGGTTGTAGTAGGCCGCATAGTGGGCGAGTACGGACCGCAGGTGCGCCTGACTAACGATGAGGAGCCGATCAAGGCACCCTGCGCGGAGTGAGCGGACGACCCGCTCGGCGACGGCGTTGGCATTCGGCGTCTGCGGTGGCGTCTTGACGATCGTGATCCCTTCGGACGCGAAGACGGCGTCGAAGCTCGCCGGGAACTTGCCGTCGCGATCACGGATGAGGAAGCGGAGGGGCCGACCGTCCTCTTCCTGCACGTGCCAGCTGAATTGCCGGGCCTGCTGAGTGACCCAGGCGGCGTCCGGCGCGGCGGTGCAGCCCGCGATGTACAGCCGCCGCGAGCCGAGCTCGATGAAGCAGAGGACATACAGCCGTTGCAGGAAGAGCGTGTCCACGGTGAAGCAGTCGCAGGCGAGCAGCTGGGTACGGTGCTGCGCGAGGCATGCGCGCCAGGTGGTGCGCCCTCGCCGGGGTGCGGGCGGTAGGTCATGCCTTTGGAGGACCCGCTTGATCGTGGCCCGCGAGACGCGGTGGCCCACCTTCAACAGTTCGCCTTGGAGCTTGCCGTAGCCCCAGGCGCGGTTCTCGCGGGCGAAGCGCACGATCAGGTCGACGGTGGCGTCCGGAATCGTCGGACGACCGCGTTTCGGCGCGTTGCCGCACGTCCATTTCCGCTTCACGATCGCGCGATGCCAGCGGAGGACGGTCTCGGGCTGCACGATTACGACGGCGCTAGCCACGGCGCGATATCGGGCGACGATCGCCGCCAGCACCACCTTGTCCCAGCGCGTGAGGCGAGGTGCCTGTTTCGCTTGGCGCTGATACATGCGCACTTGCTGGCGCAAGGCGACGACCTCGACAGCCAGGTCCCGTCGGCCGCGCGTCACGGCATGCAGCAGATCAAGGGCCAACGCGAAGGCGGCGAAGATGAGGGCGAATGGCATTGGGTACCCTCCCGGTGGAGCATACGAGGCAACACGACACGCCGCAAGAATACCGAATCCTGGTACGATGATTCGGTGTTTCTGCTCCGATACTGCGACCGACCGGATTATGACACCCTACGGGCCACATGCACGCGTTTGTGCGCATCTACCCCAATCGTGATCATCCTACCCTCCCGTTACGCGCCCGACCACAAGCACGGCTCCGGGGTGGACAGGACGCTCTCCGGTCGCCACTGGGGCGACACGCTCCTATCAGGTCACGCCCCGGGAACCCGGCGTGGGGGCGACAGGTCGCATCTGAGACACCTGGTCAGTCAGAAGTAGGGTCAGCCCACCACGCCGCGCTCGCGAGCAGTATTACAGAGAGTCAGAAGTCAGACGATGCTTGGTGGGAACGGTCGGATGCTGGTAGCGTTGGGGCCTTGACTGCTGCATGGAGGAGCGTCCGAAGCCCTGTCCTCACTGCGCCGCGACCGCGACCGTCGAACAGCCGCGGCGCACCGCGCTGGGTTACCGCGCCTTCCGCTGCCCGGACTGTCGCCGCCTCTGCAACGAGCGCACCGGCACGCCCGACAACCACCTGCAGTACCCGACCGACCTGGTGCTGCTGGTCGTGCTCTGGCGGCTCAGGTACACGCTGAGCCTGCGCGACCTCGCCGAGCTGTTCCTGGCGCGCGGCTTCGTCTTCAGCCACGAGGCCGTGCGCGACTGGGAGGCGCGCTTCGCCTCGCTCCTGACCGACCGGCTGCGCGCCAAGCGGCGTGGGCGGGGCGGCAGAAGTGGCACGCGGACGAGACCGACCTGCGGGTCACTGGGCGCTGGTGCCAGCTGTACCGCGCCATCGACCGGGAGGGCAACCTCGTCGAGGCGCTGCTGCGCGAGACACGCGACATGGTCGCGGCGCAGCGGTTCTTCGCCCAGGCCCTGGAGGTCGCTGGCCATGCGCCTACGCAGGTGACGACGGACGGGCACGACGCTTACCCCCGCGCCATGCGGGAGACGCTAGGCGCTGGGGTATTTCACCGCGACAGCCGCGACAAGAACAAGCGCATCGAGCAGGACCACCGGGGCGTCAAGCAACGCTCCTCTCCCCTGCGCGGGTTCGGTGCCTTCGCCTCGGCGGCGCGCTGCTGCGTCGGCTTCGAGGAGCAGCGCCAGTACTGCCGCGCCCAGGCCCGGTCGGATGAACGCGTCGCGCTGGCGGAACGCCTCGGTCTCACGCTGTCCTCGACACCCGTCGCCAAGACCTGGCGTCCCACTTCTGACGCATCCCTACGAACTGCCCGCCGACCAGTTCCGACCGTCGGAAAGCACCGCCTGGTGAAACCAGGCCACGCGGAAGCCTCGCCCGTCGCCTAACGCACGAACTTTACCCAGTTATTGCCGAAGGTATTCGGGTCGGGGTGGGCCGTCTCATTGATTGGGATGTAGTGCTCCCCGGTCTGGTCCCACTCCAGCAAGGCGAGGATGATGCGGTCGCAGAAGTGGTGCAGGTCGAGGTAGCGCCTGACCTGGGTCTCGAACGAGCCCTCGACCGCGCCCGTATGGACGATTTCATTCCGCAGATCAGTGAAATCCGTGGTCCAGCCGGTGATGCCCTCCGCCACAAAGAAGTGTTCGAGGATGTCGGCGAACGTTGCTCGTTGCCCCGTTTGCGCCCCGCTGACCCACCTAAAGTTGTCCCTGCTCTGCGAGAGAAACCCTCGGGGTACGCCAACCTTGAGGGCGTAGTTGTACCGGATGACCTCAAGGAAGTTCGCCATGAGCAGCGCCTTGTTCTCCAGGTAGTTTGTGGTCTTCGCCAGCAGCCCGATGTTAATGAGGTTGTTCATGGGGAAAACCTGGGCGCGCGCCTGGTAGCGCGGGAGGCAGTGGTCGAGGAAAGCGGTGATCTCGTCTGGCGCGGATAGTCGATAAAGGACCGGGCCAACCCCGCCACGGAGGGCGTCAGTTCGCCAGAGCGCTAAATGGGCCGTGGTGCCTTGGTGCTGCACCTCACTGACGGCGAAATCGGTGCGGAGGCCGGTGGCGAAGGAGCAGAGCCGACAAAGGGAATCGACCAGGTCGATGAGCGGCCGGGCTTCGCGGTACGGGACATCGGCTATCTCGAGAACATGGGAGATTCTCTCCTGCTGCCGGGGCGCGACCGACGCTCGATACCCGCCGATGCTCACGCTGAATCGGGAGTTCACCCGGTGGTCGAATGGCACCCCGGTCAGGGAGGCGCGGACCGTGACCAGTTCGGCATCGCCTGGGAGGAGTGGGGCATCGAGTTCGGCCTGCCCCAGGACAGCCTCGAGCTCGCTCCGTCTGCCGTCGTGCGTCTGCCCCGTCACGGCTATCTCGGTGCGCCTGAGGAGGAGCGGGGACGAGCCGGCGATGCTCTCCAGGTGGCAGGCCCCCTTGATGAAGCCTGGGAGCGCCGCCCTGGGCTTGACCGTCGCCACGACACGCGTATCGCCCTCCTGGCGGAGGAGAATGTCGGCCACGACGGTGCCTGACTCGTAGTCCAAGGTGCAGACGAGATTCACGGCAATCCTCCTATCCGAAGCTTTTCCCATACCGCGTCCGCAGGTTGGCGAGAAACTGCTCGGCAAGGGTGGCTTCTACTTCGACGCGAGCCAGGACGAGTTGCGGTACTGGCCGCCCTGGATCGAGACCACGGGCACCGGCAATCCGCGCTCGCTCCATGTGGCGGTGCTCGGTGTCCCTCGATGGGGCACCGAGCGGCGTACTTGGGTTAGTCGACGATCTGCGCCATGTACCATGTCCCGGAGTCCAGATCGCGGTAGACGACGCAAAGCAAGCCATCGCTGGTCACGATACAGTAGTAGCAGCGTCGCACCTTCCCCTCGCCGCCGGGTATTGTCAGGTTAGCTGAGCGGTCTCGCGGACGGGCGAGTATGCGATACTCGGCGCATGAATGAACAAGCACCCGCCCCCAGCTACACGCGGCATCGGTTCCCGCCGGAGATCATTGGCCACGCCGTCTGGTTGTCCTTCCGCTTCGCGCTCAGCTACCGGGACGTGGAGGAGTTGCTCGCCGAGCGCGGCGTCATCGTCACCGACGAGACCGTCCGGCAGTGGTGCCGCACGTTCGGCCAGCAGTACGCCAATGCCCTGCGCCATCGTCGTCCGCGCCCGGGCGACAAATGGCCCCTCGATGAGGTCTTCATTCGTATCAATGGTGCGACCCATTACCTCTGGCGCGCGGTGGACCAGGACGGCAATGTGCTCGACATCCTCGTCCAGGCGCGGCGTGACGAGGCGGCGGCCGTGAAGTTCCTGCGCAAAACTGCTGAAGGGCCGCGCCTATGTGCCGCGGGTCGTGGTCACGGACACGCTCGCGAGCTACGGGGCGGCGATGCGCGCGGTCCTGCCGGGCGTCGAGCACCGGCGGCACAAGGGGCTGCACAACCGCGCCGAGACTTCCCACCAGCCCGCGCGCGAGCAGGAGCGCCGGATGCGGCGGTTCAAGCGTCCCGGCCACGCGCAGCGCTTCCTCGCCGCCCACGGCCCGATCGTCGGCCACTTCCGGCCGCGCCGCCACCGCCTGACCGCCCCCGCCCACCGCGCGACCCGCGCCGAACGCTTCGCCACCTGGCGGGCGGTCGCCGGTACCCCAGCGTGGGCCTGAGCGCTCGCACACCTCCTCCTCACCGTGCCTCCGTGCATCCAGTCCCCGCACGACGCGACTTATCTTGACAATGCCGGGGTGAGGGTTTCAGCAACGCCGCTGCATTCGCGGCCAGTATCCAGGGGATGCAGCGCCCGGCGAGAGGGTAAAAGCCCCCGCCTGCGCGGACTGGACCAAACCAATCCGTTTCTTTCTCCCGGCCCCCTCTGTGGCGCTGTGTCTCCTGTTCCGTCCCCTCGTTCCCCCCTCCCTGGCATAGATCATGCCGGACCGAACTTGACAAGCTCGTGTCGGCGGTACTATATCGAATGTGATTCACACAGCGGCCCGCGCGATGCGGTGACGGGGCGCGACGCGAGGGATGAGGAGGAGCCGTGGCAGTAGAGCACGCGACGCAGCACGACCAGCAGACCCTCGAACAATTGGCGATCAATACGATTCGGACCCTCTCGATCGACGGGGTGCAGCAGGCGAACTCCGGCCACCCCGGCTTGCCGCTCGGCGCGGCGGCGATGGCCTATACCCTCTGGACGAAGTTCCTGCAGCACAATCCCACCGATCCGACCTGGCCCGACCGCGACCGCTTCGTCCTCTCCGCCGGGCACGGCTCGATGCTGCTCTACAGCCTCCTGCACCTGACCGGCTACGACCTGCCGCTCGATGAGTTGAAGCGCTTCCGCCAGTGGGGGAGCATGACCCCCGGCCACCCGGAGCGGCGGCACACCCCCGGCGTGGAAGTGACGACCGGCCCGCTCGGGCAAGGCTTCGCCAATGGCGTCGGGCTGGCGATCGCGGAGGCGTGGCTCGGCGCGTACTTCAATCGTCCCGGCCACACGATCGTCGATCACCACACCTACGCGATCGTCTCCGACGGTGACGTGATGGAAGGGATCGCCTACGAGGCGGCGTCGTTGGCCGGGCACCTCGGCCTCGGCAAGCTGATCTACCTCTACGATCAGAACCACATCACCCTGGCCGGTGGCGCGGAGATCTCCTTCGCCGAGGATGTCGGCGCGCGCTTCCGGGCGGTCGGCTGGCACACGGTCGATGTCGCCGACGGCAACGACACCGCCGAGGTGGCCGCCGCGATCGAGGCGGCACGGGGGGTGACCGACAAGCCCTCGCTGCTGCTGGTGCGGACGCACATCGGCTTCGGCAGCCCGAAGAAGCACGACTCGTTCGAGGCGCACGGCAGCCCGCTGGGCGTGGATGAGGTTGCGGCGACCAAGAAGGCGCTCGGCTGGCCGACGACCGACACCTTCTATCTCCCCGCGGAGGCGGTCGCGCACTTCCGCGAGGCGATCCCGCAGGGGCAGCAGGCGCAGGCCGCCTGGCAGCAGAAGCTCGACGCCTACGCGCAGAGCTATCCCGAGCTGGCGGCGGCGTGGCGGCTGGCCCAGGCCGGCGAGATGCCCGCCGGGTGGGACGGCGATCTGCCCGCCTGGAAGGTCGGCGACAAGGGTGTTTCCACGCGCGTCGCCGCCGGGAACGCGATGTCCGCGATCGCCAAGAACGTGCCGAACCTGATCGGCGGCTCGGCGGACCTCGACACGTCCACGATGACGGCATTGAAGGGGATGGGCGACTTCCAGAACCCGACGACCGGCGACGGCACCGTACAGGG
>JAABUN010005418.1_pt1 | contig 15871 bp, 19 predicted proteins | sample 5559311 | NCBI WGS metagenome assembly JAABUN01 (sample SAMN10711877, study PRJNA513370) | rock metagenome | isolation source: Antarctica rocks | place: Antarctica: Victoria Land, Siegfried Peak sud
TCCTCGACTTCGGCGGCGGCACGTTCACCGGCATGAGGGAGCTGCCGCACATCGCCGGTCTCGGATCGCGGTCCGAGCCGGACGTCGTGACCCGCATCGTCGCCGAAGTCACCGGAATCACCGACGCGCGGGAGAGCTACTTCCGCGCCAACGGGATCGACACCATCGAGACCTACCGGACCCGCCGCGCCCTGGGCGAGGTGGACGACGGTTATGGGGACGTCTTCCTCGTCATCGACGGCTGGAGCACGGTCCGGGCAGACTTCGACGAGCTCGAGGGCGAGCTGCAGATCCTCGCCCAGCGCAGCCTCACGTTCGGCGTGCACCTCGTCACCGCCGCGACGCGGTGGATGGACTACCGCTCCGGCATGCGCGACATCATCGGCACCCGGCTCGAGCTGCGTCTCGGTGACTCGATGGACTCCGAGATCGACCGCAAGCTCGCGGCGAACATCCCGGCGGAGCGGCCAGGGCGCGGCATCATGCCGGCGAAGTACCACTTCCTCGGTGCCCTACCCCGGATCGACGGCGACCCCAACCCAGCCTCCCTCGGCGCCGGCGTGACCAAGCTCGTCGCCGCCGTCAAGGACGCCTGGCCCGGACCTACCGGTCCCAAGCTGCGGCTGCTGCCGACACGCATCACGCTCGACCAGGTCCGAGCGATGGCCCCCGACTCCAGGGACCTGCTCCTCGGCATCAACGAGAAGGCGCTCGCGCCGGTCGGCATCAACGTCGGCCGTGACCCACACCTCCTGATCTTCGGCGACGGCCAGTCGGGCAAGTCCAACCTCCTGCGCACCTACATGCAGGAGGTGACCCGGCTGCACACGCCGGACACGGCGCAGATCTTCCTCGTGGACTACCGGCGGGCCAACCTCGGTGAGTTCCCGGACGAGTGGGTGGCTGACTACGCGACGAACGCCGAGACAGCGAACGCCCTGGCCCGTGGTCTCGCGGAGTTCATCCGGGACCGGCTGCCCGGCGCGGACGTCACGCCGGAGCAGCTGCGGAACCGGTCGTGGTGGGAGGGCAAGGAGGCCTTCGTCGTCGTCGACGACTACGAGCTCGTCGCGACGAGCCAGGGCAACCCCCTGGAACCGCTCCTGCCTCTGCTCGCCCAGGCGGTCGACATCGGCCTGCACGTCGTGATCGCCCGGCGCAGCGGTGGCGCCGGCCGGCTCTACGACAACCTCGTCACCGCGATGCGCGACCTCGCCCAGCCGGGCATCCTGCTGAGCGGTGACCCGAGCGAGGGCGCCCTCATCGGCCAGCTGCGGGCCGTTCCTGCGCTGGCAGGTCGGGGGCGGATGCTGACCCGCGACGGCTACCACCTCGTCCAGGTCGGCTGGACGCCGTCGGTCCACCAGTCCTGACCACACACAGACACCAGGCCGGTATGCCGTGTGCTGACCCGGCATACCGGCCTTGCCGTGTCGCGTGCGCCGTGTCGCGTGCGCCGTGTCGTGTGCGCCGTGTGGTGTCGTGTGTTGTGTCGTGTGTTGTGCCGCAGCGAGTCTCGCCGGTCGCGGCCGGGTGCCGCTCAGGACCGGGGGGCGTCCTGGGGGCCGTGGCCCGGCGCCTGCCCGGCGTTGCCGGCGATCGAGGGTGAGCGTCGGGCCGAGCCGGTCTTCCACCAGTCGGCGCGGTGCCCGGCCACGGCGATCGCGGCGATCGCTACGAGCGGGAGCCAGCCGGCGTGGTGATGGAAGCCCGCGTCGGGCAGGACGGCTAGGACCGTCAGGACGAGCAGGACGATCGAGGGCAGGTCACCATCACGGACCGCCCGCTCGAGGCGGATTCGCCCGGTGGAATCCGGTAGGAGCAGCCAGGCGGCGAGGTAGAGGACGATAGCCGGCCCCATGACGGCAAGCAGCACGGCGACGACGCGGACGATGGCGGTGGAGATGCCGAGCCGGTTGGCGATGCCGGCGCAGACCCCCGCAACCACGCGATTGCTGGAACGAGTCACCGGGCTGCGGTGGAGGGTGGTGAAGAGCCGGTCCAGGGCCGGAGCCGGCGTGGGTGTGGGTGTCGTTGTCATGCCTCAACGGTCGTCCACCCAGGGCGCCCCCCGCTGCTGGGGGCGACCCTGATCGGACCCTGACGCACCCTGACCCTTGCTCAGCCGACCCTGGGCGCCAAGCGAGTGCGCAGCGAGCGCGAAGTCAGGCTACGTTCAGCAGACTCTCAGAGTGACCGGATATCCGCCGCCTCCGGTTTGCGCTGTGACCAGTATCGGCGGCGGGCGCATCCGGTGGAGCTGACGGGCATACCGTTCCTTGTCCTGGTAGCGGTCCTCACCGTGGGTGCGTTCGTCGCGGGCGCCGCGTTGCTTCCACGGACCGGACGTTCGATGCGGGGGTTCGCCACTCGGCTTCTCATGCAGCTCGGGACCAGTGCGCTGACCCTCATCCTCGTCGCCGGGGTGCTGAACAACGAGAACGGCTGGTACGCGAACTGGGCCGACCTGTTCGGCTCGAGCAGTGTGAGCATCCAGCACGACAAGGGAGGGGCCAGCGCCGCCAAGGCGCTGCAGGCGCGCCCGGCGGGCCCCGGCCTGGAGGCGGCCGCCCCAGGTGCGTTGCCGCCATTGCCGTCGCCCGGCCAACGGGTGCAGACGTTCCGGTTTACCGGCGCCCACAGCGGGCTGACCGGGCGGGTGGTGGTGTGCCTTCCGCGCGGTTACGAGGACCCGGCCAACGCGAGCCGGGCGTACCCGGTCATCGAGGCGTTCCATGGGTTCCCGGGCACTCCCGAGATCTGGATGCAGGGCGTCAACCTCGTCCCTTCGATCGACACTCTCTCGGCGCAGCACGTCATGAGCGACGCGATCGTTGTCGCTCCACAGATCGAGTTCCCCACCCGCACCGACACCGAGTGTGTCAACGGCGCCAACGGTCAGCCGCAGGTCGAGACATGGCTGGCCACGGATGTCCAGGACGAGCTGGTCTCGCTGCTGCGGGTCAGCCGCGACCGGGCTTCCTGGGCGACGATCGGCTTCTCGTCCGGAGGGTGGTGCGCCGCCATGGCGACCCTGCTGCATCCAGACGTCTTCGGAGTCGGAATCGTCCTCGGCGGCTACGCATCTCCGGACTTCGGCAAGGCGTATGTGCCGTTTACGCGCAGCAGCCCCGCCGGCAGGCGCTATGACCTGGCGACGCTGGCCGGCTCATCCCCTCCACCTGTAGCGCTGTGGCTGCAGACCAGCAAGACGGACGGGTTGTCGTACGGCAGCAGTGTGGCGCTGCTCAAGGCGGCTCACGCTCCCTTCTCGATCGAGTCGCGCGTCGAGGTCGATGCGGGCCACCGGATGAGCGTCTGGGCCGACGTCGTGCCTCAGGCCCTCACCTGGCTGGGCAACACGATGGCAGGCTTCGCGCCCGGTCAGGCCGCCACCCAACCCTGACGGCGCACGACCTGCCCGGTCTGAGTGCAGCGCGACGACCTCGTTGCCGCACCGTCGGGACGGGTCGCTAACCAGAGCAGGTGGTGAGCTCGACGACCGCCCCGGCACAGCAGGCGATGGACCGCCCAAGACCCGGGTAGCCTGTCCCCGCCGGGGCCGGGCAGTCGGCTCCGGCCAGATCGCGTACACCGGGCCTCTAGCTCAATTGGCAGAGCTGCGGACTTTTAATCCGTAGGTTGTGGGTTCGAGCCCCACGGGGCCCACAAACGTACAGTTCAGAGGCTTGAAGTGATCCTGCTGCACGGCGACCGTCAACTTGGACACGCGCGCCAGTCTCACATAGACCGGTGTCATAGGCTCTCGCTTCGGAGAAGGTCACTAGGGGCAGCGCGCCGCTGCCGACTGGACGGCGTGTATCAGGATCGCTCGACGGAGATGGGCCAAGGGCTCTCGAAGTCCGAGCCGTCCACCATCACCCCGTTGAGCGGGAGCAGGTGATACTCCTCAACCCAAGGTCCTGTCCTGCGAACTGACCGGACCCCATCAGGGTGGATCCCGATCGAGATCCTTGAGTCCAAACGCACTCCGTGACCCCAATCCACGCTTAGGGATCGCTCGACGGGGTCACCAAGCGACGCCGCGAGGTCCACCTCGGCTTCGGCCGCCTGACGAGTTGCCCCATCCGAAATGATCCAAGTGGTCTGATTGTCTCGCCCATTAGGGTCAACCACCGCGAAGACCGTCGCGCCCACCTCGGTCGACTGGCGGGGCGTCGTCGCATCTCCAAGCACCCTGGTGAAGGTCAGATACCACCGACCAAAAGTTGCGTGCCAGATGGGCTCTTCTGGATCCTGCTGAAGCTGCTCTAGCCACCTGGGGAATCGTTGGCGGCGACGCAGGCCATATACCCCCAGCAGTTGACTCGCGGACCTCGGATACGTGCGTAGGTTCGAGCCATAGACCAGGCGATCGCCGATGAAGGAGAGCAACGACTCAACCGCGGCGATGGCACGTTCCGCCTCGAGGCGTGTCGGCATGTACCCCGCATGGACGACCCGGTGGCGCACACCAGCGACCGACCTGGACCACTCGCCCACTGGGCTCGTAGAGGTCACGTCCCATCGCCCACCGAGGCGCGCGGAGTAACTCGTCCTTACCCGAGTCATCAGGCCCTCTGCCCACAACTGACTCGCTCGCTCCGGGGTGAGTCCTTCCTCCCACAGAAGCAGTCCAAGAACGATGTCGAGCAGGGACTCGGCGGCTGCCGCCATCATCACGACCGCCTCACGGGTGTTCCCATGCCGATGGAAGGCCACCGATCCATGGCGGTGCAGGTCCAGGTAAGTCAGGAGGATTTCGCTGCGTTCAGCGGCGTTGAACATGCCGTCGAACTGGTCATCTGTGATGTCAGGCTCTTCAACTAGATGACCAATTGACATGTGAACGAAAAACAGATCGACAGGCACAACTTCCTCATCCTGGATCTGCTGAGCACTGCGGACTAAGTACGGGACGAAAGGCGGGAGCAGTTCATTCGCAAGGAGCGTCACGGGCCTCCGCGTCATCGCGTGGTATGCGCTCTGGATGGTCCGGACGTATTCAACCGCCCTGTCAAACGCCCGAGTAAGCAGTTCCTCGTCAATGTCGTCTCGTTCCGGCAAGGCAACCCCACCGGTCTCCCCGGCGTCCGCAGCCTGGCAGGCAACTAGCACCTGAAGCGGTATGCAGACCTCGGCAACTGACCGAACGGCTCCGCCCGTATCAGGGGCGTCCGACGCGGCTAGGTCTTGCGCTATGCCAAGCCGGTCCTTGCGCGGTTGGGCGCGCAATGCCGCTTCCAAGGCGGCGTCGAGGCCAACCTGAGCCACGAGGTCGACGTCCACGCGGTGAATCACTGCGGAGGCCGTCTGAACATGGGCACGTACCAAGTTCAGGCGCTTGCCGGCCTCGGGCGCCTTGCCCCCGTCACCAGGGCCCGGTGAATCACCCTCGTGAGTCAGGCCCTCCAGAATGTGATGAAGCCGGAAGTCAACTTTCCTCAGCTCCGCCATGGGCCTGCCAACTGGAATGGCCAAGGCCTCTGGCAGAGGCAGCAGGAACGTCACCAATGGCTCGCTCGCGCTGTGCCAGATCTCCGGCCCAGGTTCCCCAGATCCAACACTCACACACCGATCCTTGCAGAGCGGCGCGACGAACGCGTGAGGAGTTTCCTTACTGGCTCAAGCGCGACTTCGCCGCGAGACGCGGGGCCCCGCGATGGGCCCCGCGCTCCGGGCGCTTCGCTCGCTGCGCGCACCCCACCCCACCCCACGCCTGACATGCACAGAGCCCTGGCGATCATCTCCCCTGGAGCCCGCGTTGTCCGCTGGGTGATCAGGGTGCTTCCGCTCGACCGAACCAGGCCGGCGCGTCGAGGCGCAGCAGCGGTCCGCCCGTCACAGCGCGCAGCCCGTCCTCGATGGCTCGAACTCGGCGCTCCCCTAGTTCAGCCACCCAACGTGCTCGCAGGTCGTAGAAGATGCGGGCCGATCGTGCCAGCAGGTCCTCGCCGCGCTCTGTCGCGCGGACCAACCGGCGACGAGCGTCGGCGCTGTCCAGCGAGCGTTCGACATACCCCAGAGCCTCCAGTGCGGCGATGGTCTTGGCGGCTGCCTGCTTGCTGACCCCGAGACGGCGCCCCAGCTCAGCAGCGGTGGTCCCGTCGGCGCCGACCGCCCGCAGCGCGAACCCGTGTGCCGGCCGGGCGTCGACATGACCTTGACGAGCCAGCTCGGCATGCAGCTCGTCGACGAGGCTCTGGAAGCCAGCCAACAGGAGCAGGGGCAGCGCGAACCCCGGCCGTGGGTCAGTTGACACGATCGACAACCTGGTTCACTATTTCGACAACCATGTTGTCGATGCTAGAGGAGCCCACCATGCCCGTCGTTCGCCACACCGAGCAGCGCGTCACCGAGACACCCAACGCCACCATGACTACCCTCGCGTCCCCGACCCTCGGCGGAGCGAGCCAGTCGCTCTGGCGGGTGCAGATGGCGCCGGGGACCGCCGGCCCGCCACACGTGATCGACGCGGAACAGGTCTGGAACGTTCTCGGCGGAGGGGCCACTGTTGAGATGGGCGACGACGTGTATGCCGTCGCCGCCGGGGACACCATCGTCCTGCCCGCCGATGTGGCTCGGAGGATCACTGCCGACAGTGATCAGGGCCTGACTGCCGTGGTCACGGGTTCAGGCGACGGCCGAGCGCTGCTCGTCGACGGCACGGATCGCGGCGTACCGGCGTGGGTCGCCTAAGGACATCGCCTTCCATGCTGGGGTGAGCGATCCCTGCCGACTCTGGGCGGCGCCGCACTAGGGGCCCGGCCCGACGGCTGAATAAGACGCAGAACGAGTGAAACACTCTGTCGCGTACCGACATGAGGTGATGTGAGCAATCTTGAACGCTGGTTCGGTGAGGTGTACGACGCGACGTACACGGACTTGGTGCGCTTCGCCAGCCGGCGCGGCCACGCCCACCAGGCCGAGGACGTGGCCGCTGAGGCAGTCACCGTCGCCTGGCGTCGCGCGGCAGATCTGCCGGCGAACATCGATGAGGCACGGGCGTGGCTCTTCGGGATCGCGCGCCGGCTACTGCTCGCACAAGTCCGGCTGGACGCGCGCCAGGCGCTACCCGTACGCATCGGTGACCCGGACGAAAGGCTGTCGGGCCAGCCTGGTCACGAAGACGCCGTCGTTGCGGCGGTCGATCTAGCCGCCGCTTGGCGGCGGTTGACCTCTGTGCATCAAGAGGCACTGAGCCTGACCGTGTGGGATGGCCTTACCGGCAGTCAGGCGGCAGCGGTGCTGGGCATCTCACCAGTTGCCTACCGGATCCGGCTCAGTCGAGCGAGGAACGCACTGCAAGCGCTGATGGACGTCGCCCCGCCGGTCACGGTGAAGGCTGCGCCCTGTGTCACTGAAGGAGGACGGCCATGACCCTTGACAGCACGCTACGAGCCCTTGACCCGGCCCGGGAGATTCCTGATGACCTTTGCGAGCTCCCGCGCGCTCGCTCGACACTGGCGTTGATCATGGCAACGGGGCCGGCGACTGTGGAAGGGCGTCGGTCGCGTCGGTGCAAACATCCCGTTCGGTACGTCGCCGTTGCTGCCACCGTGGCATTGGGCGTCGGGGTTGGTCAGGAGCTTCTGGCCGGTACGACTGCTTACGCGTCGTGGACAGCGACTCCTCGGATCGCCAATCCGACCGAAGAGGCGCGTTGGGCCAGCGACTGTCGCACCCGTTACTCCGGACATCCTTACGCCGTCCGGCTCGTCGAGCTCCGTGGGGACTATGCGTACACGGTGCTCGGCGCGCCGGGTGGGTACGAGGCCACCTGTTTGATGCGGGACAACGGACCCGACCAGGAAGTGACTGGCGCTGGCTATGAGGGAGTGCTCACGCAGGAGCCCGCCGGCGGCTCCATCGTGACGCACGGCTTGGTCGCGAGCTCGGACGGCAACGGACACGCGGACTTCGAAGTAACAGGAAAGGCGGGCGTCGAGGTGATCTCGATTGCCTTCGCCGCGGACGGTACCGAGGTTCACGCGGCGATCAGGGACGGGTTCTTCTCGGCCTGGTGGCCAGGCCGAGAGTCGACCATCTCGCAGAAGGGGGTGCCCAACCCCGTCGTCACGATTGCTCTGCGCAACGGAACCACCCGGGTCGGCCACCTCGAGGACTACGACGTCTCGCCGAGCTGACCCGGTGCGACGCCAGAAACCGCGCCGCGACCCTCTCACGCGTGCGCCTCAGGGCCGCCATGCAGAAGGGGAGCGGGACATGGCAGCAGATGTTCTCGACCGACGCCGGTGACCTGACCGGTTAGCCGTGTTGTTCGCCGGCGTGGAGACCCGGGCACAATTGCCGTCAGTACGTTCCAGGCTCTGAGCATCGGCCACCGACCACCGGCTCTGCTGGAGGCGCCGGCTCAGCAGCCGAGCGCGTCCAGCTGAGCCAGGTCGTGGACATCCTCTGGCCTTGGGGCATAACCGGAGTGGAAGACCCGCTGCTGCTCAGCGGACAGGCACGGCGCCCGTCGGCCGCCGAGCCGGTCGACGGCCCAACAGCTCGCCGGGTAGACGAAGTCATGACCCCCCATCCCGCGCTGGCGACCGTGCCCCTCGGCGAAGATCTCCACAGGATGCACGTCCACCCACCCACGCCCCGCCGCGGCATACTCGACCCGCACCGGGAGCCAGTCGGTCTCCCGCACGTAGCCAAGTCCCTCCAGGGCGTCGAGGCACTGCGCGAGGCCACGGGTGTCGACCGCCAGGTCGAGGTCTCGGTGCTCCCGGGTCTGGCGGCCGACCAGCGCTGCCACGCCCCAGCCGCCAGCCACCCAGTAGCCGACCCCCGCTCGCTCGAGCCCGTCGAGCACGCACGCGACCTCCTCGAAGAGCATGCAGGCACCGTAGCCATGCCCCCCCCGGCGGCGGCGACGGCTTATCTGACAACTACCAGCCGGGGTCGAGGCACTGGTGCAGGTTGTTCGCAGCGACGGCACCCATGGCCGCCGCGACGACGAGCAGCTCCTCGAGTGGCGCGATGTCTCCGGCGGCATACACGCCTGGGACGGTGGTCTCCTGACGACGGCTCATGATCACGCCGTCATCGCCGACCTCACACCCGAGCTGCTCGACGAGCTCGGTCCGCGGCTGGTGCCCCAGCGAGAAGAAGAACGCGTCGGCCTCGACCGTCGTGCCGTCCTCCAGCTCGATCTCGCGAAGGATGCCGCCCTTGCCATGAAGCCTGCGGACCGGCGACGTCCGCACCGGGATCCCTCTGCGTCGCAGCCCTGCCCGGTCCTCGTCGGCGATCTCGTCCTCGCTGCCGTTGGTGAGGACGCTGAGCTGCGGTGTGTACGTGAGGAACTCGCGCACGTAGCCGCCGAGGTGGGCACCGGCACCGAGGATGGCGAGCTTCTTGTCGGCGTACTCGTGCCCGTCGCACGCCGGGCAGTGCCAGATGCTCACGCCCTCGTAGGCGTCGAAGTCCGGCAGGTCCGGCTTGACGTCGCTGATGCCGGTCGCGAGGAGGACCCGGCTGGCGGTGTACTCCCGGCCACCGACCTCGACGCAGAAGTCGTCCGCGACCCTCGCGGCGGAGCGGACCTGGCCGTCGACGCGGGTCACGCTGGAGTACTGCGTGACCTCATTTCGCAGGGTGTCGAGCAGCTTCGACGGCGGCGCACCGTCATACCCCGGATAACCGTGCAGCGCGCGGGCCGCCGCGTTGAGCGTTCACGTCCGAGACCTGTTCTGAGAACCTGCACTTCAGCAGCCGAACCCCTCCGGAACCCCTCCAGCCACGCCGCGCCAGCCCGCTCCGCCGCAGACCACCGAGGACCGGCAGAACGCCTCCTGACCTGCGCGTATGCAGTCCGTCATGGCGCAAACTCGGTCGGGCGTGGTTCACGCGGGACGGGCTGCGCCGACGCGCTTTTAATCCGTAGGTTGTGGGTTCGAGTCCCACGGGGCCCACCAAACACGCAGGTCAGTGACCGCGACGGCCCTGGGCGTCTTGGTATCCGTCATGTTCGAAGAGCGCCCGTGGGGGTCGGAGGACGTGTCGGGGGCGGTGTCCGCGCTGTTCGTCTTGCCTGCCCTGATCGTGATGTTGCCGGAGGTGCTCAGCCGCCGGACCAGGCCTTTGCCGGACTCGGCGACGAACAGCCGACCCGCGATGTTCGTGGCCAGGTCGCGGGGCTGGCTCACCTCCACGCTGGGCCCCGCCTCTGGCGTCCTGATGTGTTACCGAAGGGATCCGTGGTGATCGCGGAGCGCCGGAGGATCCGCTTACGGCACAACCGTTGGTCTTGCGGCAGCCTGCGACTCGGATGCGCAGGAGCCGCCCCTTCCGGCCCCACATCAGGCGATGCTTCGACTCGCGTGGGATCAGCGTGTCGCCGTGGCCGGGTGCGGACCGGAAGCGATCGTTGCGGAAGGAGCTGTTCACCGACGAGCTGATTGACCAGTTGATTTCGCGGTCGGTGAGGATCGGTGCCGCTGACCGGGGCGACGGCCCGGTCACGGGTCGCGGAGCTCCCGCAACGGGACCACCCCGATGACGGTCGGCACCGAGGTCGGCGACGTCGGCCTGGACCAGCCCAGGGACCGTAACTCGACGTTCGGCTCGGCGATGGTGCCCAAGGGCGCTCGGCGACTGGGGCCTGGAGGACATGATCATCAGCCTGCTCGCGGGCGGGATGACGATCTGCGACATCCAGCACCACCTCGCCGCGACGCTGTCGACTGAGCTGTCCCACGAGACGATCTCCAACATCACCGAGGCCGTCGCGGGGAGGTCGCCGCGTGGCAGTCGCGTCCGCTCGAGGCGTTTTAGCCGGTGGACTACTTCGACGCGCTGGTGGTCAAGATCCGCGACGGCGCACGTGGCCAACCGGGCCGCGCACGGCAATAGCGGCGTGATCCGTTCCCACAGCGAGTCCGGAACAAGATCCTGCCCCGCCTCGGAGCGTGGACGACCTCAGCCTTCGTCGACAGCAGAAACGCCGAGGTGTTCCGGTGAAACCAGGTTTGGCTAGAGACGCGTTGCAGTCTGGACAAGGCCGGCGACGGCTCCGGACCGGCTATGCGTCGGCCACGCGATTACCGTCGTGACCGTCGCCGCGTCCAGCACCGGCACGGCGGCGAGGTCGCCGCGCAGTTGGGTTCGGCACGACTCCGGCAGGATCGCCGAAGCGCGGCCGAGCGCGATTAGCTGGAGCAACTGGGTATGGTCGCGAACCTGCGGACCGGGGCCGTCCGGGTACGTACCGTCGGGGCCGGGCCAGCGCGGCATCGGCAGGCCGGGCAGCGCGGCGACCTCGGCCATCTGCACGTGGGTCCGGCCGGTGAGGGATGTCCGGCCGGCAGAACCACGACCTGTCCCTCCGTGCACAGCTCCTCGGTGTGGAGCCCGGCCGTCGCGTCGAACGGCCGGTGCAGCAGAGCTACGTCGGCCTTCCCGCCGCGCAGCAGTCGTTCCTGCTCGCCGATCCCGCACAGGTGCACATCGACGGTGACCGCATCGGGTTCGGCGGCGTAGGCGTCGAGCAGTTTCGCCAGCAGTTCGCTGGACGCGCCGGCTTTCGTGGCGAGGACCACGCCGGCGTGGCCGGTCGCGGCGAGGGCAGCACGGCGGGCGCGACGCTCGGCGGCCTCGACCGCATCCAGCGCCGCCCGGCCCTCCCGGAGGAGCACCGACCCGGCCTCAGTCAGGGTGACCGCGCGGCTGGTGCGTTCCAGCAGCACCGCCCCGAGGCGCCGTTCGAGCTGGCGGATCGCCCGCGACAGCGGGGGCTGCGCGATCCCGAGCCGCAGCGCGGCCCTCCCGAAGTGCAGCTCCTCAGCGACGGCGACGAAGTACCGCAGCTCCCGCGTCTCCACGCTGCCACGATACCGGCCCCAAGCGGGATCCATACCCGCGCGGTATCGCTGCCCACCCAATCGGTGTTGGACGTTCCGCTGGCGCCCGGGACAGGATTGACCGTATGAGTGAACAGACGATCGCGCTGGTGACCGGCGCGAACAAAGGCATTGGGTACGAGATCGCGGCCGGCTTGGGCACCCATGGCTGGAGGGTCGGTGTCGGCGCCCGGGATGAACAGCGCCGCGAGGCCGCCGTGGCGAAGCTGCGTGCGGCCGGAGCCGACGCGTTCGGCGTTCCGCTCGACGTGACCGACGACGCGAGTGCGGCCGCCGCTGCCGGCCTGATCGAGGAGCGCGCCGGTCGCCTCGACGTGCTCGTCAACAACGCCGGGATAACCGGCGGCGCGCCACAGATGCCTACCACGGTCGACCCCGCGGCGGTGCGGGCGGCCCTGGAGACCAACGTGATCGGCGTCATCCGCGTCACCAACGCGATGCTGCCGTTACTGCGCCGCTCGGCGTCGCCGCGGATCGTGAACATGTCCAGCAGCGTCGGCTCACTCACCCTGCAGACCACTCCCGGCGCCGAAACGGGCCCGATTGCCGTCGCTTACGCGCCGTCGAAGACGTTCCTCAACGCGGTCACCGTCCAGTACGCCAAGGAACTGCACGACACGAACATCCTGATCAACGCAGCCTGCCCCGGCTTTACCGCGACCGACCTTAACGGATTCCGCGGCGTCCGCACCCCGGAACAGGGCGCGGCGATCGCGATCCGACTCGCGACCCTGCCCGACGACGGCCCGACCGGCGGGTTCTTCGACGACGCAGGGGTGGTGCCTTGGTGACATACTCGGCGGCCATTACCCGCCGCGTGAGGCGGGTAATGGCTACGTGGTGAACCAGTTCCGACCAGATGATGCCCGAACACACGTTCCACGCCTAGGCCCCCCGCGCGTCCCGAACAGGATCATCGAACATGGTGGCCATACCGACCGATGCCGCCATCAGCCACAGCAGACTGCCGAGATCATTCTGAAACCGGCTTCTAAGTCATCGGTGCTGTCCGCGCGGGCCACCATCTGCGCCGAAACGGTCTTAGACCCCGGCTTTGGGCACGGGACCGACGGCTGCGGGGGTGGTTGCTTCACCGTCGGGCGTCGCCGCGAGATCGGTGAGAGAGGCCGCCTGTCGCTCGAGGTAGCGCTTCTCCGGGAGGCTGGTCGTCCGCCGGGCTGCCGCGAGGTATGAGGTGCAGGCCGCAGCGCGATCGCCCGCCATCTCCTCGAGATGGCCACGGACAGCGTGCAGGCGGTGCTGGCTGGTCAGCTGCCGGTCCCCCTCGAGTCCGTCCAGCACTCGCAGTCCCGTGTCGGGTCCGTAGACCATGGCCAGGGCCACCGCGCGGTTGAGGGAAACTATGGGGTTGGGAGCGATCCGCTCCAGGACGGCGTAGAGCCCGAGGATCTGAGCCCAGTCGGTCGACCCCGTCTCAGGCGCCTCCGCGTGCACGGCGACGATGGCCACCTGGACCTGGTACGGACCCAACGGCGACGAGGTGAGGGCGGCTGTCAGCAGCACGGTCCCCTCGTCGATCATGTCGCGGTCCCAGCGGGCGCGGTCCTGGGCGGCGAGGGGCACGAGGGTGCCGCTCGGGTCGACGCGGGCCGGGCGACGGGCGTCGGTCAAGAGCATCATCGACAGCAACCCAGCCACTTCGCCGTCGTCCGGCCTGACGTGATGCAGGGCGCGGGCCAGCCGGATTGCCTCGCTGCTGAGGTCGACGCGGAGCAGCTCGGAGCCGCTGGTGGCCGTGTAGCCCTCGTTGAAGATGAGGTAGAGGACGTGTAAGACCGCGCCGAGCCGCTCGGGGAACGTCTCTGGGGTGGGCATCCGGAAGCGAGCGCCGGCCTCGTTGAGGATCTTCTTGGCCCGGCTGATCCGTTGGGCCATGGTGGCCTCCGGCACGAGGAAGGCGTGCGCGATTTGCGCAGTGGTGAGGCCACCGACGCTGCGCAGGGTGAGGGCGATCTGCGACGGCGCGCTCAGGGCCGGATGGCAGCACAGGATAAGCAGCTTCAGGCTGTCGTCCTGATCCGCAGGGTTCTCGCTGTCCGCTGGTGGAGCGACGAGGTCAACCTCTGCGGTGCTCTCCCGCCGCCGACGAGCCGAGTCCGCACGGATGAAGTCGGTGAGCCGCCGGTTGGCGACCGTGAGCAGCCAGCCGTGCGGGTTGTCGGGCATTCCGGCAGACGCCCACTGCACCGCCGCGTTGAGCAGCGCCTCCTGGACTGCATCCTCGCTAAGGTCGAACTGGCCGCTGCGGCGGGTCAGGTCTGCTAGCACGCGCGGCGCCAGCTCCCGAAGCAGCGCCTCGAAAGGGGCGCCCCGGGCAGGACTGCTCATAGGTCGGTGCCCGCCTCGTGCAGCACCGGCCACACCTCGACGGCGCGAAAGGACGCGAAGGGCATGACGGCGGCGATGTCGAGAGCGCGCTGCTCGGACTCCACGTCGAGCAGGTAGGAGCTCGCCAGGAACTCCTTGGTTTCGAGGTAGGGCCCGTCGGTCACCGCTGCCACCCCGCCGCGCACCCGGACCACCTTCGCGAGCTCCGCGTCCGCGAGGCCGAACGCTCCTAGCTAGCAGCTCGCCGGTGGCGACGAAGGTGGCGTTGAACGCCTCCTGATCGGCGATGGCACGGGCCCAGTCGTCTGCCCCGAACCCCTCCCAAGTTTGTTGATTGGCGTAGATCATCAGCAGGTACTTCACCTGAACCTCCGTGACGTGATGGATGGCGCGAACCGCGGCCGCGTCCGGCGGCCGCTGTCCGTCCCGGTCTCACGCTCTCGGAGACCGGGACGGCCGTCAACGCCTGTTGTCCGTCAACTGCGCTCGACCCGGTAGCTGACGTGAGTCGCACCGTCCCCCTGGTGTGAGTGCAGCGGGATGAGCCGGACCGGCGCGTCCCCGATGTCGTCGAAGAGGCGCGCCCCCTTGCCGAGGAGCACCGGGGCGATGTGCATCGAGATCTCGTCCACGAGACCAGCCGCGATGGCCTGCTGGGCAATGCTCAAACCTCCGGCGATCAGCACATCCTTGTCGCCGGCCGCGGCACGCGCCTGGTCGATCGCGCCGGCCAAGCCGTTGGCCACGAAGGTGTAACTCGTGCCACCCTGCTTCTCGATCCGCTCCGCAGGACGGTGGGTGATGACGAACACCGGCGCGTGAAACGGTGGGTTCTCGCCCCAGTACGGGTCGCTGTAGTCGAACAGGCGCCGTCCGACCACCTGGGCTCCGACCCGCTCGTACTGCTCGGCCCAAAGCCGCGACTCGGTGGTGCCGCTTGCAATGCCGTCGACTGAGGTCGATAGCCCGACGATGACCTTGCTCATTGCTGCCTCCAGGTTGTGAGTGCCGCCATGGTCGGCGGCTCGTGATGCCCTTCTGTCGGAGCCGCGACACGGATTTCGACACAGCGGAGCCAGCAGATCGACGGCGGCCCTGCTCCTGTTCGAGCGGCTGACCCGATCGACCGGGCGGGCTTGGTGCTGCGGGAGGTGTTCGGGTGGCCGCGACGAGTCCTGGTGGTTACCCGGTTGCTGGCTCGGCGAAGATCGCGGCGATGTCGGCGACCCGGGGCGGGACGAGCGCGAACCACGCCCACGACCCGCGCCGCTGCCGGGTGAGCAGTCCGGCCTCGGTGAGGACCTTGAGGTGGTGGCTGACTGTGGGCTGGGACAGCCCCACCGCGTCGGTCAGGTCGCACACGCACGCCTCCTGCGAGGTCGCGGCCCGGATCAGGCTGATCAGCTGGAGCCGGACCGGGTCGGCGACCGCCTTGAGCAGACCGGCGAGCTCCTGCGCCTGAGCCCGATCGAGCGGTTCGGACAGGGCCCCGTCGCACGGCGAGACTCGCGCTGACGGTTGCGTGAGCACCAGGTCGGTCTTCACCGGCTTGACCTTGTCATCGACATCCGTCCATATTGACATCTCTGAATGCGCCTGTCACGCTTCCCCCATTGATCAGCATCGATGCAGGAGGCTGGCGCGTTGAA
>JAABUN010005419.1_pt1 | contig 15862 bp, 18 predicted proteins | sample 5559311 | NCBI WGS metagenome assembly JAABUN01 (sample SAMN10711877, study PRJNA513370) | rock metagenome | isolation source: Antarctica rocks | place: Antarctica: Victoria Land, Siegfried Peak sud
CCTCCATGGTCCGGCCGCTCCGCGTCCCGGATGCCGATTCAGCGGAGGTTCCTACCTTGCCGCCGCAGTTGCCTTCTCCGCCTTCTCCTGCTCGCGGATCGCCTGCTTTGCTTCCTTGCCGGTCATCTTTGTGAAGTCGACGATCTTCTTCGCCATCGCCTGCTCCTCGTCGAGGTTCTGCTTGAGCAGATCGGCCACCTCACGCTCTCCCAGATCCCGAGCGATCTGGACCAGGCCGGTGTATGACGCGATCTCGTAGTGCTCCGACTTGGCAGCTCCAAGGAGATTGCCCATCTCGAGGACCTCTGGCGACGGGTCCTCTTCGTGTAGCGCTTCGTGCTCCTGACGCAGTCCCGCGGCGGCATGGCACGTCGTATCTTCGGGCTTCTCACCCATCGCCTTGAATGCCTGCTGGAGCCGTTTGATGTGCTCCTTGCTCTGAGTGCCGTGCTCCTTGAAGGCCGCCTTGATCTCGTCATGCTGGGTCTCACTGGTCAGCTCACCAAGTGTCCCGGCGATGATGTGCTCCGCGCTCAGCATGTCCGACAGTTCATGAAGGAAGAGTTCGCGTGGGGTATTCATGAAAACATTCCCTGTGGGGCCGTTCGGCCTGTCATCGAGATGTCCGGTCGCGGGCCAGACGAATCAGATCAGCGGGCGGGTCAACTGACGGGAACCTCAAATGCAGATCGCGTGCCAGAAGTGCATCGTCTTGAACATCGAATCGCTGAATAATCGAAGTAATCGTTCCGGGACCGCTACGTAGCACGTCAAGGAATTCTTGGTCATGGCCAATGGTGGCATGACTCCGTCCGTGAACGAATGAAGAGGCCGCCGAGGTCTGCAAGCGGCTCGGACGGCGCTCGTTCGTCAGCGCCACCCGCAGTTTCACCCAGGATGACGCTACCCCGGCACCGCTCGACAGCTCATCCGGCAATGACTCTGCCGAATCGACCGGTGCTCAGTTCCCGACCGTCATCCCGGATGGCCCGGCCGTCCCGCCGGAGTTCGACCCGCCGACCCGCAGGCCGGCCAAGAACTACGCCCTCCAGTCCACGGCGAGACCATTGCCGTTAACCTCCCGGCCGGCGAGTACATCAACATGTGCACGGTTTCAGGTCATGCCGAGGCCGGCATGGTCGGAACGCTGATCGTTCAATGGGCAACCTGACGCGACGATCCCGACCAGAGACCAGCAGAGCTCCCGGAGCATCAATGTCCCGGGGGCTCCCGTATTCGGTGAGGATGCCGCAGCCCGGGCGACCGGCTGGCAGAGGCAGTGCGTCCCCAGGGCGTGAATCAGTCTGATACACAGACTGGCTGACGACTGATGACTGACCCGAGGAGACCAACGCCGTGACCCTTCCCACCACAGACGTATCCCGGATCAGGGAGCACCAGCCTGTCGTTTGCCCCGACTGTGGCTAGTTCGGCACGGTCGACCACCTCGACACCAACGGCACCATCAAGCTGACGAAGGACGATCAGGGCAAACACCACTGGATCCCGCGGGCCTGGGTCACACCGGTCGACCAGTACGTCCACGTTGACCGGCCCCGGCAAGCAGGCGATGCGGGAATGGCCCTCCACGCACCCAGCCGGGAACTAGCCCGACCAGTCGTTGGTGGGAGTAAGCGATGTGAGTGGGGGGCCAGACTGGCCCCGCCCGTTCGCTGCCCGGTTGACGGCGTCCGCCGCGGGTTGTCGGGGCCGCTATGGCTAGAAGACGCGGCTGGGGTCGCAGGTTGCGGGGTGAACTGGGCGGTCCGCGAGGACGGGTTCGGCATTGTCCGACGATACACGTAGAATCAGGCGTTGAGGTAGATGGACGGGTGCGTCCGCATCGGTCGCGACGATGTCGAACGAAATGAAGGAACAGGGACGATGTCAGACGGCGATCAGACCGATCCGGCCGGGCACGCAACCAGACCGGGCGATCAGCCCGCCGGTGCCGCCGGGCAGCCGGTCCTGTCGCAGGCACGCCCCCCGGCTCGGCGTCGGCCTGTCCGCGCTCCAGGGCCGGCGCCCGAGCGGATCGAGCGTCCCCCAGGCCCACCAGCGACAGACTCAGCAGTCCGTTCGTCTGGCCCGTCCGGCCCGTCCGGCCCGTCCGGCCCGTCCGGCGAATCTGAGCCCGACACCGACAGAGGACCAGTTCCGGGTCAGTCGACCGTCGAACCGGTGATCGAGATGCCAGGCGAGGTTCGGTCGGGAGCGCCCGGGGGCGGTGGAGGCCGTGGACCGACCGCCCGCCGTGTCACCCGGAACGGAAGCGGCCCGCCGGTTGGTCCGATCGCCATCCTCGCCATTGCCGGCGTCGTGCTGGTCATTCTCCTCGTCGTCATCCTGCTGAGCCGGGGCGACGAGCCGCGCCTGGAGACCGCGGCGCCCTGCATCCAGGCCAGCGTCAGCGACGCTCTGACCGAGATTGCCGACGGCGGCGTGACCAACATCCGGGCATCCGCCGCCGCCAACGATCTCAGCCAGTTCGCCGTCGCCGTGGAGCTCGACATCGAGGGTGGGGGCTGCCTGTCGCTGCCGCAAGGTCCGGAGTCCGTCGACCAGCGGACCGCCATCATCGGCGCCGCGACGATCTACAACTCCCAGACCGAGGGTCGACAGATCAACATCGAGATCGATGGCATCGATGTGCCGCCGACCGCGACTCCCGCGCCGCTCCCGACTGACGTGCCGCCAACCGAGGTGCCCGACGTTCCCACCAGCGAGCTGCCCGTCGTTCCAGCGACCGAAGTCCCGATCGGCCTCCCGCCGCCGGCCACGCCGGCCACCCCGCTGGTCGCATCGCCCATTGCCTGATGCGACGGATCGGCCGGCGCTCTCCAACTGGAGAGGCCAGGGCAATGCTGATGGCCTGATGGCCGATCCGTCAGGCACGATCGGACAGGGTGGCCGATGGGCTGAACTGGTTCTGAACGTCGAGGGCTGGCGCATACTGACACCAGCAGTGATCAGCGTCTACGCTGGCGATGTCGCCCGGCGGAACGCGGTCAGACCGGCAGACGAGGAGTGATCCCATGACCGATGACATCCGGACCAACGAGCCGCCCTCACGTATGGGTCGATTGTCCCGCCGGAGCGTCCTGCTGGCTGGGACCGGTGGCCTCACCGTCGTTGCAGCCGTTGGCCTGAGCGGTCCCGCGGCAGCGCAGGGCGAGGCGTCGGGTCGCCCGACCCGGACTCCACGCGAGGAGGCCGCGGTCTCGTTGTACGCGGTCTCCCTGGCTGACGACCGGCGTGGGCCATTGATCCGCCCGTATCGCGGCGTCGTCACCGTCGAGCCAGCCGACCGCAGGGTAGCCACGGCGGCACTGGAGCTGTTGCTGGCCGGTCCCGGAGACGACGTCCTCGAAGAGGGCAGCATCTCCGCGATCCCCGAAGGGATCAGCGTCGTCTCCGCCGATCTCGGCGATGACGGTACCGTCCGCGTGGAACTCTCCGGTGATCTGCTGGGTGCGGATGTCACGGGGGAGCTGGCGGACCGGCTCACGACTCCGGCCGCCGGACAGGATGGCTCCGCCGAGGACCGCGTCCGCCGCCTGCGGCTGGCCCAGATCGTCTTCACCATGACGCAGTTCGAAACCATCACAGCGGTCAATCTCGTCGTCGATGGTGAGCCCGTCGCGGTGACGGACTTCCTCGGGAACGCCATCGAGGGCCCGGTCACGCGCGACGCCTTCGAGGACGTCACTCCCCTGATTCTGATCGAGCAGCCGCTGCCAGGTGAGACCATCGAAGCCAAATTCACCGTCTCCGGGACGGCCAACACCTTTGAGGCCAGCCTGTTCCTGCGCCTGACGACTGAGGACGGTGAGGTATTGCTGGACGAGCCGATCCAGGCCACGTCTGGTTCCGGTACGCGCGGGACCTTCGAGGCCAGCCTGATGGTTCCGGGTGGGACGTCCACCGGCCCTGTCACGCTCCTGGGTTACGAGGCCTCCGCTCGGGATGGCTCCGAGGTCAACCTGTTCGAAGTCCCACTCCAGTTTGACAATGAGGAAGCTGGCTAACCGGTTCGGTTTTCGGTCCGGGTCCGATCTGAACGCGAGCCCTGGACTGAGTTCGGTGGTAACCCACAAAGATGTGTTGACGACCACGCTGGATTCTGTGATCGACTATTGGCAGGAGCGGATCAGGGTTCTGGGAACGTCACGGCGAGGGCGACGTGACCCTCGGATCTGTCACCGGAATTCAGACGCTCAGCGCGACTCGTGAGCTATGCCGCTCAGGATCGCCGCCAACCGTTAGCCCGGCCGCCACGGGTGCTGGCCGGGCCGTCCGCCGACGGACTGACGGACTATCAGGCGACCCTCGCCGCCCTGCCCCGCCGACTGTTGGATGGAAAGATTTCGTTGCGGACGCAGCGGGGAGTGGTTCGACGTGCCGCACGCCCCCGGTCGCCACTCCAGCCGAATTACCACCGTCAGGAGAGGTATCCATGACCCAGGTCGACGATTCGAAAACTCCTCCGGTCGTTTCACGCCGCACCATGATCGCCGGGACAGGTGCCCTCGCCGCCGGAGCGCTGGTCACGACGGCGCTGCTGAAGTCCGATGCCATCGCCCAGGAGGGCGGAGAGACCCAGATCCCGGCTACGCCGCTTGCCCTTGGCCCAGCCATGCCGCCCCAGTTCACCGACTACGCCAACGACTGGACCAGCCAGAACGGCAACCTTTCCAACACCCGCGCCTCGGCCGGCACCACGATCGACAGCACCAATGTCTCGACGCTGGGCATCGCCTGGAGTTTCCCGATCACCACGATCGGGGCCTACGGCGCACTAACCTCCAACCCGATCATCAACGGCAACACCGTCTACCTCGTCGATATGCTGAGCAACATCTGGGCGCTCGACAAGACAACCGGTGAGCAGCTCTGAATGAAGGAGTACAGCATCGAGAGGGTCGGGCCGAACGGGCTGACGATCGCCTACGGGAACGTCTACTCCGTCCTGGGCGACACCGCTGAGGTCGTGGCGGTCAGCGTCCAGACCCAGGAAGAGGTCTGGCGGGTCCGGCTCTCCAACAACATCGGCGAGGGCATCGACGTCGCCCCGATCGTCTACGACAACACGGTCTACGTCAGCACTGTCCCGGGCAACACGACGGTTTTCTACCGTGGTGGACAGAAGGGCATCTTCTACGCCCTCGACGCCTCCTCTGGTCACACGATCTGGCAGTGGGATACGGCGACCGACGACCTGTGAGGCAACGGCCGGGTCAACTCCGGTGGTGGCCCCTGGAGTTGACCCGGCGATCGACCCCGACGGCAACCTGTACCTCGGTGTCGCCAACGCCGCCCCGTACCCCGGGAACAGCGAGTTCCCGAACGCCAGCTCGCGGCCTGGCCAGGACGACTACGCCAACAACCTCGTCTCGATCGACCCATCGACGGCCAGCGTGACCTGGCACGTCAACCTCAAGCCGGACGACAACTTCGACCTCGACAACCACCTCTCCCCGATCATCGCCAACGTCATGATCGGCAACGCCGAGGCCAAGCTGATCATCTCCTCAGGCAAGCATGGTTACGTCGCGGTGGTCGATTCCAACAACGGCAACACCGTCTGGAAAGTCCCCGTCGGGACGCACCAGAACGAGAACGTCGAGACGATCGCCGAGGGCGGGTCGATCGAGGTCTATCCTGGCACCCTCGGGGGCGTCAAGACCTGCATGGCCTACAGTGACGGCAAAGTCTTCGTGCCAGTCCTGAACTGGCCGACGTCCTACACGTCCACGGGCGTTGCTGGAGGCCTGACGCTGGACCTGAGCAATGCGACCGGTGAGCTGGTCGCGATCGACGTGACCAATGGCCAGATCGTCTGGCAGGTCGAGCTGCCGACTGGTATCCTCGGGGCGGCCACCGTCGCCAACGACGTCGTCTTCACGGGCGGCCTCGATGGTGTCCTCCGCGCCTTCAACACCGCCGACGGCACGCCGATCTGGTCCGTTACCGGGACGGCGGCCATCAACGCTCCGTTCGCCGTCTCGGAGGATTATCTGATCGTCCCGACGACGGCGGCCTACATCCCGTCCGCCGATTCCGACATGACCGGGACGCCGGGCCTGGCCGTCCACGCCTTCAAGCGGGGCGCCGGTAGCGCAACGCCGGCGGACGATGACGTCGAGCCGGCCATTGACGTGGCCACGCCGGCCAACTCAGGTGCCCCCCAGTTCGCGACCCCGGAAGCGACGCCAACCACCTAAGGCTCGTCCCGGATGGATCACTCATGATCGTCCCGGTCGTTCATCGCGAGAAAGACAGTAGCCGGAGCGACGGTCGCTCCGGCTACTGTCTATTGTCGTTCCAATCCACGGGACCAGTCTCTTCGGGGAGCACGCCAAGCTGCCGGCGCAGCCCGAGCTCGTCCCAGGCATCGACGCCGGCGACCAGCATCCCGCCCCGGACGGTGTCGAGGCTCATCCCGCCAACGGAGATTCGCCGCCCCGTCGCCGGGATGCCGAGGAACTCGCCGATCTGGGTGCCGCTCAGCGTCCAGCGGGTGACGACCCGGTCCCCCTCGGCGACGATCTCTTCCACCTCGAAGTGGAGCCCCTCGAAGGCGGCCTGTCACTGGCGCCATTGCGTCCGGAACCCCTCGCGGCCGATCCCGAACGTCGCGTCGTTGCCGTCGGCGTGCTCGGCGATGTACCGGTCGATCGCTGACTCGTCCCCCTGGTTCCAGACCTCGTCGAAGAACCGCCTCGCCAGCTCGTGCAGCGCCGCCGTGTCGCCCGTTGTCATCTTTCTCTCCCTCATATTCGATACCTGTCCTGATCTGGCCGTTCGGGGCACCACGAATAGGGACCATCCTCGCTACGGATGGAAATGAGGCGCGTCCACATCCTGCGAGCGGAGTTCGGTGCTCGTGATTGTCACCAATAGACGCTGGTCGTGTTCCTGAAAGAAGGCGTATTGCGCTTTGATCCAGTCCATCGAATTGCGCAGACGGGTGACCTCGTGCGCGCCACCAACCAGGAGCTGAATCCGCCCCGCCTGGTCATGGAGTCGTTTGCGATTTCCTTTCCTGACTTGACGGATCATTCCTCTGAAATCATCGTCAGCGGTGAGCACGATGAAGTTCGAGGCGTTGGCGACCAATGCGATCTGTTGATCCGGAGTCCTGGTTCCGAACGTATCGGGAGCGTAATAAACCTCGTGTCCCCGGTCCCTCAGGACCTGACAGCACGCCTGGTTGATGTTCTCATCTACGATGAATCGAAGTTTGAGTCGCGGGATCGGTGGGATTGGCAGATCGTTTCCTGCCGGATCTAGGCGGACACGAGGCTTTCGAGTTGAGCGCCTTCGTGGGCCATCGCCGCGGAGATGTCCTCGATTCGAAGGGTGGGATACGGTGCCAGGATCTCCGCTTCGGACATCCCACTCTGAACGCACTCCCAAACGATTGACGTCGGGATACGGGTTCCAGCGATCCGCCATTTGTTGTGCAGGATGTTTCGGTGCCGCTCGAGCGTACCGATCTGCTCCGAAGTGCAAATCTGGAGCGATCGAGTCCCCTCTTCGACTTCCTGCCGGATGTGTTCCCAACTGAAAGCCAATGGCATTCGGGCCTGACCGGGCTTCAGCAGGGAAATGACGTTCTCGCCATTGGGATGCTTGATGAAGAGCTGATTGCCTTCGATCAGGAACGACGCCTGTGCCCAGGGTTGACGATAGAACTGCCGCATATAGTGAGCGGCGAGCTTGAGTTGAGGCAGCGAGAACATCCGGGTCGCCAGGAGACAACCGAGTGTGCGAAGCCCGACGAGGTCTTCGAATGAATAGAGGAACCGGTACGGGGATCCGGCAGGCCCCGATCGAATCGATGGGACGATGATTCCCGCAAGCGGCCATCGTCGAATTTGTTGCGGGGCCAATCCGGCGACCCTGGCTGCCTGCTCCAGGTTGAACGCCAGGATGACACTCATGGTAGTACTGTCCTTTCCCGGGCCTCGGGATACCTGTCAACCCGTAATTCGTCGAGTATGCCACGATGCCCTCATTATTGCGGTTAATCAGCTACAGAGACAGATGACATACGATATACGTCGTCATATTCTCGTCAGTACCGCGAATATCGCCCGGATCGCGACGATGGAACGGTCGTGCACGACATCGTCCCTGAGCCCGATCCCTTCAGGGTCGGGCTATCGTCAGGGAGCCATCGCTACATTGGCTCTTCGCCGCTGCTGTACATGTCCTCGCGGATGATGACGCGCCGGCGCTGGCGCTCGCGTCGGACGGCCTGCCGGATCAGATCCTTGACTCGCTCGGGGCCGACGACATTGTGGAGCACCTTCTGCGGGGAGGACGCGTCGGTCATGTAGATCGTGATGTCGCCGAAGCCGAGGATCCGCTCGAAGGCGGCCTGCTTGATCGCGACGTCATTGACCCGAAAGAGGTCGACTTCCTCGACCCGCCGGCCGATGAAGCCGTACTCCCACCGTAGCCGCTGGTCGGTCAACCGGTAGCGGTTGGTGATCGACATACGGGGCGACCAGAGCTTGCTCGGCCGGCCACGCCAGAGCAGCCGCTCGGCGTTCGGGTCGTCGCTGAGCGGTTCGCCGAGTGGCAGGCCCTCGTTGTCGAGCATGCGGTCGTCATCGGCGTCGGCGGGCATCCCGGTTGGGACAGGGTCGGGTTCGCTCCAGGTCCCGCCGGCTGTCCCGGCTGGCTCCGGTCGGCGGGCTCCACCGGGGTGGACGGTCGACCGCGTCGCCGAGACATCGGCCAGGGAGCGTCCACAGTTCTCGCAGAAGCTGGCCGAGACATCGTTCTCGTGGCCGCAATTCGGGCAGTAGGTCGTCGCCATGGTTCCCTCCCCTGCTTAGATCAGTGGCTGTAGGGTATCAGAGGGCAAGACGGACTGGCGCGCGCCCTTCCCAGACGAACGCCCCGGACCGGTTAGCGCCGCTGCCAACCAGTACGGGGCGAAGAGACCGTCAGGGACGACCGGATGGCTGCTAGACGACCTCGAACAGCTCGTACATCCCGAGCAGTGCGTGCGGGGCACCGGTCTCCGGGTCGGTGACGAAACAGAGTGCGACGTAGTAGCCGGGCTCGAGGTCGATCTCCAGCCAGTTGGTCTGTCCGGCCGAGAGGACGCTCGACTCGAACACGTCCTCGAACAGTGCGAAGTCCAGCGCTGGTGGTGTCGTTGCGGCTTCGGGACTCGCCGGTGGGCCGAACGCCATCAGCAGCTCCATGACCTCTTCTTCGGTGAATGCCTCCGGGTACTGCGAGAGCAGGAGGAAGTGCGGCTGGTCACCGGTGTTCGTTACTTCCCAGATAGCCGGGCCGGCGGCGATCTCGGTCGGTATCGAGAAATCCATCTCGAACATCTCGGCCGTGACATTGGCCTCGGGTGGTGTCGCGTCCGTCGGCTCGCCGGTCACTACGACCTCGGTCGGGATGTTGACGTCGATCCCGGCCTCCTCGTCGGAGCCGTAGTAGTTGAACGCGTAGGTTCCGGGGATGAGATCGACGACGACCTGGCCGGATGATCCGGGAAGGACTTTGACGCCACCGCTGATCGTGATCTCGTAGAAGTAATCCGGCCGTGCGCCGCTGGCGGGGTCGTAGGCGGCGAAGGCGTCGGTGAGTTCCTGATAGCCTGCGCTGTCGGCAATCGGGTACAGCTCCAGGTCTGCCTCGACCGTGCTGTTGTTGGTGAAGGTTATCAGCGTCAGACCGGCCTCGACCTCGCCCGGGTCGGCGATCCCGTCGTCTGTCGCCGTGATGGCGAGTTCCGGGTAGCCGTAGCCGCTCAGCAACGATCCGCTGCCAGCCGGGGTGCCTTCCTGTGCGATGGCCACACCTGGACCACTGACCAGGAGCATGAAGCCGATGACCACTCCGACGATTCGATGAATCCGCATCTCTACTCCCTCTTCCCGTTGTGCTGAGAATGCAGGATGCCGCGAGCGCCGCGCGATCTGGCAAGTCGGGTCAACGGGTACTTACAGCATAGAGATCGGGGATTAGGTGAGTGTGAGTAATTTTACTCATTTCGCCCCTGCGACCGGCCTAATCGAGTCGTTCTCGTACGTTTCCAGCTCCGGTTGGGAAACCGGGCGTGGGAATCTTTGGAACACGTGTTGGTTCATCGGGGATCCGTTTCCGGGACGAGACGAGCACCCGCCGGTCACGTCGGTGTGCAACCGCCTGGGTGGTGCCGGGGATGCTTCCGCCAGGGCCGTCGGTCCTGGCGGGTTGCAATGTCACCGCCAGTGAGCGTCCGTCCGCGAACGGTCCTGCTTGTCGTCGATGCATCCTGCTTTGATTCGTCGTCCGTGCGTCGTCGTGATTCGTTGGTGTGGCGCGGCGTGGAGGCCGAGTCGGCTTCGTCAGTTCCCGCAGGTGCAGGGTCTCCTCCGGGGGTTTTGAGAAACGAGGCAGGCGAAGAGACCGGGGACGTGCTGCCCAAGCGCCAACCGGCAACGCGAACCAGCCTGATATGCTGTGGATCTGAGCCACGTGATCAGACCGGGCGTCGGATGCAGGACGTGAGTCGGGGGACCGCGTGGAGCGATCGATCCTCACAACCTGCGGGCGATGGGTGGTGACCACGATGGTCATGCTCGGCCTGCTCCTGACGCCGGTGAGCTGCACGCTCGTCGACCACCCGCACTCCCTGTTCGACACGCCGGACGTCATCGAACGATCCGGTCACGCATCCCATGCGGCCCACCTTAGCCAGACCGGCATAACGCACCTGGCGATGATGATCAACGGTGCTCCGCCGCTGGCCGGGGCGATCCCGCTGCCGAAGCTGCACCCCGGGACCGTGGTCGCGTGGCTGACGGCCGAGTCCGCTGGCGTTGCGGGCGGCATCGTCCCCGCCACCGCGCCGCTTCTGGGGATCGAGTCCCTGCCGTCGGTGTCCTCGGTCGCGATGTCGATGGTCGTGACGGGGCAGGCGGCCCTCCACGTCTCACTGCTGCTGTTGCTCGCGCTTGTCCTGATCGGCATCCGCCAGGTCGCAGATGTCGCCCGGCTGACCGGTCAGTCTGTTGCCACCATCGTCCCCCCGCCCAGGCGCCTCTCCCCTCTCTGAGCCAGAGCCAGAGCCAGCTGACGACCCGAACCAACCCCTGCGGTAGCGCCTGCTTGCGCCCGGCCGGGTGTGTCGGCGTCGCACACCGTCCTCCCCGGACGGTCTGGTCCAGCCCGACCTGACCCCTGATCCAACCCGGCCCGGACCTCCCGTCGCGGAGTCACGCCCGGACCTGTTCCGGTGTCCTTCGCTACTCGTGGGTATCCCATCTCCATGTCTCTCAGAATCTTGCGACTCCAGGGCCGGTAAACGCCGCGACGCCCTCGGGTGCTGGCCGTCGCGCTGTTCGTGTCGCTGGCGCTGATCCTCAGCGGCTGCGGACCGTTCGCGGACGACTACGCCTTCCAGGGCGGCGAGATCCCGCCGCCCAACCCGGCCCCGACGCTCGCCCTGACCGACCAGCGCGGTCAGCCGTTCCACCTCGCCAGCCAGCGCGGCAAGGCCGTGCTGCTGTTCTTCGGCTACACCAACTGCCCCGACATCTGCCCGACGACGCTGAACGATGTCCTCGCCGTGCGGGACGCGCTCGGGGACCGGGCCGACGAGGTCGCGTTCGTCCTCGTCACCGTCGACCCGGCCCGGGACACGCCCGGCCCCAATGATCACGACGGTCGCCGCGCCGATCGACGGGTCGGCGACGCCAGCGGTTGGACACTGACGTGGCGATGATGTCGAGTGCCATCCGGGGTCGGGCTCCCCCGGAATCCACTCGTGGGGTCATGGGCTCGCCCTGACCGGCTGCCGCGGCAGCCATCGCCCCGCACGGCGATAACCGGCTCCGCTCTCGACCGATTAACGCTTTCTTCTTATCTGAAGGGAACCGAGAACTATGTCACGCCTTCGCCAGATCCTCGCGCTGACCGCCGTCGCCGCCCTCCTCCTCGGGGGCAACGGCCTGTTCCGGGCCGACGCCCACGAGCAGCGTGATGTCGCCGACCAGTACAGCTTCGTCGTCGGCTTCCTTGCCGAACCCGCCTTTGCCGGGGAGCAGAACGGCCTCGACCTGCGCATCTCGACCCTGGACCCGACCGGTGGCGTCAACTCCGAGCCGGTCGAAGGCGCCGAGGAGACCCTCTCCGCCGAGGTCAACTACGGCGACCAGTCTATGCCGCTCGAACTGGACACCGTCTACAACGAGCCTGGTTCCTACCGGGCGATCTTCTTCCCGACGGCTCCCGGTGACTACAGCTTCCACATCACCGGCACGATCGGCGACACCCCGATCGACGAGACCTTCACCTCCGCCGATGGCGAGTTCAGTGCCGTCCAGGACCCGGCTCCACTCCAGTTCCCGGTGCTCGGCGGCACCCCGGTCGCCGCGACACCCGCCGCGTAGGGATGACCACATGGTCCGGCCAGCGAGTGACTCTCGGGTCGCTCGCTGGCCGGACCCACGCTTGGCCCCCTCAAACAGGAGCGTCCTTGTCCTCACCCATGCCAGTTCTGGACAATGATCCGTCCAGCTTCCGACGACCGATCAGCCGACGGGCAGCCGGGCGGTGGCTGCTGGCGCTCGGCGCTACGCCGCTCCTGGCCGGCTGTCTATTAGATGAAGGCGACCAGGATGACGACTATGGAATCACTGACTGGGACGACGGCGCGGAGACCGACCCGAAGCAGGGTGACCGGGCACCGAACTTCCGCCTCGCGTCCCTTGACGGGCCCGATCGAACGCTGGCCGGCGAGCTATCGGCCGGCCTCCCCGTCGTGCTCAACGTCTTCGCGACCTGAGGCGCCAGTTGCCGGGAGGAGATGCCGGTCCTCGACGCCGCCCACGGGATCACCGCGACCGTCCTCGGGATCGACCTGCGGGAGTCGGCCGGCCGCCTTCGGCCGCTGATCGCCGAGACCGGGGTGCGCTACCCCATCCTGCTCGACCGCGACAGTGCCGTCGGCCGGGCCTATGGCGTGCTCGCGCTCCCAACGACCTGCATCCTCGCGCCGACGGGCCGGTCCGCTGGCTGGTCGTCGGGCCGGTTACCACCGAGTCCCTGGCCGAGGGTATTGGCCTGGTCGGCGGATAATCCACGCACGATTTGGCGATGATTCGGTGCATTCGGGCCGGAATCTGGCAATGTGGCCGGGATTCACCATCTTGGGGGCGTACGTTCATTTCGCTGCCGGTGGCCCCCGATGTAGGCTTCGATGAAGTCCGAGGACCCTGCCGGGCCGGTCGTCTCAAACCGGGCGTCCGGAATCGTGGGTCCCGTCCCAGCCGGATCCGGCAGGCCTCGCCGTCTTCCGCGCTCCCTCCCCGTGTACACGCGAGGCGTCCATTGATCACACCCACTCGCCGGCATCTCCTTGGGGCAATCAGCGGGGCGATCGCGCTTCCGTTCCTCGGGCCGCTCGCTGGTCAGGTCGCAGCCGAGAGCCGTCCGTACTGGCCGACCTTCGGCTGGCGCCAGGTCCTGCCTGCCGAGGCGGGGATCGACCCGGCCGTCTTCGACGAGGTGACCGCCCGGCTCCAGGCCGAGGCCCCGTCCCTGTCGGCAATGGTCGTCGCCTACGGCGGGAACCTGCTCTTCGAGTATTACGCTGACGGTTTCCTCTCCCATCAGACCACCGACATCTGGTCCTCCACGAAGAGCATCACCGGGACCGCCATCGGGATTGCGATCGAAGACGGGCTCCTGACCCTGGAGAGCCGCCTCGGGGACCTGATCCCGGACCTGATCCCGGAGGACGCCGACGCCCTCGTCCAGGACATCACCGTCCGCAACATCCTCACCATGCGCGGTGGCTGGCTCTGGGACGGCACGGTCGATTACGCCAACACGGACAATGCCGCCAACTGGGCCCAGCGAACCCTGTCGCTGCCGATGGAGGCCGCGCCGGGCGAGCTGTTCACTTACAACTCCGGCGGGACGCACGTCCTCTCGGCCGTGCTTCAAACGTTGACCGGCCAGACGCTGCGCGAGTTCGCTCAGGAGCGCCTGTTCGGCCCGATGGGCGTTGACATCGCCGACTGGCGCGAGTCGCCGCAGGGCGAGTCGGCCGGCGGCTGGGGCCTCGCCATCACCCCGCGGGAGATGGCCAAGTACGGCTACCTGATGCTGAACGGCGGCCAGTGGGACGGTGAGCAGCTCGTCTCCGCCGACTGGATCTCCCAGGCGACCCAGTTCCAGTCCGACTCCAGCGGGACCAACGACTTCGGCCTCGGCACGGGCTACGGCTACCACTGGTGGCTGGCCGACATCGCCGGGTTCCCGGCGTTCTTCTCGCTGGGCTACGGTGAGTCCTGCATCTACGTCGTGCCGGGGCTGGATCTCGTCGCCGTCGCGGCGACCGCCGATGTGCCGCCGTTCGACTACGTCGGCGATCAGTCCCGCCCCCAGCCGGTCATCCGTGAGACACTCGTGCCGTCAGTCGCCTACTCCTGAGACCGTCCGGTGGATCGGAGTCTGGTGGGTGAGCGTCGACCCGGGATGATGTGGCCCGGGTCGTTCCGGGAATGACGCCGCAAACGGGAGACGAGTAGCGGTGCGTGACGAGCAGGGCAACAATCACGCTTCCGGGAAGCCTCGTGGGCGGAAGGATGTGATCGGGCTGGCCTTGGTCGGGCTGGTGATCGCGCTAAGCCTGGTCATCGCTGCCGCCGTCGCCCTGCCGGCCTGGGCGGACATCAACGCTGACCCCGGTCCGGGAATGACGGCCGCCCAGGGTGAGACGCAGGTCGCCGGGCAGCCTGGCACCGGCCCCACGACTCCGCCCCCGGTCCGGACGCGACCAGCCACCGCCGCGTCCGAGCCTCCCCAGTCAACCGTGACCGGAACGCCGGCGGACGAACCCACCGCCGGGCCGACGCTGACCCCGACGCCGGAGATCGACGCGACCCTGCGACCCGCTCCGCCGAACCTGCCCGACGACGGCTCCGGCCTCTCGACCGTGATTCAATCCGGTCCGGCCGACCGGCAGGAGATCGCCCTGACGTTCGACGCCGGCGACGACCGGGGCCGGGCCGAAGACATCCTCGACCTGCTCAAGGATCGTGGGCTGGTCGCGTCGTTCGGCGTGACGGGGAGATGGGCCGACGCCAACCCGGACCTGATCGAGCGGATGGTCAATGAGGGCCACATGCTGATCAACCACACGTTCAGCCATCAGTCGTTCACCGGGGAATCGACCGGCACCGGGGACCCTGGCAGCGGCTTCCGGATCGATGAGCTCCAGCGGACCGAGCAAGTCGTGGAGGACATCGCCGGCTACGACCTGCGCCCCTTCTTCCGGCCCCCCTACGGCGACCTGGGCCAGCAGACCCTGACCGACGTCGCCACGGCCGGCTACGGCGTGACGGTGATGTGGACGGTCGACTCGCTCGGCTGGCAGGAGGGCGCGACCCCGGACGAGGTCGTCACCCGTGTCCTGGACGGCGCCGCTCCGGGGGGGATCCTGCTGTTCCACGTCAGCACCGACTTCGCGGACTACGACGCCCTGCCCGAGATCCTCGACGGCCTCGCCGAAGACGACTACGCCCTCGTCACCGTCGAGCAGTTGCTGCGGCCGTAGGGATTTTTTGTTGTGGCTGGGGCTGAGTGGTCTGGCGGCGGAGCAGACCTCTCCCCCGGCCCCTCCGCATCCTGGCCCTTGCAGGATCGTCCCTGGGACGATCCTGCAAGGGCCGTTGTCTGGTGAGCGGTGTGATGTTTCGGTGTGGTCGTGGTCACTCGCTGGCCCCTTGCCCATCGTGTTGCCTGGCTTGCGAGCCCCACCCCCCAGCCCCCTTCTCTCCCCGACAGTTTCAGGCGAGCCAGGCATAGCGCCACTGCTGGTTCCGGCGATGGAAGG
>JAABUN010005420.1_pt1 | contig 15859 bp, 19 predicted proteins | sample 5559311 | NCBI WGS metagenome assembly JAABUN01 (sample SAMN10711877, study PRJNA513370) | rock metagenome | isolation source: Antarctica rocks | place: Antarctica: Victoria Land, Siegfried Peak sud
GAAGTTCTGCATGAACCCGGAGGGGCTCAATACGAGCCACCCAGGCTGTGCGCGCACGCGTGCGGCGAGTTCGAGCCTCCTGGGCGCGTGCGGGAACTCGATCGCCGACCCCAGCATCACCACGCGACGTATCCCGCGCCGTCGGGCCTCGGCGAGGAAGGGTTCGACCACTGGGACCGGGTCGACCGCTGAGGGCGGGGGAACGAGATAGACGCGATCGACGCCGTCGAGCGCGGGCCCGTGGGTGGCGATGTCGTCCCAGTCGAAGCGGACGGAGTCCGCAGCGTCGGGGGTGCGGCTCGCCGCGCGGACCGGCTCTGCGCGGGCTCGCAGCAGGTCGAGCAGGGCGCTTCCGGTCTTGCCGGTGGCGCCGATGACCAGCACCGTGCTCATCGCCCGTCCTCCTCAAGCAGCGCGGCGGTCAGCGCCGGGAGCTTCACGCTCAGCTCGGCGACAGCGACCGGACCGATCAGGAAGAGTGCGGCGGCCCACACAGTCCGGCGAGTCATCACCCTGGCAAGCGAACACGATGGTTGGATCAGCATCATACCGTGCACTATTACAGTCGGTCCGACGATCGTCAAACTGTCGGGCCGGAGGGTGGGCATGAGCGCTGCGAACGGAGTTGGTCCTATCGATCCGACCGTGCCCTTGGAGTTGGACCTTGTTCAGGTGCTCCAGGCGATGAGCGACCCGCAACGACTGAAAATGCTCAAGGTCCTCGCCGACGGAGAGTGGCATCGGTGTGGCGCCGGGGACTGGGCGACAGGCCTCCACAAATCGACGATCTCCCACCACCTGAAGGTCCTTCGGGAGGCCGGCCTCTTCGAGGGCCAGCAGCATGGCAGAAACAAATACGGCCGGTTGCGGCGTGACACCATCGACCAGCACTTCCCCGGCTTGCTCGACGGTGTGCTCCCCAACGCTTGAGCCGAAGGGAGTTGACGACTTTGGCCGACACCCCTGGTGCCGGCCCCACACGAACGTCCTTCGCCAGGCCAGTCGGCGATCGCCCTGCGGTGCACGGCCAGCGTGGTTAATGACAGGCTGCTTGTTGTGACGAAGAGTGCGCCGCTGGTGATCGGGATGCTCGGTGGGATGAGCTGGGAGTCCAGCGCGCAGTACTACCGGCTGGCCAATGAGCTGGTGCGCGAGCGGCTCGGCGGTCTGCACTCGGCGCGGATTGTTTTGGCGTCGGTGGACTTCGCCGATATCGAGGCGCTGCAGGTCGCCGGGCGGTGGGACGAGGCTGGGCAACTGCTCGCCGAGGCGGCCAAGGGACTTGAGGCGGCCGGTGCGGAGCTGCTGGTGATCTGCACCAACACGATGCACAAGGTCGCCGACCAGGTCCAAGCCGCCATCGGCATCCCGCTGCTGCACCTGGGCGATGCCACCGCACAGGCAGTGACGCGGGCGGGGCTGGTAACGGTCGGGCTGCTGGGTACCGCGTTCACCATGGAGCAGGACTTCTACCGCGACCGGCTCACCAGCCACGGTCTGCAAGTGCTCATCCCGCCGCCGGATGATCGGTCCGAGATACATCGCATCATCTACGACGAGCTGTGCGTGGGGTTGATCCGCGAGGAGTCCCGCCAGGTCTACCGCGACGTCATCGTGCGCCTGGTCCAATCCGGCGCGGAAGGTGTCGTGCTTGGCTGCACCGAGATCGAACTGCTGATCTCCGGCACGGACAGTCCCGTCCCCGTCTTTCCCACCACCCGACTGCACGTCGAAGCCGCCGTCGCCGCTTCGTTGACAACACGCGGGAGCGTCTGACGCCCCGCAAGCGGATCCCCCAGCGGTACACCGACACGGGGGTTCAGGGCGAGCGCTCAAGCTGCCGGGCTACCCGGACGCAGGCGCGAGGCGGGCGCGGGCATCAGGCCGTCGCTGCGGTCTGTTGTCTGGTGGGCAACAGGGCGAGCAGTTGTGTCGTGTGGCGCGGGAGGTGGTCCTCCGCCAGGCCGGTGAGGATGGCTCTGAGCGGCACCGGCTGGTCGACGAGGGCCTCGTCGTCGGACAGCAGCAGGGTGGGGATCGCCGTGTCGAGCTCGGCGTCGCTCAGTGCTGTGCCGAGGACGCACAGGGCCTCGCCCTGGCGCCGGATGCGGTCCTGCAGCCCGGCGTTCCCGCCGGCGCGGGCACGGACGCGGCTGGTGGTCCAGGCCTCGTGCGAGAGGCGGTTGTCGTAGGTCGCAGCTGCGCCTGACGCGACGGTCGCGGCGGTGGCGAGGGTCGCGGCGTCGACTAGCGCGATGTGGGCGAGGATCCGGTCCGCGTCCCAGCCGCCGTCCGGTGGGGTGACGATGTCACCTGACCGTCCAGCGACGTGGGCAGCGGCGTCGAGCAACCCGGCGTAGGCGTCTCGCAAGCGTGTGGTGTCCATGGCTTCTCCTTGGTCGCGTGGGCGGGGGGTGCGGGCAGGGCGCGCTGTGCGTCGGGCACCTCAGCGGTGCACCGGCGACATCTCCCACGGCGCGCGCGGGAGGACCTCGCCGGTCTCGAGCAGCGACTTGAGGTTGGCGAGGACGGCGGGCCAGCCGTGCGAGATCTCCTGGAGCGCGGTCTGGTCGGCGAGGTTCTCGTGGGTCACCGTGAGCCGGACAATGTCGTGATGCGCCTCGATGAGGAAGGTGACGATCGAGGCGTCGCCCGGCGCGTCGGCGGATTCCCCGAACGTGATGACCAGACGGGTCGGTGGTTCCGTCTCGAGCACCCGACCGACGAGGTCGACGTGACCGGACGCGTCCGTGCGCCGGTGCTCCCAGCTTGAGCCTGGCTGCCAGTCGGAGACGTTGGCATGTCCCCAGTAGCGCGCGGTCAGGTCCGCGTCGGTCAGGGCCCGCCACACCTGCTCGGCGCTCGCGCGGATGTAGGTGACGTAGACGTAGGACGGCCTCGACGTGGCGGTCTCGGTCATGGCGTACTCCTCTGCTCGGCCCTTGATGGCGCTAAGCGCCTGCAGGCGGGGCTTGTCGAAGGTGGAGATCCAGCGCTGCTCGATCTCGTGGATGGGCGCCGGGTTGAGGTAGTGCAGCCGTTCTCGCCCCCGCCGCACGACGGTGACGAGCCCTGCGCGCACGACGACGTCGAGGTGCTGTGTGGCGGACTGCCGGGCCATGCCGAGGTGCTCGCAGAGTTGCCCGAGCGTCTGGCCGTCGTGCTCCCGCAGTCGGTCAAGGAGCAGCCTGCGAGTGGGGTCGGCGAGCGCCTTGAAGACTGCGTCGAGCGCTGTCGTCTCTACCGGCACCGGGCCATCATGCAGGCTCTTGCCTGCATGAGTCAAGACGTCCTGCTGGTGCGTGACACCGGTCCCGCAAGCCGAACCTCCCACGGCGACATCGCGACGTGCGAACAGGGCATAGGAATCTGGCCTTGGCCGTCGCAGATGGGGATCCCTGATTGGGACGGCTGCGACCCTCCGGATGCGTGGGATTGGTCGAGGCTAGGCTCCGCCGGCGGCCGCGAGGTTGTCCGGCTTCGTCTTATCGTCGGAAGATGCTGTCGTGTGTTGATCTCACGTTGGACTGTTCGCACCCGGACGTGCTGGCCGAGTTCTGGAAGGCGGCTGCCGGATATGTCGACGAACAGCCGCCGGCGCCGTTCAGGACACGCGCGGAGTGGTTGGCGCGGTTCGACGAAGACGAGGACGACGGGAGGGGGCGGCGTGGTTGCATGATCCCTCCGGCGCCGGCTGCGGCGCCGATAGCGAGGGAATCGAACGCCCATCGCGCCGCAGCCGCAAGGTCACTTCGACGACAATGCGGTACCGCGCCGTCGTCACCGATGGCCTCCTTCGTCAACCTGGCACAGGGGCCCGGACTGGACCTGAACTCCTGCGAGACCCCGGGGCCCGCACGATAGGCATGGACCATGTGCTGGCGCTGAGTCGAAGACCAAGCGCAGGTCGTGTGCGCGGGTCAGTCGTTGAGAGCCGCACGGCGCGTTGGCGAGCGTCGAGTTGACCTTGCGCGCCCAGCTGGTTCGGGCGATGGACTACCTTTGCAGGCGTTGGACGAGATCGCCACCGAGGTCTCGGGTACGCCGGCGGCCAAGAGGCCCCGTCGGCCTAGGACGCGTCATCGGGGGCCGCTGGCGAGGCCGGCGGGCTGCGGGGTTCCGGTGGTGGTGTCGGCGGGTGGCTGCCAGTCGAGGCTGGATGGGTGAACTCGCAGCAGCCGTGCGGCGCGTGGTGGTAGCCACCAGTTCCATCGTCCGAGGAGGGCGACGAGGGCCGGGACCATCAGGCAGCGGATGACGACGGCGTCGATGAGGATGCCGGCGCCGAGGCCGGTGGCCAGGATCTTCAGGTCGGTTTGCGGGCCGGTGGACATGGACACGACGCTGAGCATGAGGATGGCGGCGGCGCTGGTGACCAGCCGGCCGGTGCGTCCGACGCCTTCGGTGACGGCGTGTTGGGCGCTGCCGGTGGCGTCGTACTCTTCGCGGATCCGGGCGAGGATGAACACTTCGTAGTCCATGGACAGCCCGAACAGGAACGCGAAGACCATCAGCGGCACCCACATCGTGATGGCGCCGGTGGCTGGCACGCCGAACACGACCTGGCTTCCGTGGCCTTGTTGCCACACCCAGGTCAGGACCCCGTATGCGGCGGCGAGGGAGATGAGGTTGAACACGACCGCTTTGGCGGCGAGCAGGATCGAGCGGAACGCGCGGGCTAGGAGGATGAAGGTGGCGATGGTGATCAGGGCGAGCATCAGCGGGAACTGCCCGTACACGGCTCGGTCGAAGTCGACGATGTTCGCCCCCGTGCCGCCGACCCCAAGCACGCCGGGGTCGCCGGCTAGAACGTCCTGGACGAGGGCGACGGTGTCCTGCCCGGCGGGCAGGGTGCTCTCGGTGTGCGGGAGCACGGTGATGACGGTGGTGCCGGCGATGGTGGAGCCGGGTCCGGTCGGGGTTAGTGCGGCGTACACGCCGGGCAGCTGCGCGGTGGTGGCGGCGACCCGGGCGGGGTCCGAGGTGCCGGTGGAGGTCAGGACCTCGATGGGAGTCAGCACCCCGCTGGGCGCCCCGCCGGTGGTCAACCGCGTCAGGGTGTCGTGGGCGGGTCCGGTGGTGGCCTGGGCGGCCGCGCCGGGCTCGCCGAGGTGCAGGGACAGGGCGGGTGCGGCCAGCAGCGCGAGGATCACGGTCCCGGCGGCGGCGGCGATCCAGCGGCGGCGGTAGACCAGCGTGGCCCACCCGGACCAGAACCGGCTGGCGTGCAGGTCGGTGCGCCGGCGCGGCCAGTCCAGCCGCGGCCCGACGGTGGCCAGCACCACCGGCAGCAGGGTCACCGAGACCAGCACCGAGATCAGCGGCACCAGGAACCCGGCGTAGCCGACGCTGCGCAGGAACGGGACGGGGATGACGACCAGCGACAGCAGCCCGATGCACACGGTCAGACCGGAGAAGACCACGGCCCGTCCGGCGTGGGTCATCGCCGCGACGACTGCGTCGTGGTTGCACCGCCCCGCGGAACGTTCCTCACGCCACCGGGTGACCACCAGCAGCGAGTAGTCGATGGCCACGCCGAGCCCGATCAGGGCGATCAGGAACTCCACGATCTGGCTCACGTCGGTGACGGTGGTCAGCCCTCCCACCGCCAGGAACGTCGACAGCACCGACACCGCCCCGATCACCAGCGGCAGCACGGCCAGGAAGCTGCCGAACACCAGCGCGAGGATGACCAGCGCGCCGACCCCGCCGATCATCGCCTCGACGACGATGCCGGTGCCCTGCGACGACGCCGGGGCACCGTTGGCGAGCAGCGTGGCCCCGGTCACCCCGACCTGCCAGCCGGATCCTGCCGCCGCGGTCAGCGACGCCATGATGGCCGGGCCGAGGTCGGGTCCGGCGAATCCGGTCTCGGGCGGGGTGTAGAGCAGCGCGAACGTGGACCGCCCGTCCGCGGTGAGGAAGGCCGGGTCGCCGGTGTTGGCGTAGTCGACGAGTCGGCTGTGCGGGACCGCGGCCGCGACGGCGGCCAGGACGCGGCCGGCCTGTCCGGCCACCGCGAGGTCGCGCAGCGACATCCCTGGCGGCACGGTGACCACCGGCAGGTACGGTGTCTGACCGCCTCCGTTGCCGTAGGTGGCGACGATCTTCGCGTCGGTCTGGAAGGCCTGACCGGGCATCGAGAACGTGTTGGTCATCCGGGCGGTCGTGCCCTGCACGGTCAGGACGCCGGCGGCGGTGGCGAGCGCCCAGAACAGGACGACGAGCAGCTTGTGCCGCAGGACGAAGGTGGTCACGGTCGTCATCGGGTCCTCCGGTGGGGGCGTTGGGGGCGGCCAGCTCGGCCGTTCTCCATGTTCCGGGCCGGCCGGGCCGGTGTCGTCCCCCCGGCGGTGACACCGGGCATACCTCCGCGGCAGGCCAGCGGCTCCCGCATACTCCGTCCGTGGTATGCCCGGTGCCTCCCCCGGCAGCACGACACGTCCCACCCGGCGGTCCTACCCTGCAGGGGTGAGCGCCGAGCAGCCGAGCAGCTGGCGGGAGCATCCCGCCGCCGACGTCGTCCTGACGCTGCTGGTGACCGCAACACTGCTCGTCGGCGCGTACGGGGAGGCGCACCCGGTCCAGCCGAGCGACCAGCTCGCGGACGGCCACCCGGTGCCGGTGCCGCCTTCGGCCGCGTTCCTGCTGGTCCTGCTTGCCGGCGCGGTGCTGGTCCTGCGCCGGACCCGACCGGTGGTGGCTCTCGTGGTCTCGACCGCGGCCACTGCGGCGTACAGCCTCCTCGGGTACGTCAACGGCGCGCTGCTGCTGGCCCCCGTGCTGGCCCTGTATGCCGTGGCCAGCCGCACCGCTGCGCGCCGCGCCATCGGGTGGGCCGGGGGCAGCCTTGCCGTCCTTAGCCTCGCGACGATCGCCCGCAACCCGTTCGGGCCGACCGGCGGTGGCCTCGTCCTGCTGCCGGGCCTGCTCGCCGCAGCCTTGTTCGCCGGCATCGCCACCAATAACCGGAGGGCGCTGCTGGTCGCCACCCGGGAGAAGGCCGGCGAGGAGGCCCTGCGGCAGGTCGACGTGGAGCGGCTGCGGATCGCCCGTGAGCTGCACGACGTGGTGGCGCACACCATGGCCACGATCAACGTCCAGGCCGGGGCCGCCGTGCACGTCGTGGGCACCCGTCCCGACATCGCCGAGGAGACGATGCGCTCCATCAAGGCTGCCAGCAAGGAAGGACTGCGGGAGCTGCGGGCCATCCTCGACGTGCTACGCCACGCCGAGGACGGCGACGAGACCGCGCCCACGCCCGGACTGGGCCAGCTGGACACCCTCGTCGACGGCGCAGCCCGTTCCGGCGTGGCCACCAGCGTCGAGGTCACCGGGCCGGCCCGTGACCTACCCCCAGAGGTGGACCTGGCCGCATACCGGATCATCCAGGAGTCGCTGACCAACACGATCCGGCACGCCGGTCCAGCCCGGGCTGTGGTGTCGCTGCACTACCACCCCGACCGGCTCGACCTGCAGATCAGCGACGACGGCCACGGTCCCGCTGCCGCCGCCCAGGGTGGGTTCGGGCTGGTCGGGATGCGGGAGCGGGCCACCACCGTCGGCGGCACCCTCCAGACCGGCGCCCGCCCTGACGGCGGGTTCCAGGTCGCCGCGTGCCTGCCGCTGCCCCAAGAGGCAGCTACATGATCCGGGTGCTACTCGCCGACGACCAGGCGCTGATCCGGGCCGGCTTCAAGGTCCTGCTCGACAGCGTCCCCGACATCCAGGTCGTCGGCGAAGCCACCGATGGGGCGGAGGCGGTCGCCCTGGCCCGCTCTACCCGTGCCGACGTCATCCTGATGGACATCCGGATGCCCCGCCTCGACGGGATCGAAGCCACCCGGCTCATCAACGACGACGAGGACCTCGCCGGGGTGCGGATCCTGATCCTGACGACCTTCGAGTCCGACGAGTACGTCTACCGTGCGCTACGCGCCGGCGCCAGCGGCTTCATGGTCAAGGACACCGAACCCGCCGAGCTCATCCAGGCCATACGCATCATCGCCCGCGGGGACGCCCTGCTCTCCCCCGGCATCACCCGCCGGCTCATCGCCGACATCGCCAACCGGCCCGAACCAGTCCACCCACCCAACGCCACCCTCGATCTGCTCACCAAGCGTGAACGCCAGGTGGTCACCCTCGTGGCCGCCGGGCTGTCCAACGACGAAATCGCCACCCGACTGTTTCTTAGCCCCCTGACATCCAAAACCCACGTCAGCCGCGCCATGACCAAACTCGGTCTCCGAGACCGCACCCAGCTGGTCGTGCTCGCCTACGAAGTCGGCCTCGTGATCCCCTCCTCACGCTAGATGCCCACCAGCACAGCCTGCGAGGCGGCGCGCAGCCCGGCTTCGGATCGTCTCCACGGCACCTTCTCACACCAAGCGTCGCGTCTGCGGTCACGGCGACCTCGGCCAGGTCGGACTGGGTCCAGAAGGGACCCGTTCTGGAGCGCCCGGCAAGGGAGCCCTCCAGGACTACATCCGGCGCGGAACAGTTGGTGCCGTGCATCCCCTGCTGGTCTGCGCCGTTCCGGCAAGGGGTTCCTCTCCCGGGCCCATGGGTCCGACACAATCCGCGGCCAGTCGCGATAGCGGATGGAGCCGAAGAGCGGCGAGACGACGTGGTTCTGGCGAGGCTCGGCGTCGTGGTACTCACCGTCCGGAACTGGAGCGCGGCGGGCTGGACGGCGGTTTACGAAAACGAACTTGATCATCGGTGACCTTGTCTGCGGCCGAGTCCGACGGCGTGCTGCGGGCGCTCGGGCAGGTGGGCAGCGTCAAGGCGGGAAATTGATGTTCGGGTGTTGTCGATTTCGGTGGGGCCTGGTTGTCGTATTTGTAGGTCGGCAATCGGTGCCGGTCGATGATGGAAGGAGTGAACGATGTCGAACTATGTGGTGGCGTTTCGCGGACAGCCGGAGCGTAAGCCGGCGGCGGGCGAGGACGAGGCCTGGGGTGCGTGGTTCGCCTCCCTGGGCGCCGCGGTGATCGATCCGGGGCATCGGGTGGCTCGGGTCCGGGCGCTGGATGGCCAGGGCGCGGGTGAGGCGGGCAACATGGTGCTGACCGGCTACGTCGTGATCCAGGCGCAGGACTGGGACACGGCCACAGAGCTGGCGCGCGGCTGCCCGGGGCTGGCGGCTGGCGTCAGTGTCGAGGTCGGCGAGACAGTCGACCTGTGAGGGTCGTGTGGATCCTCGACTCGGGACCGGCTCGGTGAGCGAGTCCGGTCCCGACGCGGACCGGAAGGACGAATCGTGATGGCTGAGTATCTGATCTTGATCTATGACGACGAGGCGGCCATGGCCGCGGCGGACGAGCCCACCATGCAGGGATTGTTGGCCGAGCACGGAGGCTTCATCGAGCAACACGCCGCGGTGCTGCGAGGCGGCAACCGGCTCCGCGGAACTGACTCGGCGACGTCGCTGCGGCACGACTCGACCGGGTCCCGCATCGTCACCGACGGAGCCTTCGCCGAGACCAAAGAGGCTCTCGGCGGGTACTACCTGATCGAGGTCGCGGATCTGGACGAGGCGATCGCTGTCGCGGACCAAGTTCCGGCACCGTTCGGTGGCGTCGAGGTGCGCCCGATCCGGCCGACCACCGGCCAGGGTTGAGCCGGTCATGCCGGCCGCGCCAGCTGTCGTCGCGGCGGTCGCCCAGGCGCACCGCCGCGAGTGGGCGTTCGTGCTTGCAGCGACAGTGCGGGTCACAAGCGACCTGGATGTAGCCGAGGAATGTGTCCAAGACGCCTACGCCCAGGCATTGTCGACCTGGCGCCCGGCAACGATCCCAGCCAAGCCTGGGGCCTGGCTGACCACGGTCGCGCGCCGCCTGGCCGTGAACCGGCTGCGCCGCAACGCCACCCTTGAGGCCAAGCTGCCGCTGCTCATCGACAACCCGCCAAGCCTGCTGCCCACCCCGGCCGAACTGCTGGCCGAGGAGATTCCCGACGACCGGCTGCGGCTGATCTTCACCTGTTGCCACCCGGCCCTGGCCCAGGAGGCGCAGATCGCGCTGACGCTGCGACTGCTCTGCGGGCTGCGCACCGGCGAAGTGGCGCGCGCCTTCCTGATCAGCGAAACCACGATGGCCGCACGGCTCACCCGGGCAAAGAAGAAGATCGCCACAACACGAATCCCCTACCGCGTCCCCTCGGTGAGTGAACTTCCGGCCCGCGTCGATGCAGTGCTCGACGTGGTGCACCTGCTGTTCACGACCGGGCATACTGCCCCGGCCGGCGGTGACCTGGTCCGGCTGGACCTCGTTGAGCGGTCCTTGGACCTGGCCCGGATGCTGCGGGCACTCCTGCCCGGCAACCCTGACGTCGCCGGGCTGATCGCGCTCATCCTGCTTACCGACGCCAGACGTCCCAGCCGCGTCAGGGGCGACGGCCGGCTGGTGTTGTTGGGCGAGCAGGACAGAACGTTGTGGGACCGGGCTGCGATCAGCGAGGGCATCGGGCTGGTCCGCGAGGCGTTAGGACGCCGACCCCCGGGCCGGTTCGCGCTCCTGGCCGCCATCGCCGCAGTGCACGACCAGGCCCCGTCGTGGCAGGCCACCGACTGGGAAGAGATTCTCGGCCTCTACGACCTGCTTGTCAGCATCTGGCCTTCCCCGGTTGTGGCCCTCAACCGGGCGGTGGCCTTGGGCTTCGCCCAAGGCCCCGACGCCGGCCTCGCTGCCCTGGACGAACTCGCGAACGAGCCGCTGCTGGCCTCCTACAGCTATCTCGCCGCCTCACGAGCGGACTTCCTGCGCCGCCTCGACCGAAACTCGGAGGCGCGCCTAGCCTACCAAGAGGCCCTGCTGCTCAGCGAGAACGCGGTCGAGCGCGACTTCCTCACCGACCGTCTGCACCAGCTCGGCCGCTGACCCCCCGGTGGCCCAGTTTCGCCGCAGACTCCGATAGACGAACCTGTTCCGGTGACCGATCCCCTTGCGGGTACGAGGAATGGTCGCCGCCTCTGCGTTTTCAGCCGAACGCCGCGATCCGCCATGGTCATGGACGACGTGCCACGGGCGAGGCACCTGGCCTCGCCCGTGGCTCGTAGTCAGCGGCTTCCCTAACTACGGCTACTTCTTGCCCTTGGCCTTGCCCTTGGCCTGCGACAAGTCGCTGCCGGCGACGCTCTTCTGCGCCTTGGTCGACTTCTTGTCCGCCAACTGTTTGGCGGCCGCGCTCGCGTCCTTCTTGCCTGTAGCCATCTCCCCTCCTCCTTTCCGCCGGAAGATCGGTCCCGGCTCCTCGCGCATCCACTCCGGATGTCACCTCGACTGTAGGAGGTGTCTGTGACAGGCCAGGCCACCACTCCGGACCGAGACGTGTGGGGCTACCGGGCAGCGGTTCCGTGCACGACCAGGACACCACGGACGACACTCACGGCCTCTGTCGTCGCTGGCCCTATCCCAAGTGCCATATCTCGGGCGAAGAGGTCAAGCACCCTGCGACGAAGGGAGCCAAATAGATCCTCAGCCCGTTCGTCGATGGCTGAGCGGACACGGAGTCCAGATCGGCCAGCGACGCTGAATCAGCCCGACGCTGAGCAGTTCCGGTCCGGCGGTGGATCGCAGGATATGCCGGCAGCGAGAACGAGGACCTGAACCAGTCCGTCGAGCCACTCTGGTGCCTCGACGCTCCCCGACGGCGAGCCGGCCAGCGCCAGCAGCGCACCCTAAGTCATCACTGCGCGGTCAGGCGCTTCTAGCTCGACGCCCCTGGGGTTGCAGTGTTCATGGGGCTCACCTCCTCGATCAGGTCACGACCCGCCTGACGGGTTCGCGTGGCTGAGGGAGGACGACCCGTTGTGCTGCTGCACGGGCATCCACGAACCCACACCACCTGGCACCAGGTTGCACCGTTGCTGTTCCGGGCCGGACACACCGTGGTCTGCCCCGACCTGCGCCGCACCGGTCACTCCTTGACACCGGAACCGTCGGATGACCAGACCAACCTACAGCGACCGGTCCATGGCGACAGACGTCGTGAACCTGATGCGGCAGCTGGGGCACGAGCGCTTCGCTGTGGTAGGTCATGGTCGCGGTAGCTATGTGGCCTACTCCATATCAGTTGGACCACTCCGCGGGGATCACGCCGGCTTGACGAGCACGGTGTCCTGTCAACTGTGATGCCTCACGAAGAGGGCTTCTATGCGTCTACCGACACCCGCGGGGTCTCGGAGTGTGTGCGCGAATCCGAGCGGTCGTGTTCGCCGACCCCGGGTGCGCGCCGTGACGATGAAGCGCCGAGCGATCCTAAAGCGTAGCCGGCGAATACGGCGATCAGGGCGCCGGTGCCGTAGTGGTATCCGAGCCCGGACAGGGCGCTGGAGAGTGCGGACCCTCCCATGCTCATCCCGCTCATGCTCGAGCTGGCCCACAGGGGCTGCAGGGTGGGGCCGATGACGAACCAGATGCCGCCCGTCACGGCCAGCACTGCTCCGAGGTACTTCGCGGCGAGACGCCCCCGAAGCAGGAGTACGGCTCCGGCGATCGCTGCGAGCCCGGGCAACAGATGCAGGGTCACGTGGCTCTCGCTCCATGTCCAAGCTGCTGCACCGCCCATTCCGTAGCCGAAGGTTGGTCCAACGAAGGGCACCAGGGCACCCCAGATTCCTAGGATCAGGATGATGACCCCGGTCAGAACTAACGGTCGCGCTACTTGCGGACGGGTCTTCATGTCGGTCTCCTCATGGACAGCACTTCTGCGACGTCGCAATCACCTCATGTTCAGCCCCCGGGGTCGGCAATAGCAAGGGTGCTGAACGTTTTTCCCTGCGTTGCGGGTCAACGACGCCGGACAAGATCCGCGGCGAACGCGGCAATGGCATCGACGACAGGGGCGGCCGACGGCCAGTCGATGATCGGCACGCGCTTCCGGTCCGCCGAGCCGACCTCATCGCTCCAGGGCACGGTGCCGGCCAGCTCGAGATCCTGCCGTTCGCAGAACTCTCCGATGACCTTGTGGTCGGAGGCGGAGCGGACCTTGTTGGCCACCACGACGATGCGCTCGACCGGGAGCTCGGTCGCGAGCGCCGCCATCCTGCGTACGGTCTCCAAGGACCGGTAGTAGGGCTCGACGACCAGACACACGACGTCGGCGTGCCTGACCGTCCCTCTGCTGAAGTGCTCGGGCGAGGCCTCCATGTCCAAGATGACCATCCGGTCGTCGGCGCCGAGGTCCTCCATGAGCGAGGACACGATGGCGTGCGCCGCACACATGCATCCCTCGTCAGCATGCGCCGGCGCGCCCATATTGAGTAACCGGACGCCGTCCGGTGCCTCCAGTGTGTAACGGGCCAGCACCACGTCGACGGGTTCGGTGAGTCCGGGTCCGCCCAGGCGACGTGAGACGAGCGACTGGGGCACGGCTTCCAACCGCCTGGCGACAGAAGGCTCCATCCCGAGCGCCGTGGAGAGGTTGGGGTTGGCGTCGGCATCGATCGCGACCACCCGTGATCCGGCGCGTGCGGACAGTCGAGCCAGCGTGGCGCTGATCGTCGTCTTGCCTGCGCCCCCTTTGCCGGCGACTGCGAGCCTCACCGAATGAGCTCGTCCTGCTCGACCAGTCGCTTGTAGCGGCGCTGATAGGCGCCAAGATTGCGCGACACCTCCGTCAACGATCCGGCGAGGATGTGCAGCCATTCGCGACCCTCCTCGGTCAACGAATAGGTACGACGTGCGGGACCCGCCGTCGACGGCGTCCACGACGACTGCACCAGACCGTCCTCGTCCATGGCGCGCAGCGAGCGGTACACACGACCAGGGTCGGCGCGATCCAGACCGAGGGCGGACATCTGCTCGAGCAACTCGTAGCCGTGGGAGGTGCCCTCGCCGAGGAGCAGCAGCAGACACGAGCGTAGGTAGTTGCGGGGCATGCCGATCTGGAAATCCGCCGCAGAGTCGGTGCTCATAGGTTGTTCATCCTCGCGCCTTGACACGTTCGGCGGCGCAGGCGATGGACTCCGCCAACGAGTTGTGGCACCAGCAGTCGGCGCTGCATTCGCCATGAGCGGGTCGGGTCAGGTCAGCGAAGCTGAGAGCGAACTCGGTCTTGCCCTCGGCCAGCCCGATCTCGGACAACACGTAGCCACCGTCGATCTTGTTCAGATAGGCGTCGACCACCAGTTGGTCGAGATAGCCGACGCCGATCTCGGCGTCAACCCCGAGGAAGCGCTCGAGCAGGACGGCGTCGGCCTGGTCGCCGAGGCCCTCGCCACGCAGCCAGTACATGACCTGCAGGATCTCGCTACGCCAGTAGAGGGCGCGCAGCGCCTCGGACTTGGGTGGGTGCAGCTCGTCCATCGGCTAGCGCCCCGCGGCGGCAACGGCGGCATCGTCCGCCAGCCGCGTCAACGTGGAGAGGGCGGCCGAGACTCCGCTCAGCTGCTCGTTGATGGTCACCACCGACGGGCCGATCGACGAACACTGCGTCTCGATGGCGCGGACCCCGAAGGCGACCTTGCCCAGCAGCGTCGACGTACGCCGCAGGGACGCCGCGATGCGCAAAAGGTAGTAGACCAGCACGACCACGACAACGGCGACCTCCAGCAACGTCAACGTGATGAGCAGCGCGTTCATGCCAGGACCTCGGGGGGCGGGTGAGGGAGCATCGGTGGCGCCGGCGGCGGGGATAAGAGCTCGACGTGCTTGCCAGCCTCGTCGATGATGAGGCCCAACCGCTGCGACGTTTCGCCGAGCAACCACGTCGTGGCGGTGTTGCCGGCGACCTGCTTGCCCGCCACCCAGACCAGCCCGACGCCGCGCTCGACACGGTGGACGTCGCGCAGAAACGTCTCCAGCAGCACCACGGCGACCACGGCCACGACGAGCCCGAGGGCCAGGGCGACGAACCAGTAGCCGTGGTCGCTCATGAGGCTCCTCCTGGGGTCAGGCTCGTGCGCGCCGAGGCCGCCGCCGCCACGATCCGGTCGGCGGTGACGACGGTGTCGTGCACCTTCCACAGGGGGGCGGTGCCATCGCGGGCCCCTTCGAGACCGGCCAGGATCGCCTCGGCCTTGGCCGCCGTGCGTCGAGCGCCCTGGATCATCAGCAGCAGGACGGCGACGACGACGGCGACGACGACGAGGCCGATCAGGTAACTCAAAATCCAGCCGTTCACGTGGCCTCCCTGGAAAGCTGCTGGAACCGGGTTCGCACTTTACACCGGCTCGAGCGCTATGTGTATGGTGCACATACACATCCGGGACCTCTCGTCACAAGGAGTCGGGCATGGCGGAGCCTCGAAGCGGCCAGCAGCAGACTCCGGCGCAGGATCTGTTGACCCTGCTCGGGCCGGTCGACACCTATCACGACACCGAGCACCTCGGCCGCTTCGGCATGCCGTCGGGTGCGATGACCGGCGACATGCTCGAGCCCATCGCCGGCGCTACCGTCGCGACCCGCTTCGGCCCGCTGGAGAAGGTGCACGCGTTCTGGTTCGCCGGCATGAGCTGCGACGGCTGCAGCGTGGCGGCCACCGGAGCGACGATGCCGTCGGTGGAGAGCTTGATGCTCGGGGCCCATCCCGGTGTGCCGCGCGTAATCCTGCACCACCCGGTGCTCAACATGGAGTCCGGTCCCTACTACCTCCAGCCCGCCGAGGAAGCGATGGCCGGCACACTCGACGCGCCTTACGTCGTCATCCTCGAGGGATCGATCGCCGACGAGACCATCGCTCACGCGATGGGTGGTTACTGGTCGGCGACGGGTGAGGAGCCGTGGGGGCCCGACGGAGAGCTGCGCCCGGTGAGCTCGACCGAGTGGGTGGCGCGACTGGCTCCCAACGCAGCAGCGATGATCGCGATCGGCACGTGCGCCACCTGGGGCGGCATCCCGTCGGCGGAGGGCAACCC
>JAABUN010005421.1_pt1 | contig 15855 bp, 12 predicted proteins | sample 5559311 | NCBI WGS metagenome assembly JAABUN01 (sample SAMN10711877, study PRJNA513370) | rock metagenome | isolation source: Antarctica rocks | place: Antarctica: Victoria Land, Siegfried Peak sud
TGCTTGGCGCCCGGGCCGGGCGCAAGCGCTACGAGCAGATCAAGGCGCAGGCGACGCGCGTCTGGTCGTCCCCGCCGGTGCAGGCCCGGGTGGGCGAGGCCAGCCAGTTCGTCAAGGCCCAGGGAGCACCCTTCGTCATGGACAAGATGGGCGACGCGGTGAAGTCGGCCGGCGCCGTCCTCAAGGGGCGGCGCGAGGGAGAGCACCTGCCGGAGAGCCCCCACCGGGGCACCGACGGTCACCTGCCCCCCGACAGGACTGGCTACGGGCCCGGGCCGCTGCCCTAGCTTCCCCTCGGCACGGCGACTGCGATCACACTGCGCTGGGCGGATGCTTACCGCTCAGTAGACTTCTCGATCATGAACGCCCTTCAGATCGTGGCCATTGTCGTGTGCCTGGCGGTGAGCCTCACCGGCATTGCGCTGCTGGTCACGACGGTCAACCACTTCCTCGCCACCTTCCGGCTCGGCCAGCCTGCGTACCGCACGGACGACATGGGCGCTCGGACGGTCACCTTGGTGCGCGAGTTCCTCGGGCACACCCGCATGTCGCGGCTGCCCGTCGTCGCGGTGGCGCACTGGTTCACGATGATCTCGTTCGGCGTGCTGTTCCTCACCCTGATGAACGCGTTCGGGCAGCTGTTCCAACCGGAGTTCACCCTGCCGCTGATCGGGCACTTCCCTCCGTTCGAGTGGGTCACCGAGTTCTTCACGTGGACCGGGCTTCTCGGCATTCTCGTCCTCATGGTGATCCGGCAGCGAGACCATCCCCGTCGTTCGCCCGGTGAGCACGGTCGCCGCTCGCGCTTCTTCGGCTCCACGTGGTGGCAGGCCTACTACGTGGAGCTGACCATCCTCGGCGTGACGATCTGCATCCTCACGCTCCGCGGGCTGGAGTTCGCCCTGGGCACAGCGACGGGTGACCCCGCCGCCACCCTCCTCCACTTCCCGGCGACGGCATGGCTCGGCGGCCTCTTCGGTGGCGCCAGCGAAGCCAGCCTGCGGAACGCGATCATCGTCGTCGCGGCCGTGAAGATCGTCATCTCCTTCGGCTGGATCATCACCATCTCGCTCAACCCCACCATGGGGGTCGCCTGGCACCGCTTCCTCGCCTTCTTCAACATCTTCTTCAAGCGTCACGCCGACGGGCGCACCTCGCTCGGCGAGCTGCCGCCCATGATGGTCAAGGGCGAGCCGGTCAACTTCGAGGAGATGGAGGGCCTCGACGAGGACGCCGCCCTGGGTGTCGGCAAGGTCGAGGACTTCACCTGGAAGGGCCTGCTCGACTTTTCGACCTGCACCGAGTGCGGTCGCTGCCAGAGCCAGTGCCCGGCGTGGAACACCGACAAACCGCTCTCCCCCAAGATGCTCGTCATGGCGTTGCGCGACCACTCCCACGCCAAGGCCCCCTGGCTGCTCGCCAGCGAGGAGGAGCGCGAGGGACTCTCGCCGCAGACGCTGGCGGCCGCTCAGCCGGAGCTCGCCCTCGTGGGCAAGACCGGGTATGCCGTCGACTCGCCACTCGCGGCATACAACCCGCACGGGCCGGACGCCGTGATCGACGAGGACGTCCTCTGGTCGTGCACGACGTGTGGCGCGTGCGTCGAGCAGTGCCCCGTCGACATCGAGCACGTCGACGCCATCCTCGACATGCGCCGTTACCAGGTGCTCATCGAGTCGGCGTTCCCCCACGAGCTGGGGGGCCTGTTCAAGAACCTCGAGAAGAACGCGAACCCGTGGGGCATGGCGCCGCGCCTGCGGCTGGACTGGGCCAAGGACCTGCACTTCGAGGTCAAGATCGTGGGGCAGGATGTCGAGGACCTCTCGGAGGTCGACTACCTCTTCTGGGTCGGCTGCGCCGGCGCCCTCGAGGACCGAGCCAAGAAGACGACCCGGGCCGTGGCGGAGCTGCTCGACACGGCGGGCGTCTCGTTCGCGGTGCTCGGCGACGGAGAAACGTGTTCCGGCGACCCCGCTCGTCGCGCGGGGAACGAGTTCCTCTTCCAGATGCTGGCCCAGCAGAACGTCGAGATGCTGAACGAGGTCGGCGCCAAGAAGATCGTCGTCACCTGCGCGCACTGCTTCAACACGCTGAAGAACGAGTACCCCCAGGTCGGCGGGACCTATGAGGTCGTCCACCACACGCAGCTGCTCAACCGTCTCGTTCGCGAGAAGAGGCTCGTCCCCGTCGCCCGCCCCGACGAGGCCTCCTCGGCGGGTGCGGCATCGACCGCGGAGAAGGTGACCTACCACGACCCCTGCTACCTCGGCCGGCACAACAACGTTTATGCGCCGCCGCGGGAGCTCATCGGAGCGCTGCCCGGCGTCACGCTGACCGAGATGCCCCGCCACGGCGAGAAGTCGTTCTGCTGCGGTGCCGGTGGCGCGCGGATGTGGATGGAGGAGAAGCTCGGCACCCGGATCAACCTCAACCGGACCGAGGAGGCTCTCGCCACGGGCGCCGACCGGATCGCCGTCGGCTGCCCGTTCTGCAAGGTGATGATCAGCGACGGGCTGACCGGCAAGCAGTCGGACGGGTCGGCCCGCGAGGACGTCGAGGTGGTAGACGTCGCCCAGATGCTCCTGGCCGCGGTGCGTCGCGGCGACGGCGGCTGAGCCACCGCTTCGGTGGAGGGGGAGGGTTATCCGGAGGGCGCTTCCATCTCGAGGCGGACGCCGAGCAGCCGCACCTTGCGACTGTGGTCGAAGCGGCCGACCAGGGCTGCCGCCGCGTCCGAGATGACGTCCTCGTCGAAGGTCGGCTCGCCGATCGGGGCGCTCGCGGTGTGGGTGTCGAACGGCACGTAACGGACCTTGAGGCCGACCCGTACCGCACGGCGTCGCTCTCGGACGATATCGTCCAACACCCGCGCCGCCAGGAGCCGGACTTCGCCCTCGACGTCCGCCCAGTCGGTGAGGTCCCGCTGGAACGTCGTCTCCCGACCGTGGCCGCGAGCGACCCATGGAGCGGCATCGACCGGCGAGGGGTCGACCCCGTTGCCCAGCCGGTGGAAGTACGGGCCCATGGTCGGGCCGAGGCGCTGGGCAAGGAATGCCGGGTCTGCGGTGGCGAGGGCCCGCACCGTCTCGATCCCGAGCGCCGCCAGCTTCCTCGCCGTCTTGCGCCCGACGCCCCACAGGGCCTCGGTCGGCCGGTCGGCCATGACCTCGACCCAGTTGTCGACCGTCAGGTGAAACGTCCCCCGCGGCTTGCCGAACTCGGTCGCGATCTTGGCTCGGAGCTTGTTGTCACCGATCCCGATGGAGCAGTGCAGCCCGGTCACCTCGAACACGGCGGCCCGCACCCGCGATGCCAGCGCCTCCGGGTCGTCCGTCTCCACGCCCATGAAGGCCTCGTCCCAGCCGAGGACCTGCACCACCGCGTCGAACGTGCGCAGCGTCTCCATCACCTCGGCCGACGCGGCATCGTAGAGCGGCGCATCCACCGGGAGGAACACCGCATCCGGGAGCTTGCGGGCGGCGATCCGCAGCGGCATCCCCGACCCGACACCGAACTCTCGTGCCTCGTACGATGCCGTGGACACCACCGCCCGCTCGGTCGGGTCACCTCGGCCGCCGACGACAACCGGCCTCCCGGCGAGGCTCGGATCGCGCAGCACCTCAACAGCGGCCACGAACTGGTCGAGGTCCACGTGCAGCACCCGGCGCATGAGCGATTCAAGCACGGAGCCCCGACGCCGGGCCGCGGCGACGGTGCCCGACAGCACGACACCCGGCATGCCTGGGGTGTCCGAGAGTATGCCGGGTGCCCGCCTGCGCTGGCCCTCAGGCCCTCAGGCCGTCAGCCCGTCAAGCCGTCAGGCGCCCGGGCCGTAGGCGCTCGGGGCGCCAGGCCGTCAGCCCGTCAAGCCGTCAGGCGCTCGGGCCGTCAGGCCGTCAGGCGCCCGGGCCGTAGGCGCTCGGGGCGCCAGGCCGTCAGCCCGTCAAGCCGTCAGGCGCCCGGGCCGTCAGGCCGTCAGGCCGTCAGGCCGTCAGCCGTCAGCCGTCAGCCGTCAGCCGTCAGCCGTCAGCCGTCAGCCGAGACTGTTCTTGGTGAGGAAGTCCTTGGCGACCGCCGAGGCGTCCTTCTTGTCGACGTCGACCTGCTTGACGAGGTCGGCGAGCGTCGGCGTGTCAAGCTTCGCCGACACGGCGTTCAGCGCAGCGGTGACCGTGTCGTTGACCTTGTCCTTGCGGACGAGCGGCACGACGTTGTCGGAACCGAAGAGCAGCTTGGGGTCCTCGAGGGTGACGAACCCGTTGGCGGTGATGGACGGGTCGGTGCTGAAGATGTTGGCGGCCTGGGCCTGCCCGCCGAGGAGGGCGTCAACGATGGCCTTGCCCTTGAGCGGGCGGAAGTCCTTTGGCACGACGTTGTACTGAGTCTTGAGCCCGGCCAGGCCCTGGGCGCGGGTCCCGAACTCCGGCGGCGCCGCCACGGTGAGTTCGCCCTGGTGGGGGACAAGGTCCCCGATGGACTTCAGCGACCACTTCGCTGCGGTCTCCTTCGTCACCACGATGGAGTTCTTGTCCTCGGCGGCCGACTTGTCCAGGGCGACGAGGTCGGCGGGAAGTGCCGCCTTGACTGCGGTGTAGACGCTGTCCGGGTCCTGCCTGGGCGCGGTGCCCTTGAGGTAGTTCAGCAGCGACCCGGTGTACTCGGGGACGATGTCGATCGACTTGTCCTGCAGCGCCTTGATGTAGACCTCGCGGCTGCCGATGTTGGGGCGGGTCTGGACCGCGACGCCCTTGGCCTTGAGCGCGCCGGCGTAGATCTCGCCGAGCACCTGGGACTCGGAGAAGTCCGCGGAGCCGACGGTGATCGCCGACGAGGAGCCACCGGTCGAGGGCCCGGCGCCCGCTTGGGGCTCGGCCGGCTTGGTGGGGTCAGACCCGCCACCGCAGGCTGCGAGGGTGAGCGCGGCAACCGCCGAGGCAGCGGTAACAAGGATCGTGCGTTTCATACGAGTTCTCTCTTCTGGTCAACAGCACGGTCGGATGGCGTGGTCGCATCGGTGCTGCCCACCCTGGTGAGGTCAACCTCACGGTTGTCCCGAAACTTCCCGGTCAGACCGGGCGAGACGACGCGGCGCTGCACGAGTGCGAGAAGGCCGTCGACGAGCAGGGCGAGCAACGCCACGAGGATCGCCCCCCCGGCCATCTGGGCGTAGTCACTGACGGCGAGGCCGTCGATGAGGAACCGGCCGAGGCCGCCGAGGCTGATCGACGCGGCAATGGTGGCCGTGGCGATGACCTGGAGGGTCGCGCTGCGGACGCCGGAGAGGAGCAGTGGCAGGGATGAGGGCAGCTCGACCTGGGTGATCATCTCCGAGTCGGTCATCCCCATGCCGCGGGCAGCGTCGCGGGCCGCGGGGTCGACCTCGGTGATGCCGGAGTAGGTGCCGGACAGGATCGGCGGGACGGCGAGCAGGACGAGGACGACGATGCTGGGAATGACGTAGGCGAGGTCGTTGGAGATCTTCGGCCCGACCCACATCGCGACGGCGAACAACAGGCCCAGGCTCGGGACGGCCCGCAGCGAGTTCGCCACCGCCACCGCCCACTTGCCGCGACCCGAGTGCCCGACGTAGATGCCGAGTGGCACGGCCAGCAGCGCGGCGATGACCAGGCTGAGCGCGGCGTACTGGAGGTGCTCGACGAGGCGGTGGAGGATGCCTTGGTTGCCCTGCCAGTGCGCCGGGTCAGTCAGCCACTGGAGGATGCCGTTGATCATGGCGTCACGCCCCCGCCCGCTGCCACGGTGTCAAGGCCCAGGCGCCGACGCGGATCACGGTGTCGAAGATGAGAGCCAGGACGACGCAGCCGACGATGCCGACGATGATCTCGGTCGGAAAGCTGCGCTGGTAGCCGTCGGTGAGGTAGTAGCCGAGCTGGGGAAAGCCGACCAGCGAGGCGACGCTGACGATGCTGACGTTGCTCACTGCTGCGACGCGCAGACCGGACGAGATCACCGGCACGGCGAGCGGCAGGTCGACCTTGGCGAGCCGGCTCAGCCGGGTGAAGCCCATCGCCGTGGCTGCCTGCCGCGTCGACTCCGGCACGGCTCCCAGGCCGTCGGCCACGGTGCGGACGAGCAGGGCTAGCGTGTAGAGCGTCATGGCCACGTAGACGTTGGCCGGGTCAAGGATGCGGGTGCCGAGGATGAGCGGCATGAGGATGAACAGCGCCAGGCTCGGGATCGTGTAGAGCAGGCCGCTTCCCGCGATGAGGACGCCGTAGAGGCGGGAGCTGCGGCGCGCCAACCACCCCAGGGGAAGCGCGAGCACCAGCCCGACGACGAGAGGTATGCCGGCCAGCAGGCTGTGCTGCCCGGCATACCGTGCGATGTCGCCGAGGTGGTCGACGACCCAGGTCACGTGACGCCCTGCGGTGTGCGGTCGTGCTCCTGGACGGTCGGGCGGTCGGCCTGCTCGATGGCGTTGAGGACCTGGTGGGCCAGGATCGTGCCGGCCAGAGCGCCGTCGCCGTCGACGAGCACGCCGCGTCGGGACGGGGACGACAGTGCGGCGTCGAGGACGCCTCGCAGCGGGCCGCTGACCGAGGCGACGGTGCCACCGCGGTGGAGGGCCACGCGCTCGATGGGCCCGGTCAGCCGGGCGGGCTCCACCCAGCCGAGCGGGTGGTCGTCGTCGTCGACGACGAGCAGCCATCGGTCCGTGGTCGCGGCGCCGGCTTCGTCGACCGTGGCACCGAGACGGATCGTGGGCTCGTATGCCAGGGCGAGGGCCGGTGTCGCCTGGAAGCCGAGGGCGCGGTAGCCGCGGTCGCGACCGACGAAGTCGGCCACGAAGTCATCGACGGGGTGGGCCAGGAGGTAGGCGGGGTCCGCGAGCTGGGCGAGGACCCCGCCGACGCGCAGGACCGCGACCTGGTCGCCGAGCTTGATCGCCTCGTCGATGTCGTGGGTGACGAAGAGGATCGTCTTGTCGAGGTCGGACTGCAGACGCAGGAACTCGACCTGGAGCTGCTCGCGCACGACGGGGTCGACCGCAGAGAAGGGTTCGTCCATGAGCATCACCGGCGGGTCGGCGGCCAGGGCCCGGGCGACGCCGACCCGCTGCTGCTGGCCACCGGAGAGCTGGCTGGGGTAGCGCGTGGCCAAGGCGGGGTCGAGACCGACCAGCTCGAGGACCTCCCTCGAGCGCCGCTCGGTCTTGCGGCGGTCCCAGCCGAGGAGCCGCGGGACGGTGCCGACGTTGTCGAGGACGGTGCGGTGCGGAAAGAGGCCGGCGGCCTGGATGACGTAGCCGATGCCCCGACGAAGCTCGGCCTCGTTGACCTTGGCGGCGTCCTGGTCGTCCAGCCAGATCGTGCCGGACGTCGGCTCGATCATCCGGTTGACCATCCGCAGCGTGGTCGTCTTGCCGCAGCCCGACGGGCCGACGAGCACGGTGATCTTGCCCGACGGCGCCTCCAGACTGAGCCGGTCGACTGCGGTCGTGCCGCCCGGGTACTGCTTCGAGACCGCTTCGAAGCGAATCATTGAACTAACCTAACGGAGGCGACAGACACCGGTGCCGGGCGTCATGTCACCGTCAGATAACCGTGCGGAGCGGCTCCGACGACGCCCGGGCTCCGAGCTGCTCGACCGGGCTCATCGTGCCACTCGCCTCCTCCGTCCTGCCGGGGCCCAACGCCGTGCGCAGGAACCCGGCGGTGAGCTGGTCCCAGTCGCGCCACCGATGGAGCATGGCGTGCTTCTCGTCCCGCAGCGCGACGAACGACGCGTGGCGCCCGTGCGCCTGGAGGCGCTCGACGAGCTGGCGGCTGGCCACGGGGGAGGTGATCCGGTCGTCCAGGCCGTGGATGACGAGGAGCCTCAGCTCGGCGTGCGGCTCGAACCGGTCGGTCCCGCCGATCCACGGCGCAAGGCCGACGATGTGCGTCACCCGCTCGTCACCGCTGAGGTGAAGGGCCACCCGGCCACCCATCGAGTGCCCGACGAGGGCGATCGGGACGCCGGGGAAGCGTGCCGCGATATCGTCCAGGGCCCGACGTCCATCGACCAACGGACGGGCAGCCAGCCCGTTCCAGCCGCGCACGGCATACCGGATCCGAACGACGGCGAAGCGCCCGCGGCCCGCCCGGGCGATCGAGAGGGCGATGGGCAGCATGCGGACGACCGCGATGTTGGTCCAGGTGGTCGCCCGCTCGCTCTGCTCCTGGCCGCCGTGCAGGACGAACACGACCGCCTCGGGGTCGGCCGGCGACCTCACCCAGGACAGGTCCGGCGACGGCGCGGCTGGCACCCCAGGCCGGCGCCCGGTCCACGCCCTCACGAGGCTGGTTCGTCGCCGAAGGTCCACCTGATGGTGTCCGGTGGTCAGACGTCGGTGCGGTGGAAGTTGCTGAACGACCGGCTCGCCGTCGGGCCGCGTTGACCCTGGTAGTGGGAGCCGTACTTCGCACTGCCGTAGGCGTTCTCGACCGGGCTCGACAGGCGGAAGAAGCAGAGCTGGCCGACCTTCATGCCCGGCCACAGCTTGATCGGGAGGGTCGCCACGTTCGACAGCTCGAGCGTCACGTGGCCGCTGAAACCCGGGTCGACGAAGCCGGCGGTCGCATGCGTCAGGAGCCCGAGCCTGCCCAGGGAGGACTTGCCCTCGACCCGCGCCGCGATGTCGTCGGGCAGGGTCACGGTCTCGAGGATCGACCCGAGAACGAACTCCCCCGGGTGGAGGATGAAGGGCTCGCCGTGGGTCACCTCGACGAGGCGGGTGAGATCGGGCTGGTCCTCGGCCGGGTCGATGTAGGGGTACTTGTGGTTGTCGAAGAGCCGGAAGTACTTGTCGAGCCGCACGTCCACGCTGGAGGGCTGGACCATGTCGGCGTCCCACGGGTCGAGCCCGACCCGTCCGCCGTCGACCTCGGCGCGAATGTCCTTGTCGGAGAGCAGCACGAGGGGAAGGCTAGCGCGTGGCCCGGGCGGCGCTGAGCCCGTATGCCGCGGGGTCCGGCTCCGCGCCGACCATCGGTTATGCTGCGTGTCGCGCTGTCGATGAGACAGCAGCGCGGGCGTAGCTCAATGGTAGAGCGCCAGCTTCCCAAGCTGGACACGCGAGTTCGATTCTCGTCGCCCGCTCCACCGATAAGGCCGCAGGTCAGGACACCCGTCCCCAGCCTCCAGCCCTCCTCGACCCCCCGTGCCTCCCGATGGTGGTGGAGCGGCCTCGCCGCCTGGTGCGGCATCATGCCGTCCATGACCTCCCGTCGGCGGCATATCGCTGGAGCCAGGAAATGCTGGCCGCGCGACGGGGCATCAGCTCGCACACCACCCATGCAGCACGTCGGAAGGCCCGCATCATGAGCAACATCTCCCGCCGGACCATCTCGCGGATCGGCGCAGAGATCGACCGCATCGGACGGCGCCTGAACAACACGACGAACGAACGCATCGACGAGCTCCGCGACGAAGTGGTCCGTCAAGGTGACCGCGTGCTGGATCGCGTCGTCGAGTTCGAGATCCGCAGCCGCCGCGACATGGTCTACGCGGGTGACCAGCAGGCGGGGCGGGAGAGCAACGAGTTCGCCGGCAACCACCTGAGGGGTGCGCGCTCCTGTTACGGAAGGGAGGAGACGCTCCGGTATGCCGTGTCGCAGGCACGGACGGGCGGGATGGCCCTCGAGTTCGGCGTGGCGACGGGCGAGACGCTCAGGATGATCGTCGAGGAACGCGGCGGCGGCCAGATCTACGGCTTCGACTCCTTCCAGGGTCTGCCCGAAGCGTGGCTTCCCGGGATGCCGGCCGGCACCTTCGCGCAAGAGGACCTCCCAGAGGTGGGCGGCGCCCAGCTCGTCGTCGGACTCTTCGATGACGTGCTGCCCGCGTTCCTCGAGGAGCACCCGGGCCCCGTTGACTTCCTGCACGTCGACTCGGACCTGTACGGCTCCGCGAAGACGGTCCTCGAGCTGGTCGGACCGCGTCTGCGGACCGGAAGCGTCGTGCACTTCGACGAGTTCTTCAACTACCCCGGCTGGCAGCGTTATGAGCACCGCGCCTGGAACGAGTACGTCGAGGAGACCGGCTTGGGCTATACCTACATTGCCTTCGCCTACAACGACTGTCAGGTAGCCGCACGAGTCGATACACCCCCGAGCACCACGTCTGCTCTAGGTGCGAAGGGCGCGCAGGTAGCGGCGGGTGACCAGCCATTGAGCCCGGCGGCCGACGGGTCCTGAGAGGCGGGCCGGCAGAGATGCGGGCCGCGAGAATGCGGTGATGGTCAGGACCACGGCTCCCCCGGGGACCAGGTCGAGGACGAAGGCCTCCTCGCCCCGCTCGGGGTGGCCCGGCAGGGTTCCGTAGGCGAATCCGCGGCGGGTCGGCTCGTCGACGACCCGCAGGACGCGGACGGGACCCTGCACCCGCAGCCGACCGGGGCCGAGGGTGAGCAGGGCCACCGAACCGACCAGGACCGAATCCGTGGATGGCTGGACCCGAACGCCGGACCGTCGTTGGAGCTGCCAGGTGAAGAGCGCTCCGGCCGCCTGGTCGAGCGCGGCGGGTCCCTGGCCGATGACCGCCTGCTCGATGAGGTGGTGGTACCCCGTGGGGAGTGGTCCGGCTGTCTCACCCACCTCTGGGTAGGTCAGCTCGGCTTCGAGCAGTCGGTCGAGCTCCGGGCCGGAGAGCAGCGCGTGATCCACCTGTTGATCATCTCGCCCGGTGGTGCCGACACCCTGGCACCACTTCGCGCACCGTGCACAGTGCCCGCGACGTGCCCGAGGTGCGCGCACCGCGGGCCGACGGTGCCCCCAACGTGACCACGGTGCCCCCAACGTGACCACGGTGCGCGCACCTGGTCGGGACGGTGCTTGACGTTCGGGCTGAGCTGCGGCTCTCTACTTGACGCAGGGGATTCCTCCCGCGGCGATCGCCGAGAGCTCGGTGGGTTGCGGCGCTGCCGTTCCGGCCACCGTCGTCGGGGCGGGCGCGCCTCCCGACGACGGTGCGGCGCCTGCCGGACCGGTGGGAGAGGGGGACGGTGCGGCGCCTGCCGGACCCGCCGGCGACGGCCCGGGCGAGGCAGGACTCAGCAGCTGCGCGACGGTCGAGCGGATCCTGGCGACATCGACGATGTTGACGTCCTCGCCGCGGGAGTTCTTGCCGAAGCGCTCGATCGGCAGCGTGTAGAAGGTGACGTTGCCGCCGGCCAGCTGGTTTGCCTGCTGGGCGAGCTGCAGCAGGTCGAGCCCGCTGTCGATCGCCGTGTTCTGCTTGGCGACGTCGAGGATCCCGGAGAGCTTGACCGGGTTGGCCAGCGTCCCCGCCTGCTTGAGCTGGGTCGCCAGCGAGACGATGAAGGCCTGTTGCCGGCGCTCCCGGTCGAGGTCGGTGAAGTCGAGCTGGGGGTGGTCGTCGTCGCGGCGCTGGCGCACGAACGCCACGGCCTGCGCGGCGTCGATCTGCTGCTGGCCTCGATGGAAGCCCGCCCCCGAGTAACGGTCCTGGGTGTCGTTGAGGACACAGACGGTGATCGGCTGGACGACCCGGGCCAGCTGGTAGAAGGCCACCATGGTCACCTCGACGAAGTGGTCGATGTGCACGCCGAGGAAGCTCTGCACCGTCTCGACCTCGGCCTGACGACCGGCGTCACGCGACTTCTGCTGGCGGTGGGCCGCGTCGAGGGAGCTGTCGCCCGCGATGCGCTGCGACTCCTGGTCTGCCGCCAGACCGTAGGCCTGCTTGATCTTGCCGGTGCACTCCTTGTCGGGACATCCGGCAAGCGCCACGTCGTCGTCACGGGGGATGGAGATCTCCGTCGCCCTGCTCCCGTCACCGGGGACGTGCAGGAGCATGAGCACGTTGGCGTTGAGCCCACCGTCCGACTGGTCGCCGGAATGCAGGGCGGTGTAGATGTCCTGCGGCAGCGGCTTGCCGTTCTCGTCCAGCCGGCTGTCCAGGCCCATGACGAGGATGTTCGTGTCGGCGTGCGGCGGACTCTTGGCGTCCTGCGCCACGAGCACCTGCGACTTCCTGATGCCGGTGGACAGGCCGACGTACTGGAACACGGCATACCCCACGACGGCCAGAACGGCGACAGCGGCCGCGACGAGGACGGTGCTCCTCAGGCGGAGAGGACGCATGCGGACTCACTTCAGGGTCGAGGACACGGGCAGACGCCCAGTCTCGGTCGCCGACCTGCACGTCCGCTGCACGTCCGCTGAACGTTGGCTGCACATCCGCTGCCCGCTGGCCGCTGGCCGCTGCTCCTACTGGCCCCACCGGCCCCACGGGCCCCCCGGGTGTCGGCAGGGTCACGTAGGCGGTCCGGGCGGAGGGGCTTGCCTTCGGTTACCGGCAAGTAGCATGATGGTTACCGGGCAGTAACCAGGCCGGGAGCCGAGCACCCACCGGACCACCCGGCATACCGGCAGAGCAGAGGGGACCACCACCATGGGTCACTACAAGAGCAACCTGCGAGACCTGGAGTTCAACCTCTTCGAGGTCTTCGGGCGGGCAGCGGTCCTCGGCCAGGGTCCCTACGCGGACGTCGACGCCGACACCGCCCGCGAGATGCTGCACCAGGTTGCCCGGCTGGCGGAGGACGAGCTGGCCGACAGCCTGCTCGACTCCGACCGCAACCCGCCGGTCTTCGACCCGGCCACCCACTCGGTGGCGATCCCCGAGTCGTTCAAGAAGTCCTACCGGGCCTACCTGGACAGCGAGTTCTGGAGCGTCGACATCCCGAGCGAGCTGGGCGGCACGGTCGTGCCGCCGTCGCTGAAGTGGGCGATGAACGAGCTGGTCCTCGGCGCGAACCCGTCGGTCGCGATGTATGCCGCGTCGTTCTCCTTCGCCAAGGTCCTCTACGTCCTCGGCACCGAGGGCCAGAAGAAGCTCGCCCAGCACCTCGTCGACGGACGCTGGGGCGCGACCATGGTCCTGACCGAGCCGGACGCGGGTTCGGATGTCGGGGCGGGCCGCACCAAGGCGGTCCAGCAGCCGGACGGCACCTGGCACATCACCGGGGTCAAGCGCTTCATCACCTCGGCCGAGCACGACCTGGCCGACAACATCGTCCACTTCGTCCTGGCCCGCCCCGAGGGAGCAGGCCCCGGCACCAAGGGCCTGTCCCTCTTCGTCGTCCCCAAGTTCCACGTCGACGTGGAGACCGGCGCCCTGGGCGAGCGCAACGGGGCGTACGTCACCAACGTCGAGCACAAGATGGGCCTCAAGGTCTCGACGACGTGCGAGATCGCGTTCGGCGAGCGCGAGCCCGCCGTGGGCACGCTCCTCGGCGACGTCCACGACGGCATCGCCCAGATGTTCCGGGTCATCGAGCACGCGCGAATGATGGTGGGCAGCAAGGCGATTGCCACCCTCTCGTCCGGCTACCTCACCGCACTGGACTACGCGAAGCAGCGGGTGCAGGGCGCCGACCTGACGCAGCAGGCCGACAAGGGCGCCCCCCGCGTGACGATCACCCACCACCCGGACGTCCGACGCTCGCTGATGCTCCAGAAGTCGTATGCCGAGGGCCTGCGAGCGCTCGTCCTCTACACCGCGACCCAGCAGGACGTCGTCGACCAGGCCCAGCTGCTCGGGGGAAGCGAGGAGATCGCGATGGACTCCCCCGCGGGCCTGGCCAGCCGGGTCAACGACCTGCTGCTGCCGATCGTCAAGGGCCTCGGCTCCGAGCGCGCCTGGGTGCTCCTCGGCACCGAGTCGCTCCAGACGCTCGGCGGCTCCGGCTTCCTTCAGGACTACCCGATCGAGCAGTACGTCCGGGACGCCAAGATCGACACCCTCTACGAAGGCACGACGGCCATCCAGGGCCTCGACTTCTTCTTCCGCAAGATCGTCCGGGACAAGGGGGTGGCCCTCTCCTTGGTGGCGATGCAGGTGCAGGAGCTCGCGAAGGGGCTCGGCGCCCAGGGCGGTGCGTTGGACCGCGAGCGTGAGCTGCTGGGCAAGGCGCTCGAGGACGTCCAGGGCATCCTCGCCTACCTCACCACCGAGGGCTTCAGGTCCGACCCGAGGACGGGAGGCGCCGACGCCGACGTCCGCAACATCTACAAGGTCGGCCAGAACACCTCCCGCCTGCTCCTCGCCGCGGGTGACCTCGTCGTGGGGTGGCTCCTCCTGCGTCAGGCCGAGGTCGCTCACGAAGCCCTCACCACGCGCGGTCCGCAGCTGTCGCCCAAGGAGAGGGACTTCTACACCGGCAAGGTGGCGGCGGCGTCCTTCTTCGCCCGCACCGTCCTGCCCCGGCTCGCCTCCGACCGGGCGATCGCGGAGGCGACGGACAACTCCCTCATGGACATCCCGGAGGCTGCCTTCTGAGCCGGCACCCGGCATACGGGGAGCATCCGGTCCCACCCGGGGCACCTTCCTGCACGACCGGGTATGCCGGGTCGTCCTGGTCGGCGGGCTGTCCCGGGAGATCGTCCGGGGCCCGGCGAAGATCGGCGCCGGTTCTGTTGTCAGCCGCCGGGTCGCGGCTCCCAGCGCGGGTCTGGTCAGGTGGGGCTCGGCGCGGCCGTTCGGGGGCGGGACGACCACAGCAGTCCGACGCCGACCAGGAAGACGACAACGGCGATGGCGGGGGTGACGTCACCGACGAGGAAGTAGACCGGCCGGTTGCCGAGGACGTCCACCCCGACGATCGAGATCATGAGGATCCCGAAGAACGTCACAAAGGCGCCGAACCCGGCCAGGACGTCGACCGACCTGCGAGGCTCGTCCGGGGCGGCGGAGCTGCGGGCGCCGCGGTCGAACCGGACGAACATCGCCACCAGTGCAGCCGTCGGGAGCGCGAGGACGACGAACCAGAGTGGCCGGGTCCACCACCACGCCGCCGTGCCGACATCGGGCAGCGTCAGGCCGACGAGCCGCGCGGTGAGCAGGGCGATGAGGACGGCCGTCAGGTGCCAGAGGAACGCGGTCATGGCGAAGGTCCCAGCGGTGCGGACGAGCTTCCAGACCCGGGGTCGGTGCAGCAGCCGGCCCATCGGCGCCCGCACGAGGACGGCGACGCCGATGATGGCGAAACCCTGCGCCAAGAGAGCCACCGTCGGCGGGGCCATGTTGGAGATCTGGTCACCGGGCAGGCCCACCATGCTTGTCGGATAAGGGCCGAGGGTGATCGCCAGCGTGAGGCCCACGCTGCCCAGGACGACGAGCACGATTCCGGCTCGGCGGGCGAGCAGCCCGTCCTGCCACCAGAACCCGAGCTGGTGGAGCAACAGCCAGACGAACGCAAAGTTCAGGTTGCCGACGAGGGCCGGGCCGCCGGTGAAGCGGATGAGGTCGACCACGCACGCTGCACCGGCCAGGGCGATCACCACCCCTCGGCCCCACCGCTGATGGAGCCGCCACATCAGCGGCGCACACGCCGCCACACCCAGGTAGATGCCGACGAACCAGAGCAGCTGGGGCACCATGACCAGCGCGGCGATGATCAGGCTGCTCTGGCTCCCCGCCGTCCAGCCGGCCAGGTGGGCCACGACGCCGAGGCCCAGCCACGCGACGAGGAACACGGCCGTCGGACGCAGCAGGCGAGCCGTCCGCGCGCGGACGAACCCGGCATACCGGCCCGTCGTGCTGCCTCCCCTTGCTCTGAGTGATTCGAGCGAGTGGGCGTGCGCCACCCCGCCGACGAGGAAGAAGAGCGGCATGACCTGGAGCACCCAGGTGAGCGGCTGGAGGCCGGGCACGATCTTCAGGGCGTTGCTGATCTCGCCGTCCGGAGTGACCACAACCATGAGCCAGTGCCCGAACATCACGACGATGAGCGAGCCGACGCGCAGGGCGTCGGCCCAGCGGTCGCGGTTCGCCGGCGTGGCGGCGTCGAGCTCCGCCGCCGAGCTCGGTGCGACGTTGGTCTCGGGC
>JAABUN010005422.1_pt1 | contig 15854 bp, 12 predicted proteins | sample 5559311 | NCBI WGS metagenome assembly JAABUN01 (sample SAMN10711877, study PRJNA513370) | rock metagenome | isolation source: Antarctica rocks | place: Antarctica: Victoria Land, Siegfried Peak sud
CTCCGCACCCTACTTCTTTTTCGCAAAGCACTTCGTAATGAGTATAACCGCTACTTACCCAGCCACTTGGCCAGCAGGCGCTGTTGGTCGGGGGTAGGGCTGGCTACGGGCTGAATCTGGTAAGCGCGGTCGGGGTCGGGTTGCAGCGTCAGGCTCAGGTCGTGGGTGAAGGCGTTGTGCTTCACCTGCATTTTGAGGACTGTGCCGGGCGCGGTGGCGAAGAGCGCCTGCTTCACCGACTCGTCGGTGGGCGCCGCGCCGTTGAGCTGCGTGATTTCGTCGTTCACGTTGAGGCCGCCGTTCCAGGCGGTGCCGTCGCGCCTCACGTAGGTCACGAGGTAGTGGCCGTTGCGGTTGGTGAGGGTGGCGCCCAGGCTGCCGTTGGGGCTGGCGGGTGCGCTGGCGAGGTTCAGGCCCACGTAGCCGAGGGCGGTGGCGTAGTCGAGGGTGCGGGTGCCGTACACGCAGCTCTGGAAAAAGTCGTCGAAGCGCCGGCCAGCCACCTCGGCCACGGCATCCTGGTATTCCTGGTCGGTGAAGCCGCGCTTCAGGCCCTTGTAATACTTGTCGTAGAGCAGGCGGAAAACGTCGTCGATGTGCTTCTGGCCATTGGTGGCCCGCACAATCATCAGGTCGAGCACCAGGCCAATCATCTCGCCCTTGTCGTAGTAGCTGATTTCGGAATTCCTGGAATTCTCATCGGGCCGGTAGCCGCGAATCCAGGCGTCGAAGCTCGACATGGCGGCGGGTTGCAGCTTGTTGCCGGGCTGGTTCTCTACCCCCCCCAGCACGGCCGCCAGCTGGTCGAAGTACTGCTGGGCGGTGTAGAAGCCCGCGCGCTGGGCAATCTGATTGGCCATGTACTCGGTCTGGCCCTCGCTCACCCACAGCATATGCGTGTAGTTCTCGCGGTCGTAGTCAAACGGCCCCAGCGCGATGGGCCGGATGCGCTTCACGTTCCAGAGGTGAAAATACTCGTGGGCCACCAGGCGCAGGAAATTTTTGTAGCCCACTTCCGACGAATACGTGCCCGGCCGGGCGCCCAGCGTGGTCGAGTAGAGGTGCTCCAGGCCGCCGCCGCCCGCCTCCAGGTGGTGCACGATGAAGAGGTAATGGTCGAGCGGATTCTGGCCCACCACGCGCTGGGCCTCTTCCGTTATCTTCTTCATGTCGGCCAGGAAGCGCGGCTCGTCGGGCAGCGTGAAGGGGCCGTACATGGCCATCTGGTGCGGCGTATTGTTGGCCGTGAAATTCAGCACCCGCTGGTTGCCGATTTCGATGGGCGAGTCGGCCAGCTCATCGTAGTTAGCTGACTGATAGACGAATTTCTGCATCCCCGGCGCAGGGCGCAGGGCCGTGCTCACGGTGGCCCAGCCGGCGGCGGGCTGCACGGTTACCTGGCTGGCCATATTCCTGGCCGTGGCCGGATACATAAAGATGCTGCTGCCCAGCGCGAAGCCGTGGTCGGCATCGAGGTAGCTGGTGCGCACGCTGATTTCGTAGGCATACACCCCGTAATCGACCCGGAACGTGGGCTGGCCGGGGTGGTACACGCGCCAGGTATTTTTGTCGAGCTTCTCCACGCGCAGGGCCTGGCCGCCGGCCGCCTGGGCCTGGAGGCGCTCGACGTGCCGCTCAAACTCGCGCACCAGGTACGAGCCGGGGGCCCACACCGGCATTTTGAGGTCGGTATAGTCCTGGCCGAAGCCCTGCAAATCCATCCGCACCTCGAAGTAGTGCGTTTGGGGCGCGGGCATGGCCAGCGTGTAGCGCAGGCTACCCCCGGTGGCGCGCGCGGCGGCCGGGGCAGCAGCCGCGCTTGCGCTGTGCTTTACCTTGGTTTTGACTTTGACTTGGGCGGCGACGGGCCCGGCCGCCAACAGGCTGGCGACGGCGGCCAGGCGGCAAAAAGCAGAAGTAGATGCGAACATGCGCGCAAAGTAAACGCCCCGGCCGGGCCGGGCAGTCAAATTTTTGCCCTTACCCAACGTTAACCTCTACCGGCCCCCCACCGTTAAGCGGGCCGGAGCCCTGGCTTTATTCGTGACTTATGCGCAGTATCTGGTTGATTTTTGGGTGCTTACTAATTATCCTGCTGGGGGTTAGGTTCTACCCGCACCAGCCGGCCAATGGGCTGACGGTCAGTCGCCCTACCCCCGCCACCCCCATCGTACTGGTGAGCGAGCGGCGGCCGGCGCGGCCCACGGCCGAGGATGCGCGCCGCGACAGCGTGGTGCGCTTTGCCATGCGTCAGCTGGGTATTCCGTACCTCTACGCGGGGGCCAACCCGGTCAGCGGCTTCGACTGCTCGGGCTTCGTGGCGTACGTGTTCTCCCATTTTGGCGTGCCTACCCCCCACTCCACGGCCCTGCTCATCGACGTGGGCCGGCCGGTGGCCCGCGCCGACGCCCGGCCCGGCGACATCGTGGTGTTTACCGGCACGGCACCCACCAGCACCACGCCCGGCCACGCGGGCATCGTGATTTCGGCGCGGGGCGAAACGCCGCTGCGCTTCGTGCACGCCTCCTCGGCCCGGCGCGAGTCGGGCGTGAAAGTCAGCCAGGTCGAAAACTCGGACTACGAGCGCCGCTTCATGCAAGTGCGGCGAGTGCTTTGAGTCAATTATCAGTCATCAATTATCAGTTATCAGCCGTTCAAAAGGTGAAACAGCTATCCCCGCACGGCTGATAACTGATGACTGATAATTAAAAAAAACGATACCCGGTCGGCCCACCGCGGAACGCTCACGCGCGCCGTTGGGCCAACCGGGTATCTAATCCTTCAAATCTTACCAAGCGGCAGCGCTGGGGTACAGCGCCGGCGTCTCACAGTAAGACCTGTCCAACGAAAGGGAACTGCGCTACCGCGGTGCCCTCCGCCGAGCTGTGTGTTTTAGGCGAGTACGGCGGTGAGGCGTACTACATTGGACAGGCTCGGCAGGATTTGGTTGGGACTACTAGACATTTTGTACCTCCTTTCTTTATGGTTCCACATAACCCTGGGCGCGCTTCCCAGCAACTTAGGGCGGCTTGCACGGGGCCGTAGCACTCGCTACTGGGGGTTAAAGTTAATTGCTGGCGCGCAGGTTCAAAATTTTCGCCAATAATTCTGGGGTACCGGGCCAGCCTTTTTAGCATTTAACTGACAGTCAAGCTACTTATTTTGCAACCGAGGCCGACTGATTTTTGCTTTTCCCGTTGGTGCGCGGCGCGGCCCGTGCGGCACGGCTCCGTTGGACAGCTAAAATTTCTGGCCGTATAATTGCCCTAGCCAATCCATATTTTTCACCACTCCTTCATATTTCCGACGATGTACAAATACCTTTTCTTTCTGCTCGCCCTCTGGCTCGGTGTGGCGGCCCATCCGGCGCAGGCTCAAACTTTATCGCCGCTGGGCGTGTGGACTAATGCCGAAAAGAAAGCGACGTTTGAGATTTATAAATGCGGCGATAAGCTCTGCGGCAAAATCGTGACCCTCACCGTGCCCAACGACCCCGCTACCGGCAAGCCCAAGCTCGATACCGAAAACCCTGACCCTAAGCTGCGTACCCGCCCCCGCCTGGGCCTGGACTTCATGCAGGGCTTCAGCTACGACGGAGACAACAAGTGGGATAACGGCAAAATCTACGACCCCGAAACCGGCAAAACCTACTCGTGCTACATGAAGATGGAATCGGCTAACACGATGGAAGTGAAGGGCTACATCGGCTTCTCGCTCATTGGCAAGTCGCAGACCTGGACGCGGGTGAAATAAGCCTGACCCCAGCCTCATTCCTCCCCGGCAGCAGCGCCTCTTCTCGCGGGAAGGGGCGCTGTTTTTTGGCCCCTACCCCCCGCTTCCTGGCCGGCGCTGCCCGAAACTATTTGCTTAAACCAGTGTTTTTGCCCTGTTCAGCTTGACCGGACTTTCTCAGTGCTCCAGTTTATTCAACAGCTTTTTCAGCGGCGCGGCGCGGTAGCGGCCGGGTGGCAGCCCGCCGCCGAGCCCACGCCCGCCCAGGCCCGGCGCCACGCGGCCTGGGTAGCGGAGCGCGTGTACCGCAACTGGCTGGGGCCGTACTTCAGAGTCTATCATTTGCGCAAGGCCGGAATAAGAAGCCGGCGGGATTTCCGCGTCGACTTGCTACAGGAGGACGCCCGCCAGGGGGCGCTTTTTTTTTATGACCCCAGCATCGGGCCGGGCAACTTTGGACACTTATTTCAACTGCTGGGCGAGCGCATTACGGCCCTGGGCTACCACCGCGCCTGCCACGACAGCCGCCTGCGGCGCCACCAGCAGCTGCGCGAGCACACCACCAAAAAGTTTTTCAAACCCAACCCTACCGACTGCACCGTAAGCGGCCGCTGCGACCAGCGCTACGGCCTCATCACCCTCGACCTGGTGACGGTGAACGACCGGCCGCTGTTTATTCGCCTCAGCGCCAATCCCGTACACGAGTCGCACTTCACCCATCCCCAGTCGTTCGAAGCTCTCCTCAAAACGGTATTTGACGAGCCGCCGGCCGACGAAGCCATCACCCACAAGATAGTGGAGTACTACGAGGAGTAGTAACGAATGACAAGTGACTAATGGCTAACGGCTCATAATTAGTCACTGATGTTACGCACCGATTGCGTTTAGGCTTCACAAAGACACTTTCGCTGCTTCAGAAAAGGCCATTTCCAGACAGTGCGTTGAAGTGGTGCGTAACATCAGTTAGTCACTTGTCATTACTCACTTGTCATTCGTCATTACAAACCGTCCCTGGCCCAGCGGCTGGCCGGCGGGGCCGAGCAGGCGCAACAGGTAGAGGCCGGGCGCCAGCGCCTGGGTAGCGATGACGGCTGAGGCGGGGGGTAGGGCCTGGCGCAACACCACGCGGCCCGTGGCATCGCAGACTTCGGCGGTGGCGGCCGCCGTGGGCAAATTATCGACCGTGAGCTGGTCACGGCACGGGTTGGGAAAGAATAGTAGCGCGGGCGCGGCGGCCGGGCGGGTGGCCAGCACCAGCGCCGGGTCGGGCCGCACGGTGCCGGGCAGGTCGGGCAGCCAGCCGTCGGGGTCCACGGCAATGGCCGCGACCGTGCCGCTCACCGCCACGCTAAAGCCCTGGCCGGCCTGCGTCTGATTCAGGCGCACGAGACGGGTAGTGCCATCCTGAAAAGTAAGCTGGTACTCGACTTCGGTCTGGAAGAAGGGGGTAGCGGCGGGAGTGCTCGCGGTTTCGGCCACTTGCAGGTAGAGCAGGCCGCCCACCTGGTTCCAGCGCACGTCGAAGCGGGGGTAGCCCTGGCCACGGTACCACTGCTGAAAGAAGTAGTCGAGCGGCTGGCCCAGTTCAGCCTCAAACAGGCGCTGCAGGTCGGCGGTGCGGGCCGTGCGGCCGCTAAACTGGCTTTGGTAGGTGCGCAACACGCGGAAAAACCGCGCATCGTCGTGGCAGAGATAGCGCAGCAGGTGAATGACGGCCGCGCCCTTCTTGTAGCTCAGGTTGTAGTTGAAGATGCGCCGCACGCTGGTGGTGTCGGGCACGCGCACGGTGCCGGTGAGCGCGGTTTGGGCGTGGGTTTGGGCATCGTCCAGCCAGGCGCGGGCATTGGCGGGCGTGTCGAAGGCTTGCAGCGACAGGTACTCGCCGTAGGAGGCGAAGCCCTCGTTGAGCCAGATATCTTCCCAGCTGGCGCAGGTCACGTTGTCGCCAAACCACTGGTGAAACAACTCGTGAGCCACCAGCGTGAAGCCAAAGCTATCGAGCGTGGTCATGGTCTGGTGCTCCATGCCGCCCCCGATGGGCGCCATCGCGTGGCCATACTTCTCATTGGCAAAAAAGTAGGTACCAACCAGCCGCGAGTAGTTCTCAATGAAGCCCGGCGTACGGTCGATATCGGCCTGGTAATGGGCCAGCGACTCGGTATTATACACGTAATTGACGATGGGCATACGCGGCCCGCCCACGGGATTGGCGTAATTGACGTACTCGACGTAGGGCGCCACGGCCACCGAAATGAGGTAGTAATCAATGGGATGGCGCTCGTGCCACTCGTAGCGTACCTGGTTGCCCGGCAGCAGCACGGTGCGGGCCAGCACGCCATTGGAGCCGACTTTATTGGGCAAGGTCGTCGTGATGAACACCGCCGCGGAGTCGGCCTTATCGGTGAGCACCTGCTTACAGGGAAACCACTCGTGGGCCGAAAACGGCTCGGACAGGCTCCAGGTCACGTGGTAGGGGTAGTCCACGCCGTCGCGGCGGTACGAGGTAGCGTTGCTGAAGGCGTTGCCCACGGCATTGGTGTTGCCGTGGGGCGCCGTGCCGTGGTAGTAGATGCGGGCGTTGAGCAGGCTGCCGGCCGGGGCGGGCACGGCCAGCGCGGCGGTAGCTTCCTGGCCGCGCCGCCGCACGCCGGGCGCCCGCCTGCCCCCAGCCACCACCGAGTCGATGAGCAGGGTAGGCCGGCCGGGCAGCGAATCGGGCGGCACCTGGTAGAGCTCGAAGGCCAGCGAGTCGAGGGCCCGCGCGCCCACCCGCACCCGCATGAGCACCGAGCCGGCAATGTCGCGCGAGGTGTTGCTGAGCGTGAGGTCGAGCTGGTAGAAGGTGACGTCGTAGCGGTCCATCAGCTGGCGGTGGCGCACCGATACGCCCGTTTGGGCGCGGGCCGGGGCGCCCGCCAGCAACGTCAGCAGCAGCAATTGCCAGCTTATTTTTTTACGCATCCTGAATACTAGCCCAAACCGGGCGGCGTTGATTTTTAGTAGTTACCCGAAGATAACCAACTGAGGCAGACTACCTCGGTCCGGTGGCTTTCGGAAACCTCCGCCGCCACGCTTATCTTCACTTAGCTACCCCAGCCAAGGGGGGTAGCCGGCTTCCTTTTATGATGAAAACTTACTACTGCCTACTGTTGAGTTGGAGCCACTTTTTGCCACGGGCCGGGCGGCGCTTGCTGGCCGCGTTGCTGCTGGGCCTGCTGGCCGCGCCGGCCGCGCGGGCTACCCACATCGTGGGCGGCGAGATGGACTTGCAGTACGTGAGCGGCAACACTTACCAGCTCACCATGAACCTGTATTTTGATGCTGTAAAAGGCAGCCCCGGTGCCCTGGACGCGGAGCTGACGGCCGGCATTTTTGATAAAGCGACTAACCGCCTGATGACCTTGGTCAAGCTGCCGCTCATCAGCAACACGTTTGTGAGCTATACCATTCCGGCCTGCGCGATTGGTGACCTCAGCACCAAGGCCCTCGTGTACCGCAACACCATCGAGCTGCCGCCGGGCACCTACAACGGCAGCCAGGGCTACTACGCGGCCGTGGAGCGCTGCTGCCGCAATGTTTCCATCAGCAATATCATTGCCCCCGGCAACGCGGCCCAGACCTTTTACCTGGAGTTTCCGGCCGTGGCGCGGGGCGGCCAGACCTTTCGGGACTCGACGCCGCGCGTGTTTCCGCCGGTGAGCGACTATGCCTGCCTGGGTGAGCTGTTTACCTATGATTTTGCCGGCCAGGATGCCGACGGCGACTCGCTGGCCTACGACATGGTGACGCCGCTCAACGGCCACGCTACGGCCGTGAACCCTAGCCCGACCGTATCGAGTGCGCCCTACAACCAAATTATCTGGGCCGCCGGGAGCAGCCAGGCCAGCCAGATTCCGGGCTCGCCGGCCCTCAGTATCGGGGCACGCACGGGGCGGCTACAGGTTCGGCCCAGCCAGAAAGGGTTATTTGTGTTTGGCGTGCGCTGCCAGGAGTTTCGCCAGGGAGAGAAGATTGGCGAAACGCGGCGCGATTTCCAGATTTTCGTAACTGTCTGCCCCAAAAATACCGCGCCCAGCCTGCTGCTGCTGCCCGGTACCAGCGGCAAGGTGGCCTACCGGCCGGGCCGCGACACGCTGCGCATCGTGCCCGGCGGCCCGCACTGCGTGCGGCTGCGCTTCACCGACCCCGACCCCAACTCGCGCCTCACCCTGAGCCTGCGCAACGTGGACTACCCCGGCGCCCTACCCACCTTCACCACGGCCACCGTGGGCACGGTGCATCTGGCCGGCCAGCCCGACACGCTGGTAGCCTCGCTCTGCTTTAACGACTGCGTGAATACCAGGGGCAAGGTGGCGCATATCGACGTGCTGGTGGCTGATAATGGCTGCTCGCTGCCCAAGCAAGACACGGTGCACGTGGCCTTCATCGGAATGCCGCCGCCCAACGCGCCCCCTACCCTCACCAGCACGGCCGGCCCTACCCTGCCGCTGCACGTGCGGCCGGGCCAGACGCTGGCCTTCGACCTCATCGGTACCGATGCGGAGAGCGACCCCATCCTGTTTACGCTGGCGGGCAGCGCGGGCTTCGCGCCCGCCGGGCTGGGGGCGGTGCTGGGGCCGCAGGCCCAGGTGGGGCCGGTGCGCCGCGCCCGCTTTACGTGGCCCGTGGACTGCCGGGCCATCACGACCCCGCCGGGCCAGGTGCGGCAGCTGCTTTTTACGGCCAGCTCGACCACGCCCTGCGGCGAGACGCAGTTCTCGGCCCCGCTCAGCATTCCGGTAATAGTGGACTACGGCAATACCCCGCCGGTGCTCACCACTACCCTACCCCCCGCCAACGGCACCGAGTCGCCGCTCATTCGGCTGCCGCTGGGCCAGCCTTACTCGGCCACCCTCACCGGCTTTGATGCCGATACGGACGTGCTCACGCTGAGCGCCACCGGCCAGGGCTTCGACCTGGCGGCGGCGGGGATGCGGTTCGTGCCCGCCGCCAGTCCGGCGGGCCGGGCCAGCGCCACCTTTGAGTGGCTGCCGGGCTGCGACGCGGCCAGCGTCGTCGGCGGCCAGCCGCGGCGGCTCACCGTCACGTTTCAGTTGCAGGAAGCTACCTGCCGGCCCCAGCCCCAGACCCGCACCGTGCGCTTTGAGGTGGTGAACCCCGACAGCTCGGCCTTCACGCCGCCCAACATCATCCTGCCCACCGGCCCCAACCAGGCCAACCGCGTGCTGACTATGAACCGCCTGCCGGCCGACTTTTGCGACGCGCGCTTCGCGGGCATCAGGATATTCTCGCGCTGGGGCCGGCTGGTGTACGAGTCGGGCAACCGCAATTTCAGCTGGGCCGGCGAGGGCACGGCGGGCACTTACTACTACTTGCTCACCTACACCACCGGCCGCCGCTACAAGGGCTGGGTAGAGGTGATGCAGTAGAGACTTTGGAATTAATTGCAAAAGCTATTCGAGAGGTAAATAGAACGTCATTCCGAGCTTGCCGAGGAATCTCGCGTGGGCCGTCCGGGCCTCGTTCCACGACGTGAGCGAGATTCCTCGGCAAGCTCGGAATGACGCTTAGGCAATTTGTGCTATCCCCTTTACAGCTTCTTTACTTCCAAAACTGCGATAGGGCCGGCGAGCCCGCCTTCTTTAACCGCAGCGGGGTAATTTCGGCCCCGTGAATTATCCCTCCCTACCCCTGCTCCCGCCCGTGGCCCGCTTCGTGGGCGCGGCCCTGCTACTCACCGTCGCCACCGCCGCGCGGGCGCAGGTGGGCCCCGGCACCCAATGGACCAAAGATGGCTACGGCTACTACCAGGTGCGGCAAGACGAAATCGTGCGGCTCGACGCCCGCCAAACCGGCCAGCCAATTATCCTTCTCAACAGGGAGCAGCTGACGCCCGCCGGAGCCACCGACCCGCTGAAAGTGCGCCGCTTTTCGCTCGCCGACGATGGCCGGCAGGTGCTGCTCAATACCAATACCCGCAAGGTGTGGCGCTACGACACGCGCGGCGACTACTGGGTGTATAACCTGACTACCAGGCAGCTAACCCAGCTGGGCAAGGGCCGGCCCGAGTCGTCGCTGATGTTTGCCAAGTTCTCGCCCGATGGCCACAAGGTAGCCTACGTGAGCGAGCACAACCTGTACGTGGAGAACCTGGCCGACCACGCCATTACCCAACTCACCCAGGATGGCACCGACCGGCTCATCAATGGCACGTTCGACTGGGTGTATGAGGAGGAGCTGGATTGCCGCGACGGCTTTCGGTGGAGCCCCGACGGGCAGCGCCTCGCCTACTGGCAGCTCGACGCTACCAGGACGCGCAACTACCTGATGCTGAACACCACCGACCAGCGCTACCCCTACACCGTGCCCGTGGAGTACCCGGTGGTGGGCGAAGACCCCAGCCGCTGCCGCGTGGGCGTGGTGCCGGTGGCCGGCGGCGCTACCCGGTGGATGGACATCCCCGGCGACGCCGTGCAGCACTACCTGCCCCGCATGGAGTGGGCCGACAACGGCGAGCTGATACTCCAGCAGCTCAACCGCCGCCAGAACGAGAGCAACATCATCCTGGCTAATGCCGCGACCGGCGCGGCGCGGCCCATTTTCAGCGAAACCGACAAGGCCTGGCTTGACGCCAAGGACGGCGCCGTGGGCTGGAACTGGGTCAACAAGGGCCAGAGCTTCGTGTGGAGCAGCGAGAAGGACGGCTGGCGCCACCTCTACGCCGTGGACCGCGCCGGCCACGAGCAGCTGCTGACGCCCGGCAGCTACGACGTGATTAGCGTGGAAAATATTGACGAGGCCGGGGGCAAAATCTACTTCCTGGCCTCGCCCACCAACGCTACCCAAACCTACCTCTACCAGGTGCCGCTGAAGGGCGGCAAGGCCACCCGCGTGACGCCCCAAAACCTGGCCGGCACCAACAATTACGATATCTCGCCCAACGGCAAAATCGCGCTGCACACCTACTCCAGCACCGCCAGCTTTCCGGCGGCCGACGTGGTGAGCCTACCCGCCCACCAGCGCCTGAGCGGCGGCGAAGCGCCCGCGCCGGCCCGCGCCATGAAGCTGCCCAAAACCGAGTTTTTCCAGGTGAAAACCGCCGATGGCGTGACCCTCGACGGCTGGCTGGTGAAGCCCACCAACTTCGACCCCAAGAAGAAATACCCCATCGTGTTTTACGTGTATGGCGAGCCGGCCAGCCAGACGGTGGTGGACCGCTTCGGCACGGGCCTCAACCGCCTCTACCAGGGCAGCATGGCCGACGATGGCTACATCTACGCCTCGCTCGAAAACCGGGGCGCGCCCGCCCCGCGCGGCCGCGAGTTCCGCAAGGCCATTTACCACAATATCGGCGCGCTCAATATCCGTGACCAGGCGATGGGCGCGCGGGAAGTGCTCAAAAACAGCTTCGTTGATACCAGCCGCGTGGCGGTGTGGGGCTGGAGCGGCGGCGGCTCATCCACGCTTAACCTGCTGTTCCAGTACCCGCAGATTTACAAAACCGGCATCTCCATCGCGGCCGTGGATAATCAGCTCAACTACGACAACATTTACCAGGAGCGCTACATGGGCCTGCTGCCCGAGGACCGGCACTTTTTCGTGGATAACTCGCCGCTGGCCCACGCCAAGGACCTGCGCGGCAACCTGCTGCTCATTCACGGCACCGGCGACGATAACGTGCACTACAACAATGCCGAGCAGATGATAAACGAGCTGGTGAAGGACGGCAAAACCTTCCAGCTCATGAGCTACCCCAACCGCACCCACAGCATTTCGGAGGGTGAGGGCACCAGCCGCCACCTCGGCGCCACCTACACCAAGTTCCTCAAGGAAAACTGCCCGCCCGGCGGCCGCTAGGCGCAGCTGACTTCGGTCAAAAAGGAGGGGGTAGGGAACGCGATACTGCGTTGCCTACCCCCTCGCTTTTAGCTGAAGTGCCGGACCTAATGAAGCGGTTCAGGAAGTAAGAAAAGTAGCCCGTGCGTCATTCCGAGCTTGCCGAGGAATCTCGCACGGGTCGTTGAACGATGCCCGAACGGCCCACGCGAGATTCCTCGGCAAGCTCGGAATGACGTTCCGTTTACTTCCTAAACAGCGCTAATACAGGAACAAAAACACCCCGAACAGCGCCACCCACAGCACGTCGATGAAGTGCCAGTAGGTGAGCAGCGCCCGCAGCTGGCGCAAGTGGTAGGGGTTGCGGATGAAAACCAGCGTGCGCACGGCGTCGCGGCTGGCGTGCAGGGTGCGCAGCATGTTCACCAGCAAGAAAATAAGCCCCGCCAGAATGTGGGCCACGTGCAGCCCCGAAATAACGTAGACAAACGTGCCGCTGCGCTCGCCCGTGAACAGCACGCCCTGCCGCACCAGCTCGCGCCAGCCCTGCACCTGCAAGCCGCTAAATACGCAGCCCAGCAGCAGCGTGGCCCCCAGGCAGCGCACCAGGCCGTCGAGGTCGTCGGCGCGGTACAGGCGCGGGGCCTGCGCCAGCGTGTACGACGACACCAGCAGCACTATCGTACTCAGCGAGAAGTAGCGCGGAAACGGGTGCAGCCCGGTCGGCACCCCGCTTTGGGCCCTGGAAGCCACGTACATAGCTACCAGCGTCACAAACAGCATGGCGATGCCCAGCAGCGCCAGGTAGAGCAGCATGAGCAGGGGCGGCACGCGCTCAATACGGCTGAAAGCCGAGCCGCCGGCCGGGCGGCGGCCAGTGCCGGGGGGAGAATTGCGGTCGTCGCGGGGGACTTGCACGGGGAAACGGATTACGACAGGATGAACTGCTGGTTTAAGGCGAAAGGGAAGATTTTTGTTCGGCCAAAGGCGGGAGCTTACTTAAAAAACGAGCCGATTTTACCCAGCACCGCGTGCAGGCTAATCTTGGGGCCGCCGCGGTCGGGCAGGCCAAAGGTGACGTAGGTTTTACCGCCCACCCGCAGGTCGAGCACCAGGCCCAGGCGCCGGGCCAGGTGGTGAAGTTGCTCCAGTGGGTCGGGGCCGGGCTTTTTGGGCGGCTTGGTGGCGCCCGGCGGCTGGGGCGGGCCGCTCGTAATCAGGTCGAGCACCTGCTGGCTGGGCACGTTAAGGATGAGGTAGGAGCCGGCCGCCGCCAGCTGAATTTCGTGCCCACCCGGCCAGGTGAGCACCAGCCGGGCTTCTACCTCGATGGCGCTAGCCACGCGGCGCGTGGGGGTCGGGCAGGGGCGATACGATGGGTGCGGCGCTGGCCGCCGGCGCCTCGCCGCGGGTGCGGATGCGCAGCGCGCCGTTGAGCTTCCAGGTGGCGGGTAGGCCGGCGGGGTTGGCCTGGTTGGGCACTTGCAGCTCGACCTGGTCAAAATTCAGGTTCAGCTCGACGCCGCCCGAGAGCTTGGTGAGCAGCGAGGCGGCGGTATCGGCCCAGGAGGTGGCGGATTGGTCAGGCATAGGTTTTTGGGGTTATGTTCTTTGTTCCTAGTTGCGCTAATTTTCAGAAAAGGACCTACAAACTTAGGAACAAGGAACAAGAACTTGACAGAACCAGGAACGCAACCGGCCGGCCAGGGTTGCCGTTGCGGTGGCGGGTGTATTTTTGCCGCGGTTACTTGTTTTTGCCGTTCGCCTTCGCTCATGAAATTTTTCCTCTGGTTCACCGCCGCTACCGTCCTCTTCCTGCTCGTTGCCCGCTTCAAGCCCCAGGCCCCGGCCGAGCCCATCATCCCCACCGGCGCTAAAGAGGCCCAGGGCCAGCAGGGAGAAGAGAATGCCCCGCCCGCCCGCACCGAGGAGCAGGGCGAGCGCGACGCCCGCAAAGGCGGCACCACCTACGTGCAGCCCGGCCTGCGCTTGTCGCACGCGGCGTAAGGCTCAGGTTTAGAAGTTGCTACAAAGAACGTCATGCTGACGAAGGAAGCATCTTGGCCGCTTCATTGGGTACGCCATCCAACGACTCCTGCCAAGATGCTTCCTTCGTCAGCATGACGTTCTGTTTTATTTGTTTATCCGTTACCTCCGCGCCGCCCCTACCCCCTTATGGACCCGCAAGCCCGCATTCAGGCCCTCGCCCAGCGCCTGCACCACCTCAACCAGCAGTATTACCAGCACGACATCTCGGAGGTGTCGGACCAGGAGTTTGACCAGCTGCTGGCCGAGCTGAACCAGCTGGAGCAGGCGCACCCCGAACTGGCCCAGCCCAACTCACCCACCCGGCGCGTGGGCGGCACCATCACCAAGCAATTTGCCACGGCTACGCACCGCTACTCCATGCTGAGCCTGGGCAACACGTACTCGGAAGACGACCTGCGCGAGTTTGACGAGCGCGTGCAGCGCGGCCTCGAAGGCGCGCCCTACACCTACGTGTGCGAGCAAAAATTTGACGGCGTGGCCATGAGCCTGGCCTACGAAAACGGCGACCTGCACCAGGGCGTGACGCGCGGCGACGGCACCCGCGGCGACGTGGTGACGGCCAACGTGCGCACCATTCGCACCCTACCCCTGCACTTGCCCGGCAGCTTCCCGGCCGAAGTGGAAGTGCGCGGCGAGGTATTCATGCCCAACCAGGTCTTCAACGACCTCAACCAGGAGCGCGAGCAAAACGGCGAGGCCCTGCTGGCCAACCCGCGCAACGCGGCCAGCGGCGCGCTCAAGCTGCAAGACTCGGCCCAGGTGGCGGCGCGGCGGCTGCGCTTTTACGCGTATTCGGTGCTCACGCCGGGCCGGCACTTCGCCAGCCACGGCGAGAGCCTGGAAGCCGCCACGGCCTGGGGCCTGCCGGTGTCGCCCACCTGGCGGCGCTGCGCGAATCTGGCGGAGGTGCTCGACTACATCCACGAGTGGGAGCAGAAGCGCTTCACATTGCCCGTCAACACGGATGGCATCGTGATTAAGGTCGATAATCTGCGCCAGCAGGACCAGCTGGGCCTAACCGCCAAGAGCCCGCGCTGGGCCATTGCCTATAAGTACCCCACGGCGGCGGCCCGCACCCGGCTGCGCGAAATCATCTACAACGTGGGCCGCACCGGGGCCGTGACGCCCGTAGCCCTGCTCGACCCCGTGCCGCTGGCCGGCACCACCGTGAAGCGCGCCAGCGTGCACAATGCCAACCAGATAGCGCTGCTTGATTTGCGCCTCGGCGACCTGGTGTTCGTGGAGAAAGGCGGCGAAATCATCCCCAAAATAACCGGGGTGGACCTGGCCGAGCGGCCCGCCGCCGCCGTGCCGGTGCGCTTCCCCAGCGAGTGCCCGGCCTGCGGCACGCCGCTGGGGCGCCCCGAGGGCGAGGCCCACTTCCGCTGCCCCAACGAGCGCGGCTGCCCGCCCCAGCTCAAGGCCCGGCTGGAGCACTACGTATCGCGTAAGGCGCTGAATATCGACGGCCTGGGGGCCGAAACGGTGGGCCGCTTTTTCGACCTGGGCCTGGTGGCTACCCCCGCCGATATCTACGACCTGCCCCAGCGCCGCCCCGAGCTGGTAGGCCTGGAACGCCTGGGCGAAAAGTCGATTGACAACCTCCTCGCGGGCATCGAAAAGAGCAAAACCGTGCCCTTCGAGCGGGTGCTGTTTGGCCTGGGCATCCGCTACGTGGGCGAAACGGTGGCCCAGAAACTGGCCCAGCACTACCGCACCATCGAGGCGCTCCTGGCGGCCTCGGCCGAGGAGCTGGCCGCCGTGCCTGAGGTCGGCGGCGTCATCGCCGACTCGATGGCCCTGTGGAGCCAGCAGCCCGAAAACCAGGCGCAGATTCGCCGCCTGCAAGCCGCCGGCGTGCAGCTGGCGGCCAGCGGCGAGCCGCCGCAGGCGGTGAGCGACCGCCTGGCCGGCCTCACCTTCGTGCTCTCGGGCGTATTCGAAAACTACAGCCGCGAGCAGCTGCAAACCCTCATTCAGCAGCACGGCGGCAAAATCACGGGCTCCATCTCTAAGAAGCTGAGCTACCTCGTGGCCGGCGACAACATGGGCCCCGCCAAACGCGAAAAGGCCGTGGGCTTCAAGGTGTCGATTATTTCGGAAAATGAGTTGCTGGCGCTGCTGCCGGCCACTGAATTATAGCGGCGCTACCCTTCGATATGGTTTTGGGGTTTGGGTCCGGGGCGGGCTGCCGGCTTTTCGCCGGCTGTCCGCTCGCCGTTCACGCCGTTCGTTCT
>JAABUN010005423.1_pt1 | contig 15853 bp, 9 predicted proteins | sample 5559311 | NCBI WGS metagenome assembly JAABUN01 (sample SAMN10711877, study PRJNA513370) | rock metagenome | isolation source: Antarctica rocks | place: Antarctica: Victoria Land, Siegfried Peak sud
GGTTGTAGGCGTTCAGGGCGAGATTGTGCTCGCCGAGAGCCGCGTAGCACCGCGCGCGAATAGCGGGGGCCGGGTGATCCCCTAACGCCGTCAGTGCGCGCTCATATTCACGAGCCTCAAGAAAGATAGTGGCCAGGGCGCGCGGATCGGTCTCGAGGCGCATCAAGCCCACAGCTGCCTCGTCCAGTGGCAGGGCCTCGGTATAGGCGTCTAAAGCTCGGCTTTTGCGACCTGCGTCTTCAGCGTTGCGGCCCAGCTCGAGCTGGGCGCGCCGGGTATCGTCTCGAGCCAGCGGTGAGATAAGCTCGAAAGCCAGTACACGCTCGAGATACCGCAGCCGTTCATTTGCCGGTAACGAGCTTCTTGCCAGCTGCAAAAGTGTCCGGTAGAGCAGAAAATCTTCCGAGGCTGTCTCGACGTAACGTTGCAGCGCCTTCAGGTCTCCCTGTGCGTTCGCCTGGAAGACTCGCTCGTACGCGCCCAGCAGAGGTTCGCCTGCGTAAGGGCTTCTCACGTTCGCCCTGACCTCGGGAAGAGGCAGGGGCGCTGGCGCTGTGCGGAGCAGCGCCAGGCAGAGGACGCTGGCTAAAAACAGTGCAGCTAATATAAGGCGGCGCATCAAAACTAGTCTATAGCAGAGGGTGTCCAAACGCACTCAGGTTTATGAGGGGCGGCTGTAAGGGCGAACGCGGAGGTTATACGAAAAGTCGGTTGAGAAAAGAGAGTGGTAAGAATGGTTTATAACAAACAACTCTTACCCCCAAGCGAGTCTACTGAATTTAGGGTGTGCGAAGTGCGTGTCAGGAAGACCTGAGAGCGACGGCTACCGCATCAGGAAACACCGGGATATCAACGGTGTACGCGAGGTGCGGGTGTTGCGGGTACGTTGTCAGCAGTGTAAAGGCAGCTTAGGCTGCGTGTATCCGGCAGGGGTGCTGCGTCACAAGTGGTACAGCAGCAAAGTAGAGGGCATCTTTGCGGTGCTGGACGCACATTAAGTAAACGAAGCGTGCACTAGGGAGGTTGCCGCGCACCTTGGTTATCCGGTTCGCTCCGAGACCCGCGCTTCATGGCAAGCGACAAGAGCTTTTAGAGCCAACCAGCTAGGGTCTGTCTGACAGAACACGAGTAGGGATAAGCGGAATATTTAGGGTGAACGCATGGCACGAACGGACTCAAACGAGAAGCAGTGGAGAGTGCTCGAGCCCCATTTACCTGCAAATCCCAAGCGTGGTCACGTCTACGTCGAGCATCGCCGGGTCATCGACGGGGTGGTGTGGCGCTTGAAGACGGGAGCACTTTAGCAGCCCCACTAGGGGCGGGTCTAGTGACCCACCCCTATGCTGGAGAGATATACCCGAGCGTTACGGACCCTGGCAAACATGCTGGGACAGGTTCACCAGGTGGGAGCGAGATGGCACATGGGTGCGGCTCTTGCAGACGCTCCAAGCTCATGCTGACGCCGAAGGCGATATCGAGACGGAGCTGCCTTGGACAGCAGCCACATCAAAGCCCACCGCAGTGCTACAGGCGCAAGACATCAATCTGCCGAGGGTGAAAAAAGGGGGGTCTAGACGACGAGTGGCTGGGGCATTCCCGGGGTGGTCGTACCAGTAAAGTTCACCTGTGTGCCGACGGCAAGGTTCGACCCTTGGCTGTTGTAGTGACCGCTGGGCAGTGCAACGACGCCGCCTGGTTAGAGTCGGTACTCGGTGAGATACGCGTGCCCCGCTTGGGCAAAGGGCGACCGCGAAAGCGCCCTCCACAGCTGCTTGTAGACCGTGCTTACGGCTTCAACAAGCAGCGGAAGATACTGAGGCGTCGAGCCATCCGCTGCATCAGTCCTGAACGCGAGGATGCCAAGAAGCACCGGCTCGCCAAAGGCTCTAAAGGTGGGCGTCCACTAGCTTGTGACGCCCAAGTAAGTCTACAAGGGTCGCAGCGTCATAGCGCGTTGCATCAACCGGCTCAAAGACTGCCGGGCAGTTGCAACGCGCTATGACAAACGCGGTAGAAACTACCGTGCAGGGGTGCTTCTCGCCTCCATTATCCTCTGGCTATAGTCAGTCAGTCAGACCCTAGCACGAAGACGGCTGGAGTCTACCACGCTAAATGTAGCGAGCATCAACGAGTTCAAGCTAGGTGAGTGGTGGATGTACACACTCACCGAGGTCAAGTCTCAAGTCATCATCGGCTACACGTTTTGTGAAAGTCGTGACGAAGAGGTCGTTCGTGAGCTTATTATTGATCATGACCCTGAGCTCATTATCAGCGATGGCTGTACAAGCATTCAAGCGGCGTGCGAGTATTTTGCCAACAAACCACACGGTAGGTGTTGGTTTCACGTTATCAAAGAGGTCTTAAAGCTGTTTCCGAGAAAAGAACGCAAGCTTGTGGCGCTAGACTTACGCTTTCTCTACACCTCTAGCGACCTCAAAGATGCCCAGTGGTTCCTACGCGTACTTACTGCTCGCTATTACCAGAGCCCAGCTTGAGCCTTTACTCAACGCTTGGTCTCAGCTTGAATTTTACTGGCAATACCGAGCAATGCCGCTAACCAACAACGCTTCCGAAACCCTCTACAGCGCACTCTGGTCAAGAAGAAGAAAACGTGTCGTCAAAGCCTTCTATAGCGCCCTTAACTGGTTTGTAAAAGCACGCTGGCGCTAGGCATCATCATCTCATCCGTGGAAGTCCCCCTGGCAGCGTTTGACTGGCAAACCCAGCAAACCCTGGCTTAAACCCCTCATCACACCACTCAAGTACTCAACCGACTTTTAGGGGTGTCTCCCGTAACGCGCCGCGCTTGGCGTATTTTCAGGTCCGTGATAAACTCCGTTTATGGGCCCTTAGCTCAGTTGGTTAGAGCAGTCGACTCATAATCGATTGGTCGTTGGTTCAAGTCCAACAGGGCCCACCACTACCAGGCTCGTCGGAGACGCAAGCACAAGCAAGCCCCCGCAACTACCGAGGAATGTTCTGCCTGGGATAATTTTTACCTTGTCCACACGTGCAAGCTTTCACCGGGTTCTAACCTAATCCGAGACCGAGCGCCAGCAGAACCCGAATGGGGAGCCGATGCTACACATTTGCCACCCTCTTGCGACCAAGATATAATGGGTGGCCTCCAATTCACCCGCTTACTACCTCGAGGAGAAGTCCTATGAAACGTTCTACTTTTTTCGCGCTCGTATTTACCTTGGTCCTAATGCTCGGTTCAGCTTTAGCCCAGCAAGGTTGGGAGTACGCGCTCCTGATTATAAGTCCCGACGGTTACACCTTCCAAGCGCCCGACGCCGCTGCCGACGGCACAAACGCCGATGACTTTTACTTCAACCTGACTGGCGAGGAACTGCGCGGACAGACCCCCGCCGTCTCGATTCTCTCGGCGGTCGGGGGGTCGGGTTGGGAACTCGTAAGTGTCGATACAGCAGTTGGACAGACGGCAACCTATTACTTCAAACGAGCTTACTGAGGTTTGGCCTCTGGTACGGTTCTAGCGCGACGTTGCAGCGTGGCGGCGTCCATATGGGGCTCGAGGTGTGTAGCTTAGGGTCTGCGCGGGTGCTGCGGTACTCGTTTAACCCTTTCCACGGGTCTGGTCGGTGGTCTCGTATGAAGGGTCCGGCTTTTCCGCGCCCGTTCTACACTTTCGCCGACACGAATTTTGGGCTCGAGCCGGTAGCCGGGTGCTTGGCCCGTTTGGGCCTCGGGTGGACGCTGGCTAAACGGCTGACTGAGCCGGTCGAAGCCTGTTTCTAGGGCGCTTTTAAGCTGCTTGGTACAGCATCGCTCGACAAAACGGTCGATCAGGTGCGCCGAGACGAGCAGCAGCGCGATAGTGCCCCACACCAGCACGTGCGGGTTGATAGCGGAGTAGCCCAGGTTGAAAACCATATAGCCGATATTTTGATGGATTAGATACAGCGGATAGGTCAGCGCGCCGAGCGTTACCCACCGCATCTTCCCCAGACCCCCGGTTTTGTTCAGAGCGATCAGCAAAAAGATAGCGAACATGCCCACAACCGTGTCTGCGATAACGTATTCGTTTAGGTCGGTTTGAGATTTCTGTTCAAACGCCGGAACAGCTCCGAGCGCGTGATGCACCGCTGCGGCGCAGGCCACGCCGAGAATGCTCAGACGTGGCAGCGAGACGCCTTTGGCGTAGATCAGGTAACAGATCGCCCCACCGACGAAAAGCGGCGCGTAGTCCCGGATCAGCATCAGGTTGAGCACCCTGACCGGAAAGATATTGAGCAAAATCACAGCGCCCAGCCAGAGGGTAAGCAGGAGCTGAGCGCGTCTGAGCTGCCCGAACAGCAGTACGAGTGCGATGAGCGCGTAAAATTTGAGTTCGACGAAAAGTGACCAGTATACGCCGTCTATCGGCGCAACGTCGGTAAACCCGCCCAGCATCGTCAGGTTGACTAAAAACTGGCCCAGCGACGCTGAAAACCGCTCGCCCCCGATGAGCAGTATCGCTACAAAGGTAAGCGTGCAGCACACCCAAAAGGTCGGATAGAGCCGGGTAATACGTGAGACCGTAAAATGTTTCAGATTACCCTTGGAAGCCGTCATCAAGATAACGAAACCACTGATAATAAAAAAGAGTTCGACGCCGAGAAAACCGTATTTGGCGACCGGGGCGAGAAGCGGGTAGGGGAGTTTTGAAAAATCGTCCGACGCGTAACCACGAAATATCAGATGAAACATCGTCACAGCCATAGCTGCGAGAAATCTAAGCAAATCTAGTTCGCCTACCCTGCGTGTCTCCACAAATCGTCCTCCTCATCTCCACAACGAGCCGCCGTAACCAGGCTGCTTTCAACCCGAAGGTACTACGGCCTACTCGCCCAGAACCGCACAGCGGTCACGTCACGCGCACGTCGGTCCGCTATGCTGGTGAGGTGACCTCACCTGACTGGGCTCGAGACGCCGTTTTTTATCAGATTTTCCCCGACCGTTTTGCCAAAAGCGCGCAGGTTCCCAAAGCGAGCAACTTAGAGCCCTGGGACGCGCCGCCGACCCCACACGGCTACAAGGGGGGAGACCTGCTCGGGGTGCTGGAAAAGCTGGGGTACTTGCAAGACCTGGGCGTAAGCGCGCTCTACTTCAATCCCGTGTTTCAGTCGGGGTGCAACCACCGCTACCATACGCACGACTACTTCGCCGTCGACCCGATGCTGGGCGGTAACGAGGCGCTCCGTGAGCTTTTAGACGCTGCTCACGCGCGCGGTATGAAGGTCGTGCTCGACGGCGTGTTCAACCACGCCAGCCGGGGCTTTTTTCAGTTTCACGATATTTTGGAGAACGGCTCGCAGAGCGCGTATCTCGACTGGTTTCATATCCGCTCGTTCCCGCTGCACGCCTACCGAGGCCACGGCGAGCTGGGCTACTCGGCGTGGTGGAACCTGCCCGCCCTGCCTAAATTCAACACCGACACCGGAGCGGTACGCGAGTTTTTGTGGCGTGTGGGGACGCACTGGTTGGAGTTCGGCATCGACGGTTGGCGTTTAGACGTTCCTAACGAGATCGGTGACGACGCCTTCTGGCGTGAGTTTCGCCGCCGCTGCCGCGCCGTCAACCCGGAATGCTATATCGTCGGCGAAATCTGGGACGACGCGAGCCGCTGGCTTCAGGGCGACCAGTTCGACGCGGTGATGAACTATCCCCTGACCCGAGCTATGCTTGGTTTTGCCGCAGCGGGGACGCTCGAGCAACCCCAAATCCGGCGTTGCGGTCTTCAGCACGTCGCGCCTCTGAACGCACCCGCATTTGCCAAGGAGGTCCAGACCCTGATGACGCAGCACCGCCCGGACGTTACCGATGTGCAGCTCAACCTGCTTGGCAGCCACGACACTCCGCGCGTTCTGACGATGGTCGGTGGCGACGAGGCGGCGCTGCGCCTGTCGCTCTTTTTACTGCTGACGTTTCCCGGCGCGCCCTGCCTTTACTACGGTGACGAGCTGGGACTGACCGGCGGTCACGATCCCGAGTGCCGTCAGGGGATGCCGTGGGCGCAGCCGGAGACCTGGAACGAAAGCCTGCGCGACTACCTCAAGGCGCTCGTGGCGCTCCGGCACCGACACCCGGCGCTCCGGTGTGGGCCTTTGGGGACGCTCCACGCTGAGGGGTCGGTCTACGTTTTTGAGCGTGAGGCCGAGGGTGAAAGGCTGGTCGGGGTGATCAACACAGCGGACGAACCGGCGACGCTCTCGGCAGAACTGGAAGCGGCAGAAGCCGAGAGCCTGATCGGTGAAGGGCTGACGGTGGCGGGCGGCAGGTTGACCGGGACGCTGGGGGGGCGCTCGAGTACGCTGCTACGCCTCAGCTAGCGCAGGGTTGCGGCTACAGGTGTGGCTTTACGGCACACGAGAAAGCGCGGGGATTGCCCGCGCTTCTGCTTTTCTAATGTCTATAAATCAGGTTTTGTCGACACTTGCTGCTTGGAGAACACACTTAAGCTTGTGCTGCACACGCAACCTGTCGACACTTTTCAATCTTCTTGATTCCTACTCCTTCTCCTCCAGCACAGCATGTCGCAGCACCTAGCCTAGAACGTTGACAGAACCTAGTCACCCGCAGGCATGATGATAGACGCGCCGATGGCGGTGCCGCCGTCGCTGTACCCTTCTTCTTGATGGACGCTCAGGTCGATACCCGCTGTTTCTTCGTGGGCGCTGATACGGAGGCCCATCGTCAGGTTGATGAGTTTAAGTAGCACAACCGAGCCGATGACGGCGAACGCCAGCGTCGCGCCGACGCTGATGAGCTGAATCACGATCTGCTGGCCCGTAGCCACACCGCTGCCGGTGGTAAAGGCGAAGACGCCCGTCAGAATCGCGCCGACCGTACCCCCGACACCGTGGCAGGCGAAAACGTCGAGCGCGTCGTCGACGCGGCTGCGGTTGATGAGCTGAACCGTGGCGAACGCACAAACTGCGCCGATAGCGCCTACGGCAATCGCGGCGAGCGGTGAAACGAAAGCTGCCGCCGGGGTGATCGTGACCAAACCGACGACCGCGCCGGTAGCCGCGCCCACGGCGCTCGGTTTGTGACCGCGCAGCACCTCACACAAAACCCACGCGAGCATCGCGGCGGCGGCGGCGGTGTTGGTCGTCAACAGGGCTAGTGCGGCGGTGCCGTTAGCGGCGAGCGCCGAACCTGCGTTGAAACCGAACCAGCCGAACCAAAGCAGGCCCGCCCCCAGCAGCACGAAAGGAATATTGTGCGGCAGCGCGTTGCGGCGGTTACTTGCCAGACGCGGCCCCAGCACCCACGCCGCCACCAGCGCCGAGAAACCTGCCGACATGTGAACGACCGTTCCACCCGCGAAGTCGAGCGCGCCCAGATTGAAAAGCCACCCGTCCGACGACCAGACCCAGTGGGCCAGCGGCGCGTAGATCAGCACGCTCCAGAGCGTGATAAAAACGACGTACGACGAAAACTTCATGCGGTCGACGATAGCGCCGCTGATAAGCGCCGGGGTGATAATGGCGAACATCGCCTGAAACGCTACGAACGCGAGCGTCGGAATGGTACCGCTGACGCTGCCGATGAGACCGTTTAGACCGACCGCGCTGAGGCTGCCTACAAATGCGTTGCCGCCGTCACCGAAAGCGATTGAGTAACCGACGACGACCCACAACACCCCGACGATTCCTACTGCTATAAAGCTCATCAGCATGGTGTTGAGCACGGCTTTGCCGCGCGCCAGACCACCATAAAAAAAGGCCAGGCCGGGGGTCATCAGGAGCACTAGGGCGCTCGAGGTAAGAACCCAAGCGGTATCACCGGGGCTTATCTCCTGGGCGAAAGCGACGCCCAAAAGGGAGACGAGTGCGGTAAGCCAAATGGTCATACGTGCTCCTTTACTTTTTTAGTTACGTTCGTGGCAACGGGAGTGATAGCGGCCTGGTCTTCCTCGCCGGTACGGATACGAATAGCGCGCTCGACCGGCTGCACAAAAATTTTGCCGTCGCCGACTTCGCCGGTGCGAGCGGCCTTGACGATAGCGTCTACGGTCAGGTCGACGAAATCTTCACTGACGGCGACGGAAAGTTGAACTTTTTCGTGGAACTCGATAACGTAACCCCTGCCACGGACCTGCTCGAGCATCTCTTTTTCGCCGCCGTGCCCACTTACCCGGCTTATGGTGATGCCGGTGACGCCGACAGCGAAGAGCGCCTCTTTGACGGGCGACAACATCTCGGGCCGAATCACGGCGGTGATGAGCTTCATCCGGGCACCTCGACCTCTACAGGGACCATACCTACGCTGACCATAATCTCTGACCTCCTCGAGCCTACCTAGCGGCTACCTGTCATCAGAATATGGCCTAGTGTGCAAAGTGTCAAGAATAAAGCTGTAGCTTGTCAAAAAATACGGTTACATTGTGCAACGTATTTATGAGTAAACGTGTCTAGTGCCATCAAATCTGTGTATATGGCTAGCTTTTTGTGCTCACTGAACAAAATGACCGTATAAATTGGATGCACGAATTGGTTGTACGAATTGACCGTGCCAGACGCCTGCGCTCGCCTGGATAACCCACGTGTGCCCCTCAACCCCGGTGAATGTCATACTGAGGCTTTGAAATCCTCGTCCCCTACTCAGCCCGTCAAGCCTCCCAGCAGTACCAGGGGCGCGCTGACGCTGATGATCGGTACCTTCGCCAGCCGCGTCACCGGGCTTTTACGCGGGTCGCTGCTCGTCCAGCTTTTCGACCCTGCCGTTACGGACGCCTTTAACATCGCACTGCGGGTACCGAACTTGTTTCGGGAGCTGCTCGCCGAGGGCGCGCTGACCAATTCGTTTATCCCGGCGTACCGGGCGTTGCCGCCGGACGAGGCCAAACGGTTGACGAGTGCTCTTTTTAGCTTGCTACTGGTCGTCAACGTACTTTTGCAACTCGCCGCAGTCTGGGCCGCCCCCACCGTGGTCGGGTGGCTGGTGGCTGAAAACAGCTCTATCGACATACCGCTTACGGTCGCTATGACCCGGGCGCTCTTTCCATTTCTGGCGGCGATCTCGTTTGCGGCCCTGGCGATGGGCATCCTAAACGCTGAAGAGCGGTTTTTCGCCCCGGCCTGGGCACCGGTCGCGCTCAACGTCGTAACGACCGCGCTGATGCTGCTCTATCAGGACCGGGCGCTGCTGCTGGCGGTCGCGTTTGCGTTGGGCGGCGTGGCGCAGCTCTTGGTGCAGCTGCCGGTGCTGGCGAGAGCCGGACTGTTGCCGCGTTTGGGGGTCTGGTGGCACCCCCGGCTCAGCGGTGTGCTTTTGTTAATGCTGCCCTTTACCTTTACGACCGGGGCGCGGCAGGTGCTGTATTTCGTCTCGAGCCGCCTCCTGAGCACGCTTTCGGTCGGGAGCGTGACCGCCTACGCCAACGCCGACTTGTTTTTGAGTTTGGCACTGGGGCTTTTTAGCATCTCGCCCACGCTGGCATTTTACTCACGGTTGGCGTCGCTGGTAGGGGAGCCTCGAGCCTTTCGCCAGACCCTCCTGACCGGGCTGCGGCTCATCACTTTTTTAACCGTACCTGCGGGTTTGCTGCTGTCCCTCTACGCCGGGCCTGCTGTCGAAACTGTCCTCAACTGGTCTGTGCTCCTGGGGGGCGACGGTATGGTGCAACAGACACTTTTGCTTTCCATCTACGCACTCTCACCACTCGGCCTAGCGGTTTTTCCGCTGGGCCTCAACAACCTGCTACTCCGCACCTTTTATGTCCGGCAGCACGTCCGCCTGCCGGTCCTTGTCAGCGTCGTTTTTACGGTGCTGAACGCCCTTTTGTATGTGCTGCTGGCGAGGCGCTTCGGACTAGGTGTGGCGGGGCTGTCTTGGGCGACCGTATTGGTCGCGTGGGCGCAGCTGGCGGCGCTGCTCACGCTGGTCTGGCGGCGCGAACACTTCTCACTCCGGGCGCTGCTGCGGCACAGCAGCCGTGTCTGGCTGGCGGCGCTGCTTAGCGTTACCTTGGGCTGGACCTTGGCGGGCGCGCTGCCTCTGCCTGCCGGTTGGTGGGGGGCCGCGCTGACACTCACTGTCGGGGGCGGGGTGAGCTTGCTGCTCTATGTGGCGTTCTGTGCGCGGCTGGGCGTCTCTGAAGTCGAGGGGCTCTGGCGGCGCTAGAGTAAAACCAAAAGAGTGCCCCCAACCGAGGGCACTCTTGTTAGTTGCTGAAGATAGGTTTATTGAGAACTAGGGCGTAGCAAGGTGATACCGGCTTCTGAGGCAGCCTCAAGACCTAACTGGTCATAAGTTGACACGTAAAGGTATCCCGTCCTTGGGTCTTCTGCAATCTCAATAGGGTCAGAAAAACTCCCGGAGCGAACAATGGGCGTTGTCAGCCCTCCGGTAGCGTTACCATCACTTCCGAGCGTCACCGCAACTATATCGTCACCGAGGGCATAGCGGACGACTAAAAGCTTGCCTTTCAAATCACTGAAAGCACTTCCCTTGTATTCGATGGCCCCGTTTGGTGAGATGTTCTGTCCAAAAGTTCCAGCTGGGCCACGATAGTTGGGATCGTAGCCGACCGAATCAGGATACAGCTCTACATTTGTAGTCGGGTAGCCGGGAAAGCCTATTCCGCCGCCGTTGAGAATCCACTCGCAACGTTTGGGGTTCGGCGTACCGTAGTAGCCGCCCTCTTCGATCTTGAACAGATAATCGTCGAGTACTTGTTTGGTAACTAACCAACCGTCAGTTCCGTTTACTGTGGTGTAGGCGTCTTCGCTCACGTCACTCGGATCGTCGAGCATCGGGCCGGTGTAGGGGTCGCCGTTGATACGGTTTTCGCAAACATCGTTGACCGGGTTGTAGCGCGGAATAACGCCCCCAGCGGCGGAACCGTTGGCAGGCACATAGAGGTTGCCGTTGCTGTGCCACACCAGGTCATACGAGTTGCGGGTACCGCTGGCGTACACCGTGAGGGGTGCGCCGTCCGCAAAGGGGTTGTAGGTGCCACCTTCTTCAGTCTTGACGTCGAGTGGTTCGCTGGTGAGTAAGGTCGTGTCAAGACGCAGCACTGCACCAGAGAGAGCACGTTCGCCTTGCGGCCCCCACGCCTTATCCGGTGCGCCCATCGCCGTGTTGCTGCCTTGGACGAAGTAGATGATGCCGGGTTCAGCCGGGTTAAAGGCGACTGAGTTGGTCACGTGGTCTTTGTTCGAGCGCGGCAAGCCGACTACGACATCCTCGACGGTCTCGAGATCAGGGCCGCTGAGGCGGGTGAGTTTTCCGCTCCAGTACTGATTGATGCCGGGTTCTACCGAGCCATCAAACTTGCTTAGGTCAATGAAGGTATGCGTCACCCAAACGATGGGGTTGCCTTTGGTCGAAGCCGGGTCAAAAGCCAAGCCTACAGTCAAACGCTCCTTGCCACCCTCGTGTCGTATGAGTGAGGTGATGGTTTCCGGGGTACCTAACGTACCGTCTGGCGCGACTGGGTAGCGTTTGATCTCCCCGAGAATTGTGGTGGCGTAGAGGTAGTTGTCGTTCGGGTCAAACGCCAGTGAGGAGTGACGTACCCGCGCCGCGGTCGGCTGCTCGGCCAGTTCGATATCTGTAGAAATTCCTGCATCACCGCTGCCCGTAGTAAAGTTCGCGGTGTAGGGTACGAAGGCTTCGCCATTCGAGTCTCTGACTGCACTGGTAACGTTGAACTGGTATTCAGTAAGAGGCAATAGAGGTTGCCGTGGTTGTAACGTGATTGTGTCACTGCCACCACTTGTGTTGACTCTGCTACTAACCCGCTCGCCGGTATCTACGTTCTCCAGATAGACGGACTCTTCCGTGAGGGTGCTTGCATCAACGCCTTCAATAAAATTGATCTCGGTAGCACGAACGCCAGTAGTGACGGGAACATTGGTATCGCCGTCGGCGGGAGCTGAGGAGACAACGAAAGGCGTATCCTCGGAGATCGTCGTAAAGGTGCTGCTGTACTCCGCAAACGCTTCGCCGCTTACATCTACCAGCGCCGAAGTAACCGTAAAACGGTAGTCGGTTGAAAAGTCCAGGTCAGACGCCGGATCGAGCGTCAAGGTCTCGTTATCATTGTCGACAGAGACCCTTGCTTCGACCACCGCGCCGGTAGCTGTGTTCGTCAGCCGCGCCGCTTGCTCGCTCACGCTCGTCAGATCGACGCCGCCGTTAGGTAAATCCAGAGCGGCGTCGACATCCGCGCCGACGGAGACGTTGGTGTCACCATCGGCGGGTGAAACGCTCTGGACTTCAGGGGACTGGTTGATACCGATGATGTTGGGGATGAATTCGCAACCCGTCAGCGATACCAAGACTAGAAAGATACCTGCTCGCTTCATCTATGCTCCTTGCTTCCTTAGAATGCTCTGCCGTCGTCAGCAGCTCCTATCCCGTTATTCATCGTCCGCTAAGTTTGGTTAGAACGATACTAAACCCAGATTACCATTGCGGGAGCAGTCAGCTCTCTCAGAGGTATCACATTCTTCTCTAACAGAACTTCCGGCGCTCAGGCGTACAGCACTAAAAAAAGTGCCTCCAGCTGGAGGCACTTTCGTCTTTTTGGGCGGGTCTACCGAGGACGAAGAAGGGTGATGCCAGCTTTTGTCGCCGCCTCACCGCTGAACTGGTCGTAAGACGAAACGTAAAGGTAGCCCGTACTCGGGTTTTCGGCGATGTCGATAGGGTCGTTAAAGCTGTTTTGGGGAACGATAGACTCTGTCAAACTTCCCGAGGCGTTGCCGTCACTCCCGAACGTTACGGCGACCACGTCGCTGCCTTGGTTGTAACGAGTAACCAGAAGCTTGCCGCGCAGGTTGCCGAAGGCGTTCCCTTTGTACTCGAGAGACCCATCGGGCGAGATGTTCTGCCCAAAAGTTCCGGCGGGTCCACGGTAATTGGGGTCGTAACTGACCGAATCGGGATACTGTTCGACGTCCGTGGTCGGATAGCCGGGAAAACCCACCTCGCCGCCGTTGAGAATCCACTCGCAACGTTTGGGGTTCGGCGTGCCGTAGTAGCCGCCTTCTTCGATCTTGAACAAGTAGTCGTCGAGTGTCTGGGTGATCGTCCAACCGTCGGTGCGGTTGTTGGAATACGTGGCCGCAGGAACGTCGCTCTCATCATCGAGGATGGGGCCGCTATAGCCACCATCTGGGCGGCGTTCACAAGTGCCGGGGATCGGGTCGTAGCGCGGTATGTTGCCCCCAGCGGCGGAACCGTTGGCAGGCACATATAAGTTGCCGTTGGTGTGCCACACCAGGTCGTACGAGTTGCGAGTGCCGGTAGCGTAGATCGTCAGGGGCGCGTTTGAAGCGTAAGGATCGTAGTTGCTGCCGCCTTCGGTCTGCACGTCGAGCGGGGTGCTGCCGAGCAAGTTGGTATCCAAACGGAGTACCGCGCCGGAGAGCACGCGCTCCTCCTGAAATTTCCAGGCGCTGTCGGGCGCGCCCATCGCGGTGTTGCTACCCTGAACGAAGTAGACGACGCCGGGTTCTGCCGGGTTGAACGCGACCGAGTTGGTGACGTGGTCTTTACTCGAGCGGGGCAGACCGATCACGATGTCCTCGACGGTCTCGAGGTTGGGACCACTCAGGCGGCTTAGTTTGCCCGCCCACGGCGCGTTGATACCGTTGCCTACGGAACCGTCGAAATTGTTGGGATCGAGGAAGGTGTGCGTCACCCAGACGATGGGGTTGCTCGGCGTCGAAGCCGGATCGAAAGTCAGACCGATAGTCAGCCTGACGCCGCCTTCTTTCTGGATAAGTGAATTGATGGTGGTCGGCGTCCCTAAAGAACCGTCAGAGGCTACCGGATAGCGTTTGATCTCGCCGACGATGGTGGTGGCGTAGAGGTTGTCGCCGCTCGGATCAAAAGCCAAAGAGGAGTGACGTACACGCGCCGCCACCGACTGCTCCAGAAGTTCGATGTCTACCGGGCCTGAGGTACCGCCACTGCCCGTGGTAAAGGTTGCGGTGTAGGGCACGAAGGCTTCGCCGCTCGCATCTCTGACCTCACTCGTGACGTTGAACTGGTATTCGGTCAGTTGCTCTAAGGGTTGGTTGGGTAGCAGTGTGATTGTGTCGCCGCCGCCACTGGTTCTGGGCGGGCGACTGTCAACGCGCTCGCCGCTGTCTACGTCCACGAGATAAACGGACTCTGCGGTAAGAGTGCTGGGATCAACACCACCGTCGGCGCTGATGCCGGTGGTCACGATAGCTGTGGTGATAGGCACGTCGGTAGCGCCGTCGGCAGGCGTTGTAGAAACGACGTAAGGTACCCCTTCGGGGATCGTCGAGAAGGTGCTTGTGTAATCCTTGAAGGACTCACCGCTCACATCGACTAGCGCTGAGGTGACGGTAAAGGTGTAGGTGCTCGAGAACTCTAACTCGGACACCGGCTCGAGCGTCAAGGTTTGGGCGTCATTGTCTACCGATACGTTTGCTTCGACCACGGTACCGGTCGCAGCGTTCACCAGCCGTACACCCTGCTCACCGACGCTGGTCTGATCGACGCCGCCGTTGGGTAAATCCAAAGCGGCGTTGACCTCTGCGCCTACCGAGACGTTGGCGTCGCCATCACCGGGTGAAACACTTCTGATTTCGGGGGACTGATCGATACCGACAATACCGCCGATTATGTCGCAACCCGTCAGCGACACGATGACCAGAAAAATACCTACTCGCTTCATCCACGCTCCTTGTTTCTGTTTCGACTTTTATATCCGATTTGGTGGGGGGTGGCGGGTTGTACCCACCACCTGTTGACGACGTTCAGTTGGTCGGGGCGATGTTAGACACTACAAACAGGTTATCATTGTAGTCGCAGTTGGCGACCTCAGAAGTACCGCAGCCTTTCTCTACAAAGTCCTGAGCGACGATGTAAGTGTTTACTACCGCTTGCCCGTCGGCGTCTCGCAGCGGCCACAAACGCACGCCCAGATTGCCCGCACCTTTGCCCTTACTCGGGTCGGTGCTGTAACCCCCTACGCGAATCTCGAAAGGACCGGCTACTGCGGCTGAAAGCTGCGCCGCACCCGGTTCACCCGGCAGGCTCGGATAGACCGTCTGACCGTAGACTCTGTCGTGACGCATCTGGGCGGACGGGCCTGCGGCACCCTGCGCCCACAACTCGAAGGGTTCACCCGTACGGCAGCAGCTGTGAAAGGCGGCGAGCTGCGTAGCGACGACCGGCTCGGAGGCGTCGGCGGCCCGCCAGTACGCGGCGCGCACCTCGTCACCCGCCAGGGGCGCGTCTGGTGACGCGCTTGTCAGGCCACCATGTGAGTTCGTGCCGAGGTCGGTCTGATATCCGAACGCCTCGTTGACGACGCCCTCCAGGTAGACCTCGCGGCCGCCTTCGGGTTTGGGCATATAGATACCCATCAGGCTGAAGCTGGCGCTTTCTTCGCCTGCTTGAACGTTGAGCGTACCCGGAAAGACTCCCTTGCCGCCGAGGTCTCCGGGTGCAAACTGCACCGTCAGGTCGAAGCTGTTGCCGGGGGACAAGTTGAGGCTGGTTTCGCCGTTGGGAAGCACGAACATATTAGACCCCGTGACGCTTAAGCTCAGCTGAAGCGCGCTGCTACTGGTATTTTGCAACCTCACCACGCCGGTGTTGCGAAAGACGATCTCGGCCCACTGCTCAACGTCCGGGTCGCAGGTGAGATCGATGGTGGGGTCGCAGAGGTTACCGGTTGTGTCGTTTATGTAGTGCAGCACCAGCCGGTCGCTGTAGGGAAGACCGACCGGAGTCGTAAACTCCAGACCCGCGACGCTGCTGCCCCCGCCGCCAGGAACATCCGTACCCGGCGTGACGTTCCGGACGATAAAGACGACGTCGTTGTAATCGAAGCCTTTTGAGAATTCCT